>CXWL01023304.1_pt1 | contig 10389 bp, 11 predicted proteins | sample 590931 | NCBI WGS metagenome assembly CXWL01 (sample SAMEA3498368, study PRJEB10139) | groundwater metagenome | biome: water well; material: biofilm material | place: Germany | collected 2015-04-27
GCGCACGCCTGTCCCTTTGGAGTCCACATGTCTATGAACCAAACCATCACCGCCCGCTCGTGGGCAGCCAAGACGCTGGCCAGCCTGCTGGCGGGCTTCGTCCTGGCCTTGAACCTGCCGCTGCTGGCCTTTGCCCAGGCCGCCTCGGAGCCCGCATCGGCCCCGGCAACCACCGCCGCTGCCGCACCAGCCGCGGCCGCTGCGCCCGTGGTGTCAGAAGAAGCCGTGGACAACCCCTACGGCCTGAAGGCGCTCTGGAACCAGGGCGACTATGTCGCCAAGACCACGCTCGTCATCCTGACCATCATGTCGATGGGCAGCTGGTACGTGATCTTCACCAAGCTGTTCGAACAGCGCGCCATGCTCAAGAGCGCAGTGACTTCGGCCGACACCTTCTGGAAGGCCACCTCGGTGAAGGCCGGCGTGGGTGCGCTGGAAGAAGGCTCGGCCTTCCGCTTCATCGCCGAGCAAGGTATCAAGTCCAGCGACCACCACGAAGGCACGATGGTCGAATCGATCGACAAGCACACCTGGATCAGCATGTCGGTGGACCGCTCGGTGGGCAATATCCAGAGCCGCCTGCAGGACGGCATGGCGGTGCTGGCCACGGTCGGTTCCACGGCGCCGTTCGTCGGCCTCTTCGGCACCGTCTGGGGCATCTACAACGCCCTCGTCAAGATCGGCATCAGCGGCCAGGCCTCGATCGACAAGGTCGCCGGCCCGGTGGGCGAATCGCTCATCATGACCGCCATCGGCCTGGCCGTCGCGGTGCCCGCGGTGATGGGCTACAACTGGTTGATCCGGCGCAACAAGACCATCATGGACCAGACCCGGGCCTTTGCCGGCGACCTGCACAACGTGCTGCTGGCCGGCAAACGCTGATCGTCGGCAACGACCACAGCCTGGAGGCCAGCCCATGAGCATGAACGTAGGACCCGCCTCCGAAGACGGCGAAGAGCAGTTCAACAACAGCATCAACACGACACCGCTGGTGGATGTGATGCTGGTGCTGCTGATCATCTTCCTGATCACGATCCCGGTGGTCACGCACTCGGTCAAGCTGGAGCTGCCCAAAGAGCGCAACCTGCCGACGCAGACCAAGCCCGAGAACGTCGTGCTCTCGGTCAACCGGGACGGCGAGGTCTATTGGGGCCTGACACGCATGGCCGACACCGAGGCACTGGTGACGCGCCTGAAGGTCGAGTCCGTGAAGGAGCCGCAACCCGAAGTCCACATCCGCGGCGACGCCGAAGTGCGCTACGAATCGGTGGGCCGGGTGGTGGTGGCCTGCCAGCGGGCCGGCATCTTCAAGGTCGGCTTCATCACCGAGCCGCCGGCCGGTGGCGGCACGCGCCTGAAGTAGGGAGAAAAAGATGAGTATGAATGTCGGGTCATCCGGGGGTGACGAAGACGGCGACGTGATGGTGGACATCAACACCACGCCATTGATCGACGTGATGCTGGTGCTGTTGATCATGTTCATCATCACCATTCCGATCCAGACGCACGCGGTGAAGATGAACATGCCGGTGCCCAACAATGCGGCACCGCCGCCGACACCGCCCGAGATCATTCGCGTCGATGTCGATTTCGACGGCACGATCGGCTGGAACGGCGAGGTCATCCAGCCCGGCGACCGGGTGGCGATAGAAACGCGCCTGGCCGCCGTGGCCGCGCGCGCCGACCAGCCCGAGGTGCACCTGCGCCCGAACAAGCTGGTGGTCTACAAGCACGTCGCGCTGATCCTGGCCTCGGCGCAGCGGCTGGGCGTGATCAAGATCGGCATCGTCGGCAACGAACAGTTCCTCTAAGCTCCTCCAAGCTCCTCTAAGCGCTACGCATCGCTGGATACCCCTGCACCATGAAGACCTTGCACGCCCTCACCCTGGCCCTGGTGGCCACCGGCTGGCTCACCGCAGCGTCGGCCCAGGGCGTGCGGCCGGAGGTCGGCAAGCCCTTGCAGCAGGCCGCCGACCTGCTGCGCGCCGGCAAGGCCAAGGAGGCGCTGGCCAAGGTGCGCGACGCCGATAACGCGGGCGGCAAGACCGCCGCCGAGCAGCTGACGATCGACCGCATGAAGGCTGCCGCCGCACAGAGGGCGGGCGACATGGCGACCGCGATCGGCGCGCTGGAGTCCGTTTATGGCAGGGCCTCGGGCGCGGAGCAGGGGCAGATCGCCGAGCAGATCGCCGGCGCCTACGTCCAGCAGCGCAACAACGCCCGCGCCACCGAGTGGCTGCACAAGGCGCAGCAGGCCGGCAACAACAGCGCTTCGGTCAAGCAACTGCAAAGCTACCTGCAATCGGCCAGCGGCGACTATGCGGCGATCGCCAAGGATGCCGGCGCCGCCGTGGCGGCGGCCGAACAGGGCGGACGCCGGCCCGAGGAAGGCGACCTGCTGCGCCTGGCCGACGCCCAGCAGCGCACCGGCAACAACAGCGGATATGTGGGCACGCTTGAAAAGCTGCTGGCCCATTACCCGAAGAAGGACTACTGGAACGCCTACCTCAGCCGCCTGCCGCGCAAGGCCGGTTTTGGCGACCGTTTTGCGCTGGATGTGATGCGCCTGCGCCTGGCCAGCGGCACGCTGAGCAAGACCGAGGACTTCATGGAGATGGCGCAGCTCGCCATGCAGGCCGGCGTGCCTGCCGAGGCCCGCCGCATCGTCGAGCAGGGTTTCAAGGCGGGCGCCCTGGGCACCGGGCCCGACGCCGCGCGCCACAAGAGGCTGCGCGATCTGGCCGTCAAGCAGGAGGCCGATTCCAAGGTCAACCTGAGCAACCAGGCCGTCGAGGCCACGGGTTTCAAGGAAGGCGATGGCCTGATCAAGGTCGGCTACGCCTACGTCTCGTTGGGCGAAGCCGCCAAAGGCATCGAGCTGATCCAGGAGGGCATCGCCAAAGGCAGCCTCAAGCGCCCCGAAGACGCCAAGCTGCGCCTGGGCATGGCCCAGTTGCAGTCGCCCAGGACCAGGGCCGCCGCCGTGCAGACGCTGCGCAGCGTCAAGGGCAACGACGGCGCCGCCGAGATCGCGCGGCTGTGGGTGATCCTCGGCAACCCGTGATCGCCGGCGCGGCGTGAAACCCGCGGCGCCTGACATCCGGCCCGCGCCGGTGGATTCCGAAACCCGTGCCAGCGCCGACGACCACATGGCGCTGCGCCTGTGGCTGCGTCTGTTGGCCTGCACCAACCTGTTGGGCGCCCCGCTGCGAACGCGGCTGCGTGAACAGTTCAGCGGGTCGCTACCCCGCTTCGACCTGATGGCACAACTCGATCGCCACCCCGCCGGCATGAATATGCGCGAGCTCTCGCGCCGCCTGATGGTGACCGGTGGCAACGTCACCGGCCTGACCGACCGGCTGGTGGCCGAAGGCCTGGTCGAGCGCCACGACGACCCCGCCGACCGCCGCGCCTGCACCGTGCAGCTCACCGCCGACGGCCGCCGCCAGTTCCGCGCCATGGCGCGGGCGCACGAGTTGTGGGTGGTGGAACTGTTCGGTGGCCTGACGTCGGCGCAGCAGGCACAGTTGTTCGAGCTGCTGGGCCAGCTCAAGCAGTCGATACCCGACGCCTGATCAGCCCGCCAGGACGTCGCGGCCGATGATCAGGCGCTGCACCTCGGTGGCGCCCTCGTAGATGCGCAGGGCGCGGATCTCGCGGTAAAGCGACTCCACCACCGAGCCCACCCGCACGCCCAGCCCGCCATGCATTTGCAGCGCGCGGTCGATCACCCGCTGGGCATTTTCGGTGGCCACCATCTTGGCCATCGCGGCTTCGCGCGTGGTGCGACCCTGCCGCACGTCGCGCAGCCAGGCGGCGCGGTAGGTGAGCAGCGCCGCCGCGTCGATTTCGGCGGCCATGTCACCCAGCGCCGCCTGGGTGAGCTGGAAGTCGGCCAGCTGCTGGCCGAACAGATGTCGCTGCCGGCTGTGCGCCAGCGCTTCGTCGAGCGCGCGCCGCGCAAAGCCCAGCGCCGCCGCCGCCACCGAGGCGCGGAAGATATCGAGCGTGCGCATCGCCAGCTTGAAGCCCGCCCCCGGCGCGCCGAGCATCTGCGATTTGGGCACCCGGCAAGCCGTGAAGCGCAGGCGCGCCAGCGGGTGCGGCGCGATGACCTGGATGCGCTCGGCGATCTCGAAACCGGGCGCCCCGGCGTGGACCAGGAAGGCGCTCAGGCCGCGCGTGCCCGGTGCTTCACCGGTGCGGGCAAAGACGCAGTAGATATCGGCGATGCCGCCATTGGAGATCCACGTCTTCTCGCCATCGAGCACGTAGGCATCACCGTCGTCACGCGCGGTGCAGGCGATGGCGGCGACGTCCGAGCCGGCGTCGGGCTCGGACAGCGCAAAGGCGCAGATCCACTCGCCGCGCGCCACCTTGGGCAGCACCATGGCCTTCTGTGCCTCGCTGCCGGCCAGCGTGACCGGCCCGCTTCCCAGGCCCTGCATGGCGAAGGCGAAATCGGCCAGGCCATCGTGGCGCGCCAGGGTCTCGCGGCAAACCACCAGCGAGCGCGAGTCGAGTGCCTCGCTGGCGCCACCGTAGGCGGCGGGCACGCAGTGGCGCAGCCAGCCGGCGCTGCCCAATGCCGCCACCAAAGAGCGACACGCGCGGTCCGTATCGTGGTGGTCGATGCCCAGCAAATGCAGCGCCGACCACTCATCCAGCGATGCCGCCAGGGCGCGATGCCCGGGCTCGAAGAACGGCAGCTCGAGATGGCCCGTGCGCGCCATCTCAGCGGCCCTCGAACTGCGGCGTCTGCCGGGCCGCAAAGGCGTCGAAAGCGCGCTTGAAATCCTGCGTCAGCATGCACAGCGCCTGCGCCTGCGCTTCACTCTCGATCATTTCCTCGATGCCCATCGCCCATTCCTGGTTGAGCATGGTCTTGGTCACGGTGTGCGCAAACCACGGGCCGTCGGCCAGCGTGCGCGCCTGTTGCCGGGCCCGGGCCAGCACGTCGTCGCGCGCATGCAGGGCGTTGAAAAAACCCCAGGCCAGGCCTTCGTCGGCAGTCATGGCGCGGCCGTTGAACAGCAGTTCGGCGGCGCGGCCCTGGCCGATCACCCGCGGCAGCAGGCCGCAGGCGCCCATATCGGCACCTGCCAGGCCGACGCGGGTGAACAGGAATGCGGTCTTCGCCGCCGGCGTGCCCAGGCGCAGGTCGCAGGCCAGCGCGATCATGGCGCCGGCCCCCGCGCAGATGCCGTCCACCGCCGCCACCACCGGCTGTGGCGCGCGCTTGATGGCCTTCACCAGGTCACCCGTCATGCGCGTGAAGCGCAGCAGTTCGGGCGCCGACATCCTGGTCAGTGGCTCGATGATCTCGAAGACATCGCCGCCCGAACAGAAATTGCCGCCGGCGCCGGTGAGTACCACCGCGCGCACATCGCTGGCATGCTGCAGGCTCAGGAACAAGTCGCGCAACTCGGCATAGCTGTCGAAGGTGAGCGGGTTCTTCTTTTCAGGCCTGTTGAGGGTGACCGTGGCCACCCGGCCGTCATCGCTGCACTGCCAGCCGAAGTGGCGCGCGGCGTAGTGTTGATAGGGACGCTGGTCAGGGTTCATGGCTTGGCCTTGCGCAGGTTGGTCTGGTACTGGCCGCGCCCGGCCAGGTACTGCAGCGGCCAGGCGATGGTGTCGTGCCCGATTCTGGCCGCTTCGTGCAGCGTCCAGGCCGGATCGGCCAGGTGCGGGCGCGCCACCGCGACCAGGTCGGCGCGGCCCGCCGCAATCACCATATTCGCGTGGTCGGCCTCGAAGATCGCGCCCACCGCCACGGTGGGGATGCCGACCTCGTTGCGGATGCGGTCGGCAAAGGGCGTCTGGTACATGCGGCCATAGACCGGCTTCTGCTCGGCCACCACCTGGCCCGACGAGCAATCGATGATGTCGGCGCCGGCGGCCTTGAACAGGCGTGCGATGGCCACCGCATCGTCGGCGGTATTGCCGCCTGCAAACCAGTCGTGGCACGACAGCCGCACCGAGATCGGCCGGTCCTGCGGCCAGGCCGCGCGGACGGCGGCAAAGGCCTCCAGCGGATAGCGCGCGCGGCCCGCTACCGCGCCGCCGTATTCGTCATCACGCTGGTTGGTCAGCGGCGAGAGAAAGCTCGACAGCAAGTAGCCGTGGGCGCAGTGCAGCTCCAGGATATCGAAGCCGGCCTCGGCAGCGCGCCGCGTGGCGGCCACGAAATCGGCCGTGATGCGCGCCATGTCGGCGTGCGTCATGGCGCGCGGCAGCTGCGATTGCGGGCCGTACGCAATCGCCGAGGCCGAGACCAGCGGCCAGTTGCCCGAGGCCAGCGGCGCGTCGGCCTCTTGCCAGCCGAGTTGCGTGCTGCCCTTGCGCCCGGCGTGGCCGATCTGCACGCCCATCCTGGCGCCTGTGCTGGCGTGCACGAAATCGACGATGCGCCGCCAGGCAGCGCCCTGTTCGTCGCTCCACAAACCGGCACAACCCGGCGTGATGCGGGCATCGGGCGAGACGCAGGTCATCTCGGTATAGACCAGCCCGGCCCCGCCCAGCGCGCGCGCCCCCAGGTGCACGAGGTGAAAGTTACCGGGCACCCCCTGCGGCGCCGAGTACACCGCCATTGGCGACACCACCACGCGGTTGGGCACCGTCATGCCGCGCAATGTGTAGGGCGTGAACATGGGGCTCGGCGGATGCTGCGTATCCACCACCGGCAACCCGCAGCGGCGCGCGAACCAGCGCTCGTAGCCTTCCAGCCAGGCGGCATCGCGCAGGCGCAGATTCTCGTGGCTGATGCGCTGGCTGCGCGTCAGCATCGAGTACATGAATTGCTCGGGCGGCAAGGCGTCGCAGTAGCGCGTGCCCACCACCTCGAACCACTCCATCGCGTTCCAGGCCGCGTTCTGCAGGCGCAGCACGTCGATTTCGCGCAGCGCCTGGTATTCGGCCAGCACGGCGGCGATATCGACCGCTGCGCCCGTTTGCGCCTCGCCCTGCGCTGCCGCCTTGAACAGCCGCGCGAGTTCGATGCCGTCCTCCAGCGCCAGCTTGGTGCCCGCGCCGATGGCGAAGTGCGCCGTGTGCACGGCGTCGCCCATCAGCACGACATGGCTCTTGCCATTGAAGTGGTGCCACTGCTTGCAGCGCACACGCTGGAAGTTGAGCCAGGCCGAGCCGCGCAGGTGGCGCGCGTTGCTCAGCAAGGCGTGGCCCTGCAGGTGGCGGGCGAACAACTGCTCGCAGAACGCGATGCTGGCCGCCGTATCGGCCTGGTCCAGGCCCTGCGCGCGCCACACGTCTTCGGGGGTCTCGACGATGAAGGTCGTGGTCGTGTCGTCGAACTTGTAGACATGGGCCTGGAACCAGCCGTGCTCGGTCTTCTCGAACAGGAAGTTGAAGGCGTCGAAGGGCCGCGTCGTGCCGAGCCAGATGTAGCGGTTGGGCCGCGTCACGACATCGGGCTGGAATACCGCCGCGTGCGCCTGCCGGATGCGCGAGTTGATGCCGTCGCTGGCGATCACGAGGTCGGCGTCCGGGTAGTCGGCGTCGCCCTCGGCCTCGGTCTCGAAGACCAGCTCCACGCCCAGGGCCTCGCAACGGCTTTGCAGGATATTGAGCAGCTTCTTGCGCCCGATGCCGACGAAGCCGTGGCCGCTGCTGCGGATGCGCTGGCCCTTGAAATGCAGCTCGATATCGTCCCAGTGGTTGAAAGCCACCTCGATCTCGCCCGCGGTCTCGGCATCCCACACGCGCATGTTGTCCATCGTCGCGTCGGAGAACACCACGCCCCAGCCGAAGGTGTCGTAGGGCTGGTTGCGCTCGACCACCGTGATGCGGTGCGCCGGGTCGATCTTTTTCATCAACAGGGCGAAATACAGGCCGGCGGGGCCGCCGCCGATGCAGACGATGCGCATGGGATGTGGGTCTCCTGGGCCGATTGTCGCAGCGAAATGCTTTACAAGTAAAGCATCTGCGGGCGCGCCTCGCAGCCCCGATCCGATCCGCCAGAATCGCCCACATGGCCGACGCCCTGCCCCCGTTCCTGCAACCGCTGGGGCACGGCATCCACGCCGTCGATACCGGCCTGCACCGCGAGCAGTTCGACGCCGCCTACTTGATCGTGCACGGCGGGCGCGCGGCCTTCATCGACACCGGCCCCAACCTGGGCGTGCCGCGCCTGCTGGCCGCGCTGGAGGCCCTGGGCGTGGCCCGCGACGCGGTGGATTACGTCATCCCCACCCATGTCCATCTCGACCACGCCGGCGGCGCGGGCCTGCTGATGCGCGCGCTGCCGCGGGCGCAGTTGCTGGTGCACGCGCGCGGCGCCCGCCACCTGATCGACCCCAGCGTGTTGTGGGCCGGCGCGACCGCCGTCTATGGCGCGGCAGCGATGACCCGCTCGTACGGCGAGCTGCTGCCGGTGCCGGCCGAGCGCGTGGCCACCAGCCACGACGGCATGACGGTGGCGCTGGCCGGCCGCGAATTGCTGATAGCCGATACCCCCGGCCACGCCCGCCACCACCACTGCATCTGGGACGCCACCTCGCGTGGCTGGTTCACCGGCGACACCTTTGGCATCAGCTACCGCGAATTCGATACCGCCCGCGGGCCCTGGATCGTGCCCACCGCGACCCCGGTTCAGTTCGAGCCGGTGGCACTGCAAGCGTCGATCCAGCGCCTGCTGGCGGCGCAGCCGCAGTGCATGTACCTGACGCACTTCGGCCGCGTCGGCGAGGTGCCGCGCCTGGGCGCCCTGCTGCTGGCGCTGCTGGACGAGATGGTCGCGCTGGGCCGCGCCCAGCGGCACGCGCCGCAGCGGCATCAAGTGCTCAAGCGCGGCCAGCTGGATATCTTTGCGCGCAGCCTGGCAGCGCATGGCTGCACGCACAGCCGCGCGCAGATCGAGCAGTTGCTGGCCGGCGACCTGGAGCTCAACGCGCAGGGCATGGCGTTGTGGCTGGATCGCGACCGAGCGTCTTCGAACTAAACTGTTCGCCCCATCGCACGGCCCGGCGGCCGCGCCTCACTCACAGGGCAGATTTCAGATGACAGCTGGCGTTCATTTCGGGCTCGGCGGGCGCGTCGTGGTCATCACCGGCGCGGCGCAGGGCATCGGCGAGGCCTGCGCGCGGCGCGTCGTGCAGGATGGTGCCGCCGTGGCGCTGTGGGACGTGGCCGATGCCGCGGGCCAGGCGCTGGCGGCCGAACTCACGGCCGCCGGCGCGCAGGCCGTGTACTGCCACTGCAACGTGGCACTCAAGACCGATGTCGATGCCGCGCTGGCCGCGACCCTGGCACGCTTCGGCCATATCGACGGCCTGGTCAACAACGCCGGCATCTTCAAGGCCGCGCCGTTCCTCGACATCACCGAGGCCGACTGGGACGCCGTCATCGCGGTCAACCTGAAGGGCTCGTTCCTGGTCGGCCAGGCGGTGGCGCGCGCGATGGTGCAGGGCGGCCGCGGCGCGATCGTGAATATGAGCTCGGTCAACGGCACCCTCGCCATCCCGACCATCGCCAGCTACAACGCCAGCAAAGGCGCCATCAACCAGCTCACCCGCGTGATGGCGCTCGCGCTCGCCGACCAGGGGGTGCGCGTCAACGCCGTGGCGCCGGGCACGATCGCCACCGAACTGGCCAGGAGCGCGGTGCTCACCAGCGACGAGGCGCGGGCCCGCATCATGAGCCGCACGCCCATGAAACGCCTGGGTGAGCCGCGCGAGATCGCCGACGTGACGGCGTTCCTGCTCAGTGACGCAGCCAGCTACGTCACCGGCGAGATCGTGGTCGTCGACGGCGGGCGCATGACGCTGAACTACACCGTGCCGGTTTGAGCCCGGCCTTGGTCGCCGAGACATTTCTGGTCTCCACCGGCGTGGTCGCGCTGGGCGAGATGGGCGACAAGACCCAGTTGCTGGCGCTGCTGCTGGCGGCGCGCTGGCGCAAGCCGCTGCCCATCATCGCGGGCATCTTCGTGGCCACCCTCCTCAACCACACCGCGGCGGGCGCGCTGGGCACCTGGCTCACGCGGCTGATCGATCCGACGTGGATGCGCTGGCTGCTCGGCGCATCGTTCATCGCCGTGGCGCTGTGGATGCTGGTGCCCGACCAGACCGGCGACATGGCGGGCCACGGCCACGGCCGCCTGGGCGTCTTCGGCATCACGGTGGTGGCGTTCTTCCTGGCCGAGATGGGCGACAAGACGCAGATCGCGACCGTCATGCTGGCGGCGCGCTACAACTCGCTGTGGCTGGTGACCGCGGGCACCACGCTGGGCATGATGATCGCCAACGTGCCCGCCGTGTTGCTGGGCGACAAGGTGGTGCAATGGGTACCCATCGCCTGGGTGCACCGCACCGCCGCCGTGGTCTTTGTAGTGCTCGGCGTGGCGGTGATGTTGGGCCTGGGGACCTGACC
>CXWL01007189.1_pt2 | contig 10388 bp, 6 predicted proteins | sample 590931 | NCBI WGS metagenome assembly CXWL01 (sample SAMEA3498368, study PRJEB10139) | groundwater metagenome | biome: water well; material: biofilm material | place: Germany | collected 2015-04-27
AAGTTGGACCTCCCTCAATTTACGTTGGTGGGAGCGACGACGAAAGCCGGCGCGCTGACCTCTCCGCTCCGTGACCGGTTCGGACTCGTGTACCGACTCGACTTCTACTCACCGACCGATCTGGAGCGCATCGTGACGCGGTCGGCTGGCGTGTTAGGCACATCGATAGATCATGCCGGTGCTGCAGAGATTGCGAGAAGAGCCCGAGGCACTCCGCGCATCGTGAATCGCTTGATCCGGCGTGTCCGGGACTATGCGCAGATTAAGGCCGAAGGGCATATCACCAGACAGGTCGCTCAGGAAGCCCTGGCCTGGTTGGGAGTCGACAGTGCCGGGTTTGATGATATGGATCGGAAAATCCTGATGACCATCATCGAAAAGTTCAACGGCGGACCTGTCGGAGTGGAATCCCTGGCTGCAGCGGTGCAAGAAGAGAAAGGGACGCTGGAGGATGTGTACGAACCCTACCTCATTCAAGCCGGCTACCTCGACCGTACCGGCCGCGGCCGCCAGGCGACAAAACTCGCGTTCGATCACTTCAGCAAGCCGACCGATCAGCTGTTCTAGCGAGCGAATATCGTGCGATCACGCACGCCCCGTTGTCGCAGAGTCATGGCGGTCAAGATAGATGATTTTCTTGCCCTGTGCTGCTCAGACAGCTACCGCTGTCGCCCTCACATGATCCAGAACTTGTACCAACTCATCCACCTGGGCAGAGGTAAAAAGCCCATCCGGCCCTTGCGGAGTAAGATCCGTGAACGGCGATTCATAGAGGGCTGACGCTTCCATCACCCCGTATTCAGTCAATCGATTTACAATCAGGTTCACGAACTCGATCTGGTTTGCACTCATCGTTTTACCAGCCAAAAATCCTGCGAGTGCTTGCTTCGCAGCTTCTCGATCCATTCCCACTAGAGAGCGCACGAAGAGACCAAGACCTTGGGACTCTGCCTCGGCACGCCGGATCTCGTCGGCACCACCAACACCATTTTCAGCAAGCATGCGTTCAAGTTCAGCCAGGTCCGCCGCCGTCAACGCCTTATTCATTCGTAGTTTGTGAATCGTGACGTGATCCTGATGTGCGCGGAGAAAGGCCTGCGCCTTTGCGCGAAACTTCTCGAAACCATTGCCGACCGTAAAGCCCGACAAGTCCACGCCTCTCTCATTACCCATCTCGTCTTCGAAATCGGTGTACAGCGGCTTGCGCTTCGCCTTCTCAATCAACTGAACGAGGTTTCTGAGACGTCGGCGCACACCCTCCAGCATCGGACACGTCACATCCTGCCACCACTCATCTGTTTGCAAGTCCTGAATCAGCGCCATTTGCTCCCGCACCATGGGAATCGCGGACTTCTCTTCCAGTAGACCTGCAAGCTCTTTCACCTCATCACGCAGTCGCGAGAATGCCGGCTTAGACCGCAGCAAGGCTAGTTGTAGATTGAGCACGAGAAGATCGAAACGCTTTGCCTCCTCAGACTCAGATTCGAGTTCGGATGGCAAGCCTGCAACCTCATGGGCTAGTTCGTTCAAGGACTCAGGAGAAAGTACGACCCAGGACTGAGGCTTCGCAAATTTTTCAATCACCCGCCGCTTGGGCCGGACGACAAAGTTCTCTAGATTCATAGCGGCCACTTCTGTATGCAAGATCCCCGCAACCACTTGCCGCAGTTCAGCCTCGGTGGAGGGATCGCCATAGACGGAAGGCTTCAGCTCGATCTTGTCGGTATCGGTTAGAGCAAATAGCTTCTTATCAAGCTCACCAATTAGGTCTAACCGCCCCGTAAAGAGGCGCTTGCCGAGCGACTGGCCCAGCGCACCCTCCGTGGTCTCGGGGTTCTGACTGAAGAATTCAAGATTCTGGCAGTAATCAAACAAATAGAAGTGCTGCTTGTGCTGGCCTGGCCCGAACAGGTCCGGGCACAAGCGAGTGCCGCGGCCAACCATCTGCCAGAACTTGGTCTTCGACCGTACCAGCTTGAAGAACACCAGATTGACAACCTCTGGGATATCGATGCCGGTGTCGAGCATGTCCACTGAGAGCGCCAAGTGCGGGGCTTTATCTTTGTGCGAAAAGCTATCGATAAGGCTTTGGGCGTATTCGGTCTTGAACGTGATAACCCGGGCAAACTCACCTTTGTAATGCGGATAGTTGGTATTGAACCGTTCGGCGATAAAATCAGCGTGTGCCTGGTTCTTGGCGAACAGAATCGTCTTGCCCAGGCGATCACCGCCAGCAACGGTCTGCCCACGCGTCATCAAGTGGGCCAACACCTTGTCCACGGTATCCTTGTTGAATAGCCACTTATTGACGGCTTCAGCCTCCACCCGTTCAGGCACCCCACCATCCTCATCCCACTCCAGGGCGTCCCATTGCTCTTTTTCATCTTCAGAGAGCTGATCGTACTTGATACCCTCCCGCTGGAACTTGAGTGGCACCGATACCGCCTGAGGCGGAACCAGGAATCCATCTCTGACTGCCTCTTCCAAACTATAGGCATCAGTGGGCACACCGTTTTCCAGGTCAAACAGGCTGTAGGTGTTGCGGTCCACCTCGTCCTTTGGTGTGGCCGTAAGCCCCACGAGCAGCGAGTCGAAGTAATCAAAGATAGCGCGGTATTTCTGGAACACGGAGCGGTGCGCCTCATCGATGATCACCAGGTCGAAATGGCCAACTCCGAAGCGCCGCCGCCCATCCTTGGTATCGTCGATCAACCCCATCATGGTCGGATAGGTTGAAACAAACACCCGCCCTTCAGCGTCCTTTTCCGTGACAAGATTCACCGGCGAAGCATCCGGCAAGTGCTTTTTGAAGGCGTTCACCGCCTGATTCACGAGCGCCACGCGGTCGGCCAAAAAGAGCACGCGCTTGGCCCAGTTACAGCGCATGAGGAGATCGGCCAGCGCGATGACCGTCCGCGTCTTCCCCGCGCCGGTGGCCATCACCACCAGTGCCTTGCGGTCATGGTCGCGCTCGAAGGCCTCACCGATGCGGCGGATACTGCGAGTCTGGTAATAGCGCTCAACAATGTCTGGGTTGATCTCGGCAGCGGCGAGTGATTTTCGGTTGGTACGTCGGTGGATGGCGAGCTCTAACTCGGTCTTCTTGTAGAAGCCCTGCACTTGTCGCGGCGGATAGTTGGCGTCATCCCACAACCAGTGATCGTAGCCATTGGAGTAGAAAATCATCGGCCGCTGGCCAAACTGCTTTTCCATGCAATCCGCATAGAGCTTGGCCTGCTGCTGCCCTACTCGCGGGTCGCGACGCGTTCGCTTGGCTTCGACAAGCCCCAACGGTTTGCCGTCATCACCCCAGAGCACATAGTCCACGAAGCCTTTGCTCTTGGTATTTGGCATCCCGCTCACTTCGAATTCACGATCATGCGGTTGATCCAAAGGCCAACCCGCTTCTTTGAGTAATAGATCGATAAAATAGTCGCGAGTCTCGGCCTCGGAGTAGTCATGTGTGTCCGGTTGCGCCGACGCGGCTTTCTTAGCTTCGGCCACTTCCGCACGTAGACGCTTCAACTCCTCATCCAGAGCCGTCTTGTCTGCCAAGAGCGCAGAGAGCTTTTCGTCTCGACCCCGGAGTTCAGCTTCTAACTTCTGAAGTTGGTCGATAGTCTGCTTTGGAAGGGGCGCAGTTTTGGGCAGGACGCTGGCGTCAAACACCACCCCCGGAGCAGGCTTGGCGCCCCGTGCGTAGGAACGAGCCAGCCAGTAGCCCACATGAAAGAGTTCACGCACTGCCGTCAGCGCGTCCGTTTGCTGGATTGCACGGCGGCTATGAACGGCTTGATTGCCCAGCGTATTAATAACGCGGGCCTTACTGAATACCGCTTCACCCGCAACCGCTTTGAACGTGGGTTCGTGGATCAGCGCACTGAGGTTGTCCTGATAGGGAAGATGCAGAGAACTGTCGTGCTTGTAGGCCCACGCCACGGCCAATTCAAGCGCGCGCCGCGCATAGAAACAGGCTGCACGCGGGTCGTGATGGACCGCCGCGGCGGCCTTCTCAGCCGACTCATGCACCGTCGGCCATTCCACCTGGAGAAAACCAAAGTGGCTCATCCCTTCAGGCTCTCCAAGCTGCGGGTGATCCAAGGATTGCAACTGCGCTCAATGCGGTTGCAATACAGTTGCAACCGTAAGCCATTGAACCAATAGGGAATATAGTATCCGTAAGAGAAATGGGTTCGCCCGCGCATTGCATCAGGCCTACCCATGGTTGCAATCCGACCGTGCAGGCCCTGGATACCAGTGGGCCGCCCGAGTCGCTCCATGGACATGAACCGCCTCCTGCTTCACCAGCTCACGCAACAGAACTTGGATTTGACTGCGCGATTGTGCGGGGAGCACTTGCCGGAGCTCCTCCATCTTGGACCCCGTGGCCTGGTTATCCTGGATATGCTTGACCAGCAAAGCTTTGTTGGTTTCCCGATCAAGCCCCTTCTACGGGTACGCACCCCCTTGGCACCCAACGCGGCACTCCTTCTCACTCCAGCAATAGATGCGCTGGTAGATCGAGATACGAACTGGAGCGATTTCTTGAGGAAGTCGAGGAGCTTTGCTTCGGTGGCTTTCATGTCAAATTTCCTTCAGCCCAGTGCGTACGCTGTCGTCCAGCTTACGATGCAGCAGCGAAATTAGGGATAGGTAGTCAGCTGCATCGTCTTCACCCTGCCAAAGCACTTTCGGCTCATGCGCCAGTGGATTACGGGCCGCTGCGAAGCAACCCTTGAGGAGTGAAGAGAAACCCTTGTGCTCCGACTTCTCTGTCTCAGTTTGCAACGAATTGATTGCCAGAACAGGCCGCTCGATCGAGAAAACTCGATCTACGAGAACAGCCCCGTCCGCCTGGATTCCAGACATATCGCGAATCCTCTGGGCAAGCCCCTTGGTCGCCTCGAAGACGGCGTGAAAATAATTGTCCTGTAGAAGTTCCCCCCGGCAATACTTCAAGACTTCTGAGTGTATGCGCCGTCCTTGGAACTTTGCTCGGATTGTTCGGACCCTTTCTTCGGCTTCATCGAGAGTCCTGGCTATAACACACTCACGGAACTTGCCATCCTGTCCATATTGCAGACCGGAGAAGGCAAGTATGGTGTTGAGCTGTTGTCTGTGCGCCTCGAACTCATCGCTGCGTCCAACGAACCGGGCGGGGATCAGAAAGGACTGGATGAAATCGATAATTCGATTCGCACACCCATGCTGCCGCTGACAATCGAGGAAAACCCAGTAGAGGCGCCGCCACTTGGTCGATTCACCGGAGTTGTCTACTAAAAGTCGATCTTGCAGGACCCGGTTGATATCCGTCCCAGAGCCGCATTCGCCCATCAGTCGGGCCAATCCCTCGATCTGACCTTCCGGAAATGAAGGAACAATACTCATGTCAGGTTCCCCGGTACACGACGTCAGCGTTGAACTGATCCGTCAAGTAAGGTGTAAACCCTGCCAGAAGAATGGACATCGCTACCATGTCGCGCATTTCAATCGTGCGCAATGCGTTGGTTGGTGTGCCAGCATGTCGAATACCTGGGTAGTTGCAAGTGAATTTGTAAAGACTCATCATCGCCTCCTTGACCTTGTCGTGAGGCCAAGTGCCCACTTGTTCGCAGATCGCACCGAGGGTGTCTTTTGTGACACCTGGACAATTCTGCCCGAGTGCTTCCAGTAGGTTTACCTGCTTTTGAATGCAGGTCTTGATGTGCCCATCCGAGCAATCGGTGCGCAAGCCACGGATTGCGTTCTCGAATTCCTTCATCAGGCTGTCGAGATGTTCATCCTGAGCAGCCACTTCCCGGAGATCACGCACCAGGCTAGCGAACACGCCAGGCAGCGTCGGGCACAGGGTGCAGGGGCGACGCAAGTCGTATCGCAAGCTGAACTTGTCGAGAAAGCCCGCCAACAGGTTGAAGTAGCTGTTCGAGAGCAGGTCACCGCCCAGATCATCGAGTACCGGTTGCGCGGCTTCAAGGAAGGCAACGAGGGACCGCTCGCCGCCGAAGTCCTCGGCCCGCGTCTTCTCAAATGCCTCCCGACTCTGGGACGGATCGTCGATGATGTCCGCCAGGTCCTCGACGGAGGGACGAGTCTTGAGCGCCGGTGCCAGCTCGCGATACAGCTCGCAGAAGATATCTTCCGGCACCTCTTCCTGCTCGATCAGTGGCAGCCAGATCTCTCGCCACGTCTCCGACCAGACTCCAATAAACTCGCCACGCATGGCTATAGCTCCCCTCGAAAGGCGCGGTACTGGAGGGATGCGAAGAGTGCGGTCAGCTCGGTTAGCGATGCGCTGAAAGATGTCTGCCAATTTTCTACCGCTGAGGCTTGGCGGGAAAATTCCTCTTGATCTAGACGCGGCGGCAAAATAACTGGCATTAACTTCACGTCGCCGAGATTGATTCCGCGAACGGCCACGCCTTTTGTGTGCTTTGCCATCCAATGTTGGAATCCACTTGTGCGAAGACATTCGCGAACGAAGACAGGCGACGCGCCGACTATCGCAAGGCGAGCAGTATCTTGAGTGATGTTCGCCCCGTCCAGTTCGGGCGGAACAACCGCGAAGCGCCCGACATGGCCGCGAATTGACATTAAGAGGTCTGCGGGTTTGAGTAGCGAGCGACGGAAACTGTTGGAAATTGCTTCTGTCGTTTTGCGGATACCGGAGAGTTCGATGCCGCCATTCTTCATGTCAACGACGCGCACGTACTTCACACCCTCAACTTGGTCCGGCCCTGGCATCAGAATTCCGTAACTAATCGGTCGTTGCGGATCGATGAGGTCAATCATTGGACGCACGGGAAAGCCGTGCGGGTTCTTTATCGGATCGCCGAACATGTTGAGGAAGATGGATTGGGTGAGGCTGTCAAGTTGGGCGAGGGCGGCACGGCGCTTGGCCCGCAGCGCATCCGCCCGGTCCAGCAACTCCGCAATCCGCCGCTGCTCGTGGAGCGGTGGGAGCGGGAGCGAGGACTCAAGGATGATGCGATCGGAAACCGCCGGGTAGCTCGCTCCCGTAGCTCGTCTCACCATTTCAGACACGAAACGTGATGATCTCACCCAGTGGAGCAGGTAAGCACCATCAAGTGTCTCGGGCCGCGGACGAAGCACGCAGAATCCCGTGGAGGCCGTTGCACCGTCAAACTCTGATGGCACCTGTGCGACGGCATTGAGATTTGGGCGGACCGTTGATACAAGCACGTCGCCAACCGCGACGAGTTGTCTTGCCCGGCTTGGAGCTTCCGCACATAGCATTTCGCGCGCGGCAGTGATCGCCTTGGCGTCCTGGTCTATGGCACTGAGATCGATGTAAACAAACGAGTCGTCTGGAGCATCCCGCTCAGGACTCCAAGTCTCTACAGAATCGACGAGATTACCGAGAGCGCTCATGGCCACTTTGCTCACTTCAGCATCCCCTCCAGCTCAATCATCCCCCGCTGGATCTCGTCCTCCAGCTTGGCGAGGTCGGCGAGGATCTCTTTCGGCGCGCGATGCTCGATCACCTCATGCACCACTTCTTTGTAGCGGTTGAGCGAGAGGTCGTAGCCCTGCGCGGCAATGTCGGCCTTCGGCACGCAGAAGCTCTGCTCGGTGCGTGGACGCTCGCACTCGCTGCCATTTCGCTTGCCCCAGCGCGCCAGCACGTCCGGCAGGTTGTTCTTGCTATGCTCTTCTGTGCTAAGCGTGGTGCGAGGAACAGGGCCTAGCTTGTCTTCGGAAAGAAGCGGCGTGCGTTTGTCATCGAGGCTCCAACCGTCGGCCTCTACGTCGTAGAACCAGACCTGATCGGTGCCGCCCGAGTTGGTCTTGGTGAATAATAAGATTGCGGTGGAGACACCCGCATATGGTTTGAAGACGCCACCTGGCAGTTTGACCACGGCGTCGAGCTTCTGGTTTTCGATCAGCATCCGGCGCAGTTCCTTGTGCGCCGTGCTGGAGCCGAACAGAACTCCGTCGGGCACGATCACTGCCGCGCGGCCGCCAGGCTTGAGTAAGCGTAGGAACAGCGCGAGGAAAAGCAACTCAGTTTTCTTGGTCTTAACGATCTGGAGGAGATCCTTGGCGGTGTTCTCGTAGTCGAGGCTGCCCGCGAACGGCGGATTGGCCAACACCAAGGTGTATTTCTCCTCCTCGCCAGCGTGATCCTGCGCAAGCGAGTCCTGGTAACGGATGTCTGGGTTCTCGACTCCGTGCAACAGCATGTTCATGCTACCGATGCGCAGCATGGTGTTGTCGAAATCGAAGCCGTTGAACATACGGTGGTGAAAATGTTCCTTGAGCTTCTCGTCGTGGAAGATATTCGGGTGATGCTGCCGTAGGTATTCTCCCGCCGCAACGAGAAAGCCAGCTGTACCGCAGGCAGGGTCACAGATGATATCTTTCGGGCCCGGTGCAGTCATCTCCACCATGAGCCGGATGATATGGCGCGGGGTACGAAATTGACCGTTCTGCCCGGCGCTCGCAATCTTGCCGAGCATGTATTCGTAGATGTCGCCCTTGGTATCGCGATCCTCCATCGGCACCGCATCAAGCAAGTCCACCACTTTAGCCAAGAGCGCTGGCGTTGGGATGGTAAAGCGTGCGTCTTTCATATGGTGGGCATAAGTGGAATCGTCTCCGCCTAATGTGCGAAGGAAAGGAAAGACGTGCTCCCCTACGACGGTGTACATCTCCGCTGGAGCGAGGTGCTTGAAGCGCGACCAACGCAAATCGTCGTAGGCACGGCCCCTGGCATCCTTGCCTTCAGGGAAAACGCGTCGCCCCATCGGCTTTTTCAGCCTGGTGGACTTGTTCTCCTCCAATGTCTGCAGGTCGTCGAGGCGACGCAGAAACAAGAGATAGGTGATCTGTTCGATGACTTCGAGCGGGTTGGAGATGCCGCCGGACCAGAAGGAGTCCCATATTCGATCGATTTGACTGCGGATTTCGCCCGTGAGCATGAGCCTCCTCTAGCCTGTCCTCATAACAGAACGATTGCCCAGCCTTGTTTTTCCGTCGCAGAATACCCGTTCCCCCTCAATAAATCAGCCCCTTTCGATGGAGAAGGTCAGGGCTGAGACTGGGGCGAGAATAGAGGACAAAAAAGGGCTCATTTCGCGGAGACCATTGGATCGTTCTCGTGATCGGAGCATTGACTCTACCGGGAGCTGCTTAGCAATCCGCCGCCTCCCGGCGTGTTTGCCGAGTGGGCGCTGCCGCTAAGTCCGATGTGGATTACGGTCGATCCCTGTGGACTTCGTCTCAGTGAATTTCAGCCAACGCTCCCAAAGTGACACGGGCTCCGTCAATGGTAATCAGTCCCCTTCCCTGATGGTCGTCACAAGCTCTTGAAAGACCAGGGAGTCTCCTTGCAAAGGGCGATTCGAATCCTGTATCATCCCTTGCTTACTCGCACTCGATCTGCCTCTGGACAGTCGTCCAACTCATGAGGCACGAGTGGAGGGGGTTCATGCATGCCTGGTGACCTTTCCGGATATCGGAAGGAGATTGATCGTATCGACGATGAGATTCTCCGTCTGCTCAATGAGCGGTCGAAGAGCGTCATCGAGATCGGTCATATCAAGAAAGCCCAGGATGCGGACGCCAATCTGCATACCCCGGCTCGCGAAGCCGCCATTATTGAGCGATTAGTCGGTCAAAATACCGGTCCTTTTCCTTCAGAAGCCATCCGTCCCGTGTACCGGGAAATCATGTCGGCGTCCCTCTCACTGGAAGGTCCGCAGAAGGTGGCCTATCTGGGCCCACGTGCGACGTTTACGCACATGGCCTGCATGCAGAAATTCGGATCGTCCGCTCAATACATTCCGGTTCACAGTATCAAGGAAGTGTTCAACGAAGTGGAGCGCGGACGCGCGAATTTCGGTGTCGTGCCGATCGAGAACACGACCGAAGGGGTGGTCAATCATACCCTCGATATGTTCATTGATTCGAATCTCCTGATTTACGGAGAAGTGCTCCAAGAGGTCTCGCACCATCTGATGTCGAAGTCCGGAGTGGTGGAAGAGGTGAAGAAGATCTGTTCGCATCCGCAGGCCATCGCACAGTGCCGCAACTGGATCGAAACTCATATGCCGCATGTGCTGGTGTCGGAAGTCGCCAGCACGGCCCGCGCCGCGGAAATGTGCCAGGAAGATACCACCATCGCCGCTATCGCGTCGGAACTGGCGGCTCAGCTCTACGGACTCAAAGTTATGAAGGCGCGGATCGAAGACAATCTGAACAATTTCACCCGTTTCCTTGTCCTGTCGCAAAAACCGCCGCAACGCACCGGGAAAGACAAGACCTCGTTGATGCTGTCGATTAAGGACAAAGTCGGCGCGCTGTACGATCTCCTCAGACCGTTTGCGTCAAATGGCATCAGCATGACGAAGATCGAGTCGCGTCCTTCC
>CXWL01034621.1_pt1 | contig 10388 bp, 8 predicted proteins | sample 590931 | NCBI WGS metagenome assembly CXWL01 (sample SAMEA3498368, study PRJEB10139) | groundwater metagenome | biome: water well; material: biofilm material | place: Germany | collected 2015-04-27
TCTTTGGACCGCCGAAGGCAAGGGCGAGCCACTGCGTGTTTACAATGCACCGAATGATTTCGATGAAGCGGCATTTATCGTTGAGGAAGTCAAAACCTTGCATGCGGAAGGCATTCTCTTGTCTGAGATGGCGTTGCTCTATCGCTCCAATGCGCAATCCAGGGTTTTGGAACACAGTTTGTTTAATGCCGGCATATCGTACCGTGTGTACGGCGGCATGCGTTTCTTTGATCGCCAGGAAATCAAGCATGCGTTGGCTTACTTGCGCTTGATTGCCAATCCTGACGATGATAGTGCGCTATTGCGCGTGATTAATTTCCCGGCACGCGGGATTGGTGCGCGCGGTCTGGAGCAATTGCTGGATGATGCGAAATTGCAAGGCGGCAGTTTGTGGGCCACGGCACTGCAGAAATGCGGCGGTGAAGCAGCCGTCATGCAAGAATCACCCAAATCTTTAAAAGGTATTGCAGGATTTGTCCACTTGATCGTGATGATGCGTCAAAGCTGCAGCAGCTTACCGTTGCCTCAAATTGTTGAACACATGCTGACGCACAGCGAGTTGCTAACGCATTATGCCAAAGAGCGAGAAAGTGCGGAAAGACTGGAGAATCTGAATGAATTGATTAACGCGGCAACCAGTTTTGTGCACGAAGCAGAAGATGACAGCCTTGCAGAATTTCTTGCGCATGCTTCGCTGGAAGCCGGTGAGCACCAGGCGGGTAGCGGTCAGGATGCGCTGCAGCTAATGACGGTGCATGCCGCCAAAGGCCTGGAGTTTCATAGTGTATTTTTGAGTGGATTGGAAGAAGGGCTTTTCCCGCATGAAAACAGTCTGAATGAGATTAATGGTATTGCGGAAGAAAGACGGCTGATGTACGTGGCCATGACGCGTGCGCGCCGCCTGTTATATATCAGTTTTGCTCAAAGCCGTATGCTGCACGGCCAAACCCGCTATAACATCGCATCGCGTTTCCTGAATGAGATCCCGGAAAGTTGTTTGAAATGGCTGCAATCAACGCCTAAAATTGACCAGAAACCATTCTATTCGAATGCCGGTAACAAATCCTCAACAGTTATTTCAACAGCTATTTCAAGAGCAACAACTTACAGTCAGAAAAAATTTCCCAGCGGCACATGGAGCATCGGGCAGAACGTGTTACATGCCAAGTTTGGTACGGGTATCATTATCAATTATGAAGGGAGCGGTAGCGAAGCACGCGTCCAAGTCAATTTTGATCATGCCGGAATAAAATGGTTGTTGCTCGAGTACGCAAAGCTAACTGCGGTTTAGCGTGTCAGCGTGGGTGGTGTATTCGTGATTCTCCTGTTTGCCGGCAAGTTGCGCCAGAAGATAAGCATCCGGCTTTCTCTTTCAGTCCTACTTTCTTGTTATTACGGATTCTGTTGCAACATCTGTTCAAACTCCTCCACAGACACCGGTTTGCTAAACAGGTAACCCTGGCAGAGTGAGCAGCCGTGACGCTCCAGGAAGGCACGTTGTGCTTCTGTTTCCACGCCCTCCGCGATGATTTCAATGCCCAGATTGTTGGCCATACCGATGATGGTCTGCATAATCACCGCATCAGTGTGTTTTATACTGATGTTGCAGACGAAGCTCCGATCGATTTTGATTTGATCGAATGGCAGTTGTGTCAGGTACGACAGTGATGCATTGCCGGTGCCGAAATCATCCATGGAAAAGTTCACACCGATAGCTTTGAGTGTCTGCATTTTGACGATGGTGTTATCAACATCCTTGAGCACCATACTCTCTGTGAGTTCCAGTTTGAGGCGATTGGGGTCGGCCGCTGTTTTTTTCAGAGCAATGCGTACTTGCTCAACGAAGTCAATTTGATGGAACTGAAGCGCACTAACATTGATGGCCAACTGCAATCGCTGAGTCTGCGGTTTGTTTTTCCATGTCTTAAGTTGAGCACAGGCTGTTTCTAGTACCCATTGCCCAATGGGTAAGATCAATCCGGTTTCCTCCGCTAGCGGGATAAACTCCATAGGTAAAATTAATCCACGTTCCGGATGTTGCCAGCGCAGCAGCACTTCGGCACCGATGATCTGATGGCTGTGGGTCGTCATTTGCGGTTGATAATAGAGCTCGAATTGATTTTTCTTCAGAGCAATACGCAAATCTTCTTCCAGTTCAGCCCGTTTTATTAACAGCGTCTGCATCTCTTGATCAAAAAAGCACAGGGTGTTGCGCCCCGCGTGCTTGGCCTGATACATGGCGATATCTGCGTGCTTCAGCAACTCCTCCTCCGCTACCAAATGATCGCTAAACAAGGTAATACCGATGCTAGCGGAGCAGTGATAAACGCGATTATCTCCAAGTAGATAGGGCTCATTCATCGCATCCTTTATTTTATTACCGGCAATCCTCGCGTGAATGACAGCCCCTTCAGGATTCGTGTCCAGATCTTCCAGCATCACTACGAATTCATCCCCCCCCCGGACGGGCAGCTGTATCATTTTCGCGTATGTTGCTCATGAGCCGCTGTGCGACTTGCTGCAACAACAGATCGCCGAGGCTATGGCCAAGCGTGTCATTCAGTGTTTTAAAATTATCCAGATCAATAAACAGCAGTGCACCATATTGCTTGTTGCGAGTACTGGAGGCCAACGCCAGATGCAGTCTGTCTTTCAGTAGGCGCCGGTTAGGTAAATTGGTCAAGGGGTCGTAGAACGCCAATTGTTCGATCTGCGCGGATGTTATCTTTTGCTGGGTGATGTCGATCAATGTGACGACGTAATGAAGCACCGTGCCATCGCTCCTTTGCACAGCGGTGATGGTGCGCCATTCCGGCCGTATCTCGCCATTCTTGTGCCGATTCCAGAACTCACCATGCCAGGCTCCTGTGTTTTTGATACTCTCCCAAATGGCGTCGGCAGGGGCTGTATTGGAGTGCTCTAAACTGAGCAAATTGGATGCCTGGCCGATGACTTCTTCTGCGCTGTAGCCGGTGATTTGGGTGAAGGCTCGGTTTACCTTCAGAATTACCTTATTCGCATCGGTAATGAATATGCCTTCTTGTGATTCAAACGCAGTCGCGGCGACACGAAGATCGGCTTCAGCCTGGATGCGTGAGGTGATATCAGTAAACGTCATCACCACGCCATTAATTATATTTTCCAGCGTGCGGTAGGGTTGGATGCACGCTAGCATCCAGGTGTTGTTGATCATTATTTCACTTTCATACGGGATCAGTGAATCCATCACGGCTTGGGCTGCGATTATCAGATCACTGCCTTCCACAACCGGCTTGATGTCGATTAACGGCCGCCCGATGTCCGAGGCAATTAAACGATAGATACGGACTGCCTCACGGGTAAAGCTACGGATTATCAAGCGCTGGTCGAGAAAGATAATGCCGATGTTGATGTTATCCAACAAATTTTTCATGTCGTTCTGCATGACGGCCAGTTGTTCAATTTTGCCCTGCAGTTCGCTATTGACCGAGATCAACTCTTCATTGATCGATTGTAGCTCCTCTTTGGAAGTTTCCAGTTCCTCATTGGTCGATTGCAGTTCTTCGTTGGCGGATTGCAATTCCTCATTGGTTGACTTGAGTTCCTCGTTAGAAACTTGCTGTTCCTCCACGCTGATCCGATAGTTTTCTTCCAGCTGCGAAAAATCACGCTCCAGCTCTTCGATGCGCTCTAGTTCGATCGGCTTGGCAATACGTTTGCGTCTCGGTTTGGTAATGGGCGTGGCGATGTCCTGAAAGCTTATCAGCAGCAAGTTCTGATTGCCATCAGGGCCAGGCAGCAGCCGGATACTCAGGCTGACCGCTGAAAAACCGCCGTTGATCTTGACTTGTATTTCTTTGTTTAGCGTAGGCGCTCCCGCACTGGCCATTGCGCGAATGGCGGCTTGCACTTCCAGTTTCAGACCCTTGCGTGCCATATCGATGACGTTGAGACTTGCCTGTCCTGGCGCCGGACGCAGGTATTTGCCGGTCTCGCCATGTACGTAGAGAATGTTGCCTTTGAGATCGGTGACCACCGAGGCAAGCGCAAAGCATTGCACCAGCGCCTGACGAACGAATCCAGCAAAGTTGGTTTCCTTGGATTTCTTCATGACTTCTTCGATTTTTTTGCCACCACTTACTGCGCTCCATGAGAGACCGTGCACCATCGCTGCGCGGGGGGCTGTGAAGGAATGGGTAGGGGTAGTAGTACGATAGAACTTCCATTTGCGGCTGAGCGATGTGAACAATTCGGTATGGTTGCCGATCCCCTCCGATGGTGACAGGAACAGTACCCCGCCTGGTTTGAGCGCGTAATGAAACACCGGAATCAGTCGATTCTGTAGTTCCGGTTCCAGATAGATCAACAAGTTACGGCAACTAATCAGATCGAGATTGGTGAAGGGCGGATCTTTAATTACGTCATGGCTGGCGAACACGATCATGTCACGGATTTCCTTCTTTATCCGATACATTCCATCGTGTTTGACAAAGAAGCGACGCAGGCGCTCCAGAGTGATATCCTGGATAATATTGGGAGGATATAACCCGGCGCGGGCAGTGGCAATAGCGTCATTAGCCAGATCGGTGCTGTATATCTGTACAGTGTATTCCTGATGCGTCTCTTCCATCAGTTCGCGCAGCAGTATCGCGCGATGGAATACGTCTCCTCGCCGGTAGCGCAGCCTATCACCCAGACCCGAAACGCAGAATCGTTGGTTCTGTCCTTGCACAGGTGCGGCAGAATATCTTTTTTCAACATGTCAAAAGCCTCTGTGTCACGAAAAAATCTGGTGACATTAATCAGCAGCTCATTGAACAGGATATGCACCTCAGCCGGATTTTCTTTAAGATAACCGGCATAGAGGTCAATATCTGCAATATCGTGCTGCGCCATGCGCCGCTCGATGCGGCGTTGGATAGTGTTTTTTTTGTACAGCGAGAAGTCATGGCCAGTCATGGTGCGCAATTGCATTAAGATGCGGTTCATGCCGCTTATCACTTCGGGCGCAGTAGCTGTTTCACTGTGAAGGGTAAAAGTGCGAGCGCCGATTCGCAGTACCTCCGGCATTTTTTCGACGGGTAAAACGCGAGTGGCGTAACCTGCTCGAATGACGCTGGATGGCATGCCGCCATATTTGGCCGTAGCCGGTTCCTGTACTAGCGTGATACCGCCGATACCGTGGATGGCGCGACACCCTAACGTGCCATCCGTGCCGGTTCCGGAGAGGATAATGCCGATAGCATTTTCTTGCTGGTCTTCGGCGAGTGAACGCAAAAAGCCATCAATCGGCATGCGACATCCATGAGGTTGTTCTGGAGTTGCGAGTTGCAATGTGCCATGGCAGATCGTCATATCACGGTTGGGTGCGATGACATACACACTGTTGGGCTTAACCGGCATTTGATCAAGCGCCTGAGTCACCGGCATGGCGGTAGTGCGTTGCAGGATTTCAGTGAGTAGGCTAGCGTGGTTGGGGTCGAGATGAGCTACCAGCACGAAGGCCATGCCGCTATCATTGGGGGGGTGTGCCGGAAGAATTGCTCGAAAGCCTCTAAGCCACCTGCAGAAGCCCCGATGCCAACGATGGGGAAGGAGGTAATTGTTTTTTTAGAGGCTATGTGGGGGGTGTTACCCGGGTACGGCGGGGATAGCTTCTTAGTTTTCAAAACGATATCCTCATAGCGGTACCTGGGCTATTATGACGATAATATAAGCTCTGTAGTAATTAATTGCTGAATTGATAGTCGAGTACGCATCGGAAAGTTAAAAAGGGGTATGCATCCTGAAAGCAGCTGAATTCAAAGAATGGATAAAATCGATTGAACGGATGAGCTACGGTCAGCGAGACAAATTTCAAGAAAGATTAGCAGAAAAAGCCAGTGCTGATACGATCATGGAATTGATTGAGCAAAGGCAAAATGATGAATGAATTTGCCCCTATTGCCAGAGAACGAAGCTGTATCGGTGGGGCAAAGCCAGTAAGTTACAACGCTATCGATGCCGCCACTACAATCACACATTTAACTTGCACCTATCCTGTGGTCTTGCCATGGGGATAGGTGCAGGATGCGCGGAGAATATTTATACCGGGGTCTCGATGGATCACTGCTTATTTATAGAATTTCCAGAAGATTGATGCTGTTGGCGGTGTTCCTCGCTGCAAAAGAATTGCTCTTGATCTTTAATCGCATCATCTTTTGGTACGGACAAATTACATTGTTCGCACTGAACTGTTTCATTCGACTTTAGTATTTTGTTCTCTGCTTTGATTTCATTATTTTCTGTCGGCGACTTATCATCATCAGTCCGGCTTGTTTTTTGATTATCATGTTCAGAAGGATTGTTGTTGAAGCGGAGTGGTTCGGCCAGGAAAATGTCTTTGTAACTAACGTAAATTGAGGTGAAAATAATGGGAATCAGGATGACGAGGCCAAGGCCATAGGGCATCAGACCTAGAATGGTCAGCACTATGAGCGTAACACCATACAACTGAAACGGGATGAAGTTTTTCAGGCAAGCAAAAAAGCTTCTTTGCATTGCAACAATCGGTGGGACATTATGGAATACAACCAATAAGGGTGAGAACCAGGAAGCCATCATCAGTGGAATGGAAAGTGTCAATACAATCAATGAAGATGTGAGCATGCTGCTCATTACACCCATTAACTCGCTTTCGTCGACTCTTTTTCCATATAACAGCATGTCTGTCATCTGAGAACCTCCAATCAACATCACCAGCCCGATGATTAGAATTTGCCCGATCAGATAGATACCACCGATGGTAATTAATGGTGCAGAGTTGGTTCTGAAAGAAATAAATAGGTGTTTTAATTCAATCAGCTTGCCTTGTTCCATATCCTTGCAGCCCAACATGATTCCGGCCAGAAATACAGGTGAAATTAGTGTAAAAACAAACTTTCCAAGCAAGGGTATGAACGACATTGCCATCGCAATCAACATCAAGGTAAAGCAAACAAATACCCAAGCCAGCGGCGCTTTGAGAAACAGATAGAAGCCGCTTAAAATCCATTGCAATCCCTGTTTCGCATTGACTTGATGAATTTCCATTGATGTTTCTCCAGTAAAGTTCGGTAAACAGTTTTAATTATTATTTATATCCAGAGCTGCCGCAATTTTTCAGGATCTGCTGCGTGATTCTTCAATATTTCTCTAAAATGCGCCGGATCTTTGGCATGCGTCAGTTCCCCCGGGCGTGGCAGATGGTAGTCATAGAGACGAGAAATCCAGAAACGCAATGCACCTGCACGCAACATGCCTGGCCAGGCATCCTGTTCGGCAACGGATAGTGGACGAATCGCATGATAGGCTTTAATAAGTGAAAGTGTGCGCAGCCTATCCAAAGTTTTTTCCTCGGTCATGCACCAGTCATTGGCAACAATTGCCAAATCATACAAAAAAGCGTCATTACAGGCGAAATAAAAATCGATAACACCGCCAATTTTTTGACCAGTAAACAAAAAATTGTCCCGAAAAAGATCAGCATGGATAACGCCACTGGGTAATGTCACGGTTTGTTGTGGTAACTGAAAATTCAGTTCTGATTCAAGTAACGATTTCTCAACTTCAGATAAATAGGGGGAAATCTCGGGCGCTCTGGCTTGCCACCATGTTAATCCCCGTGGATTATTCATTCTTCCGGGATAAGATTTTCCAGATAGGTGCATTTTTGCCAATATATTCCCAACTTCTGCACAGTGTTCTGCGGTCGGGTGCGTTAATGACTGTCCCGGCAGGCAAGTAACGATAGTAGCCGGTTTACTGTTCAGTTCACCTAAGAGCTTGTGATCGAGTCTAGGGATCGGAGCAGGGCAGGGAATATCATGCTGCGACAGATGCGCCATTAGATTCAAATAATAAGGCAATTCGTGACTGGTTAATTTTTCGAATAGAGTCAATACAAACTTGCCTTGCGTGGTCGTGACAAAATAATTGGTATTCTCAATGCCCGAGGAGATACCTTGCAGGTTGATGAGCTGGCCAAGCGCATAATCTTTTAACCAAGCTGTGAGCTGGCTATCAGTAACTGGTGTAAAAACAGACATGAGTTAACAGGATAAAAAAACGAAAAAGAAGTAAGAGCTGATGAATCTCATGGAAATACGTTTTGTTTTGCCTTGTATTAAAGTTAAAATTTCAACAGTTGCCACATCGGTGGGCTGACATCGATACCCGCTTCACCCGCATGCGTGTGCGAACCTCTGCCGGTATTTTTTTTCAGGTAGTATGGCGGGCCGATACGTGGGATAACTTTGATCATGAGAAGCTCGCCATTGACACGGTGTTCTTCAATGGTATCTTCTCCACGTTTTATAATGGTAACCTGTGTTTCCAGCTCAGGATCCGGTTGAATATCGGGCGGAAGCGGTGGCGGATCGGTCAAATCACGGGGTAATTCAGGAATTTCAGGCAACGGTATTAAATTATCCGGCTGTGAAGATTTTTTCGGCTGTTTCGGCTGCTCAGTTTGCGCCATGACAGGTATCGTAGAGCTTAACAGCACTATAAAAATAAGTCGGTACAGATACATATTGGTTACCGGAGTGTCGGGATTATTTTGTATTCTACCTAAAATCGTAGACGACGGTTAAAGATTGAGCTGAATTTCTCTTTCAGCCGCAGTGGGTTCAAATCCACTGGTTTCATAATACTGAAAAATTGCATTAACTACTTGACTGGGTTCATCGATGATCTGAATGAGATTCATATCTTCCGCTGAAATAAAGCCTTCGGCGATTAATGTCTTTTGGAACCAATCCAGCAATCCGCGCCAGAATTCCGAATAGACTAAAATAATCGGCATTTTCCGGGTTTTCCCGGTTTGTACCAGTGTCAGCGCCTCCATTAATTCGTCCAAGGTGCCAAAGCCGCCGGGTAGTACTACGTAGGCAGTTGCAAATTTAACAAACATATATTTGCGCGCAAAGAAATGCCGGAAGGTCTGACTGATATCCTGGTAAGCGTTACGATGCTGCTCGTGGGGTAATTGAATATTTAAGCCGATACTGGGTGATTTTCCGAAATAAGCACCTTTATTCGCAGCTTCCATAATACCTGGTCCGCCGCCGGAGATAACTGAGAAGCCTGCGTCAGAAAGTTGTTTGGCAATTTGCTCGGCTAATTTATAGTGTGGGCTGTCGGGATTGGTACGTGCACTGCCAAAAATACTGACGGCAGGTTGAATGGTATCAAGACGTTCTGTTCCTTCAACAAACTCTGCCATAATTCCAAACAGGCGCCATGACTCTTTTGCTGACCAGGGTTTATCCACAGATAGGTGAGTGGCCGGTTTATCTCGTAGGCTCATAGGAAAATTTTGTAAATGAAAACATTGTTGCTGGTTGATGGTTCGTCCTATTTATATCGCGCTTTTCATGCATTACCTGATTTACGCAATCGTAACAACGAACCGACGGGTGCAATTCACGGTGTGCTTAATATGCTGCGGCGCTTGCACAAGGACTACCAGGCGGATTATAGCGCGTGTGTGTTTGATGCAAAAGGTAAAACTTTCCGGGATGAACTGTATCCTGCTTATAAAGCGCATAGACCGGCTATGCCGCATGATCTGGCCGTTCAAATTGAGCCCTTGCATGCCTGCATTCGTGCAATGGGTTGGCCAATGTTGATTATTGATGGTGTGGAAGCGGATGATGTGATCGGAACCCTTGCAAAACAGGCGGTTGAGGAAGATATGCAATGCATCATCTCAACCGGTGATAAAGATATTGCACAATTGGTTAACGCACAGATCACGCTGGTCAATACCATGAGCAATGAAGTATTGGACGAGACAGGAGTGGTTGACAAATTTGGAGTAGCACCGGCGCGTATGTTGGATTACCTGATGCTGGTTGGCGATACGGCTGATAACGTGCCGGGTGTGCATAAAGTGGGACCCAAAACTGCGGTTAAATGGCTGACGCAATATGGATCGCTGGATAATATCGTTGCACATGCCGATGAATTTAAGGGAGTAATTGGCGGAAATTTACGTAAAGCACTGGATTGGTTCGATACTGCGCGCCAGTTAATAACGATTAAATGTGATGTGCATCTGCCGGTAAGAATTACCGATCTTGCACCTCAACTTCAAGATACTGAGCAGCTTATCCGGCTTTATGAACAATTGGATATGAAAGCGTCATTGCGTGAATTGCGCCAGCAAAGCAGCGCAAATCAATCGGAATCAAACGGCTCCAACGGAAGTCAGGCAGCATTGGCGGCGGAGAACGGAACCAATAATGCTGTTCAGGCGCATCCGGGAACTTATCAGACTATTTTTACAGAAGCAGAACTGAATGATTGGCTAATCCGGCTGGATGCTGAGCAACTAGTATCGGTGGATAGTGAAACGACTAGTTTAAGTCCTATGCAGGCAAAGCTGG
>CXWL01020380.1_pt1 | contig 10385 bp, 10 predicted proteins | sample 590931 | NCBI WGS metagenome assembly CXWL01 (sample SAMEA3498368, study PRJEB10139) | groundwater metagenome | biome: water well; material: biofilm material | place: Germany | collected 2015-04-27
ACAAAGTAAAATCAGCCGCAATTCAGAAAGAGGCAGCATGACTTCTCAACCCCCAAAATTCACCCGCAGAGACTTCTTCAAACTTGGCGGAACGCTTGCCGCCGCATCCCTGCTGGCCGCCTGTGCGCCAGACGAAACATTGACTGAGCCTGGCATCCCCACCTTTCAAAATAACCTACCAACAGGGCCAACCCCAACGCCGCCGCCGCTTGCATCGCTTGCCATCATTGCATTAAGCCGCATGAGTTTTGGAATCCGCCCCGGGGATATGGAAACCTTCCTCGCGCTCGGCAGCACAGACGATGAACGCCTGCAAGCCTATGTGAGTCAACAACTGAATCCCGACTCCATCGACGATGCAGATTTTGAAGCGCGCTACAACGCTGCAGGCTTTGAAACCCTGCACAAGACTCACGAACAGCTTTACGCAGATCACATCGCCGGCAATCCCTACGACTCCAACAATGACGCCTATTGGGAATGGTACAGCAAACCCTCGTATGAATTGGTGGACGCAACCATCCTGCGCGCGGTCTATAGCAAAAAACAGCTAGTGGAAATGCTCGCCGATTTCTGGCACAACCACTTCAACATTTTCTTCTGGCAGGATGACGGCGTGCCCCTGCTCGTCTCCTACAACCGCGATGTTTTGCGCGCGCACATGCTCGGCAATTTCCGCCAGATGCTCGAAGCGGTTGCGAAGCACCCGTCCATGGTGTATTACCTCAATCAAAACAACAGCTCGGATGCAGGCCCCAACGAAAACTTCGCACGTGAGCTTTTCGAACTGCACACTCTCGGCGCAGAAAATTATCTGGGTGTGCGCGACCCGAACTCGGTCGAGAAGGATGCGAATGGCCTTGCCATCGGCTACGTGGATAACGACGTCTACGAAGCGGCGCGCTGCCTCACCGGCTGGCGCGTCGACGATAACATCGGCGGCTGGGAGGAAGGCATTGGCATCTCCGGGAATTTCATCTATTACAAACCCTGGCACGACCGCTTCAATAAACTTGTGCTTGGCAAATACATCGAAGCCGACCAGCCTGATTTAAAAGATGGGATGGACGTGCTGGACTTGCTCGCCAATCACCCGGGCACTGCGCGTTTCATTGCGCGGAAACTATGCCGCCGCTTCATTTCCGACCTGCCGCCTGAATCTGTCGTCCAGGCAGCTGCCAACGCCTTTACAGAATTCCGCGACGCGCCCGATCAATTGAAGCGCGTGGTGGAGACCATCCTGCTCTCGGATGAATTCAAGCAAAGTTGGGGCAACAAGATCAAGCGTCCGTTGGAAGCGGCGTTCTCCATGATGCGCGCCGTGAATTCAGACTTCACCCGCATCCCCGGCAGTGTCTCGTGGATGATCGGCATGATGGGACAACCCATCTTCGAGCGCCGCCCCCCAGACGGCTACCCAGACGTGAAGGAAGCCTGGGCAAATTCCATGTCCATTTTGTACCGCTGGAATATGGCCGTGGGCATTACCGAAAACTGGATGGACGATGAAGACCAGCAGCTTACGATGCGTACCGATGTGTATGCCCAGACCCCAACGGAGATTCGCACCGCCGCCGCCCTTGCCGATTTTTGGATCAACCGCCTGCTGGGCAGAACCATCGCGGATGCAGACCGCGCCGCGATCATTTCCGTGATGGCGCAGGAATACACTGCCGACGAACAATTGGATGAAGACCATGTGCAATATGTTTTGCCGGCCATGGTCGAAGTGATTCTGATGAGCCCTGATTTTCAGTGGAAGTAATTTGGAGTCCAGCAGCTTGCTGCTGGTAAAGGAAATAGTTATGCCAAAATCATTTCTCCCCCGCAGACAATTTCTGCAAGGCTGTTCCGCAGCCATCGCAGCCATGGCGGGCGCAAAACTCACCAACCTGGCCTTCGCCAAACAAGATAACCCAACCGATACCCTCATCGTTGTTTTTCTGCGCGGCGGATGGGATGCGCTTAACGTCGTCCCGCCGCGTGATGGCAGTGACCGCGGCTTCTACGAAAAAGCCCGGCCCAACTTGAAAATCTCCGAACTCCTGCCGCTCAGCGGCCAGTTCGGCCTGCACCCGGCCATGTCGCCATTGTTTGATCTATATCAAGCTGGCAAGGCGGGCATCATCCACGCCGTTGGGTTGGACCATGACACGCGCAGTCACTTTGACGCGCAGGAATTCATCGAGCTGGGTACGCCCGGTTCAAAGAATACAACCTCAGGCTGGATCACCCGTCACTTGCAGAGCAGNNCTGTTGAATTTCACACCAACCGTCAGCTTAAGCGCGCCCGCTGATTTTTCTCAATGGGGCGGCGACCTGCTTGCATCACAGCAGAATGCCCTGCGCCAGTTGTATAACGGCGACAGTCTCCTGCACCGCGCCGGCGCACGGACGCTGGATGCGCTGAGCATCGTCAGCCCGCTGGTGAATGGCGGGTATCAACCGTCCAATGGCGCACACTACAACGACGATGAATTTGGCATTCAATTAAAGACCGTTGCCCAAATGATCAAGCTGGAAGCGGGCTTGCGCGTGGCGGCTGTGGACTTCGGCGGCTGGGACACCCACGAATATCAAAACGAAGGCAACAGCGGCTACATCGCCGACCTGCTCAACAGCCTTGCTTCGGGTCTTTCAAACTTTTATCTTGACCTGGATTCAGGCTATACCGAGCGTTTATCGGTCGTGGTCATCAGCGAGTTTGGGCGCAGGCTTGTGCAGAACGAATCCTACGGCACCGATCATGGTCACGGCAGCGTCATGTTCACCCTCGGCGGCAACGTCAACGGCGGGCAGGTCTTTGGCAACTGGCCCGGCCTGAACAACGATCAGTTATACGACCATGCCGATCTTGCCGTCACTACCGATTACCGCCAGGTGATGGGCGAATTGCTTTCCAAACGGCTCGGCAACTCCGATATCGAATCTGTTTTCCCCGGGTTTTCAGGAAGTTACAATCCACTTGGAATATTTCGGTAAATAACCCACCTTACGCACCGCGCATGATTCCCTGAGCGGAGCGAAGGGTCTCTGAGATAGTCGTAGAGACCCTTCGCTGTCGCTCAGGGCGACATGCCCTAAAACACGCAAAACTGCGTAAGGTAAGTAAATAAAAACTCCCGCAATCAAATGCGGGAGTTTTTATTTTGCTATCGCCCAGCGATCTCGTCCATTATTTTTTGCCTCGTACATGGCGTTGTCCGCGCGGCTGAGCAGGGTGTCCCATGTGTCCACACCGACCTGAAATTGGGCCACGCCGATGCTCAAGGTAATATTAACCTCGTGTTCCTTCACATGCACCACGGTCTCACGCACCTGTTTGCACAGGCGCGCCGCCTGTTCGGCAGCGGCCTTGGAATCTGAATTTGGCAGGACGATCAGGAATTCCTCGCCGCCGTACCGCCCAACCAGATCCGGGTGACGGATGCCCTCACGCAGTTGATGGGCAACCTGTTTCAAAACTTCATCGCCAATGGGATGCCCGTACGTGTCGTTCACCCCTTTGAAATTATCCACATCCACCACAGAAACCGAAAGCATGGAGTGATACCGTTCGACTCGCAGAACCTCACCCTGCAATTCCTTGATAATCGTGCGGCGGTTGACAAGGAAAGTCAACGGGTCGACCTGCGCTACTTCGCTGGCCTGCACCATGACCGCATCCATTTCGATCTGCTTGTTGCGGGCGATCTTTTTGGTGAACTCGCTCTCGACCTGGAACAGCTTCACCCGCCTGTTCAAGCGTTCGATCATTTCCTGCAAGGCAATGTCCGATTCCATGCGCTCGGCAATGAACAAAACCTGTCCATTGGCTGTTGGGATAAAAACGCAGTCACAATATTTGGACGGCCCCGTCCCATCCAACGGAAATTCCACCGCCCAATGATTCAGCAAGCCGTTCGATAGTTTGCCATGCAATAAGCTTTTATCGTTTTTGGAAAACAGCTCGTTCAAATTGACAGCGCACGGGGATGTTTTATTGCACGATTCAAAAGCGGAATTCCACGAGACCAGCCTACCGTCGCTTTCCACAAGCGCCACCATGGCGTGAATGGTTTCGAAGATCGTTTCCGCATCCTGGGTGGTAATAATTTCCGCCAACTTTTGCATGATGATATTTTAGCGTATCCGCTTTGTTTTTTTATCCACCTTACAAAATTAGAAACCCCGACCTTTCAAAATTTAGAAGTACAAATTACCGCGCCCCCTTTCTCCCAAATTGACGTTCCAGCGTATCCACCGACAAATGGATCATCGTCGGCCTGCCATGCGGACACGTCCGCGGCGACTGGCAGGCTTCGAGATCATGCAGAAGACTGCGCTGTTCATCACTCGTGAGCGTCTGCCCGCCCTTGACGGCCAATCGTTTGCAGACTCGCGCCGCAAGCCGCGCTTCCACCTCCGCCTGGAGCGGACTCTCGTCCTCTTCAAAATCCTCCACCAAAGCCCTCAGCGCGGACGCGGGGTCACCGCCTGAAAACAAGGTTGGCATGGCGCGCACTTGAAACGTATTCGTGCCGAACTCTTCCACTTCAAAACCGAAATGATTCAGGAATGGCAATTGCTCTATGAGTGTCTTCGCAGACTGCGGCGGCAAGGTCACTACTTCAGGAGAAAGCAGCGCCTGAGATGGAATACTTTTATTTTCGCGCTGTGCCATCAACTTCTCGAACAAGACTCGTTCATGCGCCGCGTGCTGATCGATCAAATACAACCCATCCGGCCCTTCGGCAACGAGATAGGTTGACCCAATCTGCCCGATGAGGCGCAGCAAAGGGACGGCGCTGAAGAGAGATTCCGTGTTGCGTGTTGCGTGTTCCGCATTCTGAATCTGATCACTGTTTACTGATAACTGATCACTGTCTACTGATAACTGCTCACTTCCCACTGAATCATGCGCAATGCTCCAATCGATCCCGATCTCCCTCGGCTCCGAATTTACAGGCCGCGAACCCCACAACTGCGGCGAAACAGACGGGACAGGCGTGTACGCCAAAAGCGCCTTGCGCGCAGAACGCTGCACAAAACTAAACACCTTATCCTGGCTTTTAAAACGCACCTCCGCTTTTGTGGGATGCACATTCACATCCACATCTTCGGGCGCGATCTCCAAAAACAAGGCCGTGAGCGGGTACCGTCCCACCATCAGCAGGGTGTGATAGGCCTGCAACAGCGCGGCAGTTAACGGAAATTCCTGCACCCAGCGCCCGTTGACGAAGAATGTGATTTCTTTTCGGTTGGATCGTGTAAGAGAAGTGGGGCTGATGAAACCTGAAAGCGCCATCCCCTCCTCAGAGGCCATCACTTCCAACATTTGTTTGGCAACATCCACGCCATACAGCGCGGCTAAAATTGCGCGCCGGTCCCCATCGCCTGCCGTTTGCAAAGTGGCTTGTTTTCCATCCGTCACTTTAAAGCGAACGTTTGGATACGCCAGCGCATACCGTGTGACCAATGAATCAATGACGCGCCTTTCAGTCACATCGCTTTTCAAAAATTTCAAACGCGCGGGCACGTTGTAAAAAAGATTTTCCACGCGCAGCGCCGTCCCCACAGGCGCGCCAACTTTTTCAACTTTGTTCGATACGCCGCCATCCACTCGCAAACGCGCGCCTTCTTTTGCAGACTCAACGCGCGAAGTGATCGTCATGTGTGAGACCGAGCCAATCGAAGCCAGCGCTTCGCCCCGGAAGCCCAATGTCTGGATGTGGAACAAGTCTTCGGACTGAATCAGCTTCGAGGTCGCATGACGCGAGGCGGCTAAATCCAATTCGTCGAATGGAATCCCATGCCCGTCATCCGCCACTTCGATCAGAGTCCTGCCTGCGTCTTCAATCGCAATGGAAATATTTTTCGCGCCCGCATCCAATGAATTTTCAAGCAGCTCTTTTACAACCGAAGCGGGACGCTCCACCACTTCACCAGCGGCAATTTGAGAGGAAACCTCGGAGGAAAGCAATCGAATAGTCATGCCGCGATTATACCCACGACGCCTGCAAATTTCGCATTTTGCAAGCGGGTATTACAGAGTATCGCGCAAACTAGTAAACAGGGAATTAAGCTTTACTTGCAATTTTCACAAAAGCCTGCTTAATTTTGATACAAGCGATATATAATCACCCAATGCGATTCACCACCATTTTTTTCGACCTCGACGACACGCTCTATCCGCCCGATGCGGGTTTGTGGAAAGCCATCAAAGAGCGCATGAACAGCTACATGCGCGAGCGCATGGATATTCCAGAAAATGAAATACCTGTTTTGCGCGAAAAATATTTTCTGCACTATGGCACGACCATGCGCGGCTTGCAAGCCAACCATAAAATTGATTCGGATGATTTCCTCGCCTACGTGCATGACCTGCCGCTGAAAGAGTACCTCACTCCCAACCCGACCCTGCGCTCGATCATCGCTTCGCTCCCGACCCGCAAGCTGATTTTTACAAATGCAGACATGTCCCACGCCCAAAGAGCGCTGGCCGCGCTCGAACTCAGCGACCTCTTCGACACCATCGTGGACGTGAACGCCGTCGCGCCGTATTGCAAACCCATGCCTGAGTCGTTTCAGATCGCAATGAAAATTGCGGGCGAAACAGATCCCTCCAAATGTGTGATGATCGACGACATCCACCGCACCACGCGCGCCGCGCGCGCCGCGGGCATGTTCAGCATTTTGGCACACAACTCCTTTGCAGCAGACGGCGTCGCCGATGCGCATTTGATGGACTGGAATGAATTGATGGGAATTTTGGAGAGTCAATAACATGGAAAACAGCACAGCTTTTTGGGGCGCGCTTTTCTTTATCCTGCTTGTGGCAGGCGCGAACTTTATGATGTACGCCATCGTGCGCGGCCTAACCCGCTCGGGCAATAAAAATTTTCTGGAGACGTTAAGCAATTCCCTGAACCCTGCCGCCAAAAAGAAGGATGAGTCGATGCAGGAACTGCGCCAGCGAATCCAGGAGCTGGAGAAAGGTAAGAAAGATAAAGCAGGTGATTCTGAATAGTAGATAGCAAGTAGCGCTTAGCTGTTAGCTTTTAGCGCTACCCAACTGCCAATCGCTATTCGCTAGTTGCCAACCGCTATGCACAAGGCAACCCATCTCTTACAAAAATCGTACAAAGAATTCAGCAAACATTAATCCCTGAATGGTATCTTTTCACCCAATCAAGTCAAATGGAGGCTATTGTGAATAAAACCTTAAAGACTATCCTGATCGTTCTCGTTGTCATTGTTGTCGCGCTCGGCTCCTTCGCAGGCGGCTTTGTCACCGGTCACTTCGTGCCGTTTGCAGGGATTCCCGGCCTTCAAGAGCCGGTCGTCTCTGCGCCGCCCACCACATCCCCAAACCAGCAATCGGCCACGCCCGAAGAACTTCAAACCCTCTTTTCCCCGTTCTGGGAGGCATGGACGCTCGTTCATGAAAATTATGTAGACCAGCCCGTGGATGACATCGTCCTCATGCGCGGCGCGATCACCGGCATGATGGAGGCGCTCGGCGACGAGCACTCCTCCTATATGGACCCGCAGGATTATGAGGATGCAAATGCCAGCCTCGACGGCTCCTACGAAGGCATCGGCGCTTATGTAGACACCACCACACCATTCCTCACTGTTATCAGCCCGATCCCCGGCTCCCCCGCCGAACGCGCTGGGCTTAAACCTGGCGATCAGGTTGTAGCCATCGACGGAGAGGATATGTCCGATACCACCGCCGAAGCCGCGCGCCTGAAGGTGCTTGGCCCTGCCGGGACGACCGTTCATCTCACCATTTTGCGTAAAGGCGAAGAGGATTTGATCGAAGTGGAAATCGTCCGCGCACAGATCGTCATCGCATCCGCCAGCGGAAAGATGCTCGAAAACGATATTGCCTATGTTCAAGTGACCACCTTCGGCGGCAACACTACGCCCGAACTGCTCACCGCGCTTAATGATCTAATGGCGCAAAACCCAAAGGGCATCATCCTTGACCTGCGCAACAACGGCGGCGGATTCCTGTCCACCTCGGTGGAAGTGACTTCGCAATTCGCCGGAGAGGGCGTTGTCCTTTACGAAGAATACGGCGACGGAACACGCACCACGTATGAGGTGATCCCTGGCGGCCTCGCAACCGATGTAAGTATCCCGATGGTGGTGCTCATCAATGAAGGCTCCGCCTCGGCTTCCGAAATCGTCGCTGGCGCATTGCAGGATCATGGCCGCGCCAAACTGGTCGGCGTGGTGTCTTACGGAAAAGGCTCCGTCCAAAACTGGATTCCCCTCACCGGGGACAATGGCGCAGTCCGTATCACCATTGCCAAGTGGCTCACGCCAAACGAAAAAACCATCCACAAGATCGGCCTCACCCCGGATTACGAAGTAGAAATGACCGATGAAGACCGCATTGCAGAACTCGACCCTCAGCTCGACAAGGCTGTGGAAGTATTATTGGAAATGATCGGAAAGTAAACAGCTTGTCATTGCGAGGGCGATGCTCTCTCGAAGCGGCCCGAAGCAATCTCCCTGCCGTATCCGAGATTGCTTCGCCGCCAAAGTACAAGAGCGGCGGCTCGCAATGACATAAGGAGAAACCATGTTTCTATTCAGCCCCACCTACTTAATCTACATGATTCCCGCCTTCATCCTCATGGCGGTCACCTCATGGTATGTAAAGGCGGCATACAACAAATGGAGCAAGGTACCGGCCCACAGCCGGCTCACCGGCGCCCAGGCCGCGCAGAGATTAATGTCCACCGGCAATATGTACGGCGTACAGATTCAGAGCGTGGCCGGCGAAATGACAGACCACTACGACCCGCGCAACAAAACCCTCTTCCTCTCCAACGGGGTGGCAAACAGCGCCTCCGTGGCGGCGCTTGCCATTGCCGCGCACGAACTCGGCCACGCCATGCAGGATGCGGAAGAGTACTTCCCGCTCAAATTCCGCTCCGCGCTGGTGCCCATCGTCAACATCGGCTCCAACCTCGGCTGGTTCCTGATTATGATCGGCCTCTTCCTGCGCTTTACCGAACTCGCCTGGCTCGGCGTGCTGATCTTCGCCGGCGGCGCAGTCTTTTCCCTCGCCACCCTGCCCGTGGAATTTAACGCCTCTTCCCGGGCGAAGCAACTGCTTGCCCAAACCGGCATCATCCAAACGGACGAAGAGATGCGCGGCGTCAACAGCGTCCTCAACGCGGCGGCATTGACGTATGTGGCCGGTCTCGTCACCGCCATTTTGCAATTGCTATACTACGTTACCCTCGTCGGCGGCGGCAGACGCAGGGGATAACCTTTTTGAAAAAAACAAAAACAGACCTTCGGTCGAAAGATCGAAGGTCTGTTTTTGTTCCAACACCCCGCCCTCACGGGCAGAAAAGCCAACCGTACTTTTGTGCCATACTGCTTTTGTAATATCGTGAATAAGATGGTTTCATTCAAGGAGGAACACATGCAGCGCATCGTCCAACTCGCAGGGCTTGTATCCATCGCCTTAATGGCATGTACTCGTTCACCAGCCACATCCCTGCCAACCCCGCCTCCCGCAACCAACACCCCAATTCTTCCCAGCGCAACCCCTGTTCCACCCACCCCAACACCCGCGCAAGTGAGAGCGCTCATCACGAGCGAACTCGTCAACTGCCGCCTCGGGCCGGGAACGGTCTATCAACTTGTCACCGAACTTCACAAAGGACAGACAGTGCGCGCAGTCGGACGCAACGAAGCATCCACCTGGTGGTACGTGCAAGACCCCGGCAACCCGGGCGGCTTCTGCTGGGTCTCAGCCGATGTAACCGAGGCGCAGGGTGATGCCAGTCAATTGCAAATTGCACAGCCGCCATTTGTCACCATCACCAAAGTCGATCTGCGGGTTGAACCCAACCGCATCGTCGTAAACTGCAGCCAATTCCCCCAAACTGTTTTCTTCGAAGCGCAGATCACCGCCAACGGCCCCACCCTGTTGAAATGGAAATGGGAGGTCAGCACAGGCATCGCCTCGAATGAAGGCGCAATGATCTACGAAGAAGCCGGCACACAAGTCATTAACGAATACTACCAGATCAATGCCCCCGGCGATTACTGGGTCAAACTGCTGATCCTCGCCCCCACCGAACAAGTCAACCAGGTGACATTCCCCGTCACCTGCACCCCCTAAAAGCGGACAAAAAACCGCCTCCCCCTACGGGACAGTTGATTCGGCAAACAAAAAATACCCGCCGCTGACGGATATTTTTTGTTCTGCAAAACGGAAAGATCGGGTTTATCCTAAGTTTGTCATCCACAGGAAAAACATGAACCCCGCATTAAAAGTGGGCCCGACAGGATTCGAATTATCTCTCGATGGGGCGTGCGACCAAAATTATCAATAAAGTGGGCCCGGCAGGATTCGAACCTGCGACCAAGCG
>CXWL01008392.1_pt1 | contig 10383 bp, 8 predicted proteins | sample 590931 | NCBI WGS metagenome assembly CXWL01 (sample SAMEA3498368, study PRJEB10139) | groundwater metagenome | biome: water well; material: biofilm material | place: Germany | collected 2015-04-27
TTCAGCAGCTCGGAAAAATCGTCTAAAAACGAGGCGTAGTCCGATTCCAAATCTTTGACGATAAGACCGACCGACGCGCTCCCTGTCCGGTCTCTATTGGCTTCAACCGCCAGCTGAATCCCGCTGAGAACTTCACCGGCAAAGGGGGCGAGTTTCCCTGAAAGCGGCAGAACCGCGGCGATGAAAAACTGGTTAGATTTGAGTTTAGCTTGGAGTGTGGTGAGGAGTTCCGAGGTTTTCTCTGATTGTGGGTGGGTCGGGAAATTCATGAGAAATTGCTGGATCTGCCGGATGGCCTGGTGTTCTTCTCCTCGGGCGACGTAGAGGTCGATGAGTCGGAGGGACGCGAGATCACCGGGAAAACTGCGAGGAAAGGTGTCTCGGATTTGATCGAGGGCTTTTTTGTCGGACGTTTGGCTGGCTAGATCGCGAATGCGGGTTCGCACGTCTTCCGCTTGGTCGTCGGTTCCCAAGGCCACTTCATCGAGCCACGCCTGTATGGCGCGGGTCGCGTCCTTTTTTTGCGCGTAGAAATCGCCGCTCAGCCGCAGGGCTTCTCGTTTCGTGCTGTCATCTTTGGAAAGATTGCGCAGGCCCGTCAATATCGGCAAGGCCAGATCGAGGTTCCCCATCGCTGCGTGGACTCGGGCCTGCATCAACTTGCCTCGCTCTGTCACCTCTGAGTCGGGGAACTCAGTCTGCAGTTGCTGCAAGTATTTTAAGGCGTCCATATATTGCTTTGCGTTGTGCAGGGCTGCTCCGAGAAGTAGATAGGTGTCGTCGAGCAGCTCGGGCTTCGGGGAGGTGGCCAGAAAGCGGCGGAGCGTGGTGATGGCTTCTTCCGCCTGGCCTGCGTCGATCAAGCGCTTCGCCTGCTTCAGCGTGGGATGACTCGCAGGGCTGGCGGATCCTGTTTCTGCATAGACGGGCGAATTGAACTCGAACGCAGTGATTGGCCCAAGGATGCTCCAGACAAGGATAAAGGACAGGCACCAGCGTGCAGAAAGGATGTGCGTGCGATGTGAGAACAAAGATATCAACAGGCGGGCCATGAGCTCCTAGCAGGCTGTGGGAAACCTCGGTTTATATAAAAACACCGTTGGGATCTCACCAATGGCGCTGATGACAAAATAGCCGTAGGATGCTCAAACTGGTTTGTTTTGTTTATCTGGTTGATTTGGTTTAGTTGGTTGGTTTCATTCAACCAAACAAACGAAACAGACCAAACAAACCCAATAACGGCCTTCTCACGCTGGCGGACTTTTTCAGCATCCTGCGGGAGGTCTGAGGGCTTTGTCATTCGCATGTGACTACTATCGGAAATCCTGTCGGGGTGTCAAGGTAAACCCCGATAGCCTTCGTTGTGTTCATCCGAGCGTTTGGCTATCATCGCACAGATGATGCTGGATCCGCTGGCTGAGCGATATTTGAGCCATCTCCGAGTGGAGGGTGGTCTTTCCGTCAATACGGTTGAAGCCTACCGCCGCGACTTGAGTAAATTCCACTCCTACTTGCATCGAACCGGTGTTGCGCCGATCGGGGCTTTATCGCAGAAGACGTTGACGGGATTTCTCCGCTCCTTGCACGAGGCGCGGCTGTCTCGCGCCTCTTCTCTACGCTGCCTCTCGGCTATTCGCGGATGGCTCCGTTTTTTGACGCGGGAACGGATGATCGAGGTGAATCCAACCGTCGGTCTGGCGCCGATATCGCGCGGCGTTCGACTGCCGAAAACATTGTCGCAGCATGACGTCACATCATTGCTGGATCTGGCGCCAGTCTCAACCCCCGAAGATTTGCGTGATCGAGCAATGGTGGAGTTGCTCTATGCGACAGGGCTTCGCGTATCGGAATTGGTGATGGCCGAAATTGCGCAGGCCAATCTTGTTGTCGGGTACCTCCGGGTCACGGGTAAGGGCGCGAAGCAGCGGCTTGTGCCAATGGGCGAGGGGGCCAGGCAGTTGCTGCAGCAGTATGTGGAAGAGGCGCGGCCACGGCTTCTCAAAAAGCGGGCTTCACGGTATCTGTTCGTATCGAGGCGGGGCGGGCCGTTGACGCGGCAAGCCTTTTGGAAGTTGCTGCAACGCCGTGCACGGCGAGCAGGAATGACACGGGTCATTTCGCCTCACATGCTCCGGCATTCGTTTGCGACGCATCTGCTCGAAGGCGGCGCGGATCTTCGATCTGTTCAGGTTATGCTCGGACATGCGAATATCGCGACGACGCAGATCTATACGCATATTGAACGGGGACGGCTCAAGCGGGTGCATGATAAATATTTTCCCCGAGTGGGCTTGCGCGGGGGCAAAAAAACATAACCCATGAGGACGCGCGACTCACTTTGAGCAAAATGTGCAGGGGCCAAATGCGGCAAGAAGCGCGCGAGATTCGATTGACATGGGCAGGTGGAGTTGGTAGCATCCACCCACGTTGCTAAGGAAATCGGGCGGATAGCTCAGTTGGGAGAGCGCTGCCCTTACAAGGCAGAGGTCACAGGTTCGATCCCTGTTCCGCCTACCAGGACCAAAGCTGGTTCACTGGGAGCAGAACGGACAGTTGAACGAAAATGATGAAATTGTAGACGGGACCAACCGCTAGATATAGTCTTGTCATTCACATCTTCCGCTATAAATTGTGTTCGAGGGGCCGTCGTTCAGCTGGTTAGGACGCCAGATTGTCAATCTGGAGGNNTCGGCCCCGCCAATTTCCTCTGAGTTTGCTAAACTCTGTAAGCAGAACTGTGATTGCTCCCTAGCAGGGTGCAGAAAATTATTGTGGTACAGTGGAAATTCAACAGTTTGCGATTCTAGGACAAGAGGAGAACCGCGCGCCGGCTGCTTCGTAAGGCTGCGCTAATGAGTGCGCAATCTCTGATGTAGGTTGAGGTCAAGGCTGAGAAAAGGATCGGACTCTTTTTTTCTCAGCCTTGACCTCAGCCTTAATCCTCGGAAAGCCCCCGGGGACTTTTTCAGCATTCTTCTAGAACCGGGAAAGGTCGTCGCCGTATGTTTCAAACAGGTCTAACCGGAGTGCTGGGCTCACTCGGCTCAGTTTCCAAGATCGTGCTCTTGCTCCTGTTGATATTCTCAGTCATCTCGTGGGCCATTATTTTCTCCAAATGGCGAGTATTTCGGGTGGCAGATCAGGAGGACAAGCGGTTCCTGGCTATTCTCGTGAAAGCACGGGATCTCGGTGAGCTGTATCGGCAAGCTGGACGAATTGAAGGAAGCCCCAGCGCATGTGTATTCGAAGGGGTCATGGAACGTGTGGGGGCTGGGTCAGCCGAGGGGAGGGGTAGTAACGGATCGGGACCGGTTGATCGGCATGTGGTGGAGCGGACGGCCTCCCATCTTGCGCAAAGCCAACTCTCACGCCTTGAGAGCTATCTTCCCTTCCTTGCCACAACGGGGAATATTACTCCGTTTATCGGACTGCTTGGGACCGTGATGGGAATCATCGATGCATTTCGTGAGNNACCGTATCGAAGACGAAACCAGTTCCGGTCGGAGTTCAAGGATGAGCCTTGAACTCCGTCATCGCCGGTTTTTAGCGGAAATCAACGTTATCCCTCTCGTCGATGTGGTCCTCGTCCTCTTGATAATTTTTATGGTTACCGCCCCGATGCTGTATCGGGGGATGGACATCAAGTTACCGACTTCTGCCACGAATTCGATTAAGCCGGAAATGCGCACGGTACTCACAATTGAAAAGGATCAGCGTCTGTATCTCGACAAGGATCCGATCGGGGTGGCTCAGTTGGAACAGAAATTGAAGTTCTTGAAACGGGATAATCCCGATGTGTCGCTGTATCTCAGGGCCGATCGCGACGTGCCTTACGGCGTGGTGGTGCAAGTCATGGACGGCGTCAAGAAAGCCGGGATTGAAAAGATCGGGATGGTCACGGAACCGATCGGTCCAGAACGCGTGGGGGCGTTGGATCCTCCTCGTCTCCCGCCGCGGAAAAGTTGATGCAACGTGCGTGAGGGGGCGGGATTGTTATGGTATCCCAGGCGTCGGTCCTGTCAGATGCGTGGTTCAATCGGGACGATCGATCGAGGCTGTCCGCTCGGCTCAAACGCACAGTGGTGCTGTCGCTCGTCCTTCATATAGTCGTCTTGCTCGTGGCGGTCGGGCTTCGGCTTCCGCAAAAAGGTGAACGGCCTTTGACGTCTGTGGAAGTGTCGCTGGTCAGTCTCTCGACGCCTGTGAAGCAAACAGAACCGGCAAAGCCGGCACCGGCGCCGGTAGTCAATTCAGCTGCCCCCGGCCCAGCCCCTTCTGCCGCGCCTCCAATAGGCGAGAAGAGAAGGGATATATTGCAGGATCTTCAGCTTCCACCGGATGCGCCGAAGTTTGGAGAACTGAGCCCTGCAAAAAAAATGGCAGCTCAGCCCCAACAGGCGGCGAAGATGCTCAATATCCCATCTGTCCCAGATGTGGGGCAAGACCCGGTTGCAAAGATTCCGCAGCGGTCGACGGTAAGTGAGGATCTGAATCGTGAGCTAGAAGAAGAGCTGAAAAAGATCAAACAGGTTCGGCCTGCGGCCAAACTGGATATCCCGAAAGAGGTGAAGCCGGGCGAGATGTCGGTTAAGCCGGTGCCTCAGCAAGAGGCGAAAATCCCGGTGGTCAAGACCCCTGAAACGACCTTAAGAATTTCCGGTACGGCTGGGTCGAATCCTTACTGGGCTCGCGTGCAGTCCATTATCAGCAGCCAGTGGGAGCCGCCTCCGGTCGATATGACGGGGCAAAGCTATACGATGATCGTCAAGTTTCGGCTTCAACGGGATGGAATCATCAAAGACGTGGTCGTGCAACAGTCGTCAGGGAATGCCTATTTTGATATGGCGGGTCAGCGCGCTGTGCTGCGGCCGCGAGTGCTGCCCGTGTTTCCAGCAGATATGGCAGACAGTTATAAAGATGTAGAAATGGTATTTCGAGTCGGAGAGTCGGCCGGATGACACAGATGAGATTGATCAGTGCCTGGCTCGGAGGAGCCCTGCTGTTGGCGGGAGCTGTCGGTATTCTGGAATCCGGGGCTGCGGATGTATTTCTCGAAGCTACCCGCCCCGACTTCCAAAAGATTTCCCTGGGTGTTGCGGAGATAGCAAACACGGGAGGCTCCGATTGGTTGGCGGGGAGGATCGAAGAAGTCCTCAAACATGATGTGAGACGGTCCCTGGTCTTTGATTTGGTGGATTTGCCCGGTCTCGGTATTCAAATGGCAGATGTTCGCAATGGGAAGGGGGCTGGCTCTAAGGCTGTATTTAAACAGGCGGCTGAGAAGGGTGTCTCAGTCTTGGTCTGGGGAACCGCAACCTGGAAAGCGGTGGGTGATCAATCCGATGTGAATATGGAAGGCTTCGTCTATGACAGCGGAAGCGATGAAGTCGTAGGGGGAAAGCGCTACGCGGGATCGCCCTCGGTTGTGCGGCAAATGGCGCACCGCTTTGCCGACGAACTGGTGTTTCGTTACACGGGCGAGCCAGGCATTGCGCGAACGAAGATCGCCTATGTGGCTCAACAGGGAACTGCCCGCGAATTGTTCGTGATGGATTATGATGGCTACGATACGCGCCAACTCACTGCCGATGGGTTTCTGAACCTCATGCCGCAATGGTCTCCGGATCGACGATTCCTGATCTTCACCGCCTATCGCAATCGCAATGCACAGGATATCGACATGATTGAGTTGGCGACGGGCAAGCGATGGACGGTGATTTCTTTTGGAGGGCTGAATATCACTCCGGCACTGTCTCCTGATGGAAACTTCCTGGCGTTTGCCTCCAGTTACGAAGGCAATTCTGAACTCTATCGGTTGGATACCAGGACGAAAGCCATCCAACGCTTGACGGTGAATCCGTCCGGTGACTTGTCTCCTTCCTGGTCTCCGAACGGGAGAGAGCTGGTATTTGTGTCGGATCGGGGTGGCGGACCGCAACTGTTCTTGATGAGTTCAGACGGATCGAACGTGCGCCGCCTGACATTTGAAGGAGATTACAACGCGGCGCCAGTGTGGTCGCCGCGCGGGAACTGGATTGCCTATGTATGCCGGACACATAGAGAGTACAAGCTGTGTATCATCTCGCCGGACGGACAGAAGCGAATGCAGTTGACAACGGGCCCAGGTGTCGACGATTCGCCCTCCTGGTCGCCGGATGGCCGGCATCTGGCGTTCAGTTCGACAGCCGATGGAAAGAGCCACATTTATATGATCGATGCCGATGGGAAGGGCAGAGAACGGCTTACCTTCCAGGGGACGCACAACAGTGCGCCTTCCTGGTCTCCAGCATCGTGACGATGACATGTTGACCGTACCGGATTATGAAGGCAAGTAAATGATCAAGATGGCTAACCTAGGGAAAGGAGAAAGATGTATGAATAAGACGCTCTGGACATGTGGCTCGGTGCTGGTGATGGGCATAGCATTGATTAGTATGCCTGGCTGCTCAAAAAAATCCGTACAATCCGGCGGAGACTCCCAGTCCACTCAAGGGATGGCGAAGGGAGGAGCAGATGGTTCCAAGTCCGGTGTCGGCAGCTTCCCGGACACCGGCGTTCAGTCTGGTGGTGGCGGGCTTCGGGGCCTCGACAAGAACCCTTCGGAAGAGCGTTTGGGCAGTGGTACGATGCTGGCCAAGGAGGACCCATCTGGCAGTGCCGGGCGACAAATGGACGAGATCAGCAGGGCCGAGCAGGCCGCTTCAGCTGCAGCAGGTTTGCGAGATGTGTTTTTTGGCTACGATAGCTGGGTGATTTCCGAGGAAGGGCGTCAATCGTTAAGTCACGATGCGGAGTGGATGAAGTCCAATCCGAATGCGCTGGTCAAGGTCGAAGGGCATTGTGATGAGCGCGGAACCGTCGCTTACAACTTTGTACTCGGGGAAAAACGGGCGAAAGCCGCCCGGAACTATCTGGTCGAACTCGGTGTTGCTGCCAATCGCCTGTCCGTGGTGTCGTATGGGAAAGAGCGGCCGTCCTGCAATGAGCATGCGGAGTCGTGCTATCAGCAGAATAGGCGAGGACGCATTTTGATAAAGTCCGGAAAGTAGGCGGCGTATTTCTATCACGCCGGGTGCGATTTTGCAGTCCGTAAAGAGAGAGCCGGGGATTCCTTTGTTGCCCTTCACCAAAGACCATGTAGCTTGCGGTGGGGAGCTGCATCATACGTAGGTGCAAAAATGTGGAACGGTTCGAATACAAATGGAACTTGGGCGACGATCTGTGTAGCCTATGTTTTGTTGTCGACAGGCTGTGTTGCCCAACAGTCTGATCTCAAACAGACAGAAAAGAATCTTCAGCAGCGGATCAAGCAGTCGAGCGACGAGTCGGCGCAGACTCGCGCGCGCCAGAGTCAGGAGATTTCAGTGCTTCGGGAACAGGAGTTGCCCCAGCTGCGCGGCGAGTTGGAGCGGGCGTTGCATCAAGCTCAGGAGCTTCAGTCCAAGCAGGAAGATTTCAAGCAGCGCTCTCTCCAGCTTGAACAACAAACCAAACGGCTCGAACAGTTGGCCGGCAAGCTGGAGGTGGATGGCACAACTCGTTACAATCAGGTACGCGAAAGCCTCAATGCGCAAGATGTCAAAAATAAGCAAGATCGCGATCAGCTCCGTATTGATGTGAACGCTCGTCTTGACGACGTGAGCCGGCAGATGGAAACGATCCGAAAGGAGATCATCGAGGTCGTGCATAAGACGAACAGCGGACTTGCTAAAAGCCTCGATACACGTCTGGATGAGCAGCATAAGGCGCTGGCGGATAACCAGGCGCGGGCCGAACAGTTGTCGGCAAAATTCGCACAATTCAGTCAGTCCCTCACGGCATTCAGAGAGTCACTAACCGGATTGAGCGAAAAGGTGAGTCAGGGGGAGCAGGAGAGCAAAGCAGTGACAAGTCACTTGGGCGAAGTCAGTACGAGTGTCACCTCTATTGCGCAGAAGCTCGCTGCCCGCCTCAATGAGCAGGACCATCGTCTGGATGCTCTCTCCAAAGCCGTTGATCGAGTCGCGCAGGATGCTCATCTACGAGGGGGAAACAAGGGAGCGACACGTCAGTCAACCACGAAGCCGGCCCAGCGATCGACAGTGGCGCCTGTGTCTGAGACCGAAAGGGCTGAGAGGTGAAGGCCTTAACTGTGATGCACAAGAACATGGGCTCAAGGGGGTTGGCCATTCTCATGGCTGGGGCGATGGTATGGCTCTCCGGATGTGCCAACCACGCGGATTTTGTGGAAGTGCGTGATCACTTGGCGACGGTCGCGAAGTCTCAGGATCAAGATCAAAAGCGGCTGGATGCGTTGCAACGGCGCTTGGAGTCGCTGGAGCGGATGAAGGATACTGAATCTGCCAGACAGAAAATCGATCCAAGGCTCGATGAACTATCTGCGCGGATCCAAAGGCTAGAGAACCGGTTGGCTAAATCAGACGAAGCAATGGGTGTTCCGGTTCTGCCTAAGATAGAGCCATCTCAAGTCGATCCCACTCGTCCCTCAAAACCACAGAAGTCTGCTTCCCCCTCAGATGCGTCGCCGGCAATGCCAGGTGTTCCCATGATTACCCCGACGTCGGCGTTCAATCTGGCGTACAATGACTACCTCAATGGAAAATACGATCTTGCCGTGGCGGGTTTTCAGCGATTTGTGAAGGACTTTCCCGGGACGTCGCTGACGCCGAATGCCTACTACTGGTTAGGCGAGTCTTCTTACCAGCAGAAAGATTATGTGCGCGCGATACAATCATTCGAGTATCTTTCGACGGAGTATCCGGGAAACGAAAAGGTGCCGGCGGCGCTTTTTAAATCGGGGCTCGCGGCGGGAGAAACCGGAGATCTCGCCAAATCGAAGAAGAACCTCAAACGGGTCATCGAAGAATTCCCAACGTCGGACGAAGCGAAGTTGGCTAAGAATAAGCTGGCTGAAATTCGATGATCGCACGGCCATCGAGACGGCTCGTGGTGGCTCCATTGTTTTTGACATTCCCTGGAGTCTAGTTTCATGCCCGCCGCCAGTTGCTCCGCCAAGATCCATGTCCTTCCGGATGACGTAGTCAGCCGCATCGCAGCCGGCGAGGTCATTGAGCGTCCTGCCGCCGTCGTCAAAGAGTTGCTGGAAAACAGTCTCGATGCGGGGGGCTTGCATATCACGGTCGATGTGAAGGACGGTGGGCTGGCCCTCATTCGAGTCACGGACGATGGCGAGGGAATCAGCCGAGCCGACCTTCCTCGTGCTTTTGAGCGGCATGCAACCAGTAAGCTCAGGTCCGACCGGGATCTGGCCTCGGTGACGACGATGGGTTTTCGCGGCGAGGCGTTACCGAGCATCGCGTCTGTCTCCCATGTGCTGGTGGCGACTGCGGCCCGGCAGGATGGGGTGGGATCACAGCTCGCCTTAGTCGCAGGAGCGGGTGGCCCTATCGTGGATGCGCCACCCGTGCCAGGCACCAGGATCGAAGTCTCCAACCTCTTTTTCAATCAACCGGCCAGAAAGAAATTTCTCAAGTCGACCACGACCGAATTCTCCCATATCAGCCATGTCGTGCAACTTGCAGGTCTCGCCTGGCCATCAGTGCATTTTCGCCTGACCCATAACGGACAGGAGATTCTCAACTATCCCGCCGTGACAGCGGATCGCGATCGAATCCTCCAAGTATTTCGCCAGGCGTTTCTCGATCGGACCATTGAGGTCCGAGGCAGGATGGGAGGATTGTCGATCCGTGGCGTGATGGTCGATCCTGTCCATGCGCGATCCTCGAAAATGCCGCAGGAATTGTTTGTGAACCGGCGCCCTATCCGCAATGCGACCGTGTTTCATGCGGTCATGGAAGGGTATGGATCGTTTCTTCCAAAAGGGTCTCACCCGACGTTCGTGCTCTTTCTTGACATCGAACCGGACCGGCTCGATGTCAACGTACATCCCACGAAAAAGGAAGTGCGGTTCGCGGAAACGGAATCGCTTCATCAGTTGGTGCGGCAGTCGGTCCGTCATGCACTCGGCGGTTCCGAGCGGAAGGTCGTGCTGGGTCTCTCGCAGGCGGCGCCGGAGTTTGTTCCTACGGACGAGCGGCAGACTTCATCTTTTCAGGATCCTCGCCGGGCGGCTTCGATCTCAGCTCGCAGGCAGGACTCTTTGGCCAATGGCAGCGACAGGGTGTCGCTGTCCGGCAACGTTGAGGGAGCTCAGTTGGCCTTTGCCCACGAGGCAGCTTCGGTATATCGACAGGCAGAGAAACCCGAGATCGTGCCGCTCGGCCAAATCCTCCGGACCTATCTTGTGGCGCAGGTGGGTGAAGAGCTGCAAGTGGTCGATCAACATACGGCGCACGAACGCGTTCTCTTCCAACGGCTTTGGCGAGGGTGGCAGGGCCGGGAGATTCCCTCGCAGCCGCTGTT
>CXWL01028347.1_pt1 | contig 10383 bp, 9 predicted proteins | sample 590931 | NCBI WGS metagenome assembly CXWL01 (sample SAMEA3498368, study PRJEB10139) | groundwater metagenome | biome: water well; material: biofilm material | place: Germany | collected 2015-04-27
TCCCTGACGAAATCGTCGAAAAGGATCGGAATGCCACGAAGTTTTTCGTTCGGAAGGTGCCAAGCCGACAACGACAAGTCACCGGCAGAGCCGCCACCACTGACCTCCGTCCAGATTCGCCGCAGAAAACCAGTTGCTGTCACCAGAGTCAGTGCTTTGCGATTCGCGACAAACGCCAGAAGAAACTCATCCCCGTCAAATATTGAGGATCCGTCAGGAAACCTGTGTACCTCCTGATCGTATGCAGCGCACCAGCTCAAAAACGTTTCCTCGAGAATGCTGGAAAATTCAATCAAAGCTGACGTCGAGCCCCCAATCAACTCGCCACCAAACCATTGCGGAGCGCGGCAACGGAATCCGGGGTCAAGACTCTGGAAAACCGCGGCCAAATCTACCGAACTGATCCCATTCGGCGCCCGCGTGTCCTCCGACCGCGTGCTGAAGATTGGATACAACAGCAGGTTAGCGTCGGTCAGACCTAACTCAGCAGGCAGCGACCCTATCCACACGACATCCGAATCAAAGAGTAGTAGCGCGCCATTCAAACTGCGACTGGCCGCGTACAGCACATCCAGCTTGTAGTAATTGTTTCTAAAGATCTGACTAAACCCAGCGGGCGGCTTGAAGCGCACAAAAGGCAGAAATACAATAATGACGCCAAGCCCCTCGAGCAATGCTCGACAATCTATCCGCTGCAGAATTGGCGGATGGGAATCGTTGGTGTAAAGGAAATGCCTCGCCGTCGGATTGACTTGAAGCGATGTCTGAAAGAAAACGATCGCACACTTCCAAAATACTGAGCGCCGATCGTCAGACTTGACATAAGCAAGCTGTGGATAATGCGCCTCGCGGTCCTCACCGGGGGTGTCGACACAAATGCAAGTAACAATATTGATTGAATTCGTCATCGGCGCGGATACATCAGTGATCTTCTCTGGAAAATTGCGCACTCGAATCAACGGAGCCATGCCAAGGCCGCGCAAACGTCGCAAGCAAGTCGTGATTAACTTTCGACACATATTCGCTGGCAGCGTGCTTCGCTGATGTCAGCAATTTGTCATCTCGATCAGCCGGTGCCAACTTCAAGAGAATGCCTGCAGCCTCTTCCGCCGACGCAAAGATGAATCCAAATCCGAACTCCGCAGCATCCGCACCAAAGGCGGTTCCCCGCCGCGCAAGCACCGGTTTACTTCGACAGATCGCGTCAAAGTACACCCCGGATCCGCGCATCTGGTAGGCAACGGGATCGTACGGCAACAAGACCACGTCAACAGCGTCGAAAGCCGTATAGTACTGAGAGTCAGTGAGGGACTGATCGAGCACTATGACATTTTCGGGCGCTTCGTTCGGGAGCGCGGCATTGGTCCCTGACGTTTGCTCAAGTGGCCCTTGCACTACAAAGGCTACTCGCATGTCGCATTTCTTGTTCACCGCCGCAATTAACTCTGACACTAATTCACGCCCATTGTCTGGCCGTGGGCGTCCGAAAATTCCTACGCTAATTGAGTATTTCTGACAATGCTCCTCAAGCGCGCGTTCGAGGCCAGGATCAACGGCGAACCTTTGGAGCTGACTCGGTATGACCGAAATCCCGACCGATCTCCCAATCCCTTTTGAAAGGAGCCGCGCATAGGCCCAGACTTCAGTCTGAAAAACTACGCGGCAACGCTTTGCTGCAGCCAACGATTTGATCGTGTCAATTCTTACTTTGGCCTGCCGGAAACAGTAGCCCGTATTTTCCCAGACATTCAGCATCCGCACGACCACCAGCCGATTGTCCAGCGCGCCCTGGGCGATCAGCCGTTGCAGCGCGATCAAACTGTAGAAATCGGCACCAGGAAAGAACAAGTCCGCGCCCGATTCCTCCCGAACAACCTTCTTCAGAGCCTTGTGGACGAGTGCTATGCAAACCTGGTGCATCCATGGGTAGATAAACCCGTGACGAACGAGCCGAAGCAGGTAGTTCCCCGATAGAGAATTGACCAACCATCGTTGCGCTCGATGGAAGAGGCGCGGCCGTTCCGGATAAAAGAACGGGGAATAGACAAACGGAAAGACAGCTTGGAGTACCGTCGAGTAATCGGATGGCCCTGCGACAAACACTCCGTCGACCGCAACCTCATTTTTCAGAAAAAATTCGCGAAAGGCTGCAAGCATCTGAATGTTGTGAGCATAAGGGGTAACGCAGGCGGGGTCGATCAGAATTATCGGCTTATTATTTGTTTGCGCCGGCCCCGGATCGGCCTCCATTGAGAGGGCGTCAGGCAGGTTGCAGAGAGACTTGCTCATGAGTGTGTGCAGCAATCTCGCGATGTCGTCGAAGTTTCGTTCCCTTCGCTATTCGGGCTATTTAAGCAGCAGACGATCATGGCTCGCACACCGCCCAAAAGGTATGCGGCCTGGGATTCCCGGTGTACTTCTTGATATACGCGCTCGAGTCTTCGATTTTTGACAGACCGTCACTTCCAAAATAGCGTACAGCGATCTTTGAGAGTGGTCCGTGACCGATTTCGGACCGTTCGTAGAGCGTGATTCTTGGATAGAATGGAGCAAGACTGCCAAGAATCCCAGATATCGAGTATCCGAAGGTTCCAACGATGTGAGGATGAAGTTCCAGGAAGATCACCGGTCGCTGGTTTTCGATGAGTTGTCTCGCGCCGTCAAGCACTTGTCCTTCGTAACCCTCGACATCAATCTTGAGCAAATCGACGCGCTCGTTAACCAGGGAGTCGAGACGGCGGATTGGAACGATATGCGCAGCGCTCGAGGAATCGGCGATTCCACTGTTAACACCCGCGTGCAGTCCGATTTCCCCGTCCGCAGCGCCCAACGCAACTTCGTTGAGAACCACGTTTTCAAAGCGGTTCATCTCGATGTTCTTGCGCAGTTCCGGGAGGTTCTCGATCGACGGCTCGATGCAAATGATGCGGCCGGACGGACCAACGCTTTGCTGAAACAGCAGCAAGTAGTAACCGATGTTTGCGCCGACATCGACAACGGTCATCCCAGGCCGGAGCAGTCGAGCGAGCAAAAAGCGCTCGTCCACGAAGCGCTCTCCGTCCAATAGCAACAATTGTTGCGCTGTGCTGCGTGACACGTCGAGATGCATGCGACCACCAAACAGCGGTCGCTCGACCCAGGTCGGCGCAGGTAGTCCGTGGAAAGCTCGGTGCGCGAGGCGCAGTGTCCCGAATCGACAGAGTCCAGCCCACAAGCGAAGCCATCGATAGCTCACTGGGCGCTCCGGTACTTGATGACTTTGGCCGGTACGCCGACGACGACAGCCCCCGCCGGAACGTCGCGACTGACGACCGCTCCCGCACCTACAATGGCTCCGTTACCGATCGTCACGCCGGGCAATATCACGCATCCTGCCCCGATCCACACGTCGGAGCCGATTTCGACGGGGGCAGAATTGCACGGTCGTTCGTACATAGGTGCGCCAAGAGTTGTCTGGTGGTTATGGTCGGTGATGTAGACCCCCGGGGCGATCAATCCGCCACGACCGATACGAACGCGGTGACTGACCTCGATCTCGACTCCTCGCCCCATGAACGTGTGGTCGCCAATTTCGAGAGCGCCGCTCGAACTGCCGACGCTCAACCAAACGTCACGTTGAATGACACAGCGCTCACCAAGGGTCACCCGCCATGGCCGATCGATCCGAACGCCGCGTTCGAACAAGCATTTGGGGTGAATGTTCCGCCCTCCGGCGAGGCGATATGAATACACGCGTGTCCGCGCTGCACCGACGCGCGCAATCTCACGCAAGTGATGTACGAATTCTGCGAAATACCCGACATCGCTAGTCACGAGAAAGCAATCTCGTGTAGAAGGCCGCGGTTTCGCTTCCAACCCGATTCCAGGAGTAACCACGCGCGGTCGCGGCAGCGGCGCTGGCCATTCGCTCTGCATCTGCCGGATTCCGCCAAAGACCGCGAACGGCGCTCACCACGGCCGCAGGATCGTGAAATCCCACCAGCAGCCCGTTTTCACCGTCTTTAATAATGTCGGGCATTCCGCCTGCGTGCGTCCCGACCACACACAGCCCACGGGCCATTGCTTCGAGAAAGACTTTCCCGAAACCATCGAACAAGGATGGATACAGAAAAACTCCATGACTGTCGTAGATCGAGCGCAGTTCGGACTGCGTTGTCCACCCGCGGAGTTCAACGCGCGTGCGAGCGATGGGTGACAGCAACGCCCTGACGGCTTCGTGTTCCGACTTCCGACAGACCCACGTCATTGAAGCGTGGCTGCTTTCACCGAACAGTTGGTTGGCCGCTGCAGCCACGGCGTGCACTCCCTTCCAATAAGCGAAACCGCCGACGTGCAGGATTCGATCAAGCCGGCCCACGTCCAACGGCAACGCTGGAATTTCAACGAAGACCGATGCCGGTGCCTGGGGTACGCAACCGACACGTTCGGGTGACACATTTCTCTGCTCAATCAGGTAACGGGCATCATTGCGACTACTGATCAAAATGCCGTCGGCATTTGCATAGGCGAGGCGATCGTGTCGAAACAACAGGGCGTCGACTGCCCTACCTACAACTTTCTTCAGGCCGCGACGACCGATTACACCAAGGCGTTCGCGCCACGGCGCCAGGACTTGTTCCATGTGGTCGTCCAAACCGTGGCTGCGACATATAAAGACACCAGGACGACGACGACGCTTGTGATCGATGGCCGCCAAATAACAATGCCCCTGGTTCACGTGAATAACGTCGAATTCACGCCGGGTGCAACGCTCACCAATCACACGGCGAAAGGCCCGTGGCAGTTCAAGCAAGTAGTGCAGGTTGCCGTGGCGCATACGCCGACCGAGGTCCTTCGCCCAAATCTCCTCTACCTCGTGACCCAGCTGTCGCAATGCCTGGATCGTCCGCAACTCGGTCCCGGCGGCACCTGAATTCGGGTCGGGATCCACATCTGCGGCGAAAAGGATCCTCAAGTCTGGCCCTTCTGACTGCCAATCAACGCAAGGCCTTCAGCAAGCGGGAATAGACACCATGCGCGCAGGTTGCGTCGGTTCTTGCGAAGACATTCGCGCACATATCTGTTTGCTCTGGCGTCGCGACGCGCAAATAGGCAACGGGCGATGAAGTAAAGCGTTGCATCCTCGGAATCTCGCAAAGCTGAGTCGGTGACTTCCGGCTGCAAATTAGCGCGATCAATTATCGGACCTTCGCTCTCGCCGCGCACGCGAGCGGCATGCAGCTCGCTGATCAAACGGGCGTACGGGATTTTCGCAGGATGCATCCGTCCGCTGATTGAGTCGGCTGCGATTCGATACTGGTAATAGACTGCCTGAAGGTAAGCAATCTTGCCCACCATTCCCATGCGTAGCCATAGGTCGCTGTCCTGGGCGTAATAAAACAATGCTCGGTACCCGCCCACTCTTTCGTAGGCATCGCGTCGAAACATCACGCTCCCATGACCGGGCGGACCTACTCGCTTGCGCATCAACAGTTCGGTCGCCTCATCAGCGTCGGCGGGCCGCTTGTACGTTAACAACGGTTCATCGCAAGGACCGATGACTTCCGCCCAAGACGACACCATGGCCACATCAGGGTTACGATCAAGAAACTCTCGTTGGTTTCTTAGCCGGCCCGGCATCGACAAATCGTCACTGTCCTGCCGAGCGATGTAGCGCCCTCGCGCGAAACTGCATCCCAGTATCAGCGATTTTGTGAGTCCAGCGTTGGCTTGATGAATCACTCGGAGTCGTGGGTCTGCTGCTGACCTTTCCTTGAGGATTTGACTTGTGGCATCCGTCGACCCGTCGTTTACGACAATGAATTCGATATTCACGTCGGCCTGATCAAGAATGCAGCGAATGCCGCTTTCAAGATAGCGCTCCCCGTTGTATACGCTCATGACCACTGAGACTTCGGGAATGGCGGTCATTCCATCCACGACTGTTTCTGCGTGTGTCTGCCCGGCGTGAGTTTCAGGAGCGCCCTACTTCGTTCTGCCCAACGCGTTGCTCGCGACCAGCCGAGCAGCTTTGCGCTTGCGGCGAAAATCCGCATATCGAACGATGGAGCGCCGCTCGCTTTAAGGGAAAGTTGATAAAGTTGACGTGCAGCTGATTCATCGCCGANNTTGGATAACACCCAACGCGAGAAGTGCCGCATTTCAGGAGCCGTTGCCGGCACATCGGCGGTATGAGCATGTTTCAACAGCAGCGTGAAAAACCGCACCCGATCTGCTGGCGTCAGCCAGCGCCCGCTGCCAGTCTGGCGGTTGTCCGCGTGATGTCGTTGATCGGTAACGAACTCAGGACAGTGTACGAGTCGCGTCCCGAGGGCGCCTGCGCGTGCGTCGTATTCCCAATCCTGCGAATAACGCAGGTCGCTCCATGGTCCAATCGCGTCACACACCGAGCGGCGCCATAGCGGTGCATCGGTGTTCCACCAGCGATCAACGAGCAGCCAGGGAAACAGAGTCGGCAGCGCCTTGCCCGACCATTTGTGTGGCTTCTCTATGGGTTCAGAATTTTCAGGGCATAGCCGAATATAGCCATACGCAGCGCCGCATTCAGGATGCTCACGTAAGGCATTGATCTGGGTCTCGAACTTATGCGGCCACAGGGTGTCATCGCTGTCGAGGTATTGAATGAATTCTCCGCGCGCAACCTGGCGGCCAGACTCGCGCGCGGGACCCGCGCCGCGATTCTCGTTCCACAAGTAGCGCACGACATTGGGATGAGCGTGCTCCAAGCCTCGCCCCATCGCGGGTGTCTGGTCGGTCGACCCATCGTCCGTAATGATGATTTCAATTGGTCGCCAAGTCTGGGCGATTACGCTCGCCACGGCCTGACGCAGCATTTCTGGGCGGTTGAAGACCGGGATGATCGCCGACACCAAGCCTTCGACGACAACGGACTCCGCGCTCATGTCCATATCTGTTTTGCGCCGTCAAGGAAGGTCACCACCTTGATCTTGGGGTCCGTTGCCAGCCGCTGGCAAAGTGCGTCGAACGCCTCCACATCACAGGACAGGTGGTGGCCGCCGCCAATTCCGTGAAACACGAGCACCAGCCAGACGTCCTTCGCAACAGCCGCATCAACTACCGCCAGTAGTTGTTCGGCATTCAGCCCATCGCCTTCAACTCCGCGAACTTGAAAACGGTCTTCCGGCACTTTGGGCAAGCTCTGTACGGGCAGTCCCCCGCAGCGTGCGACGACAAAGAGTTCGCGCACCGCGGAGGTGTAGTCGACCAATTTCGAGCCAAAATCTAATCCAAAGCGATCGATCCAACCCATTAGCCGTGTTCGGTGCAGCCCGAGCCGAGTGAGCAGGCGCCGTGGCCATCCGGGATGTCCGAGTGACGGGTTGCTGCATGGGAACGCGAACGTGCGCTCGCTGCGACCATCCACCATCTTGAGCACGTTGCTGGCGACAACCAGTTCCCGGCGCATGCGGTCGAGTGAGTAGTTCTCGAGCGCAATGCCTTCGGTGACCCAGGGTTTGCTGGCAACACCGGGGTGAAAGATGGTGTGATTGCCGAGCTCGTGGCCGTTTTCAGCCAGCAGACGCCATTCATCAAAACGCCGCGCAAAGCAGCTACTTCCGAGGTCGACGAAAAAGCTCCCCTTCAAGCCCAGGCGGTCGAGGGTCGGTGCTGCATTGTCGAGGTGGGCGTCGAGGCAATCGTCAAACGTCATTGAAACGAGCGTCATGTCGACGCTGCCAAGTCCGCTGAACGCGGTTTCGAACTCAGCTTTCGGCAGATATGCAGGACTTCGCGTTTCAGCTCATGTCGCGTGGTCGTGTCGGCTGGAAGCTCGCTCGCTTGGAACTTCGAGCCCTCAAATCCTGAATCATGCAAGCGCGCCACATAATCCGCGTCGGTGTAGCAGCGAAAAATTCCCGCATCGGCGAATAGCGCCATTCGCTCCGCGAGCCCATTCGTCTCGAGCGTCGTTTCGCCTTTGTGGAAGGCAGGCACCTGCAACAGCGCCAGCCCATCAGGATGCATCACGCGGTACACCTCTCGCATCGCGGCCCGATCATCTTGCAACGAATTGAGCACGTGGCAACAGTACATGACGTGAACCGAGTTGTCGGCAAATGGCAACGAAAACAAGTCGAGGTGATGCTCGCCGGTACCGGTGATTCCACCCCAGCGCATACTCATCCGCGCCTTCGTGGTGTATTCAGCGAGGCGCTTGCGCATTTCGGGTTCGGGAGCAATGTGAATCAACAGCCCGTCGGGCGTGAAGATCTTCGGATGCGTTTGAAAGTAACGGGCAGCGAGTCGATGCGGAGGTTTTGACCAACATACAGGACAGAGGAAATCGGACTCCGGTGGAGTGCCGTGGGGCAGAAATCGCCTCACATGACTGCCACAGGCGCTGCAGACTTTCGCGGAGCCGAAGTGGCGCACCTTGCGTCCGATTCGTCGCAGCCCCGGACGGAGGGATTCGGGGACCAGTGCCTTGGCGACTTGGCGGAGTACGAACGTGCTCAAGCGGGGCCCATCTGACGACTTGCGAACAGCCATTCACTGGACCAGTTTTCAAGGACAAATAGCAACCACGGCTTGAGGGTCAGATTGCTGTTGCCCGAACGCGCCAACCAGGTATTCAGTCCGTTACTACTCAACACGTCATTGCGGATTAACGAGCCTGATCGAATCCGTGCGAGCATTTCGGCGTCGCTGACAAAACGATTGAGCGGAAAGGAAAAACCCTGTTTGGGCTTGGTCTGGATACGTTCTGGTAGCAATCGTCTGGTCAACGCGCGCAACACCGGTTTACCGAGGCCGGAAGCTGATCGCAGTTCCTCGGGCAAAGACAGTCCCAATTCAGTCACCCGCTGATCGAGCAGCGGCACTCTGACTTCCAGCCCGTGTGCCATCGAAGCTCGGTCCACGCGTGCGAGATTGTTGTCGACCAGATAGCTGTGGACATCGATCTGCTGCCAGCGCCGTTGCCCCTTTCCGAGCGGCGCGCAAGTCTCAACATGGTCCATGCCAGCGCTCAACTGCGCTATTTCGCGTTGCCATTGCGGAAATAGCAAGCTGAGCTCGGATCCGCTGAAGGACGGACAGTGCAACAGGTGGTAATACTCGTTGGCATCCGCGCAACCGTTTGGCCATTCTCGACCCTGACCCAGCATTCGGCGAACGCGCTCTGCGGCCCATCCCGCGCGGCCCCGCCAATTGCGCGCGACTTGAGCGTACCAGCGATAGCCTCCAAAGATCTCGTCGCCACCATCGCCAGACAGCGCAACGGTCACATGCTGTCGAATCAATCGCGACAAATGCCACGTCGGAATGATTGCAGTATCGCCAATGGGTTCGTCCCAGGCACGGAAGAACTCACGGGCGTGATCCGGATCGGCGAGGTTCGAAGATCCCTTGTCGACGGCGCATTCGAGGTGAGTTGTTCCCAGATGGCGTGCCGCTATTGCAGCGTCTTCGCGCTCGGACCCCGCCCAACCGACAAAGTCGACGCAAAAGCTCTTGATGTGTGGCGAGGCCTTGGCGGCATACGCCGAAACCAGCGAGGAATCGACTCCGCCACTCAGGAGTACACCCACTGGGACATCGCTGACCAATTCCTCGCGTACAGCTTCTTCGAGCAGTGTGTCCGCTGCATCGACGGCCTGCGAGTAGGTCCAGCTCGAGTCGACGTCTCGATAGCACCAGAAACGCCGCGTCGAAAAACCGCCATTCTCCGCATCGAAGGCCAAGGTCGTTGCCGGTGGAAGTCGGGAGACTCCCTGCCAGATTGAATGCGTGCCGCTGATGTAGGAATGCCGCAAGAACTGAAGCGCTCCGGAGACTTCCAACTTCGGACCACCCGGGATCGAGGGCAGCAGTGCTCGGGGCTCGGATGCAAATGCGAGACGCTTGCCATTCAACGTGTAGTAGAGCGGCTTCGTCCCCAGCGCGTCGCGCGCCATCAGCATTCGGCGTCGCTTCGAGTCCCAAAGCCCAAAGGCGAAGATCCCACGCAACTTCTCGACGACGGCATCACCCCAGTGCTCGTAGCCACGAACCACAACCTCGGTATCCGACCGTGATCGGAAGCGATAGCCGGCCGCGATCAGTTCCATTCGCAGCGACTGAAAATTGTAGATTTCGCCATTGAACGTAAGCTGGATCGAGCCGTCCTCGTTCGCCATCGGCTGCCGCCCCGCCTCACTGAGGTCGATGATCGCCAATCGGCAATGCGCGAGGTAGACCCCCGATTGTTCAGACCACCATTCACCAAAACCGTCGGGGCCGCGATGACTGAGCGTTTTTGCCGCGTCGCGTAGTCCATTTTGCGAATCGCTTCCGACCACCCCAAAGATTCCGCACATCAGGCGTGTACTGACTCAAGTGCAGTCATCTCGCGCGCAGATTTCAATTCGGCCGCGCGAGATG
>CXWL01089223.1_pt2 | contig 10383 bp, 7 predicted proteins | sample 590931 | NCBI WGS metagenome assembly CXWL01 (sample SAMEA3498368, study PRJEB10139) | groundwater metagenome | biome: water well; material: biofilm material | place: Germany | collected 2015-04-27
GGCGCTCACCTGCCCGAGTGCCTTGTCGTCGATATAGTCGCGCAGCAGGTAGTTGCCGGCGCCCAGTCCGCGAATTTCGATCGGGCCCGACCAGCGCGGCGCGAAGAACGCAAAATACATGCGCCCATCCTTCTCGATCGCGTGGGCCTCGGGTCGGTCGAAACCGATGTCGTACAGCTCGCCGCGATAGATCCCTTTCGGCAGCATCTTTTCCTTGTAGATCGCGATCCACTTGCGCCACTTGATTTCTTTTTCCGGCGTCAACACGAAGTTCTTGCCCGGCTGCGGATCGGCCGGCCAGGTAAATTTGGTCGACAGCACGCCACCCACGCCGACGCTGGACGCGAAGTCGTCGCCCCGATCGCTCAGCTCCACATGGTCGCCCGCGTACGGCGCGGACGGCCCCATCAGCGCCTTGAGCGTTTTGCCCTTGTGCCGCACCTGCCACGACGACAGCGGATCCGATGCAGGCGCCTGGTTCATGTACGGCAAGTTGTGGAATGCGTACGAGGTGCCGCAAGGGCAAAGCTCGACCACCGCGTTCGGGTTCACCTCGCGCGCCGTGTCGTAGACCGCCTTCCAGAAGTCCTGCAGCTTTTCGAACGATTCCTCCGGCCGCGTATGGTGGTGCGCCGGGTTGTAGCACGGCGCCACCGCATTCAGGTGCTGGCCGTCGATCTTGAGCCCTTCGTAGCCCCAATCGCCTAAGATCTTGCGCACCAGGTCCTTCGTCATCTCGATCGTCTTGCCATACGCCGGGCACAGGTAGAAGCTGTTCCACCACGAGATCGCCTGCGGCGCACCGTCTTTGTCGAGCAGCAGCATGTCGGTGTGGTCGTGCAGCAGATCAGTGCCGGGGTCGACCGCGAGCGGCGTGAGCCACAGGCGCGGCTTCAAACCGGCGCTCTTGATCGAACCGACCAGCGCGCGCATGTCGTCCTCGCCGCGCGGGAACTTGCTGCGGTCGATCTTCCAGTCGCCTTCGCTGGTCTGCCAGCCGTCGTCGAGCACCGCCCATTCGAGCCCGATGTCCTTGGCCTTCTTGAGCGTGCCTTCCATCAGCGCCATCGTGAAGTCGCGCTCGTAGCCCCAGGCGCACCAGATCGGCTGGTACGATTCCTCGGGCATGTCGGGCGCGCGCAGGCCGCGTTCGGCCATGACCAGCCGATAGCGGTCGAGCGGCGCGAAGTAGTCGCCCTTGTGCAGCGCGAGGAAGGTGTCGAAGGTGCTGAACTGTTCGCCCGGTTTGAGCGTGAGGGCCTGGTCGAATTCGACCGCGAGCGCGGCGCCGCCAGCCACCGCGCGCACCGGCAGCGCCACCAGCCGCGGCACGGTGTCGAGGTGGCCGACCGCGAGCCCGCAATCACGCTGCCAGACGTCGGCTGCGGGCGTGCCGCCACCGTAGTCGGATGCGTTCATGCCCATGAAATTGCGTTGGAAGAAGTCCGGCTTGAGCGGCTGCACCCAGTCGCGCCGGTCCGCGTGCGAGGCGCCCGAAAAGGTCCAGAACGCGGCCTTGCCAGCCGTTGCCGGCCGGAGCGTGTGGGCGCTGTTGGTCCAGGCTTCCACCGTCAACGGCTGCGCCCCGGTGTTGCGGTAGGAAACCCTGATCGCGGCAAAGCCCGGGTGGCGCTCGTAGAAGGTGACCAGCACGGTTTTCTCGATGCCGCCCTGGGCGAGCCCGGTCAGGCGATGGCGCACGCCTGCGCCGTGCGGGCCGGACACGGTGTCGACGGCCTGCCCGGTGAACGCAAAGCGGCTGATCCACTTGCCGCCAGCCAGCCGCACTCGTTCGCTGGCGCCGAACTCGGTCACGGCGCCAGCGCGCGCGCCGCGTTTCGACACCACGCGGCACTGCATCTGCGCGTCGAATTCGAGCGCCATCGCCGCGTCACCGATGCGCGCGATATCGCGCCCGCGCGGCGCCGCGGCCTCGGCCATTGCCCCGCCCAGTCCCGTGCCCAAGGCCGTGCCGGCCAGCCATTGGAGCAGTGTGCGGCGGCGTTCCCTGTGCGTTTCGTTCATTTCAGATCCTCGTCAGTGTGGGGTGGCAAACAGCTCAGCGGCCGGCGTCGAAGCGCAGGTCGGCGAAATCCTCGTACCGGTGGTAGCTCGGCACGGTCAGCAGCGCGCACGAGCCGAGCTCGGGCTCGGTGCCATCCGGGCCGTAGTCGTAGTACGCCAGGTGGAATTGCCAGGTCGCCCCTGGCGCCGGGCGGCCGCCACTGGCCGCGAACAAGGTCCACGGAATGCGCCCTTCGACGGTCCAGCCGGGCACCGGCTGCCCGGGCGCGGCCGGTGCGGCGTGCTGCCTGACGGCCACCGTCATGCCTTGCTGCGGGCCGCCCTGCAGCGTTTCAAATGGGGTGCCACGCGCNNGTTCGCGCGCGGGTTTGAAAAACAGTTCGAACACGTCGCCCAGCCAGAGCTTGTCGTTGCGGCGCGTGCCGTGCGCCTTGATGTAGTCGTCGGGCAGCTCGGCCATGAAGTACAAGGCGTCGTCGTCCCACAGCAGGCGCGCCAGGTGCGCGTGGCGCGGTTGCTGGCCCGACCAGTAGGCCTGGAAGCGCGTGATCGGCAGCGCGCCGGCCCATTCGGCCGCGTCGGCCTGACCGTCGAGCACAGGCGGACGCGCAGTGCGCATGGCCACGAACAGCGGCGCCGCGGCCGCCGCCGAGGCGCTCGACTGGCGCGCCGGCGCGGGCAACCCTGCGCAGCAGGTCAGGACAATCAACACGGTCAGCAGGCGACGCGGCATGGCAGATCCTTTGGCGGTTGGTTCAATGCGCGCCGCACACCATGCGCGGCGCGATATAGCGATGCGGCCAGTGCGGCGCCGCAGCCGCATTGATGGCCCCGCCGCCGGCTTACACCAGCACCACCTCGGCGCCGCGCTGGCGCAGCGCCTCAACCATCTCGGCCGGCGCTCCGGTGTCGGTGATGATCTGGTCGATCTGGTCAATCTTCGCGATCACGGACAGGTTGCGCCGCCCCATCTTGGACGCGTCGCCTACCGCCACTACGCGCCGCGCAATCTCAATCATCTGCGTGTTCAGGCGCGCTTCGAGCAAGTGCGGCGTCATCACGCCGATTTCCGGGTCCAGGCCATCGAAACCGAGGAACANNGTCACGTGCGGCGCACCGGCCAACAGCACCGCGATGTTCAATGCATTCGTGATCACGTTGATCGACTGCAGCTTCAGGCCGCGAATCTGCTTGGCGATCTCGCCCGTCGTCGAGCCCGAATCGAGCACGATGGTCTGGCCCTCGCCGATCAGCTTGACGGCGGCCGCCGCAATGCGCATCTTCTCGGCGCGGTGCAGCGTCTGCTTCACGCTGATCGGCAAATCCTCGTCGGCGCGCTGGGCCAGCGCCCCGCCGCGCGTACGCACGATCGCGCCGATCTCGGCCAGCGCGTTCAGGTCGTTGCGGATCGTCACCAGCGAGATGTCGAACATCGCGGACAACTCCTCGACCGTCATGCGCTCGCGCGCCTCGACCAGTTCGCGGATGCGGCGCCGTCGTTCCTCGACCAGCAGGCTCTTGTCTTGCGCCGCGCCGGATGCGCCTGTTTCGTCACTGGTCGAAGCTTTCGTTTGTATATTTTCTGTTTTCGTCATTGCCGATCTTTCCATTGAATTCACTATCCAATCATAGGGAAATCATACAGGATAGCCGGGCGCGTCGGTACCGCGAAAGGCGCTCCACGAAACGAAAGATCAACTCCAGTTGCGGCGGCCTCCCGCTTTCGGAACCCGCCGCGCCGGCACCCGGCCGGGTGTTACGGTGCCGCCTTGGCCCCGCCGTCTGCCTTGGCCACGGCCTTGCCCGCCTTGCGCCACGCTTGCGGAAACTGTTTTTCGGCGTTCAGGCGGAACAGCTTGTCGACCACCTGTTTGGGCAGCGCCAGGCCCTGCACCGGCGCGTCGAGTTCGGGCACCGTCATCGATTCGGCGGTGTTGAAGTAACGCCAGTCCTTGAGCCAGACGGCATGCACCTCCGCCACAAAATCCTGGTCGGCCTGCGCCGCCGATTGCGCCAGGTCGGAGCCGTACATCAGGCGGTCCTGGTAGCGGATGAAGAAGCGCCGCACGCGCTCGCGGTCGCGGCTCGACTGGTACTGCAGCTGGCCGATGCGGGCCGCGACGTCGACCCCGGCCTGCGGGTTGCGGTCGAGGAAGCGCGCCAGTTCATCGACGTCCCATTCGAGCGACGCCAGATGCACGCCGACAAAGCGCATCTGCGGGTGCCTGGCCAGCAAGGCGTCGCGCGAGGCCATCTGCTGCTGGTAGCTCGGGAATTCCGGGTGCAGGTACATGTGGTAGTGCCGATGCGCCTTGAAGTACTCGCGGTCGTTGTTGACCGTCATCTGGTCCAGCGGCAGCCAGCAGTTTTTCGGCTCGCCCTGGTGGCCGAGCACGGTCATGTGGCGCTGTTCGAGCCCACTGAACAGGGCATCGAAGCGCGCGTCGTCGACCATCACCAGCTTGCCGTCCGCGCCCCTGAGTTCCATGCCGATGTTCTTCCACACCTTGACGCCGACCGCGCCGTCGGCGAACGCGGCGTCCAGATGGCGCAGCGTCGCGTCGCTCCAGCCGGGCTGGTTGAAGCCCTCGGTCGAGAACGTCGCGACAAACGCCACGTCCCGCGGGTAGGCGCGGTGCAAGGCGCTGGCCACGCGCTGCTGTTGTTCGAGCGGCGGGAAATCGGGGTAGTCGACGTTGATCGCCAGGACCTTGAATTTATCCTTGTGCGCCAGTTGCATGAAGGCTGCCGCGTCACTGTGCAGGTGCATGTGCACGTCGATTTTCGGGACCGTGTAAAAGTCGGCCATGGTGTAGCTGTCGGCACCCAGCGCGGCCAGCGGCAGGGCCAGCAGCGGGGCCAGCACGGCGCGTGTGAATGCCTGCATCGCGAATGTCATATGAGAATCCTGGTCTGGTCAAATGAAGGTTTGGGCGCTGCCGGCGCGCCGGCGTCGGCCAGGCGCGCCAGCGCGCCGGCGCCAAGCGGCGTGCCAGCGCAACGCGCCGCATACAGCGCGGCGCCGATGGCGGGCGAAAACGCGGGCGCGGCCAGCAGGTAAGGCGCGTGCTTGCCCGCCAGCACCCGTTCGAACGGGGCCAGCAGCAGGCCGTCGCGGCTGAACACGCCGCCCGAGTACGACACCCGCACCGTCGCGCTGGCCACCATGCCAAGCGCACCGCGCACCGCGTCGACCATGTCGCCCAGTTCGCGTGCGGCATCGTCGAAGATCGCGCGCGCCAGCACGTCGCCGCCGAGCGCGGCGTCGCACACCAGCCGCGCCAGCTGGGCCACGCTGCTGCGCTCGCTGTTCAGGGCGCCGTACACGACGCCGCACAGGTCGAGGTCATTGGTCAGCCCAAAGCGCTGGCGTACCAGCTCATACAGCAGGCCGCGGCGCGCGCGGCCGTCGCTCATGCGCGAGAACAGCGTCAGACCGGCACGCGCGATCCAGTAGGCCGAACCTTCGTCGCTGAACAGTTCGCCCCAGCCGCCGGCACGCGCGCTGCGGCCCGCGTATTCGCCGTACGCCATCGAACCGGTGCCGGCAATCACGCTGATGCCCTCGGCGCAGCCGAGCGAGCCGGCCCAGCTGCACACCATGTCGTTGCCGCACGCGTAGCGCGCATGGCCGAGGAAGGCTGCCGGCATGGCGTCGAACACGGCTTGCGCGGCAGCGTCCTCGCCATACGCGGGCAGGCCGAAGAACGCAAAGCCGAGTGCGTGCGCATCGACGCCGGCCGCGGCCAGCACCGCCGCGCAGCCGCGGCCCAGGGTCGCGGCTGCGCCGTCGAGGCCCACTTCAAGGTGGTAGGCGCTGCTTTCCTCATGCAGCGCGCGGATGCAGCCGTCCGCATCGACCAGTGCGAACGCGGTCTTGGTGCCGCCGCCGTCAATGCCCAGGAACATGCGCGCCCTCGCTCTCATACGGATAGATGGTCACGCCGCTGACCACGCGGCTGACCGTGCCCGAGACGCTCGGCGTGTCGGGCCGGATGCCGAGCGCGAGCGACTGCAGGAAGGCGAACAACTGGCCGAACACGATGAACGGCAGCACCAGCTCGAGATCGCTGACGCCATCCGCGTGACGCAGCACGAAGCAGTCGGCGCCGGCCGGCAGGTCGGCCAGCGCGCTCAGCGCCAGCACCCGGCCGGCGCGCCCGTCGGCGCGCAATTCGCGCAGCAGGTCGAGGTCGTAGCGGCGTGCCAGCGGATCGTTCGACAGCAGCAGCACCACCAGCGTAGACGCGTCGACGATGGTCTTGGGGCCGTGCCGGAAGCCGAGCGGCGAATCGAACATGGCCACCACCTGGCCGTCGCTCAGTTCCAGCAATTTGAGCGCAGCCTCGCGCGCCAGTCCCTTGAGTTCATTGCTGCCGAGGTAGACCACGCGCTTGAATTGCTGTGCCACCAGCGCGTCGAGCAAAGGCAGCGCGCGCACGGCCAGGTCGGCGCCAGCGGCCGACAGCGCGGCCACCGCCGGGGCGCCGCCCTGGAGCACGCCGAACGCCAGCGCGGCGGCCAGCAGCATCGACGTGAAACTGGTGGTCATCGCGAACCCGCGGTCGTGCGTCTCGTCAGGCAGCAGGATCGCGAGCGCGTTCGGGCGGCCCTGGGTCAGCCGGTACAGCTGGCCGTTGGCATTGCAGGTGATCACCAGATGGTAGACCTGCGCCACCAACTGGTCGGCCAGCGCGACCGCCGCCACGCTTTCGGGGCTGCTGCCGGAGCGCCCAAACGACACCAGCAGGGTTGGCACCGCACGCTGGAAAAAGCGCTGCGGGCCCGACACCAGGTCGGTGGTCGGCACCGCCTCGACGCGCCGGCCCTGGCGCAGCATGGCCGGCGCCAGACATTCGCCGATGAACGATGAGGTGCCGGCGCCGGCCAGCACGATGCGCAAGTCCGGCCGCGCCAGCAGCGGCGCGAGGAACGCGCCGACGGCGCCGCCGTGCGCCGCAGCCAGGGCCTCGATGCGGCCCCAGACGGCAGGCTGTTGCATGATTTCGGCGGCCGTCAACTCCCCTCCTTGCGCGATCAGCTGTGCGCGATCGATTCCCAGGATGTCGCGGTGTAGTACTAGCATGTTTCCAACTCCGTTGTGCCCGCGTTTGCGGAGCAAGCGTTCATATATTGGCGCAGCACCTTGGCCACGCCCTCTTTCAACAACTCGGCCGGCGCGTTGCGCAGACGGCCGTCGCGCACGGCTTCATATTGGCCTGGCAGATATTGGCTCAGCAAGGTCAGTGGCGGCGCCTCGCGTTCGAGGTTGGCCAGCAGCGCTGCCTGCGCCCGCTGGATCGCCGGATGCGGCCAGTAGTAGCGGATCCGGTCGCTCAGGCTGAACTGCTGGTCGAAAGTGGCACGGGCCGGGTCGCAGTAGTATTTGCGCCAGTGCTCCGGCTGCGCCTGCATCACGTCCAGCACCACGCTCTTGAAATCGGCGCCGCGCCGCGCGCCCAGCATTTCGCGCTCGATGTCGGCCAACCCCCACAGCGTTTCGCGCAGCGCAAACGTCACGCCAGGCCCCACCTTCAGGATCGCAAAGTGGTCGCGCACCAGCGCGCGCAGGTTGCCCGCGGTCTGGTAGTCGGTCGAATGGGCCTCGTACACCAGGGTCGGTTCCGATTCGATGAAACGGCTCAGCTGCACGGCGCTGGCGGCGCGGTAATCGATCACCTTGTGGTGGTCGAACTCGACGCCCGGCTGCACCACCAGGCCGATCACGCGCGGCCACACCGCTTCCAGCCCGGCCGCCGCGAACGCCGCGCGGTGCGCCGCGATGGTGGCGGCGGCCGCTCCCGGCGTGGTCACGCTCAGCTCCTGCAAGTCCTCGTGCGCGCCGCCCGGCACCGGCACCTCGGTGCCGACCACGTACACGGGCGCCTCGCCGCCGCTGCGCCGCCAAGCGCGCTCGGCCACGCCGCACAGCAGCGCGGCGCGCTGCGCCACCACCGCGTCCGTCAGCGGCACCGGGTCGCCGGCGCACGACATCGAACAGTCGAGATGAATCTTGCGAAAGCCCGCCGCCACGTATTGGTCGATCAGCAGCTCGGACTTGGCCATGGCCTGCGCGGCCGGCTCGCCCTGCCAGCAATTCGGTCCCAGGTGGTCGCCGCCGAGCAGCAGCTGGTCAGCCGGGAACCCGGCCAGCGCGGCAATGCCGTGCACAAAGTCGCGGAATGCGGCCGGCGTCATGCCGGTGTAGCCGCCATCCTGGTTGACTTGATTGGAGGTGGCCTCGATCAGCACCGGCACGCCGTGCGCGGCGCCCACGCGCAGCGCGGCCTCGATCACCAGCGGATGCGCCGAGCACACCGAGTGGATGCCGACCGGCTGGCCTGCCTTGTGGCGTTGCACCAGGTCCAAAAGCACTTTCATGTCACACTCCAGGTAAGGCCAGTGATGCGGCGCGCCTCAGGCGGCGGCCGCCTCTTCGGGTTGCAGCGCGAGGAACAGCGCGGCCGCCAGCGACAGGCCGATGCCGGCCAGCTTGAAGCCGTTCGGCAGCGTTGCGGCCAGCGCCACCGAAATGACGGTCGTCAGCAGCGGCGCGCCGGCATTGACCAGCGGGGACACCGCCAGCGCTTTACCGTAACGGAAGGCGTAGACCAGGGTCAGCGCACCGATCGCGTTCAGCACCTGGGTCGCGGCGGCCAGCCAGGGACCCTGCAAGCCATAGTTAATCGGCTGCGAAAAATCGGTCATGTACAGCGCCACCGGGATGAACAGCAGGCCGCTGGCCGTCATGTAAAAGAAGATGCTCTCGGCGTCCATGGTGGCGTTGGCGAGCTTGATGAAGTAGGCCTGCAGGCCCCACGCGACCAGCACGCCGAGCGCCAGCACGAACCACAGGCCGTAAGCCTGGGCGGCGTGGCCCGGCGCGTAGTCGAACAGCGGCAAGGCGCACAGCGCAAGCACGATGCCGGCGATGCCCATGGCGCCGGTGCGTTCGCCCATGAACAGGTAGGACAGCGCGATCGTGATCATGGGCGACATCGAAATGATCGGGAAGATCAGGTAGGTCGGTCCTTCCTGGACGGCGTAGAACAGGATCATCTGCCCGCCCGCGCCGAGCACGCCGATGGCCAGGCCCAGGCAGCGCGAACGCAGGTCGTGCTTGAGGCGCCAGCCCGCGCGCGCGATCGCCACCAGCGCCGGCGGCACCATGGTCAGGGCCCACACCACGTAGATCAGCGTTTCCGGAAAACCGTGCTGGCCGGGCAAGCCCGTGAAGGCGCCCCATACGCCCCACAGCAGCGTGGTGGCCAGGGTGTACGTCAACCAGCTCGTCGTCTTCATGCTGCATCCTTTGATTGCGGCGCTTGCGCGTTACTGTACGGCGCCTCAGAACTTGACGGTCAGGCCCGCGACATAGGTGCGGCCCCAGGTTTCGAAGCCGTAGACCGCGTCGCTGCGGCCCAGGTTCGAGCGCATCACGGCGTCGCCCAGGTTTTTGCCCTCGACGAACACGGTCATGTTCTTGGCGAACTCGTACGAGGCCGAGGCCGTCACCCACGTTACCGCATCGACCATGTTCGGGTAGCCGGCGACCGCGTTCGAGCTTTGCGTGTACTTGCCGGTGTAGTCGAACGCGACCGAGGCGTTGATGCCGCGTGCCTCGTACAGGAAGGCCAGCGAGGACGCGGTCGGGGCCACGCCTTCGAGCTGACCGGTGTACACGCCGTTCGAATACGCCTTGGTGTTGGTCTTGGCGAACTTGGCGTTGATGCCGAAGCCGTTGTCGAACAGGTGCTGGACGCCCAGTTCGATGCCGGTCAATTTCGCGGTATCGCCGTTGACCGGGTGGGTCACCGTGTACAGGTAGCCCGGCACCCCGATATCGACATACTGGTCGGTCTGGTAGGTCACGAAGTTCTTGATCTGCTTGGCGAACAGCGCGGCCGTGAGCGCCGACTTGGGACGGTAGTACCACTCGACCGACAGGTCTTGCTGCACCGCTTCGGTCGGTTTCAGTTTCGGGTCGCCGACGATGCTCAGCGAATAGGTGCGGTCGAGCGTGTTGTCGCTGCGGGTCGGGGCCAGCTTGTCGAGCGAGGGGCGCGCCATGACCTTGGCCATCGCCGCGCGCGCCACCAGGGTCGGCTCGAACCAGTAGCTGAAGTTGGCCGACGGCAGCAGCTTGGTGTAAGAACCGTCTTCCGACACCGGCGTGGCCGGACTGTAAGTCACTTTCGGACTGCTGGTCGGGATGTCCGGGGTCAGGTCGACGATCGCGACGATGCGGTCGATCGCGCTTCTGGAGGTGGTCCGGGTGCGTACCAGGCGGGCGCCGACATTGCCGTTCCATTTGTCGCCCGACAGTTCCAGCTCGCCGTATAGGGTGCCGGTCTTTTC
>CXWL01129963.1_pt1 | contig 10381 bp, 8 predicted proteins | sample 590931 | NCBI WGS metagenome assembly CXWL01 (sample SAMEA3498368, study PRJEB10139) | groundwater metagenome | biome: water well; material: biofilm material | place: Germany | collected 2015-04-27
CAAAAGTACTATCAATTATAAAGGTTCAATGCATTCGATAACTTTTTTTTACGTCTTCTTGCAAAATTTTTGGTTCCAAAACTTTTACAGCCTCAAACTAATTAACAAAAAAACCTGCAAGATTAGAAAAACCTTGCAGGAGTATAGTTAAGAAATAAATTCTTGTTTAAGCTTATTTTATGGAACCAATAATATCATATTTAGTAATAATATGGTGACTTCCATTTTCTAATTCCACTAAAACAGCTTCATTTTCTTTAGTGAATAATTTAGAAACTTCTTCGATAGGTGTTCCATGTTTCACTATTGGAAAAGGTTTCCCCATCACATCTTTAATCGGTTTATCGGCTACATCTTTGTCTGCTACGTAACTTTGAAACAAATCACTTTCATCAACAGAACCTACAAATCCTGTGATATCAATTACAGGAATTTGAGAAATCTTGTATTTACGCATTCTCTCAATAGCATGCGAAACTAATTCTTCAGTACGCACCACAATCAATGGTTTATCGATATGATCTTTGATAACATCCTCTGCTTTTGTAATTTCTTCTTCCAGAAAACCACGTTCTCGCATCCAGTCATCATTGAACATTTTACCCACATAGCGACTTCCTGAATCATGGAAAAGTACCACAACAACATCTTCACGTTTGAAATGTTCTTTAAGCTGCAACAATCCTTTTATAGCTGCTCCAGCTGAATTCCCAACAAATATTCCTTCTTCGAGCGCAATTTTACGAGTATAAACCGCAGCATCTTTGTCGGTTACTTTGGTAAAACCATCAATTAGAGAAAAGTCTACATTCTTTGCTAATATATCTTCTCCAATTCCTTCGGTGATATACGAATAGATTTCATTTTCGTCAAAAATTCCAGTTTCGTGGTATTTTTTAAACACAGAACCGTAGGTATCAATTCCCCAAATTTTAATATTTTGATTTTTCTCTTTCAGATATTTTGCCACTCCGGAAATTGTACCTCCAGTTCCTACTCCAGATACAAAATGAGTGATTTTACCTTCTGTCTGTTCCCAAATTTCAGGACCCGTTTGCTCATAATGTGCTATAGCATTTGAAGGATTATCGTACTGATTAACATACCAGGAATTAGGAGTTTCTTCTGCCAATCGTTTAGAAACAGAATAATACGATCTTGGATCTGTTGGTTCCACATCCGTAGGACATACCACTACTTTTGCTCCGACTGCACGAAGAATATCCATTTTTTCTTTGGACTGCTTGTCTGAAATCACACAAATCAGTTTGTATCCTTTTATGATGGCTACTAATGCCAATCCCATTCCAGTATTCCCCGAAGTTCCTTCGATGATGGTTCCGCCTGGTTTCAAGCGTCCATCAGCCTCAGCATCTTCAATCATTTTTACGGCCATTCTGTCTTTTACGGAATTTCCAGGATTGAANNGTTTCGACTTTTGCAAGTACCAAAGCCTCTACTTCGGCAGTTACTTTATTGAGTTTTACTAATGGTGTATTGCCTATTGTGCCTAATATGTTTTCTGCGTAGCGCATTGTATTATAAATTTAAGATTGTGATTTTGTTGTAAATATTGATGCAAAGATAGTATTTTGTTATAAAATATTCTTCTTTACGGGATTTTGCGTTCGTGATAAAAGCGACATCCTTTACTTCCTTTTTTTTTAAGAAAGCGGTAGCTATAGCGGATAGCGCGATAAAACACCCAAGAAAAACGGTTTGAAAATTTGAAATTCTAAAGAGATATTAATTGAAGAAGTTCCAAATTAAACCAAATCGAATCGTGAAATCACGCGATGGATTATTGGGAGATGCATAAAAATTATTCCCCATAAGAGCCGAATTAAAATGTTCTGCTTTGAAATAGATTCTAGTTCTTTGGATTTTTGCGTTGATAAAAAAATCAAGATTGGGATGATTTCCAATTTGCTTCTCATTTTGCACAAAAAACTCTCCTATCACGGGATTGTATTCATTGGCATAATAGCTGGAAAAGTAATTTAACGAGATTCCGGTTTGCAGAAACAAGGCTTTTTTGAACAAATAATTTGAATAGTATATCGTATTTCGCGTCACAATTTCAGGAACATTCAAGATAGCATCTTGTTGCTCCGTTTTTTGATATAAAATTGTATTGTCCAAAGCAAAATTTCCAAATTTAAATTCTCTGTTGATTTTAAGCGACAAATAATTTATAGTTCCATTGTATTGCGCTGGTGCCACAATTTGCGTTCTGTCCGTTTTTTGTTGTGCTGTAGATGTATCAGTAAAATACAAATGATCATTTAGAACAGATAACTGCAGCTCGGCATCAATCCAAGGGGAAATAGCATTTGCTTTGATTGTATTGATTTTTTCATTTTTAAAATCATTCGACCAATTGTACTGTACAAAACTGCTTTGGTGCAAATTGTAATTATTATTGGGCAGTTTATTTATATTTTGATATTGAAATGCAAGTTGAATTTCATCATTCAGTTCGTATTGTAATTTAGCATCTAAATTAGACAGTGATTGTGCTGTCACCGATCTAGAGTATAAAAATTTACCATTCCACTTATTGCGTCGATATTCATACNNAAATTAGACAGCGATTGAGCCGTTACTGATCTGGAGTATAAAAATTTTCCGTTCCATTTGTTATGTCGGTATTCGTATTGTCCGCCAGCGCTGTTGATTTCCTGGGTAAACGAACTTGGTATCGTATTTTGATTATCAAAAATAAGAATCTTATTATAGTAATAATTTGATCTAAAATCATCTACAAAAAACTGAAAAGTTCCCAAAGTAGTATTCTCATATGTTAATCCTACTCTATTGTACATTTTATTGTAACGGGTTTGATCATTAATACCGCTGTCTAGAAAGGAATCTCCAAAACGATATACTGTCTCAGAACCGACGGTTGATGGTACTGTTGCCTGATTGTATTCGAAAAACTTATTTTCATAATTAAATTGATGTGTCAGGTATAGATTATTATCTCCTTTTTTAGCATTAATTCTGAAGTTATGATCCAGAAAAATTCTTTTACCTTTTAGAAACGATTTAGCATCATTAAAATACACTTCAAATCGTAGTCGGTTGTTATAGTTAGGATCTTCACTTTCAAAATTCTGGATAGTTGTGATTCCTCCATTTTCCTCATTCAGAATATCTTGAAAGGTATAATGGGCTTTTGCAAAATAGCGTTTATTTTTAGTATTGTAATTGGTGGTAAATCTAAAATTACCCGTACTAGATAATTGGTTTAGATATTCCCCTTCTGAACGCAAACCTTTATAAGCAATAGAAAAATTAAGATTTTCAGAGGTGTTTAAAGTAATAAAAGCATCAACAGACTGCCCTTTTTTGACAGTGGTTTTAAAGTATAATTCGGTAACGGGAGTCGCAACGGAATAGTAGCGTATTTGGTTAGCCTCTAAAAAATTAAAATGTTTTGCCTTAAAACCAAATTCCGGATACGGTGAAAAATCGGCTAAACTATACTGCAACGTATTGTAGGTTTGTCCATCATTTGCAAAAGGTAAAAGTCCAAAAATGTCTTTTCGCAAATAGTTATGGCTGTATTCTTTTTGAATCGTAAGCGAAGTATCGATGTAAGTTGTATCGTTATCTATGGTGATTACCTTGTAGAGATCGATAGATGCGATTTTTTTGTTTTTAATTGAATCAACAATTCTAATTGATTTAGGTTTCTGTACAATAGATTCATTTTTTACTTGGGCAAAAAAAGATAATGGAAACACTATAAAAAAAAATAAAATAAAATTTTTCATTTGATAAAGACTATTTACTTAAATACAAAGATAAATTTTATCAAACATAACTACTGTTTAATTTNNCTTCATGTAAGCTAATAATTATATAAATGAATTATAAACTAGTAACCTTCGTTCTGACCGAAAGAAGCATTAGCATTTATTTCAGATTGAGGAATTGGTAAAGCAAATTTATAATTTCCTGCAAAATTAAAGTTTGCAGGGTTAGCACCAGGGAAGTTTAAACCTGTAACAGCATAATCCGCTGGGTCACGATCAAAGTTATTGATACCCGCAACTGCATACAATCTTTTTATATCAATAAACCTATGGCCTTCAAAAGCAAGCTCTACTCTTCTTTCATCAAGAATCGCTTTCCAAGCTTGTTGTGGTGATGTTAGAACTAGTAAAGCTGGAGGAGTGGTAAACCTTCTATCTGTGATAGATTTTAAAGCCAAAGCTACACCACTGAAATCCGAAGCAGCAGCTCTACATTCTGCCTTTATAAGAAACATCTCAGATAACCTTACTTGAATAAAACTAGGATTAAAAGTACTAGCGCTTGTTCTAGCACCCGCACCTCCATGTTTGAATGGCACTAGGATATCAGTCGCTCTAACATTAATAGAAGTAGCGTAAGCAGGATCAACTAATGAACCTGTTGTTGGACCTTCAGGTCTCACGATTATATCTTTTCTAGCATCAACACCAGCTGCATTCCTTAAAACATTGTACAATGATCTTGAAACTTCATAAAAAGGAGAACCGTTTCTAGCATTAGCTACAGATACCCATCCGTTGTGAAGATTAGTAGCTTGAGCATTTTGTTGAGCAGTTCTAGCAAACTTATAAATCACTTCTTGAGTAGCAGTAGAAGTATGTGTATGAAATACCGCAGGTAACTGAGCTGCTGTAGCTAACGTTATACCAGAACTACTAATTACTTGATCCGCCCAAAATTCTGCATTAACATAATTTTTTTTGTATGCATAAGCTCTCGCTTTTAATGCTCTGGCAAGATTAAGTGTAGGGTAAATACTATTATTAGTAACAGGTGGCAAAGTATTAGTAGTATACAAAGCGATAGCATCATCTAGATCCTGATGAATAAATTCGTAAAATTCACCAACTGTTGCTCTTGGCGGAGTCTCATTGTACGCAAACGTTCTATTTGCCAAAATTCCAGCTAAAGAAGCATCATTTGTTAAATCAGGTGCGAAATAAGCAAGTATTTTCAAATGAGCAAGTGCTCTTAGTATTTTTGCTTCAGCTGTAATTCTCTTAACCAAATTTGCATCCGCTGGAAAATTAGTAGTAACTTTTTCAACATTCTGTAATACTAAGTTAACTCTAGCCATAGCATTGTAATTACTTTGCCAAATCGCGTCTGGAGCGGCAGAAGTAGGAACTAAAAAGTACAAAAAATAAGCATCTGTACCTGCAATACCTTGACCTCCATTGTTAGATCCAGGAGCAGCTTCATCAGTAAAAATAGAAGTAAAACTATACTCAGTCCTATTGGTCATAATGGCTTGAGAATTATTTAAAATTCTATTTAAATCTGCAGCAGTCCTTGTCGCTTGTTCTTCAAATGCAACCCCGGGTAAGAAAGGGTCCAGTACTTCCTCGCTGCATGATACAAACATAGCAACGATAAATAAATAACAAATAAATTTTTTCATAATACTTTTTTTTTTAAAATTTAATATCAACTCCGAAAGTATAGATTTTTGGTGTAGGGTACTGATAAAAATCAGAAGTCCTGTTACTTTCAGCATCAAAACCTTTCCATTTAGTAACAGTAAATAAATTTTCTCCCTGTAAAGTAAATGCAAGTGAATTTATAAAAGTCCCTCTCAATAATTTTGCTGGCACTCTATAACCTACTTGTGCATTTCTTAATCTTAAATAAGAAGCATCTCTTAAAAAACGATCAGAATCACCAGTAGATGGTAGGTTTGTAGCATCAAGAGATGGTACGTCTGTATTTGTATTTGTTGAAGTCCAAGCGTTTAACATCTGTCTTGAATTTCTAAATTGACCTATATTACCTATATCAAATAAGTTTTCTTCGTCAGTATCAAATCTATAAGCATCAAGCACATAAGTAAAAGTACTTGCAGCAAAGAAACCTTTATATTGAAAATCAAAACCAAATCCACCTTGATAAACTGGTACAAAATTCTTACCTGTTGCCTTTCTATCAAGAGAAGTAGGAGTTTCAGTAGGGTTTCCACTAGCATCCTCAAACAATAAATTACCATTATCAGGGTTAACACCTAAGTATTTATAAACATACGGCTCAAAAATAGAACCCCCATTTTGTGTAATAAAAGTGTAACCAGCGGTATCTGTATTGATGATCTGTCCATTATTAGTAACTATACCATCCACTGTGTTTTTGTTGTAAGAACCATTAAAACGTAGTGTTAATAAAACATCTTCTTTCTGAATTAAATCGTAAGCAAGATTAAGTTCAAGACCCCTGTTAGTAACGTCAGCATCCGAATTTCCACGTAAAGTAGGTGTACCGAAAGCACCCGATGTAGGGATATCAATGAATAGATCAATAGTCTTTTTGTTATAAAAATCTACAGTACCTCTTAGTCGTTTAAACATATCAAAGTCTAAACCAATATTATATTGCTCCGTAACTTCCCATTGTGCTTCAGGAAAACCAAAGTTAAAACCATACCCTTGACCACCATTGTAGGTGTTGTTTGTTAAACTATATGAGTTAGTAAACGCAGGTGGAATTACTCCAGCAAAAACAGTACCATTTACGATTCGTTGGTTACCAGTAGTACCAATAGAAGCTCTTAATTTTAATTGGTTTATAAATGTTGCATTATCCATAAACGCTTCTTCATCTATATTCCATCTTCCCCCTACTGACCAAAAGTTACCCCATCTATAATCCTCAGCAAATCTTGAAGATCCATCTCTTCTAAAAGTAGCTGACAAACCATATTTATTATTAAAGTCATAATCAGCAAGAGCAAAATAAGATAAAAGATCATTTCTTAAACGTGATGCACTAGCTTGAGGACCGTAAAAATCATTAGCAGCATTATCATTTACATAACCTGCTCCAGTATCCGGAACAAAGAAAATAGGATCTAACCCTCTTTGTCTTTGGTTATCTGTATTAGTAGTAGCAAAATTGTATTCGTAATTTACACTAGCATTGATTGTGTGTTTACCAATTTCCTTATTGAAAGCAACTTGATACAAGTTGTTAAAATTAAATTCTCTTCTGTTATTAATGTCTTCAATTCCATTAAAATTTCCACCTTCAAGTGATGATACTCCTGGAGTAGACGAGAAAAGCAAGGCATTGAATGAGTTTGGAAATTCAGCTTGAAAAAATCTGTTTTCTAAAAACAATCCATTTACTCTAGTTCTTAAAGTAAAATCTTTAAAAACTTTGTAAGCAAAATCTGTAGCTACATCTACACGAGTCTCTGAAGTTTCTTGATCATAGGTTTTCAATTTATCAATCAACATAAATGGTGTAGCTTCTAGACCAGGTGTATTGTTGTACAAATCATATGTCCATGCTGAACCTTGATATTCATCAGGGCTGTAATATGGTAGTCCCAAGAAAGCACCAAGAACATAATTCCTGTTAATCGCTCCTGCACCTAAATCAGTAGCTTCTCTGTTTTTAGAATATCCAAATCCTGTAGCAATTTGATAAGTAAACTTTCCATTAGCTGATTTACCACCTGTATTATTTCTAAGATTAAATCTTTGTAATCCTGTGGTTTCTAGAACACCATCTTGATTAGTATATCCAAAAGAAGTGAATGAACTCATGTTTTCAGAAGACGTTTCAAAACTCATGTTGTGAGTAACTGAAGTTGCTTGTTTAAAGAAAACATTTACCCAATCCGTATCAGTTGTATTGGCATTAATCTGCGCATCAGTAAGACCAGCACCTCTACCATTACCAAAATTTCTTTCAATTCTTAACGTTTCATTTGCATTTGCATAATCATACTTAGGTTTTTGCAAAGAAACTACACCAAAATTAGACGAATATCTAAATGAAGATTTTGCTTCACCCAACGCAGGTCTTTTTGTTGTAATTAAAATAACACCATTAGACCCTCTGTTACCATATTGCGAAGTTGCAGCAGCATCTTTCAAAACTGTAACATTCTCAACGTCATTCGGGTTAATAGACCTAAAATTATCTGCATTTGTTGGAAATCCATCAATAACATACAAAGGATCAGTATTACCATGGATAGTACCATACCCTCTAATTATTACTGTTGATTTAGCCCCAGGCTGACCCGTTGAAGATGTAATATTAACACCGGCCAATTGACCTTGCAACGTATTCACCACATTGGCATTTGGTCGATTCTCGATAGTTGCAGCAGCGACTGTTGCTACGGCTGCAATAGCAGATTTCTTTGTTCCTGTTCTGTACCCTTGAACAACAACTTCAGCAAGCACTTTTGCTGAATCTTGCATTGAAACATTAACAACACTAGTTGTACCAACTGATCTAGATGTATCAGTCATCCCTACAAAAGAATATACTAAAACATCTCCCGTTTTAGCTTTTATAGAATAAGTACCATCGAAATTAGTTTGCACCCCAACCTTGGTGCCTTTTACAGTAACATTCACACCAGGAACAGGTCCCGTCGCATCAGAAACTGTACCCGTGATAGTTCTTTCTTGTGCAAACACAAATTGCATTGACAACGCCAATAGCAACGAAAAAATCCATTTGAATTTTGATCTCATATTAATTTGTTTTGAATTAGTTATTCCACAAAAATCATAATAATTTCTTAAAGAAACAAATTTTTACAAAAATTAACATAATTAATTTAACAAGACTTTGACTTAAACAGAACACATACTGCAATACCTGAAACTATCATACCTAATTATATGTAGATATTTAGAGATAAAACTATATTTTTGTCAAAATTAATTTAATGTTAAGCCCCTTCTTTTTAACACCATATTTAGAAACAGGAACGGACGAAGCCGGTCGTGGTTGTCTTGCAGGACCTGTTACTGCAGCCGCTGTACTATTACCTTCTGATTTTCAAAATGAGTTATTAAATGATAGCAAGCAGTTATCTGAAAAAGCGAGAGAAAAACTAAGACCTATTATAGAGCTAGAATGTATTTCATTTGCAGTAACACATCTGGAACCTTTAGTTATTGACGAAATAAATATTCTGAATGCCTCCATAAAAGCAATGCAGGAAAGTATTCTAAAACTGGATCCGAGACCTGAATTCATCATTGTAGACGGAAATAGTCCTTTAATTCCTAAAGGTGGAATTAAAAATAGAGGAGGAAAGATATTTACCGATACTGAAATTGAAATCCTAAATTCAATTCCGAATGCGAGTATTATTAAAGGAGATTCAAAATACATGAGTATTGCCGCCGCTTCCGTACTAGCAAAAACGTATCGAGATGAATACATGAACCGTATTCATGAGGAATTCCCAATGTACAATTGGAAACAAAATAAAGGCTATCCTACCAAAGAACACCGAGAAGCAATACGAATCTATGGGGTTACAAAATACCACCGAATGACATTTCGGTTATTGCCGGAACAATATTCTTTTGATTTTTGATTTAAGCTTTCTTAAATGTCGCTTCAAAAAGAATAGAGAAATGTTTCAGAATCTTTTCTTTAACTTCTTCTTCATTAACTTTTTCTACGCCAAGTTCAACGTTTAATGAAGTTACGGCTTTCCCACGAATCCCACACGGAATGATATTGTCAAAATAACCCAAATCAGCATTTACGTTTAAAGCGAATCCGTGCATGGTTACCCAACGCGAAGCGCGAACGCCCATAGCACAAATTTTTCTGGCAAATGGAGTTCCTGCGCCTAACCAAACTCCGGTTTCACCTTCGCTTCTACCGCAAGCAATTCCATATTCATTAAGAGTAAGAATAATAGCTTCTTCCAGAAAACGCAAGTATTTATGAATATCAGTAAAGAAATTTTCCAAATCTATAATAGGATAACCTACGATTTGTCCAGGACCGTGATACGTAATATCTCCACCACGATTGATTTTATAGAAAGTCGCTCCTTTGGCTTCCAATTGCTTTTCAGATAATAGTAAATTACTCAAATCACCGCTTTTCCCCAATGTATAAACATGTGGGTGTTCCACAAAAAGAAAGTAATTAGGCGTTTCTAAATCGAGTTCTTCTCTGCGATTTCGAATTTTCAAGTCAACAATTTCTTTGAACAATTCTTCTTGGTATTCCCAAGTTTCTTTGTAATCTTTAGTTCCTAAATCTTGAAGTTGGATTGTTTTGTTCATTTCTTGAAAGATGCAAAGGTTAAGTGCGGCAAAGGTACAAAGTTTTTAAGAGAAGTTGCAGACAAGAAAAGCTTCCAATGAATTACTCTAAAACAACTTCCAGATTAGTGCTCTCCGGATTTACCAAACAATCCGCTATCAGAAATTGTAATTCCAATGATTTTTTATCTTCACTAATTTTTGCTTTTGGATTTGATACCGCCTTTATTTTTCTGGGAAAATGATACTTTAAAACATAAGGCTGCGTGATTTTGAATTTAGAAACTTGCGTTTTATATCCTTCAATCTTATCC
>CXWL01001423.1_pt1 | contig 10380 bp, 7 predicted proteins | sample 590931 | NCBI WGS metagenome assembly CXWL01 (sample SAMEA3498368, study PRJEB10139) | groundwater metagenome | biome: water well; material: biofilm material | place: Germany | collected 2015-04-27
GCCAGGACAAGCTACGGCCGTGGTTGATGTTTCGACTGGCGACAATACAGCGATTGATACTACCGGAAGTGAGATTTCAAAAAGTATTAGCGCAGAAAAATTAGCTTTGCTCCCAAAAGGGACAAGCTTTACTTCAGCTTTGAAAGCAGTTCCCGGAACTCGACCAGATGCGATCGCCGGAGGCTTCTCGGTCGACGGAGCGACGAACTCAGAAAATGTTTTTGTCATTGACGGACAAGAGGTCACTAACTACAAGCAGGCGGGGCTCAATCTCAACAATCAGGTCCCGTATCAAATAGTTCAGGAACTTCAAGTTAAGTCGAGTGGTTTTGATGCTGAATTTGGCGGAGCAACTGGCGGCGTAATCAATGTTACGTCTAAAGGCGGAGGCAAAGACTATAATGGCGAGTTCGGACTGGCTTTCGCTCCGTTTAAGCTGACCGGTGATGCTCGTCCGACCCTTTTACGATTTACATCGGGTTCAGGGGCTGGTTTTCTTCAGCCTACGGAGTTTTTCACGCCTCAGAAGCAAGGTGGCTTAAATTTTTTTCCAACGGCTAATTTTAGCGGCCCGATCATCAAAGAAAAACTATGGTTTTTTGGCAGCTATTCTCCACAGGTATTTGAGTCAACCGTTGACACCACCTTCTATACAAATGCACCGGCGGCTACACGAATAGTTAATACCGCTGCGGGGAAAGGTGGTAGAGATACATACACTCAGAAATTTAAGCTCGAATACGGCTTTGTACGGTTAGACACGCAGCCATTTAGTAAGCTCCGGTTGAGCGGCACATATCTGTGGAATCCTCAGATTACTGAAGGTTTATTGCCGTTCGGTTCAAACGCGAGCGGCTCCGCATCAACGGCAGTTTTTGGCGGTTCTGATCCAGCTGTCAACTTTGGTGGGTCGATTGGTACTTTAGGTGGGAGTGAACTGAGAAGGCTCCAGGGCGGACGGAACAATGCAAATAACCTTACGGGACAAGGGGTCTATTCAATTACCGATAAGGTAGTTGTAAGCGGTCGGTTTAGCCGCGGCTTCTTAAATCAAAGAGGTAACAACTACTTCGTTCCAAGTGGGAACCAATATATATGTACCGAGGGAAACTCTGGCTCGACAACCTTTCCGGGTGCTTGTGATCGTGGTTTTTCTTCCCCAAGTACGACCCAGAATGTAAAGGATGTCTCAATTCGAACATCGTATGAGGGTGATGCGACTTTCCTTTTTAAGGCGGGTGGATCTCATCAAATAAAAGGTGGCTATTCGCGATCGAGTATCTTTAACGATATTCAAAACAGCTTCTCCCAGACGATTACCCTGTGTTACGGACAGAATTTCAGAATCAACGCCATGTGTGGCGGGATCCAGAATAGCATCGCTACTCCTAACCCGATAGCGATTGGTGGAGGAGCCCTGACTCGCTTTGGGGTAGTTGGGGTTGGCAGTAACCTAACCCAAGCGATCTATGCTCAAGACAAATGGCAACCCACTCGTCGTTTGAGTATAAATGCGGGAATTCGTATTGAGAAAGAGGATATTCCTTCCTATAACGAGTTTCCAGGCGGTTTTAATTTCAACTGGAACGAGAAGATCGCTCCGCGTCTTGGATTTGCGTTGGACCTTTTTGGCAACGGGAAAACCAAGCTTTTCGGTAGCTATGGGAAATTCTACGATCGCCTGAAGTTTGTAATATCGCAAGGATCATTTGGTGCCGATTTCTTTAGGGTCGATTATTTTGACATCTTGCCTACCAGCGGTCCCTACACGAATTTCACTACCGCAAGCGTCCATGGAGATTTCGCTGATCCCATTCGCGGCCGATGTCCGTTAACTGGATTTATCGGTAGCGGTTTAAGCCGCTGCCAAACCGACTTGCGTGTAGCTTCAAACGACCCAAGTGCCGATCCGGCTGAATCAGGTGCAATTGATGTAAATGCGAAACCGTACCAGCAACGGGAATTGACATTTGGAATTGAGCGCGATTTAACGAAAAACTACATGCTTCGAGCACGCTTTACGGACAAAAAGTTGCTCAACGCGATTGAGGATGCTGGCGTAGCGAATGCGGGCGGCAGCGAAATCTTTATCACGGGCAATCCCGGACAGGGTGTCCATGCAAAGCTATTGAGCGATGGAGGGTATGAAGGTCCTTATGCGACCCCTCGTCGTCGATATGACGCGATGGAATTGGTACTCGAAAAGCGGCTTTCAAACAACTACTATTTCAACTTGAACTATACGCTAAGCCGGTTATACGGTAACTATTCAGGTCTTGCAAATACTGACGAGCTAAGCGGAGGCCTGAACGGAATCGCACGTTCCGACCCCGGTGTTAATCGTTCATTCGATCTGCCTTTCATTGGGTTTACGGCTGCTGGTGGCCAGGATGATGGGAGACTTGCGAGTGACCGTCCGCATGTTTTTAACGCTTACGGTGCATATATTTTTGATTGGAAAGGAAGTAAGGCTCTCTCAACCGAATTATCGTTATTTCAAACGGTTCAATCAGGGGCACCGAAGACGACGTTTATTCAATTCGGTGGAGCAACGACGATTTTTACAAGACGCGGTGATTTGGGGAGAACTCCAACATTTTCCCAAACTGACTTAGGTATCACTCAAAAGTATAGATTTGGTAACGACAATCGATTTACGCTTGTGGGCGACGTAAACATTCTTAATCTATTCGATCAAGATGCGGTCCTTACGGTACAAAACGTGATTACTAATGGTCAGATAGCTTTGACTGGATCAAATGCTGTTGCTCCGCAATTTCTCCTACCCGATGGTAGCTACAATAAGCCTGCGCTAATTAATGCTTACAATAAGGGGCAATTGCTTACAGCAATCAACACCTATTTAGCTGGAACGCCATCGATCCTGAATCGAAAACGATCCGATTATGGACTCGCTAACCGCTTTCAAGGGAGCAGAATCGTTCGTTTTGGATTTCGCCTCATCTTTTAGATGAGCATTCAGGGGAGACCCCGCTGGCTAGAGCGGGGCTTTCCCCGGTGATTTTACTATGATTTTGACACATCGACCCATCATTGAGCCTCATGATGATTGAACCAAAAGAAATAGTTTTTATCTTGCTGGTTAACGCCCTGTGGTGTTGGGGCGCCGCGTTTCCCCAGTCAACTAAGGTCGCGAAGGATCCAAATAACGCCCATTCGGTTTCAACAAATATTCCTGTTCCGAAAGGCCCTCATTCAGTTGGAACATCAGTTTTGCATTTTACCGATACCGCAAGAAAGGAAACAGTTTCTGACACATCCTCTGAGTTTCGTGAGCTAATGATTCAGATTTGGTATCCGAGTGAGCCAACCAAAACAACCGAGACTTTTCCATATATTCCCGACCAAAGAGTTTTGCAGATAATGAAGGAGGAGAAATATTACGGGCTGGATTCAAATGTAATTGATGAATGGAAAACACTTAAAACCAATTCAGTCGTAAACGCTCCGATATTAGATAAGAAAGCCAGATTTCCTTTGTTGCTGTTCTCACACGGATTAGGCGTATCACGCTCACATTACACGATGTTTGCGGAGGAATTAGCAAGCTTTGGGTTTATTGCGATAACAATTGATCATCCTTTTAGCGGTGTCACAATTCTGCCTAATAGTCGTCCTATTTCAATCAGTAAGGATAAAAGACTTAAGCAGTGGTCGCCAGAAACTGCAGCAGAAGTAGTTGAAGATTTTGCAAAAGATGCCTTGTTTATCCTCAACCAACTCTCGAGTGGAAAGCTTTCCAGAAATATTGACCCTAAACGGATTGGAATGTTAGGTCATTCGATAGGCGGAGCTTCTGCACTTGAGGTCTGCCGGATTGATAGGCGTTTTAAGGCCTGTGCCAATCTCGATGGAGCACCTTTTGGCGTTATCAGAAAAGAAGGTGTCAAAAAGCCGAGTTTAATAATGCGGAGTAATCCAGTTTTTACTGATGAAGGTTTAGCCAAAAATGGAAAAACCCGTGCGGAAGTAGATAAATTCTTCCGAGATCTGAATGTGCCTTACGATTTACTGATTCCACAACAAAAAGGGATTCCAACCTACATCGTCAAAATCCGGGGAACAGGACATTTGAGTTTTAGCGACACTCCGTTTTTCAAAAATATACCATCTCCATTTGGGGCAAAGTTTATGGATGGCGAGCGCAGTTTTTTGATTGCGTCGGACTATCTTCGCGCGTTCTTTGATAAGTATTTGAACGGAAGGAAAAAAGGTATTTTGGATGAAACTGATTCGCCTTATCCGGAAGTCACGGTAAGAAAATATAACCCTTGACGACTAGGTCAAAAAATCAATGGAAATAATAGATTCGGTAGTTTAGGAGGAAATGGAATGAGTAAGAAACGTATTAGGCAAGCAATATTAGGCGCAATTGTTGGGACAGTTTTGGCTGGACTTGTTTTTGCTCAGCAGCAGCCACAGTTGTCCGCGCAAATGCAAGAGGCAATGGAATTAGCAGGCACTCAGAAATGGGCAGAAGCCGCTAAAGCTCTTGATGAAATAACTAGGTCTGAACCAAATAATGCGCGAGCGTGGTTTCTCCTTGGAGTTGCACGCCATCAATTGGGGCAATACGCTAAAGCCGTTGAAGCCTACGAAAAGAACATTCCGATTTCTAAGAATCCAACGGCAATGTATAACCTCGCATGTGCCTATTCGCGCCAGAAGCAACCCGATAAAGCGTTTGAATGGTTGGAGAAAGCAATTGCGGCTGGAATTCCCGCAGGCATCAATCTTGAGACGGATGACGATCTAAACAGTCTTAAAACAGATGCACGTTTCAAAAAAACGGTTGACTCGCTCAATAAGAAAATCAAGCCATGTTTGTCTATGCCGGAAGCTCGTCAGTTTGATTTCTGGATTGGTGAATGGGATGTGTATCCTTCTCAATCCCCAACCGGCCAAGGTCCCAAAGTCGGCGCAAGCAAGATCGACAATATTGCCGAAGGGTGCGCACTCTTAGAAAACTGGACGTCCACCGCCAACAATGGAAAAAGCATCAACTATTACGATGCAAATACTGGGAAATGGTATCAGTTTTGGATGGGTAGTGGTGGCAGCGCGTTACGCTATGAAGGGAGTTTTAAGGATAATGCGATGCGTTTTGAAGGCGAAACGATTGGAAAAGACGGAAGAAAGACTTTGAATAGACTGACTTTTTTTAAGATCGATGACAATACGGTTCGCCAATTTGCCGAGCTTTCAAGTGACAATGGCAAAACGTGGTCGGTCGGCTATGATTTTCGGTATGTCAGAAAGGCGGGCAAAATATCCGTTGTGCCGGCCAAGGGTGGGTCGATGTCATCTACTGTTCCGTCATCGACGGAACGCGAATACAAAATCTCGATGAGGTTCTGAGACGGCAAAACATTTCGGTTGGCCGCCGTTTATGTCATTAGGCATTTCGAATAAGACTAAGGAGCAGATTAGGGATATGAAAATGTTGAAATTCAAAAGGGTTGATGCGATATGTTTTGCCATTTTGACACTATTGGCGACCGGCAACTACGCGCAGGATAGCAAAACCAATGCGGTGAATATTTCCTCGTCCAATGAAATTGTCATTTCGCTTGAAAAGCGAAGTCTTCCCTCAACCGGGCCATTATTTGGAATGTCTAATATCTTTTTTGCAAAAATCGATGGAAAGAAGATCACGCTTCCGAAGAACTGGAGAGATGTTGAGATTGCTACGGTTATTGACGACTTCTTCGTTAGCGCTGTTCGCTACAAAGATGATCTTGGCGAAGTGAAGTATGTCGTCGATACTGACGGTGATATTGAATACGCACGGGAAAAGCCATTGACGTTTAACACTTTCGGGGACATGAGAATTGCTGACGTGATCATTCACGTCAATTTTCAAAGGCCTTACAGACCCGTAATTAGAGACGTTGCCTATCAGATAATCCTATCCAAAGACGGCTATACGTATGCGCGAATAGCCGAGTACCGGCAAGGAACCCTAAACGTCGGACCTAATTCTTACAATGTTATGGTGCGGCCGTTATCAAGGAACAGTCCTGGATTTGATCTATCCGGAGGATCAATTTGCTTGTTGGACTCAAATCAAAACGGGGAATTTAATGAAAGGTGGGAACTGGATTCAAACGGCAACGTCATCTCAAGCGAGACCATTAGTATTACAGATCCATTTATGATCGGTTCGAAAAAGTTAAAGCTGAGTGAACTTGATGTCGCCGGAACCCGCCTCAAAGTTGGTTTTACAAACGAAGAAACGTCGATTTCAAAGGGATTCAAAGCTCCCAATTTTATCCTCAAAAGCCTGGACGACAGTTCAATTGAATTACAAAGCCTAAAAGGGAAAATTGTTTTGCTGGAATTTTGGTCGGTATTGTGCTTCTTTTGCGAACGTATTTTGCCGGACGTAAATGCCCTTATTTCGAAGAATGCCGGTAAGGAATTTGTTGCCATTGCCGTTGCGAGGGAGAGTAACGCTGCCGAGGTCACTAAGCATCTTGCTAAGAATCAGCGCGAGGCGAAGGTCGCTTTAAATAGCGGAGATGTATGGCAGACATACAACCGTCAAATTATTACTCCGACCTATTATCTAATTGATAAAAAGGGAGTGATCAGACTTTCGGGCTACGGAGCGTATCCCAACATCATCAAGGTCATTGATAAAAAGATTGAAGAAATTCGCTCGGATAAGTAAGAACAAATAGGTTACACAGTCCCTGCGGCAAAAGAAAGGAAGAGATGTATGAAGAATCTGGCGTTAATTTTTTTATTGGTCAGTTTTTCACTTGCGGCACCAATGGTAAGCGAGCCGAAACCGTTTCGTATTGACATAAATCACTCAAACATCGGTTTTGCCGTTCCGATCGCGAGTGGCCTGTCGAAGGTTCGTGGTAAGTTTTCCGAGTTCAAAATGGATTTGAAATACGACGATAAAGACGTCACCAAGTCTACGGTTGAGGTAAAAATTGCCGCCAAAAGTGTTGACACCGGAATTGACAAACGGGATGAGCATCTGCGAACCGCGGATTTTTTCGATGTTGAAAAATTTCCCGAAATCACTTTCAAAAGCAAACGAATTGTAAAAAAAGGCAAGAGGTTAACATTGATCGGAGATTTTACGATGCACGGCGTGACCAAAGAGATTAGTTTCCCTTTTTCGATTACGGGCAGACAATTTGAGGAAAAAGAAAAACTTTTAACTCTTGGTTTTTTGGCTACTTTGAAAATAAATCGGCGGGATTTCGGCGTTAATTACAGCCATGACGTTCCCGATTTTATAGGCGATGTGGTCGAAATTGAACTGAGCATAGTTACGCGGGCAAACAAGATTGAATAGAAAACATTATTTTTAAGGAGTATCGAATTGTGCAAAGGATTATTTCAGCCAGATTAAGTCTTTTATTTGTACTGTTTTTTGTTGGGCAAAGTTTTGCCCAACGACAAGACCCATCGTTGAATAATTTTTCTCATCCCGCGGATTACGTCACCGCCAAACCCTTTGAACTTGGCAAAGTAAAAAAATCGGGCAGTGGAAAAATTCCGATGATTCTGATTCCTGGATTCGGGTATGGAGCGGAGATCTTTGATGATTTTGTTGCTGTAAATAAAAAGAAATACACGATGTATGCGGTCACTTTACCTGGATATGGCAATACTCCGGGGCCAGCGATGCCTGCTGAAAACATCAGTTTTGGCGAACGAACCTGGTTTAGAAATGCGGAGAAAGCAATCTTAAATCTGGTTGAAAAAGAAAAACTCAGGCAACCTGTTTTACTCACACATAATTCGGATAGTGGACAAATCGCGATTGATTTAGTTTTAGATAATCCAGATAAATTTAGCTCACTGATTGCTATAAGTGCTGAACCACATCGGGTTTATTGGAATAAAACTCAAACCGTGAAAGAACCAAGAGCCATTCCTATGGCAGATCGGGTAAAAGGTGTTGACACAAATTTGGCTCCGAAATGGTTTAAGACTGTGACTAAGCAAACATTTGACCAAAGTATGTTTCAACCTTCGGCGTTGGCGGTTGATGAGGCTATGGGGAAGTTGCTTTTTGATTTGCGGACACCCACCTCGTTGCAGGTAAGTGTCAGATATATGACCGAGTTTTATGCCTTCGATAGATCGGAAGATATGAAAAATCTGAAAGTTCCGGTCTTGGCTTTAATTCCGGGATTTGATACTGAATTCCACGCAAATCCGCAAAATAGTTTTTATCGGGACGTTTTTGAAAATACTTGGAAAATTTATGGAAAACTTTCCCCACAAATTGAGGTTAATGTCGTGGAAGGTGTGCGGATGTTTATGTGGAAAGATAATTTGAGATTGGTCAACTCCAAAATTGAAACATTCATCGTCAAAGTAAAAAGGTAAGTGTCAGGCAGATGAAAAATGTTAAAACGCAGATTCTAATGATATCGAGTATCGGTCTTTTCGGTTTCGGAATTTATGTTTTTTCAGTTAATCAAGGAGTTGGGGAAAGGGTTGGAAAGGAGCTTTTATGAAATCAATGTCGATGCAACTTATTTTAGGTCGCTTTCCATTATTGATCTTGTTCTTGACGATCACGGCGATATTTACACTTGGTCAAACTCCGAAGCGCGAACCCGATTTGTCTGCTTCCAAAAATAACAACGCATCCGCGACGAAACCAGGCGCCGAAGCGGCCCGGCTTGCTTTTGAAAAATTTACTAAGCTCAATGGCGAGTGGATTGGACGCAGCACCAAGGGATGGGAGGAAAAAGTCAGTTTTAGTACCATCGCGCAAGGCTCGGTTGTTGTGGAAAATTCGTTCGACGCCCACCCGAACGAAACAATGATGACAATGTTCTATTTAGACCGAGACCGTTTGTTGTTGACGCATTTTTGCGTGTCGAAAAATCAACCACGCCTTGTAGCAGATTCTTACGCTGACAATGGCAGCACCATCACTTTTTCTTTCTTGGATGCTACTAATTTGGCGTCGCGAAACCAAGGACATATGGACAAAGCAGTTTTCAAATTCCTCGACGAAAATACCGTTAAGGTTCAGTGGACGTGGTATCAAGACGGCAAAGAAAACTGGATGGAAGAAATAAAACTCGAACGTATAAAGGCAAAATAGTTTGTCCGGGATCGGAGGAGGCGGCACGCCGATTCGCTAATTGGGTTGTATGCAGAGTAAAAAAGGAGGTTGTTCTATGAAAGCGTTGATTTATGCTATTTTCTCGATTTTATTTTTGGTTGCCGAAGCAACCGCACAATTTCCGGGCGGCTACGGATGGATTTTTCCCCGTGAAAGCCCGCAGGGAAGTGCCATACAGACGATCGGAGTGACTAATATCACAGTAAATTACCACCGTCCGGCCGTGAAGGGTCGCAAGATTTGGGGATGTCAAACCACCGATATTGTACCCAAACCAGGGGTGGATTATGGGTGTCTGGTGCCAAACGGTCAAGTATGGCGAGCGGGGGCCAATGACGCCACTTTTATCATCTTTTCAACCGAAGTGACAATAGAAGGCAAGCCGTTGGCTGCCGGAACATACGGGCTTTTCATGATACCGGCAGAAGATGAATGGACCATTATTTTTAATAAGAGGGCCCGTCAATGGGGATCCTTTGCTTATAACGAGGCCGAAGATGCATTGAGAGTGAAGGTCAAGCCTCAAAAAAGCGAACATCAAGAGAGACTTGAATATGATTTTCCAATTGTTTCCAACGAAACGGCACAGATCGCTTTGCGTTGGGAAAAGATGAAAGTTGCCTTCAACGTTATGGTTGAAACGCCCAAACAGGCTTCCAATAAAGCCCAGACGGCGTTTAATGCCGCTTCCGGCTATTTCGCTGCCGAATATTATTACCAAAATAAGGTAAATCTAGAGGAAGGGCTGAAATGGATAAATGCGGCCCTGGCATTTCAAGAGTCTGGTTCCTATTTGATGCTGAAGGCCAAGATTTTGGCGGAAATGAAGCGATATAATGAAGCCGTTGAAATTGCTAAAAAAGTTGCACAAGGACATCGTGAAAAGAATCAAATTAAGCCTGCCGAAGAAGCAGAAAAACTGATGAATGAGTGGACTAAATTAAAGCAATAAAATCAAAAATGAGGTTTCTTAGAATATAAAAAGACTATTACCAATCATAATTTGCTTTGCTCTAATCATTGATTCCTACTCGCAAAATGAGCCAAGAAATTTGGTATCTCCCAACCGACGATAAAGCCTCATTTTTGTATATTAACGAAATTGGAAAAGGCGAACCCTGTCATCGTGCTTCACGGCGGTCCTGGTGCAGGACATCAATATATTTTGGACATTTCCAATCTGATAAAGCTAAGGAACGCGAGGCTAAAATGAATCAAGACAAGTAGTTATCGAGTTAGGTAATATCGGC
>CXWL01032437.1_pt1 | contig 10380 bp, 4 predicted proteins | sample 590931 | NCBI WGS metagenome assembly CXWL01 (sample SAMEA3498368, study PRJEB10139) | groundwater metagenome | biome: water well; material: biofilm material | place: Germany | collected 2015-04-27
TTTTACGGTAATGCTAGCGCTTTATGCTACACTTGGCGAACTTATTTCATGCACGTTCCTTAACAATTCAGACCTTTCTTCGACCCAATTATCGATGTGGACGATGCAGCAATTGGAGCCGAACAGTATCGTCTACAACCTCCATCTGGCATTGCGCATCGCTGGAAAGATCGATCAGGAACGGCTAAAACAAGCTTTCCGTTATCTGACAGCCCGTCATACCATACTGCGCACGTTGTATCGTGTCGGCGACAATAATGAGATTATTCAACAGGTGCTGCCAACGTCCGAATTACCGGATTCCTTTACAACCTTCGACGCATCTGCGTGGCCGGAATCTCAACTGCAGGACGATATGGCCCGGCGGGCTAGAGAACCTTTCGATTTGGAGATTGGGCCGCTACTCCGTATCACTTGTTATGCACATGGAAAGCCGGGGTTGCAGAATTATCCTCTATCTTCACGGGCAGGTACTGATCAATCTTTGCCTGCTGAGACTTGCCATACCCTTTTAATCTGCGCCCACCATATCGCCGTCGATCTGTGGTCGGTGCTCATTCTGATCAGCGAACTGAAAACAATCTATGCCGAATTGTCCGCCGGTCTGGAGCCGCTATTAAACAATCTCAATTCAAGCTATACCGATTTTGTCGCCTGGCAGAGGCATTACCTGAAAAGTGCGGCCTGTGATAAAGCCTGGAATTACTGGCATCGGCAATTGACCGGAGAACTCCCGCTGCTTTCTCTACCGACGGACAGTCCGAGACCGACGGTTTCGGATTATCGCGGTGCTTCGGTGGCGTTCCGGTTAAGCCTAGAAGAAACCGAACGTCTCAAAAAACTGGCCGGACAGCGGGGCGTGACTCTGTTTGCCTTGCTGCTCACAGCTTATAAGGTACTGCTGCATCGATATACCCATCAAAAAGATGTAATCGTCGGCGTTCCCACCAGCGGACGTAGTCAATCGCGTTTTGCCCCGATCGTTGGGAATTTCGTTAATCCGTTACCCTTACGCAGTTATCCTTCCGGCAATAAAGTCTTTTCGGACTATTTGGCAGAAGTCAATGATGCCTTGTTAACAGCGCTGGAATACCAGGATTTTCCTTTTTCCCTGCTGGTGGAACGCCTGCAACCCGAACGCATCGCTGATCATTGGCCGATTTACCAGACTTTGTTTGTGTTGCAGCAGGCTCAGACGGGTTTTGATACGGGCTTGGCGCAACTTGCTTTAGGGGAAGACGGTGCTCCGTTGCTCTGGAATGACCAGACGATGCAGCCCTTGAGTCTATGTCAGCGTATAGAACGGTTTGATTTGAAACTGATGGCTGCCGAATGCGGAGACGGCTTGTTGCTGTCTTTCCAATACCGTAGCGATTTGTTTACGGCGGAAACGGTCAGCCGCATCGCCGCGCATTTCCACAATCTTTTGGACAGCGTGATTGCGGCCCCCGAAGTCCGCATCGCCAGTTTGCCGATGATAGGGGATAAAGAGCGGAAAAAACTGTTGTATGAATGGAACGCATCCGGTCAACCGTTTTCCGAAGATTCTTGCATGTACCAGCTTTTCGAGGCTCAAGCGGCAAGAACGCCGAATGTCGAGGCCGTCGTCTGCAATGGAGAGCGTCTTACTTATGGGGAATTGAACGTAGCTGCCCGAGTGTGGGCGCATCATCTGATTACGCGTGGAGTAAGTCCGGGTGCCAGAATAGGTATATGCGTCGAGCGTTCCGTGAATTTTATCATCGGCATTTTGGCCGTATTGAAAACCGGGGCAGCATACGTTCCTATCGATGCCGATTTTCCCGCAGAACGGGTCGCCCATATGCTTGGCGATGCCGGGGTTGATGTTTTATTGACCCAAAGCGGTTTATACAAAACTGCCAAGTTGCCTGTAAGCACCCGGCTCAACATGGATGAGGCGCAGGAGCCGGCAATAGCGCCGATAGTGGATAAACGCCCCAGGGCCATGCCGGATCATTGCGCTTATGTCATTTACACGTCGGGGTCGACCGGGCAATCCAAAGGGGTCGCCATATCGCATCGCAGCTTGGTCAATTACACACAAGCCATCGCCGGACAAATCCAGGCCGAAGCCGGTCTTCAGTATGCCTTGATGTCTACGCCTGCGGCGGATCTCGGCAATACCGTTCTGTTTGCTTCGTTGGTTTCAGGCGGTTGTCTGCATATCCTCGATCACGACACAACCACGGACGGACGCTTAGTGGCTAGTTACATTGAGCGCAATCCAATAGACGTGATGAAGATTGTGCCGTCCCATTTTGCCGCCTTGCTCGATTCCGCCGAAGGTAAAAATATTGCACCACGACGAACGCTGATCTTTGGCGGCGATGTTCTTCAAAATGCCTTGATTGCGCGCGTTGCGTCTATACGTCCCGAATGTAGGGTATTCAATCACTACGGCCCCACAGAAGCTACCATCGGTGCGCTGATCTATCCGGTGGCTATGAAAACGCATGGAAATACTTCGGATGCATCGGCGCCAATCGGCCGCCCCATTGCCAACAGCCAAACCTATATTCTCGATGAAAATCTGGAGCCTGTGCCTGTCGGTGTTCCCGGAGAACTGTATATTGGCGGCATAGGCGTAGCGCAAGGCTATTTGAACCGGTCGGATTTAACCGCCGAACGTTTTATTCCTGACCCTTTTACAGGCCTGGAAACGGGGGAAGGAGTCAAGCCGGCAGCCGCAACACTAAAGCCGCAAGCCTTGTCCGGCAAGAGGTTGTACCGCACGGGTGATTTGGCCCGCTATAGAAGCGATGGCCTTGTCGAATTTCTTGGTCGCGCCGACCATCAGCTGAAAATACGCGGGTTCCGCATCGAACCCGGCGAAATTGAAGCGTACTTATGTGCGCATCCTGATGTGAGTGGCGCCACCGTCAGCGCTTGGGAAGACAGTCCCGGCATCAAGCGGCTGGCAGCCTATATTGTCCCGGTTGGCGTCGAGCCCGATCAGGAAGCGCTGCGTATTTATGTCAGGAATGCTTTACCGGACTATATGGTGCCGTCAGCCTTCATTTTTCTTAAAAAATTGCCACTGACACCGAACGGAAAATTAGACCGCAAGGCCTTACCCAAGCCCGATCCCGGCAGTTGTATGGCGCATCAATACGTTGCGCCAAGGAATGACGCGGAAACCGCGCTGGTTACAATCTGGGCCGAGGTGCTACGCGTTGAGCGGATTGGCATCCACGATAACTTTTTTAGCTTAGGCGGCGATTCCATTCTGAGTATTCAGATGGCCAGTCGCGCCCGTCAGGCCGGGCTGAATTTATCGCCGAGGCAGATATTTCAGCATCAAACGGTTGCGGAACTGGCTCCGTTCATGGAAAAGACGGCGAAGATTCCGGACGAACTTATAGACGGCAGGGTAATTCCAGGGCAAAGTGAAATCGCAGTGGCTGAATTTCCACTAGCATCCCTGACTTTGGAAGAGATCGAACAAATTCGTCAAGCCGTACCTGATGTCGAGGATATCTATCCTGCAACCCCCATGCAAGCAGGGCTTCTCTTCCATACGCTGTTGCAACCTCATTCAGGGGTTTATCTGATGCAGCATCGCTACTGGATCGAGGGTTCGGTTGATATCGATGTTTTCCGTGAAACGTGGCAGATGATTGTAGATCGTCATCCTATTCTGCGAACTATTTTTTTCTGGGACACCCAAACGCAGCCGCATCAGGTCGTTAAGCGCCGAATGACTTTGCCATTCGACTATTATGATTGGCAGGGCTTGTCGGATTCCGAACAAGAAGCTCGCTTGGAGGAGTTGCTGGCTACAGAACGACGGGAAGGATTTGATCTTGGTTCGGCAGCACCCTTGCGAATCAGACTGTTCCGACTCGGCGATAGGCGATACTTGTTGATAAGGAGTCATCATCATATTTTATTAGACGCCTGGTGTACCTCCTTAATACTTACGGAACTTCGGGATCATTACACGAGCTTGATTCAACATGAGTTTACTGTAAAAAATAGGGGGCCTGCTTTTAGTGATTACATTGCATGGCTGCTACAACAGGACATGGCGGCAGCAGAGCTGTTTTGGCGCGGCTATTTGCAAGACTTCTCAGAACCCACGCCTCTTGCGATAGATCGTCCGGTTGCGGATGATCAAAAAATGATTCGCGAAGTGAAGGACTTGCGTGCGTTTCTTTCTGTGGAGGATACGGAGGCTTTGCATGTCTTGGCAAGACGTAGTCATCTAACACTTAACACGATTGTCCAGGCCGCTTGGGCATTGCTGCTCAGCCGCTACAGCGGACACTGCGAAGTGCTGTTCGGCATCACCGTCGCCGGGCGTCCCGCCGAGTTGTCAGGCATCGAAACCATGCTGGGACTATTCATCAACAGCTTACCGCTTAGAGTTCGAATTAACCCCGAACAATCATTGCAGGAATATCTGCACAACATTCAGCAGCAAACTCTTGAAATCCGAGAATTCGAGTATCCCTCTTTAACTCAAATTCAAGAATGGAGTGAACTCCCACGGGGACACGACCTTTTTCAACACTTGCTTGCTTTCGAAAACGCACCGGTAGATCCAGTGCTGTATCGTGAAGATGGCATCTGGTGGTTCGTTAATTCGCGGCATCGAACCCATACGAATTATCCGATCAATGGTGTCGTAATCCCGGGCCCGAAGCTTTATTTGCAAATATCTTATCAATACGAACGTTTTGATAGTGCACAAATTGAGCGGATGTTTGAACATTGGCAACATCTCCTGCTAGACATGATTTATCACTCCGATAAACGGCTCGGTGAATTGGCGATGCTTGCAGACGCTGAACGCCGACAAATTCTGATGGACTGGAACCAAACAAATCATTCATATTCGGAGCCGTGCGATATTGTGGCTCTTTTCGAAGCGCAAGCGGCGCTGACGCCCGATGATGTCGCAGCCGCTTTTCAGGGACATGCGCTTACTTACTTCGAACTCAATAACCGCGTCAACCGTGTTGCCCATACCTTATTATCTGAAGGCGTTGGTCCCGAAACGCTGATTGCTATCTTTAATGATCGCGGCATCGATTATCTGGTGATGATGCTGGGCGTATTCAAAGCAGGTAGCGCCTATCTTCCGCTCGATCCCAGCCATCCCGACGGAAGAATTGCACAGGTGCTGAAGGAGAGTGGTGTCGAATTGATCTTGACCGGTACTTCCTATTTTGAACGTGTACTGGCTTTGGCTGGTATGGTTGGAGATAGCCTGGATACAGGAGGTGGGGTTACGCATAGCACAGTTTCCGTGGAACAAACACCAACAACTCGGGCATGCGCTTCGTTAAGCGTTCAGTTGCTATGCCAACCTGACGTTCTCATCCTGGAGGACTTGGAGTCCTGCGAAAACGAGGTGGAAAATCCGCCCGGATGTCATACCCCGGATAACCTGGCTTTCGTCATCTTCACATCCGGCTCTACCGGTATGCCGAAAGGCGCCATGGTCGAATATAAAGGCATGTTTAACAATCTTATTACCAAAGTCCCAACTTTGGGTTTAACAGGAAGAGATGTTATCGCCCAAACGGCCGGGCAGTGTTTTGACATTTCCGTTTGGCAACACCTGACCGCGCTGGTGTGCGGAGCGAGAGTCGAAATATTCCCTGATGAGATTGTCAAGGAACCTAACCAGCTACTAGCGCAACTGGCGGAGAGCGGAGTTACCGTTTTGGAGGCCGTCCCATCCATGATACAGGCATTGTTGGAGATAGCGGACGAGACCATAGAATTGCCAAAATTACGCTGGTTGATTGCTTGCGGCGAGGCATTTCAGCCGGAATTATGTAGGCGCTGGATGGACCGGTTTCCTCATGTCAAGGTGCTCAATGCCTACGGCCCCGCCGAATGTTCGGACGATGTGTCCTACTACGAAGTTCCGGCTAGACCTGGCGAGACGGAAACCCACGTACCGATCGGCAAACCGGTTCATAACACTCAATTGTATCTCCTGGATCGTTGGCTGGAGCCTGTACCCATTGGCGTACCGGGCGAAATCTGCGTGGCCGGCATTCAAGTCGGGCGCGGCTATCTCAATCGTCCGGATTTGACAGCCGAAAAATTCATTCCTGATCCCTTCGACTTCGCTCAGGACAGGCCTTTCGATAATGAAGGCACACGCTTGTACCGCACCGGCGATCTTGGCTGTTACCGTGAGGACGGCGCTATCGAATTTCTGGGTCGGATCGATCATCAAGTCAAAATTCGCGGCGTCCGCATAGAACCGGGCGAAATCGAAGCGCAACTCCTGACTTATCCGAAGATGGAACAAGCCCTCGTCGTAGTTCGGGAAAGCGGCGGCAACGGCAAACGATTAGTGGCTTATGTTGTGCACGGCGAACAAGTTATCAATAACGACGCCGAATTATTCGGACAACTGCGCGAATACCTGGCCGCTCGTTTGCCGAACGCGATGATGCCGTCTGCTTTCGTCCGGCTGGATGGCATGCCGCTTAGTGCTAACGGCAAAATCGACCGCAAAGCATTGCCGGAGCCGGACATGACCGGGCAAAGCGACCGTGCTTACATAGCGCCGCGCAATCTCGCCGAGGAAGTGCTGGTCGATATCTGGAAAGAAGTGCTGGGTATCGAACGGGTTGGCGTGGCGGATAACTTTTTCGAACTGGGCGGACATTCGCTGTTAGCGGTGCAAGTGCTGTCGCGGATACGCAGAGTCTTTGGCGTTGAGGTGCCGCTGCGTCGACTTTTCGATGCTTCCACTATCGAGACATTGGCTTTGGTGGTCGAAGAGTTTCTGATTGAACATTTGAACAACCTGTCGGAAGAAGAAGCGGAGGCTTTATTGATCGATGATGAAGAGGGCGTTTCGATGGATCTCAAACAGTAAAGAGATTGAACAAATTCATCGTTCCCACGCTCTGCGTGCTGCGTGTGAATGCATCCAATTGGGTGTTTACTTTACTAAATAGAGGATAGATCATTTATGAAGAATAATTTTAAATGCGTTATGTGTAATGGGAGTTTACAAAGCAATGATTTAAATAGTTTTGTTTGTGATACTTGTGGCAGGAAATATCCTATTATCAATAACATTCCTATACTAATTGCTCGGCATAATCCGGCCTTACTTTCAATTGGGCGATACATGGAAGATCAATTAACTCAACTCAATAATTTGAAGGCTTCGCTTTCTAAATTGGATAGAGTTAATCATAGTGATATTGACGTTGATAGGATGTTAGAAGGAATGCAAGGAAATCTGTATCTCATGGAACAACATTGCAAACCGATTTCGGATTACCTGAATAATCAAAAATTCAAATTTGGTGACATTGATTGGTTTTTTTCTATGGATCCCGGACGATCCTTTCACTATATGTTGCGCTATTTTTATCAGGATTGGTACGGAACAGCACAATTCAATCAGGTAAAAAATGTTGTTACTGATGCAATATCAACATACTGCGATGATGATGAGACTTTAGCAGTATTGGGATCTGGTGCATGCGGTCTTTTATATTATTTGGCTAATAGCTTTTCCATTTCCTATGGTGTGGATTTGGCGATTCCTACGCTAATGACAGCACAACAGTTTTTGAATGACGAGGATATTACTGTTTATCTTGAAGCAGCGGAGTGGAAAGAAATACATTTAAAAGCACCAAAAAAAACAATGGGACAAATAAAACTGTTGGCAAGTAATGTAATGCGTTTGCCATTTGGGGATTCTTCCATTTCCACAATAGTCACGCAATACATGATGGATTTAGAAAGTAACCATCCTCATTATTTAACGAACGAAATTCACCGCGTTTTAAAACCGGGCGGAATATGGATTAATTTTTCAATTCCATTTCGTGTCCCTGGCGATGTTTATGAACTCGGTCCTATTTCGATTGATAATCTGCCAACATTTTTTAAACCGTTCGGGTTTGAACTGTTATGTAGTCAGCAACAACGGTTTAAGCCCTGGAATTTTGAAGCAGTTACCGGAACAGGTGACCGTCCAGATCATGAAGTACACTTTTATGTGGCAAAGAAGGTAAGTCCGTCTAAATATCAGAAAATATATATGCCGTTTATTGATTATTTCTCAAATAAAAACAATGAACTGTGGAATTGTACTCCGGTAACCGTTGAAGGGAGAACGCTTGCTGTCGTAAACAAAACTGAATTCAGATCCGACGGTGTTTATCAGAGTAAAGCGTTAAGTGTTGCTTTCTCTAAAGTAAATGAAGAATCGTTTCCTATAGAAAATGACCAAGCCGAATTTATCGAAAAGTTCTTTAAGTTAATTAACGGCGAACGGTCTTTGCGTGATATTTATAATCTCGCATTTGAAAACGATATTAAATTAGCGGAAGACGAGTTTATAGAGTTATTTCACGCATTATCCATTTTTTATTATTTGATTAGTTTTCAGGAGGTTGAAAGTGATTGATCAGTGTATTGACATAAGAAAAGATACTGTATTTGACGTAGATAATTCATTTAGCCCGGAATCATTTGCTTTCGATAAACGAGTGGTGAATGTTTTTGATGATATGGTCAACCGGAGCGTTCCCGGCTACGAAACGATTCAACTTTTGGTTGCTGATCTTGCGCTGCATTTTAATCGAAAAAGCTTAATTTACGATCTCGGTTGTTCCACAGGTAATACGATCCTGTCTCTTCTTAAGCGGACTAACAAGCCGCTTAGGATAATAGGTGTTGATAATTCGGTGGATATGTTGGCCGAATGTAAAAGCAAATTAACTGACATTCCAGATCACCACCGAATCGAATTAGTTGACCGGGACTTGTCAAGCCGATTTGTTTATGAAAGTGGTAAAGCCGATGTTGTCATCCTTAATTTAGCGTTGCAGTTTATTCGTCCTTTGTTGAGAGCTGATATTTTGCAAAATGCCTATCAAAATATCGAACCTGGCGGTTGCCTGATTCTGGTTGAGAAAACGATACAAAATGATCAGAAATTAAACAAATTATTTATAGATTATTACCACGGCTATAAAAAGGAAATGGGGTATAGCGATCTTGAAATTTCAAACAAAAGGGAGGCCTTGGAAAATAAGCTGATTCCTTTTTTTCTTGATGAAAATATAGCACTTCTTAAAGAGACTGGTTTTTCCCATGTTTCTCAGTTTTTTCAATGGATGAATTTTTCCGGGATTTTGGCTATTAAGGATTAATTTGGAGGGGTGCTGGCATGTTACAAGAAATTATTCAACCTGAAATGGATTACGTTTTGGACGAAGTACCGTTATTGCAAGCCGTTATCATTGAAGAAATGGTTGTTATCGAAACGCAGGGCAATCGCTATTACCTGGATCGGTAATCGGGGTTCGAGTCTAACGCTCGAAACTACCCTCGCCATCAGTCTACTTAGCTGCGTTGGATTGGTGCAATCACTAAAACCAAAAACAACCTTAACTTGGAGTGAAAATGACTATAAAAAAAACCAAACGCATACTTTTGTACCCAGCCTCATTGACACTAGCTTTGCTAATGTCAGATTCCTGCATGGCTGCTGAGAAATTAAATGATAAAAAGCTACCTGCCAAGAATACCAAAGAGGTTGCATCGGTTTCCAAAACGCCCGATACCGAGCTGAAGGCGATGACGGTGGTGGGGGAGGCTGTTCAAGATCCGAATGATCCGTATAACAAAGACTACAAAGTCGCCAATGCCAGCACCGCTACTAAGACTGATACGCCGATCTTCGACACGCCAGCGTCGATTCAGGTTGTGTCGCGAGCGTTGATGGACGACCAACAAGTCATTAGCTTGGACAGTGCATTGAAGAATGTGAGTGGTGTATTTAAATCGTTTAGCTTTGGCGGTCAGATAGAAAATTTCAATATTCGCGGGTTCGAAGTTAATCGGCGTGTTTTTCGGGATGGATTCCTTAATCCTAGCTTTAATGAATATGAAACGGCTGATCTTGAACGCGTTGAAGTGCTTAAGGGGCCGGCTGGATTTCTTTATGGTCGAATAGAACCCGGCGGCATGATTAACTTAGTAACCAAACGACCACGGGCGCAGCCTTATTATTCACTTCAGCAGCAATTCGGTTCTTATGATCTGTTTCGCACTTCTTTGGACGCGACAGGCACCGTACCAAAGACTAACGAAGCATTGTTATACCGACTCAATTTTTCCTATTTATCGAATAACTCATTTCGTGATTTTGTAGGCAACGAGCGTAAATATGTCGCGCCTTCTTTCACATTAAAATTAGGAGACAATACTCAGCTCGATTTTGATTTTTATTATAAAGACGAAGATATAGTCACCGACTTGGGTATTCCTCCAATAGGCAAGCGCCCTGCAAACCTTCCTAGTAGTCGACCAATCCTATATTGTCGGATATAGAGATTTCAATTTCACCCTGGCGTCCTG
>CXWL01113313.1_pt1 | contig 10380 bp, 12 predicted proteins | sample 590931 | NCBI WGS metagenome assembly CXWL01 (sample SAMEA3498368, study PRJEB10139) | groundwater metagenome | biome: water well; material: biofilm material | place: Germany | collected 2015-04-27
ATACGCGCGGACCGCATCGACGTCGAGGAAATAATGGCACAACTCGGGTTGCGACAAGTCGCCATACAGCACCGGCACCAGCTCGTCGAAACGCGCCACCAGCGCCTCGTCGGCATCGACATCGACCACCGCGACATCGAACCTGGCCGTCTCGTCCTGCATCGCATTCAGGGCCGCCAGCATGTCGTCGCACAGATGGCAGTAGCTGCGCGAGTAAAGGGTAAATTTGATCATGTGAGAAGTGCTTGCAGCAGCGCGAGCGGGCCACCTGTTCGGCGACACCGCCCCACGCTGCCGGGTTGGACCAAGGATTACTGGCGCGGCTTGATGACGACGTAGCGCGTCGTGTCTTCGCGCCGCACCAGCAGGGCGACGCTCTTCTTCGGATCGAGCCTGGCAATGATCGCGTTGAACTGGCGGGCATCCTTGACGTCCGCATTGTTCACCTGCAGGATCAGGTCGCCCGCGCGCAAGCCGGCCGCAGCGGCGGCGCCGGTGCTGGCATCCACCCTCACCCCGGTCTCACCGCGCAACGCCTTGCGCTGGGCCTCGGTGAGGTCGGAGACGGAAAGACCAAGGGCGTTCGGCGCAGCTTCCGCGCTCGGGCTCTTCGGCGTTGGCGTGCCAGGACGCTCGTCTTCCAGCTCGGCGATGCTGATCGCGATGTCCTGCTGCTGGCCCTTGCGCCACACCGTCACGACCGCGCGGCTGCCAATCTGGCTCGCACCCACGAGGCGCGGCAGGTCCGCACTGCGTTCGATCGGCTGGCCGTTGTAGCGCAGGATGATGTCGCCCACCTTGATGCCGGCCTTGTCCGCCGGGCCACCGGCCTCGACCAGCGACACCTCGACCCCGCGCGCCCGGCCAAGGCCAAGGGATTCGGCCACTTCCTTGCTGACTTCGCCAATCTGCACGCCGATCCGGCCGCGCGTCACCTTGCCGGTTTTCCTGAGCTGGTCGGCAACCCGCATCGCCTCGTCGATCGGCACGGCAAACGAGATGCCGTTATACCCGCCCGACAAGGTGGCGATCTGCGAATTGATGCCGATGACTTCGCCGCGCATGTTGATCAGCGGCCCGCCCGAATTACCCGGGTTGACCGCGACGTCGCTCTGGATCAGCGGCAGGTAGTCGCCGGTGTCGCGCGCCTTGGCCGAGATGATGCCGGCACTGACCGAGTTTTCCAGGTTGAATGGCGAGCCGATGGCGATCACCCATTCGCCGACGCGGATCTTGCCGGAATCACCCACCATCAGGCTCGGCAGCCGGGTCGCCTCGACCTTCAGCACCGCCACATCGGAACGCTTGTCCGCGCCCAGCACCTTGGCCTTGAACTCGCGCCGGTCGGTCAGGGTCACCAGCACTTCGTCGGCGCCTTCGACGACGTGCGCATTGGTCAGCACGAAGCCGTCGTTGGAGATGATGAAGCCGGAACCAACGCCGCGCTGGACTTCTTCCTGCCCGGGCGCGCCGCGCCCGCCACGTGGCATGCCGGGCACGCCGAAGAAGCGGCGCAGGAATTCCTGCATCTCTTCGTCGGGACCGCCCTGCCCCGGCTTGACCTTCTCGGTGGTGCGGATGTTGACGACTGCCGGGCCGACTTTGTCGATCAGGTCGGTAAAGTCCGGCAAGCCGGTCACCAAGGGAGGATTGGCCTGTCCGGCAAGCGCGGTGGCCGGGCTGAAGAATAGTCCGGCGCATGCAAGCAGCGCGGCGGACAAGAGCTTGCTACCAGAGGAAAGTGTCGTGGTCATGGAAGGAAATGGTCAGGGCGGATATTGTCGCCATGTTAAGCGAAATCCGGGCGCTTGTCGCGGCAGCACCGGGTGGCGCCGCCAAGGCGCCATGCTCACGATGCGTTGACGATGGCCGGCTTGGCGGGTTGCTCGGCGACGGCGCCATCGAGCCCGCGCGCTGCGGCGCCTGTTGCGGCCGTGGCAACGCGCCTGGCATGCGCCGGCTCGGCCGCCAGGCGTTCGGCCAGACGCTCCTCAAACCCGGCCGACAGCCCGGGCGTGGCTTGCGCGCGCAGCTCGTCGCCGATACGAAAATAGGTGTTCCATGCGTGCTGTCCGTCAGCACCCTGGAGCGCCGCCAACGCCAGCTCGAGGTCGGCAGCAGGAAGCTCCCCGTCCGACAGGGCTGAGATGTGCTCGCGGATTTTTTTGTGGGTATCCATCAGTAGTTCCATCACCGTAGGTGCGATCCATGTTCCATACCGAGTATTACGATCATCGCTACACCTAGTGTCGCTTGTCAACCGGAAAATCAAGCAGGGGCCGCAATTTTTCCGCGATGACCTCGCGCGCCCGGAAGATCCGGCTGCGCACCGTACCGATCGGACAGGCCATGACTTCGGATATTTCTTCGTAGCTCAAACCTTCAATTTCGCGGAGGATGATCGCGGTGCGCAGCTCCAGCGGTAGCGCTTCCATCGCGGCATTGACCGTGTGGGCGATCTGCTTGCTGGCCAACAAGGACTCCGGTGTGTTGATGTCCCGCAAGCTGTCCGCATCGTCAAACGCTTCGGCGCGCTCCGCATCTGCCTCGGTCGAGGTCGGCGCACGCCTGCCCTGTGTGACGAGAAAATTCTTGGCTGTGTTGATTCCTATCCGGTAAAGCCAGGTATAAAACGCGGAATCGCCGCGGAAGTGCCGCAAGGCACGGTACGCCTTGATAAACGTTTCTTGCACCACGTCTTCAGCCTCGGCAGGGTCATGAACGAGTCGCGACACCAGCCGCATCAGCCTGCGCTGATACTTGCCGACCAGTAGGTCAAACGCCTGCCGGTCACCCGCCTGGACGCGCTCGACCAGCAGTTGATCTCCCTCGCGTTCTGTCGTCACTGACCGTGTCCTCTTGGCTGCGGCATGGGCACGTCCCTATGCATAAGAGTTGGCCCGTTGCAATAAGTTCAAAGTATTTTGTGGGGTCCGAAAAAAACCTGATCCGGCGCTTCCTGACCGCCAATTGCACGAATCGCCACCGCCAATGCGCGGAACGCTTCCGCGCCGACGCTGTCCGCAAGCACCGCCACCACTGTCGTCTTTCCATCGTCGCAGCGCAGCCGCAGCACCAGCAAACGGGGCCAGACAGCAGAGCCTGGCATCAGCTTGCACGGCACGTTCTGCATGCCTGTTCCAGCCAGTTTCTGTTGTACCGTCACACGCATCGCGCCGACTCCAGATATATCAATCCGGCGCCTGTTTCCCGCTGAGGCAAGCCCGGCGATGGCGCCCGCTGCTGCGATAAGGCAGCAGGCGGCGACTGCCAGCGGCGCGCGGAAAGCGCCAGGCGCTGCGGCCGCCAATACGCCTGCCACGCCAAGATTCGCCGCGGCATGGACGGCGAGCGCCCCGCGCAGCAAGCGCGACGGCTTGACGACGGCTGTCACCGCAATGGACATGGTTGATGGGTGGTCGTGCGCGCCGGCCTTACAACAGGCCGGGCAAAAAGAAAAACGCCGGCAAGATGCCGGCGCTTACTATTGCGCCAATCCGTATGACACGGACCAGCGCATTAGGTTCAGTCTAAATCAGATCTTACCGAGGACCAGGGTCCCGTTGGTACCGCCGAACCCGAACGAGTTCTTGACCGCGATATCGATCTTCATTTCACGCGCCGTGTTGGCGCAGAAGTCCAGGTCGCATGCAGGATCCTGGTTGAAGATGTTGATCGTCGGTGGCGAAATCTGGTGGTGCACCGCCAGCGCCGAGAACACCGCTTCGAGGCCGCCGGCGCCGCCCAGCAAGTGGCCGGTCATCGACTTGGTCGAGTTGACTACCAGCTTCTTCGCATGGTCGCCAAAGGTCTTCTTGATCCCCTGCACTTCGGCGACGTCGCCCAGCGGCGTCGAGGTGCCGTGCGCGTTGACGTAGTGAACCTGGTCGAGGTTGATTTCCGCATTCTTCAGTGCCGAGACCATGCAACGGCTGGCGCCGCTACCGTCTTCGACAGGCGAAGTCATGTGGTAAGCATCCGCGCTCATGCCAAAGCCCAGCAGCTCCGCATAAATGCGGGCGCCACGCGCCTTGGCGTGCTCGTACTCTTCCAGCACCATGACGCCTGCGCCTTCGCCCAGCACGAAGCCGTCGCGGTCGCGGTCCCATGGACGCGATGCGGTGGCCGGGTCGTCATTGCGCGACGACAGTGCCCGGGCCGAGGCGAAACCGCCCAGGCCGAGTGGCGAAATGGTGGCTTCAGCGCCGCCGGCGATCATCACGTCGGCATCGCCATATTCAATCAGACGGCCAGCCACGCCGATGCTGTGCAGGCCGGTGGTGCAGGCCGTTACGATCGACAGGTTGGGGCCGCGCAGGCCGTACTTGATCGACAGGTTGCCAGAGATCATGTTGATGATCGAGGCAGGCACGAAGAACGGCGAAATGCGGCGCGGGCCGCGCTTGTCGTAGTCTTCCTTGGTCTCTTCGATCAGCGGCAAGCCGCCGATGCCCGAGCCGACGATGACGCCGATGCGTTCGGCATTTTCTTCGGTGACCACCAGGCCCGAGTCTTGCAGCGCCTGCATGCCGGCGGCCATGCCGTAATGGATAAACGTATCCATATGGCGCGCTTCCTTGCCGGGCATGTACTCCTCGACATTGAAGCCCTTGACCTCACCGGCGAAGTGGGTCGAGAACGACGACGCGTCAAACTTGGTGATACTGGCAATGCCCGACTTGCCTGCCAGGGCAGCGCTCCACGCATCGGCAATCGTGTTGCCGATAGGTGAGACGCAGCCCAGGCCGGTAATAACGACACGACGGTTTCGTGAACGGCTCAAGCGATTCTCCCAAAAACGGTAAAGCTTAGGCCTTGACGTGCGCCGTGGCGTAGTCGATTGCTTGCTTCACGGTCGTGATCTTTTCTGCCTGTTCGTCAGGGATTTCCATTTCGAATTCATCTTCCAGCGCCATCACCAGCTCTACGGTGTCGAGCGAATCAGCGCCGAGATCGTCAACGAACGACGATTCGATCTTGATGTCCGCTTCGGCAACACCCAGTTGCTCAGCGACGATTTTTTTAACGCGTTGTTCGATATCCGACATGTTTTGGCTCCATTGTGTGTGTTACGGAAAGTGCGCGCATTTTAGCAGGTTTGCGCGCTTAAAAACTAATTTCGGCGGAAGACGCGAATTCAACCGAAAGTGCTGCTAAATGATGAGATCTCGCCCCCATCCGCACATGGAGTGCCCCATGGAAACTGAATGGCGGCGGGCTTTCCATCAATTCATGTACATGCCACCATTCACGTGCAGCTCGGTACCGGTGATGTAAGCGGCTTGCGGCCCGGCCAGGAACGCGACGGCGTGGGCGATGTCTTCCGGCGCACCAAGGCGCGCCAGCGGAATCTGGGTCAGCAGCGCGGCATGCTGGTCTGCCGACAGCGACTTGGTCATGTCGGTGTCGATGAAGCCAGGGGCGACGCAATTGACGGTGATGTTGCGGCTGCCGATCTCGCGCGCCAGCGCGCGGCTCATGCCCGCCACGCCGGCCTTGGCCGCCGCGTAGTTCATCTGGCCAGGGTTGCCGGAAGCGCCAACCACCGACGTGATGTTAATAATACGCCCTTGCTTTGCTTTCATCATGCCGCGCAAGACCAGCCGCGACATGCGGCCCACCGCGGACAGGTTGGTCGCGATGACCTTATCCCACTCCTCGTCCTTCATGCGCATGGCCAGCTGGTCCTGGGTGATGCCGGCGTTGTTGACCAGGATCGACAGGCTGCCGAACGACTTCTGCACGTCGTCGACGACGGCGCTGCAGGCAGCGGCGTCGGTCACGTCCAGGACGGCGCCCTTGCCGCCGAACTGGGCAAGGTATTCGGAAATTGCCGCCGCACCCGATTCGGAGGTGGCGGTGCCGACGACTTTCGCGCCCTGGCGGGCCAGTTCGAGCGCGATGGCCTTGCCGATGCCGCGCGATGCGCCGGTAACGAGGGCGACTTGGTTCTGCAGGTTCATTTCTGTCCTTTTATTCTGGAATTCTTGTGCCGCTCAAGCGCTCAGCGTTGCCAGCACCCTGTCGAGCGAGGCCTGGTCGACCAGCGCGTCGCCGGCCAGGCTGGCGTCGATACGCTTGGCCATACCGACCAGCACCTTGCTCGGTGCGCATTCGATCACCTGGGTCACGCCCTCAACAGCCATCTTTTGCATCGTCTCGACCCAGCGCACCGGATTGGCGGCCTGGCGTACCAGCGCGTCCTTGATGCGGGCCGGATCGGTTTCGATGGCCACGTCGACGTTATTGATCAGGTCGATCTGCGGCGCGTTGAAGGTGATGCCGTCCATGTAGTCGCGCAGGCGGTCCGAGGCCGGCTTGAGCAGCGACGAGTGGAACGGCGCCGACACGGCCAGCTTCATGGCGCGCTTGGCGCCAGCCGCCTTGGCCAGTTCGCAGGCGCGCTCGACGGCGGCGTTGTGGCCGGCGATGACGATCTGGGTCGGCTCGTTGAAGTTGACCGGCTCGACCACCAGCGATGGATCGGCCGCGGCCGCTTCGGCGCACACGGCGCGCACGGCGTCCGCCTGCAGGCCGAGGATGACGGCCATGCCGCCCTGCCCGACCGGCACCGCTTCCTGCATTGCCTGGGCGCGGAAGCGCACCAGCGGCACGGCATCCTTGAAGGCGATCACGCCGGCGGCGACCAGCGCCGAGTACTCGCCAAGGCTGTGCCCGGCAACAAGCGACGGCCTGGCGCCGCCGGCCGCGATCCAGGCGCGGTAGACGGCAACGGCCGCCGTCAGCATGACCGGCTGGGTGTTGGTGGTCAGGTCGAGGTCTTCCTTCGGGCCTTCGGCGATCAGCTTGCCGATGTCGAAGCCCAGCGCTTCCGACGCTTCGGCGACGGTCTGGTCAACGATGGCGTTGCCGGCGAAACCGCCCAGCATGCCGACGGCCTGCGAACCCTGGCCGGTGAATACGAATGCAAATTTACTCATGAACTGCTGTGCTCCGTTCTGGTTCTTACATCTTGAAGAGGACCGCGCCCCAGGTGAAACCGCCGCCTACCGCTTCGAGCATGACGTTATCGCCTGCCTTCACGCGGCCATCGCGCACTGCCTGGTCGAGCGCCAGCGGTACCGACGCGGCCGACGTGTTGCCGTGCTGGTCGACGGTGACGACCATCTTTTCCAGCGGCAGGTCGAGCTTCCTGGCAGTGCTTTTCATGATGCGGATGTTGGCCTGGTGCGGAATCAGCCAGTCGATCTGGGATGCCGTCATGCCAGCGTCTTCCAGCACTTCGTTGGCGACCTGTTCCAGTACCGTCACGGCAAGCTTGAATACGGCCTGGCCATCCATGTACAGGAAGGCGGAGCCTTCGATCGCGCCGCCGGTCAGGCTGCCCGGGATGCTGAGGATGTCGGCGTAGCGGCCGTCCGCGTGCATCTTGCTCGACAGCACGCCAGGCTCGGCCGAGGCGCTCATGACGATCGCGCCGGCGCCATCGCCGAACAGCACGCAGGTGGTGCGGTCTTCGAAGTTGAGGATGCGCGAAAATACCTCGGCGCCGATCACCAGCACGTTCTTGTGGACGCCGGACTTGATGAAGGCGTCGGCCACCGAGACCGCATAGACGAAGCCGCTGCAGACGGCCTGGACATCGAAGGCGGCGCTGTTGTTGTGCATGCCGAGCTTGCGCTGGACGATGCAGGCGGTGCTCGGGAAGCTGCCGTGGAAGTCAGGCGTCGAACTGGCCACGATCACCAGGTCGATCTCGTCGGGCTGCTTGCCGGCCATTTCCAGCGCCTTTTTGGCTGCCTCGACCGCGAGGTCGGACGACATCTGGGTGGGGGCCGCATAATGGCGCGCCGAAATGCCGCTGCGCGAGACGATCCATTCGTCCGAGGTCTCGATGCCCTTGGCCGCCAGCTGCGCCGCCAGTTCATCGTTGCTTACACGTTGTGCTGGCAGATAGCTGCCGGTGCCGATAATTTTGCTGTACAAAGTCATTCGAACCGTCCTACTGGGTAGTTGAGCCTGTTGAATCCTGATCAGGCGTGCGGGGCATCAGCTCAGCGATCAGGGTCGAGAGCTGCTCTTGCACATTATATTTCGCCGCATCGAATGCGCGTTTGATCGCCCACTCAAAGGAGTAAGAATCGGCGCCGCCATGGCTTTTGAAGACGAGGCCGCGCAAACCGAGCAGGCTGGCGCCGTTGTAGCGCGACGGGTTGAAGCGGTTGCCGATATTTTTCAGCGCGCCGCGTGCGACCAGTGCGCCCAGCATCGTCAGCGGGCTGCGCTTGAACTCGCTGGTCATCACGTCCTTGACCAGTCGGCCAAGGCCCTCGACCGCCTTCAAGGTCACATTGCCGACGAAACCATCGCACACGATGATATCGGTGGTGCCCTTGAAGATGTCGTTGCCTTCGACGTTGCCGTAGAAATTCAGGATGCCGCGCTCGTGATCCTCGCGCAGCAGCTTGGCGGTGGCCTTGACCAGCTCGTTGCCCTTGATCTCTTCGGTGCCCACATTGAGCAGGCCGATGGTCGGGCGTTCGATGCCTTCCATGGCCGACACCAGCACCGAACCCATGATGGCGAACTGGTGCAGGTGATGCGGTTCGCAATCGACGTTCGCGCCCAGGTCGAGCATGTAGGTCGGGCCGTTCTTCTGGTTCGGGAGAATCGAGCAGATGGCCGGGCGGTCGACGCCGGCCATGGTCTTGAGCACGTAGCGCGAGACCGCCATCAGGGCGCCGGTGTTGCCAGCTGAAACGCAGGCGGCAGCCTTGCCATCCTTGACCATCTCGATGGCCACGCGCATCGACGAGTCCTTCTTGCGGCGCAGCGCCACTTCGAGGGGATCGTCCATTTCCACCCGTTCGGATGCATGCTGCACCGACAGGCGCGGGTGATTGTCCGCTTTGTGTTTCTTCAGTTCCGCGTGCAATACGTCCTCCAGGCCAACGAGGATCAACTCTGCCTGGGGTTCGCTATTGACGAATGAGATTGCCGCGGGAATAGTAACCGAGGGGCCGTGATCGCCGCCCATGCAGTCAATGGATATTTTAATTGTCATTTGTTGGGTTACCGCGATTCAGCGACAGCAGGCGGCAAGACGCGATCTGAAAACAGGCGGGCGCCAGCCAGATGCAGAGAATTCAAAATGACGGTGTGCAGAGTACGCTTGCAGCCGGACACAAAGAAAAAGCGGCGCAACGCACGATAAATACGTAGCACCGCTTTCATCTTACTAAAAGACAAAACGTCGATTACTCGTCGTTTTTGGTCTTCAGTACCTTGCGACCACGGTAGAAACCGTTCGGGCTGATGTGGTGACGCAGGTGCGTTTCACCAGTGGTTGGCTCGATACCCAGTTGTGGCGCAACCAGGAAATCGTGCGAACGGTGCATGCCGCGCTTCGAAGGGGACTTCTTATTCTGCTGAACTGCCATGATNNTACATGCTTATCGAGTATCCCAGCGGCAAATGTTACTTCACCGACATGTTTAACGCTGTCTCACATTTCACTACACACTGCCATACTCGACTGCTACACGCGTTTGACACGTTTGCTACGTACTGCTTATTCTGGTTTCAGCGTTTTCAAGCCCGCAAATGGCGATGGCTTGTCAGTCTTGAGGGTCGCCAGCAGACTTGCGTCCGGGCACACCTCGTGTTTTGGCGCCTGCGGCAGGGCCAGCAAGGTTTCGTCTTCAATCAGGTCGCGAATATCGCAGGTGCGGCTACCGACGATCACATCAATGGTCTCGTCGTCGATGACTGCTTCGATCTCGTCGGCCTTCTCGTCGTCCGCGCCCAGCATCAGCACCGTCGANNGAGTCGATCTCGTACGAGAACGGCGTCAGGCAGCGCTGGCAGATCAGCTGGACCGTGCCGGATACCGACAAGGTCATTTGCGGATAACCATGCTTGCTGGTCGCGCCATCGATGGACCAGGCGATTTCGCCCGACTGGTCGGCACATTCCTTGATTAACCGGCTCATTTCGGCGACTGGCGTGACGCCGTCGCGATGGCCGTTGCTTCGACAAAATTCAAAGGCGTCGATGACAAAAGCGCTCATTTCAGAAATTTTCCCCGGAAAACCTGCGATAATAACAGGCTTCTCGCCGCAGAGTCAAAGACTTAGCGCATTTTTTGCTGGCCCGCAGCGAGACTTGTGGCTGGCCGGACAATCGCATGGTTGCCGGCCCGGCACCCACCTTTTTCAGCCGAACCGCATGATACCAACTTCCGCCAAACCGCGCCTGATTCTTGCATCGGGTTCCGCCTACCGCCGTGAATTGTTCAGCCGCCTGCGCCTGCCATTTGAGGTGATGGCGCCCGACATCGACGAGTCGCCGCTGGCGGGCGAACTGCCTGAAGCCACCGCACTGCGCCTTGCCTGCGCCAAGGCGCGTGCCGTCGCCGAA
>CXWL01137050.1_pt1 | contig 10379 bp, 7 predicted proteins | sample 590931 | NCBI WGS metagenome assembly CXWL01 (sample SAMEA3498368, study PRJEB10139) | groundwater metagenome | biome: water well; material: biofilm material | place: Germany | collected 2015-04-27
AATCATCAAACACCAGCATGGCACCAACAGAAAGCCGCGGCAGGCACCATTCGACAATATCCTTGCTTGACTGATAGACATCCACATCACAATGCAGCATGGCAATCTTGCCCGGAATCCGGGTGTGACTGTCCTCGGGAAATATGCCTTGCAATATTTGTGCGTTTGACAGCGACAAGTCCTTCAACAGTTTTTCTACTATGGCCATCGAGGTATCCGCATGCTCTCCACCCTGATAGCGGTTGTCTTTGATTCCGGCCTTCACGACACCCGAAAATGTATCTGCCAGAAAAACACGTTTGCCGGCAATATGTTGAGTTGCTTTTGCCAATATGGCACCTGTTCCGCCGCGCCAGACACCAACTTCCAGAATATCGCCCTCAATATCGCGGGTCTGTTCAGCCAGTGTCCATAATTCGTAGCAGCGGTAAATATCCACGAGCGTGTGTTGTTTGATATTGTTAAAAATGGCCTGGAAATCAGCGTCCACCAACCAGGGCGAATAGGTTGCGTAGGGTGTCACTGGCCCATGGGGCTTGGAGGAGTGTGAGTTCTGGACTTGTAACTTGGTTGAAGGTAGTCGCGTGAGTTCAAAACCCGATAGGCGCAATAGTTTGCGCACCACACGAAATGGGAAACTGGAGAGATATTGCAGGGTCATTTTGGATTGCGAGAAATGAGTAGTTTGAGAAACGTTACACTGAAATTGCCTGCTACGGATGGCTTAATGTAGCGATAACCTGCAGTTCGGCACGCTCAAGCGTGGGGGTAGCGGTCGACCTTCCGAGCGCACGAAAACGTCGCCACGAGTTAACTGAAGCAATTATTTTTCTGTAGCCGGGAATAGCGCGAAATAGGGGCAAAGCCCAAGCAGAATCCCAACGCCGAAAGTGCTCTGCGTGGAGAACATCGGCCTCATGGTTCGCATCCCATCGCTCATGATACGAGATGCGGATATTTTCGAACCCATGGCGCGAGAGCAAGGCGGTCAGGCCTGCGGCCGTGAAATGGAAAATGTGAATGAGTGGTGGCTGCGCCCAAACCCAGCCCATGCCCAGTCGCTGGTATCCCAGGCCGTCCGCATTGGGAACAGCCAGCACCAAGTTACCGCCTGGAATCAACAAGTCCTTGATTTGGGAAAGGGTCTGATCCAGATTATTCGAGTCCTCCAGAACATGCAGCGCCACAACACAGTCCCAGTGTTGGCTCTGTGGTGGCTTGTCAGAGACATAGGGATCGTAGGTGATGCTTTCCAGGCCAAACTCTCTTGCAGCGCTGGAGAAATAGCCAACTCCACCGCCGAAATCCAGAACTCGCTGCCCTAGTAGGGGCGCATATTCCTTGACTCTGATGCGGCAGTCTTTTAGTTTTGCGTTGTAGTGATCTGCATACCAACGGTAGTCAAATCCGGTTTTGTAAAGTTGCGACAAACGTTCGTTGCTGGGCATTGGATCAGTGAAAATGCATCCACAGGCGTTGCACTGAAGCAGTTGATATTGCGCGTAGCCTTGCCAGTTTTGATCAAAGTATGGACGGCTGGCACTGTGCTGACAGACAGGACATGGCACTTGGCGGCTTTGCCCATTTTGGGGCTTGGACAACCCTGATGAGGGCGGCTTTTCTGGCATCAAAGTCTTGAACGTACGATAGAGCGGTTTCAGGAAGGCCAGACGTTGATCCCATTTGCGGGCACGGCTATGCAGGGCTGCGATTTGTGCTTCGAGCGCAAGAACCTTGGCCGCGAGTGTTTGTGTTTCCGCGTTGATACCCAGGCGCAAGCTTTCGCTGAGACTCATATTTCTGTAGCGATTGATGCTAGACGAGGAATCCGACCACTCCCGGGAAATCCGGGCCCAGCTCCACTCCTCAGGTGGATCGTTCCAAAACTTCCAAACCAGATTGGCCGCCGGTTCCTTGAGGTGGGACGGGTGCAAATTGGCCAATATGGGTGGCCAGTCAAGCGCATTCTGTGGTCCGAAAAGTTGATTGAGAAGAATCAGCAGTGGCAGTCGCCAATCTTGTGGATACGCACAGTCGCGTTGCTCTCGGGTAATGGATCCATAGTCAATCCATGTCGCTGATCCATCCTTGCGCACCAATGCATTCCAGGAGCGAATGTCTTGGTGAAACAGACCGGTAGACTCCAGCGCGGCCAATTGTTTGAGAAGGTCATTCAAGATCGCAGAACCGTCTATGTTGTCACCGTTAAACAAACAGGTACTTAGCAACGTTCCATCGATGCGCTGCCGCAACACCCACCCTTCGTGAGGTCCGATATCAAAGTCAATGAGTTGCGGGAATCCCAATTCAATTAGATCGGGATGACTGAGTATCTCAATTTCCTGCTCTAGTTCCTTTTTATTGATATCACCTTGACTGCCATATAGCCGCAGCAGTTTCATCAGTTGGTTTTGACTATGGAAGTAGCGTCGACCTCGTTCCATACGCAGTTGGTCGTACTCATGTGCCAAAGGGGTCCAGTACTCGAATCTTGTGAGGCTTTTATTGGAAAACCAGAACGAGTTGCTGGCAAAATAAATCGGACGACTGGTTTCGGAAAGATGGTTTGAAAATACTCCGACACGGACCAAAAAAGCAAAATCTTGATATAGCCAGTCAGGTGTTTGAGGTTGTTTTTCGGCCCAACTGACAGGCTCTTCCTTTAGCGCAACCTCGAAAACACCCACCTCAACTTTTTTGCTCAGGGTTCGTATCCATGTGCGTGTCTTTTCAGTCCCTTCTGCCGCACAAATATGATGCATGACGCTCATGCCAAGAACCAGATCAATCGTTGCGGGTTCCAACCGTTCAATGACATCTTCCACTTGGGCTACGTCAAACTGAATCGAATACGACGGATGTTCCTGGGCAAGATGCTGGCATAAGTGGATGTTTTCATGTACCTGATCAATTCCCCTTACCTGCGCGCCATGTTCTGCCAGCCCCATACCAAAATAACCTTGTGCACAGCCTAGGTCCAGCACCCGTAGCGGCCGACCAAGTTCGCGTTCCAGTTTTTTGTATATTGACAGTAGTAAGTCGAATCGATCACTGCAGGGTCTTACGGCACGCTCATCGAATTCCGGATGCCCATAAATCGGTTGGTAAATTTCCGGTAGTTGATTGACTAAAAATGAGATGGTCATGCAAAAATATTCGTTGGAAACAAAAAAACCTGAAAAACTCTCGAAGGTGAACCTAGGCGGCTTCCACCTGACAGCGCAAACCTGCCAGAACATGGTCTTCGGTTGATTGAGGGAGGCGAAGTTTTAGAACGACCGAGTCATAGCGACGATCGTGCGTCAAGTGTCCGGTATCCGTCTCGGTGGTGATGCCCATTGACACTCTATAGTCTCCTGGTCCAAAAAAGGGTGTAAAAAAGAACCGAACACACAGATGGTTGCCTTGCGCCAATTGGGTCGTCACACTGGGTCCCAGCAATGCGCTGGAGTTGGTGGCCAACATCATGACTCCCGTTGCAGATTTGATGGCCAAACCAAAAACCGGATTCAGATTTTTGGCATGGCAACAACACCAGAATTTAAGCTCGGCAGGCACACCGACGATAATGAACTCGGGGTTATCAATACCATTCTGGACCAGGCAGGCATCCACAATGGTGGCTGCCTTGTCGCCCCAGCGGGTCTCTTGCGGAATGTAGCTGGGGCGGTGGATGAGCCGGTCGTCAAGGCCTGTAAGGGTTTCATTTTTGGTTTGTTCGCTTGGCTGACTTGACTGCCCGAGCCGCTGAATATAGTGCTGTATCGCTTGCGGTGTTGCTCCGAAAAAGGCCATCATCCCTCTGTCAAGCCACAGCGTGCGGTCGCAGTGGTGTGCCACTTGTTCCATCGAATGCGACACTAGAAGAACCACGCCACCTTGTTGTCTGACTGCGTCTATTTGATTCAGGCATTTGGACTGAAAACCAAGGTCCCCCACCGCAAGTGCCTCGTCCAGAACGAGAATTTCCGGAGCCAGGTGCATGGCGGTTGAAAATGCCAAACGCATGAACATACCGCTGGAGTAAGTTCTGACGGGGTGGTCTATAAACGCGCCAATTTCAGCGAAGCGGATAACCGCATCCAGGCGATCGTCCATCTGGTCTTTATTGAATCCCATCAGAGCCCCCTGAAAATAAACATTCTCCCGCCCGGTAAATTCAGGGTTGAATCCAGCCCCCAGTTCCAACAAGGCCGATATCCGTCCGTTGACTGTGACAGACCCTGATGTTGGCTTCAAAATGCCGCAGATCAACTGCAGCAGCGTGCTTTTGCCAGACCCATTGCGGCCGATGATGCCAACTGTCTCGCCCTTTTTGATCTCAAAGGACACATCTTTCAGTGCCGTGAATTCCTTGTGGTATTGCTTTTTCCCAAAGGTCAGCGCCTGCTTGATGCGGTCGCCCGGGTGGTCAAAAATTCGGTAGGTTTTGCTCAGGTTCTTGACCGAGATAACCACATCAGAGTGCATCCGCAAATTCCTCCCGGCTGTGCTGAAAGAAGGCGTAACCCAACACGGCCCCGGCCAGGCACAGCGCCAGCGTCATGCCCCATGTGACCCACGCAATCGGCTGGCCAGTCACCACCGCTCGCGTGGTTTCAATCACGCTACCCAACGGGTTGAAGTTGTAAAACGGTCGCAGCGCCGGCGGCACCGCACTCACCGGGTAAAACACGGGTGACATAAACATCAGCATTTGCACAAACATGGGCACGATCTGGGTCATGTCTTTGATGAACACGCCCCAGGCCGCCACAAACCAGGACAAGCCCAGCGCCAGCAACAGTGCTGGCAACATCAGCAGCGGGAACAGCAGCACCTGCACATGCAGCCCACCCGCCCAAGTCAACGCGGCCAGCAAGATCAGGTAATTAAAGAATCCATGCACCAGCGCCGCGCCCAGTGGCACCACCGGCAAGATGTGCACCGGGAAGATGATTTTTTTGACAAAGTTGGGGTAGCCGCGCACCGCTCCGGGTGCGCGTGACACGGTTTCGGCAAAAATGTTGAACACGATCAGGCCCGCGTACAGCATCAGCCAAAACGGCAAACCGCTGTCTTGCTGTGGCCAGCGTGCCTGAAAAATCTGCCCAAAAACATAGGCAAAAATGCTCAGCATGAAGAGCGGGCTTAAAAATATCCAGGCCACGCCAAACATGGCTCCCCGGTAGCGCAGCAACACATCGCGCTGGATGAGTTGCACCAGCAGGTAGCGGTGCTGCCAGATGTCAGCCACGATACGAACAGGGTTCCAGACGATGGCAGTCATGGCGCAGCAATCACTCTGTTGTCACGAAGGTATCGCACCACCTGAGCTACACATTCCTCCAAAGGCAAGCGTCCGGTTTCAATCACCAGCTCCGCTTGTTCTGGTTCCTGATAGGGCGCTGAAACACCGGTGAAATCAAGAATTTCACCGGCCCGCGCCTTGCGGTACATGCCTTTCACGTCGCGGTCCTCACAAACCTCCAAGCTGCAGTTGCAATACACCTCGACAAAATCACCCGGCGCAAACAAGGAACGCACCCGGCGCCGATCTGCCCGGTAAGGGGAGATAAACGCCGTCAGGGTGATCACACCCGCTTGTGCAAACAGTTTGGCGGTTGCTCCGACTCTGCGAATGTTTTCCTGGCGATCAGTTTCCGAGAACCCCAAATCACCGCACAGTCCGTGGCGAACGTTATCGCCATCCAGCACAAATGTGCGGTATTGAAGCTGATGGAGTTTTTGCTCCACTGCATAGGCCAAGCTTGATTTGCCAGCGCCCGACAGTCCGGTAAGCCAAATCACCACGCTGCGGTGTCCATTCAGAGCTTGCCTGTCTGCGCCAGACACCAAGGCGTGTTGCCACGTCACGTTGGGGCTTTGACCTTGAGGAGAATTTGCTTTCATTGTTCAGTGGCGATAGCTTGCATGGCTTGACAAGGGTTTTTTGAGTTAAATTGTGTGCGATCAGTTCGATTATTCTGCCAATGCGCTGGACAGAGCTCTATTTTCTGATGTACAACACCACTCTACCCGAGAGCCCGACTGTTGATGGCTGTTGCATTGAGTTTTTTTGTAAGATTTTTATGCTGACTTTGTTCAAGTTGAGTTGGCTGGATGGTCGTGCGCTGGCTGTGGCCGGTCTGTTGCTGGCGCTCGGGCTGCAGAGCGCTATGGCCGCAGACGCAGCACCGCGCGTTGTCAGGGTCGGTGTCTACGCCAACGCCCCCAAGATTTTCGCTGGCAAGGACGGTCAACCCAGTGGCATCCTGGGTGACTTGCTGGTGGCCATAGCCAAAGAAGAACATTGGACACTGGAGCCGATGTCCTGCGAATGGCAGGCCTGTCTGGAGGCACTGCAGTCCGGGCGCCTCGACTTGATGCCCGATGTTGCGTTTACGGCTGAGCGTGCGCGCATTTTTGACTTTCACACTACCCCAGCGCTGCACAGTTGGTCACAACTGTACAAACACAAGGCCGAACCCATCAGCTCGATGTTGGACCTGCAAGACAAACGCATTGCCGTGGTGCAAGGCTCGATCCAAGCGACTTTTTTAAAAAGTATGTTGGAGAGTTTTGCCATTCAGGCCGAGTTGGTGCCCGTGGACTCGTTTGAACGGGGCTTTGAGCGGGCCGCTGCACGGGAGGTGAATGCGGTTGCCGCCAACCGGTTTTTTGGCACTATGCAGGCGAGGCAGTACCAACTGGAGTCGACGGCTATCGTATTTCAGCCCGCGCAGCTTTATTACGCCACGGCCAAGTCACGCAACGCCGATTTGCTGGCTGCCATTGATGTGCGCTTGACTGATTGGCAGGCGCAAAACGATTCCCCCTATGCCCAAGCCATGGCGCGCTGGCTGCAGGTGGCGCAGTCGTCGGAACTGCCGACTTACGTTGGTTGGGCTGTCAGTGCCCTGGTGACTTTGCTGGTGTTGGCTTTGACGGTTGCGCATTGGCTAGGCCGTCAGGTCAAACAAAAAACGGCGCAGTTACTGGGTAGCCAGGAGCGACTGAACACCATTCTCAACAGCGTGGATGCCTTTATTTACATCAAAGACACGCAGTTGCGTTACCAATACGCCAACAGCAAGGTGTGTGCGTTGTTTGGCCGGCCCTTGGCGCAGGTGATAGGTCAAACCGACAGTGTATTTTTTGACCAGGCTACCGCCACCAAGTTGCGGGTGAATGATTTGCGTGTCATTGAACATGGAGACCGGGTCGAAGAAGAGGAAGTCAACCGCAGTGCCGACGGTCAGGTGGTGCGCAGTTACGTCTCGGTCAAATTGCCGCTGCGCGACACGCATGGCAACATCTACGCCCTGTGCGGCATCTCTACTGACATGACCAAGCGCAAACAATCCGAAGAGGCGATTCACCAACTGGCGTTTTATGACCCGCTCACCGGCCTGCCAAATCGTCGCTTGTTGCATGACCGTGTGCAGCAATTGCTGATGACTTTTGAGCGCACGCCCATGGGGGCTGCCCTGATGTTTATTGATGTGGATAATTTCAAGGACATCAATGACACGCTGGGTCATGATGCGGGGGATGCACTTTTGCGTCAAATGGCACTGCGCATGCAAGAGTGCATTCGTGCCCAGGACACCCTGGCGCGCCAAGGTGGGGATGAGTTTGTGGTGATGCTGACTGACCTGAGTCGGGGACTGGATGAGGCGGCCCAAGAGGCCCGGTTGGTGGCGCAAAAATTGCTCAAGCGTCTATGTTTGCCTTACGAAGTTGACGATCGGGTGTGTCAAAGCAGCGTCAGCATTGGTGTCGCCCTGATTGATTCGCACAAACCCTCGCGTGAAGAGGTCTTCAAGCAAGCTGACCTGGCCATGTACCAGGCCAAAGCAGCGGGGCGCAATACGGTGCGTTTTTTCAACCCCACAATGCAGGCCCAAGTGGATGCACGCACCAGCATGGAAGCAGATTTGCACTGGGCTTTGCAGCACGATGAGTTTGTTTTGTTTTACCAGCCACAGGTCAATGCATTGGGGCAGACGCTGGGTTACGAAGCCCTGGTGCGTTGGCAGCACCCGATGCATGGTTTGATTGCCCCGGCGCAATTTATTGCTGCGGCCGAGTCGTGTGGGGTTATTGCGCGCCTCGGGCGCTGGATTTTGCGCACTGCCTGTCGGCAACTTGTTGAATGGGGCAGCCAGGCGCAGCGCAGTCACTGGACGATTGCCGTCAACGTGAGCGCCCAGCAGTTTCGTCAGAGTGACTTTGTCGACCAGGTACAAAAGGTACTGACCGAGACCGGTGCCAACCCGGCCCGGTTGGAACTGGAATTGACCGAGAGCCAGTTGGTTGACGATGTGGCCAACGTGATTGGCAAAATGAAGGCGCTGCGTGCTTCAGGTTTGCGGCTGTCGCTGGACGACTTTGGCACCGGTTACTCTTCGTTGGCGATGCTGAAGAAACTGCCGCTGAACCAGCTCAAAATTGATCAGAGTTTTGTGCGCGACATGCTCAATGCCCCGCAAGATGCCAGCATCATCCGCGCCATTGTCACCATGGGCGAGAGTCTGGCTTTGGACGTGATCGCCGAAGGCGTGGAGTTACCCTCGCAACGTGACGCATTGTTGGCGTTGGGTTGCCAGCATTTTCAGGGCTACTTGTTTGGTCGCCCCGCACCGCTGGGTCAAACCGAATAGTCGCGAGCCCCAAATATCGCCGACCCCACCCGGACCATGGTGCTGCCCNNCATCGACAAGGTGTCAAGCCCCAGCCCGCCTGTATTTAAGGTATCAAATAGACCCCTAGCCCTTTTGAATACTTCGCAAGATGCTATAAAATCAGGAGTAATATCAGGAATGCACATCAGGCCACGCAGTCGCAGGTTGGGCAATACCGCCACGGCTTTGGCCAGTGCCAGTGCGGCATCTGGTGGTACGCCTGACTTGGTGCACCCGCCGTCCACATTGACCTGGATGCAGACTTGCAAGGGTGCCAGCTTGGCCGGGCGCTGTTCACTCAGGCGCTGGGCAATTTTCAGGCGGTCGACGGTGTGTGCCCAGTCAAAGTGTTCGGCCACCAACCGGGTTTTGTTGCTTTGAATGGGCCCAATGCAGTGCCACTCCATTGGTAACCTGTGCAAGACAGTGATTTTTTCCACCGCTTCCTGAATATAGTTTTCGCCAAACGCGGTTTGTCCGGCAGCAAAAGCAGCCTCGACTGCGTCGACTCCAAAGGTTTTGGAAACCGCCAGTAAAGTAACGGCCGTGTTGCTGCGGCCGCAGGCCTTGCAAGCAGCGTTGATGCGCTGGCGCACGCAGTCAAGCTGGGTCTGAATCGTGGTCATAATGGCGCTAGCGTAACAAACATGGACGGGGGTTTTTGTGGACATCACCCAGTTGCTGGCTTTCAGCGTTAAAAACAAGGCATCTGACTTGCATTTGTCGGCCGGGTTGCCACCGATGATTCGTGTGCATGGCGATGTGCGACGCCTGAATNNGATCACAAACAGGTGCATGGCATGGTGTATGACATCATGAACGATGCGCAACGCAAACATTACGAGGAGTTTCTCGAGGTTGACTTCTCGTTTGAGATAGAAGGTCTGGCGCGTTTTCGGGTCAATGCGTTTAACCAAAACCGCGGCTCCGGGGCCGTGTTTCGGACCATTCCCAGCAAGATACTGACGCTGGAACAGCTTAACTGCCCCAAGATTTTTGCCGAATTGGCGTTGAAACCGCGCGGTATGGTGTTGGTGACCGGCCCCACGGGTTCTGGCAAGTCCACCACCTTGGCCGCCATGGTGAACTACCTCAATGAAAACGAATATGGCCATATCCTGACGGTGGAAGACCCGATTGAGTTTGTTCATGACTCCAAAAAATGCCTGATCAACCAGCGCGAGGTCGGGCCCCATACCCAGACCTTTGCGGCGGCCTTGCGCTCGGCGCTGCGGGAAGACCCGGATGCCATTTTGGTGGGTGAAATGCGGGACCTGGAAACTATTCGCCTGGCCATGACAGCGGCTGAAACCGGTCACTTGGTGTTTGGAACCTTGCATACCTCAAGTGCCGCCAAAACCATTGACCGGATCATCGACGTGTTTCCTGCAGAAGAAAAAGAAATGATTCGTGCCATGCTGAGCGAGTCGTTGCAGGCGGTTATTTCGCAGGCGCTGTGCAAAACCAAAGACGGGCAGGGTCGGGTAGCGGTGCACGAGATCATGCTCGGCACCAGTGCCAGTCGCAATCTGATCCGTGAGGCCAAGGTAGCGCAAATGTATTCCAGCATTCAGACCGGTAACAGCGTTGGCATGCAAACGCTGGACCAGAACCTGACCGAACTGGTGCGCCGTGGCGTGATTACCGCAGCCGAGGCACGTACCAAGGCCAAAATCCCCGAAAACTTCCCAGGATGAGACTATGGAACGCGAT
>CXWL01116743.1_pt1 | contig 10375 bp, 11 predicted proteins | sample 590931 | NCBI WGS metagenome assembly CXWL01 (sample SAMEA3498368, study PRJEB10139) | groundwater metagenome | biome: water well; material: biofilm material | place: Germany | collected 2015-04-27
GCCGGCCAGCTCGCCGAGTACCTCGCGACGATGGCCAAGTTCAGCGGCTTCGCGGTCACGCTGTGCGACCCGCGCGCCGAGTACCGCACCGCGTGGTCGCTGCCGGGCGTGACGATCACCACCGAGATGCCCGACGACGCGGTGCTGGCCTTCCGGCCCGATCGCCGCAGCTGCGTGGTCGCGCTCACGCACGATCCGAAGCTCGACGACCTCGCGCTGCTCGAAGCTTTGCAGAGCGATGCCTTCTACGTGGGCGCCATCGGCTCGCGTCGCAATGCCGAGGCGCGGCGCGACCGCATGATCGAGCACTTCGACCAGACCGACGAGTCGCTCGCGCGCCTGCGTGGCCCGATCGGCATCTACATCGGCAGCAAGACGCCGCCGGAGATCGCGGTGAGCGTGATGGCCGAGATTCTTGCGGTGAAGAACACGGTGCCGCTGCCGCGCGAGATGGAAGTGGCACGCGCCAAGGAACGCTTGGCCGCTTGAGACGGCGTTGGCCGCAGGCCCGCCAGCCCTTCCTTCTTCTACTCTTCCTCGGCCATCCGCTTGGGGATCGGCGCCTGGTCCGACTGCGCAGAAGGAGGCACGTCGCCGCTCTTTTGCCGCTCGCGGAACAGCGCCGCGCGCATCAGGAAGATGGTGGTGACCGGCGTGGTGAGCGCCACGAACAGCACGATCAGCACCGCGTGCAGGAAGATGCCGTGGCTCTGCACCGAGAAGTAGACGATGGTGGCGACCGTCATCGACCACACGCCGCCGGTGGCGCCCAGCGTGGGTGCATGGATGCGGCGAAAGAAGGTCGGCAGCCGCACCAGGCCGAAGGAGCCGATGGCGGCGAAGGCCGCGCCCAACACTACGAACACCGCGGTGACGATCTCGGCCCAAAGCGGCAACGGACCCAGGACAGGATCGGTCATTCGATCACCTCCCCGCGCAGCAGGAACTTGGCCATCACCGTCGAGCCCACGAAGCCGAACAGCGCGATCAGCATGGCGGCACCGAAGTACACGTCGCTCGCGTAGACGATGCCCAGCACCAGCATCATCAGCATGCCGTTGATGTAGAGGCAGTCCAGCGCCATCACGCGGTCTTGCGCGGAGGGGCCGATCAGGAGGCGGGTGAGGGCGCAGAGCATCGCGACCGCCAGCAGGAACAGCGCGAACTTGAGCGACCAGAAGAGGATGGGCGTCATGACTCGAAGATCTCCATCAGCGGGCGTTCGTAGCGGGTTTTGATCTGCGCGATGAAGGCGGCTTCGTCCTCCAGGTCGAACACGTGGATCAGCAGCACGCTGCGGTCGAAGGCGACCTCGCCCCAGGCGGTGCCGGGCGTGAGGCACATGATCATCGCGAGCACCGCGAGGCCGTTGGGGTCGCGCATGTCCAGCGGGATGAGAACGAACTTCGAGTGGATGCTTTCGCTGCGCCTGACGAGCAGCGCGCGCGTCACCGCGAACACCGAGTGCGACATGTCGTAGAGCACGACCAGCCAGAGTTTCAGCGCCACGCCGGGGCGGCGCATGCGCACCGTGGCGGGCCGGAGGCCCTTGGTCAGCAGCGGCACGGCGATGGCCAGCAGCACGCCGGACACCAGCGTGCTGGCCTCGACCGACTGGTTGAGCAGCAGCCAGACGATGAAAAGCGCGAACGACAGCGGCGGCGAAGGAATCAGGCGTTTCATGGCGTGCTGCCTTTCACGTCGGCCTTCGGCGGATTCGGCACCTGCCGAGCGCTCATCACCGCCTGGCGGTAGGCGCTGGCCGTGCGCAGACCTTCGGCGGTGGCCATCGCATGGCGCATGACCGGCTCGGCCCAGACGGTGAGCGCGATGCATGCGGCGATCAGGCCGGCCACGGGCAGCACCTCGACGGCGGGCAGGGACGGCAGGTTCCCGTGCGGCTGGGTCCAGAAGTGGCGGATGCCGGTGCGCGTGAGCGCGATCAGCGCGAGGAAGCCCGAGGCGATCAGCAGCACGAGAAAGGTCCAGCCCGCGACGTTGATCGCCGCGCTGCCGCCCATGAGCCCCGAGAGCATCGCGAACTTGCCGACGAAGCCCGACAGCGGCGGCAAGCCGGTGAGCAGCAGCGTGCAGGTCATGAAGCTCAGGCCGAGGAAGGCGACGCCGGCCGGGATGGCGCGGCCGTAGAGCGCCTGCGCGTCGTCGTCCAGGTTCACGTCGCTCAGCGCGCGCAAGTCTTCCGCGAGAAAGGGCGCGTTGCCCGCGGCCTCGTGCGGCGCCACGCTCATGCCGGCGTTGCGCCAGCGCTCGATCATGTCGGTGAGCAGGAAGAAGGCGCTCACCGCGAGCGTCGAACTCAAGAGGTAGAACAGCGCGCCGGCCCACACCGCCGGCTGGCCGAGGCCCACCGCCGCGAGCAGCGTGCCTGCCGAGATCAGCACGCTGAAGCCCGCGAGGTTCGACAAGCGCTGCGTGCCGACGATGCCGATGGCGGCGACNNACGCCCAGCTTGGTGAGCAGCGCGAAAACGGCGCCCACCGGCGACACCGCGGCGCTGTAGGCCGGCACCAGCCAGAAGTTGAGCGGCCACGCGCCGGCCTTGGCGAAGAAGGCGGTGAAGAGAATGGCGGCGGCCGCGTGCACCAGGCCGCGGTCGGCCGGCGCGATCTGGGCGATGCGCATGCCCAGGTCTGCCATGTTCAGCGTGCCGGTGGCGCCGTAGAGCATCGACGCGCCGATGAGGAACAGCGACGAGGCCGCCAGGTTGATCGCGATGTAGTGCAGGCCGGCCTGCACCCGCAGCCGGCCCGAGCCGTGCAGCAGCAGCCCGTAGGAGGCGGCCAGCATCACCTCGAAGAACACGAAGAGGTTGAAAAGATCGCCGGTGAGGAAGGCGCCGTTCAGGCCCATGAGCTGCAGCTGCAGCAGCGGATGGAAGTGCACGCCCGCGCGGTCCCAGCGCGAGGTGGAATAGATGGACGCGGCGAAGGCGACCACGCCGGTGAGCGCCACCATCATGGTGGAGAGCCGGTCGGCCACCAGCACGATGCCGAAGGGTGCACGCCAGTTGCCCGGCAGGTACACGCCGATGGAGCCCGCCCCGCCGCCGGTGTCGGCCGCGTTCACCCAGCGCAGCAGCGCGAGCGCGGCCAGAAGGCCCACCAGACCCGAGACCACGCTCAGGAACGACTTGGCGCGGCGCCGGTTTTCGCCCAGCAGCAGCATCAATGCGGCGGTGAGCATCGGCACCAGGATCGGCACCGCCACCAGGTGCGGCATGCTGAATTCGAGCAGCTGGTCGAGCAGGCGGAAGACTTCGCTCATTCGCGCGCCTCTTCCTGTTCCTGGCGCTCTTCGCCGTCCACATGGTCGGTGCCCGTCAATCCGCGCGAAGCCAGCAGCACCACGAGGAACAGCGCGGTCATCGCGAAGCCGATGACGATGGCGGTAAGCACCAGCGCCTGAGGCATCGGGTCGGCGGTATTGGCGAGCGTGGCCGCGAAGCCGGGGATCAGCACCGGCTCGCTGTCGACCTTGAGCCGGCCCATGCTGAAGATGAAGAGGTTGACCGCGTACGAGATGAGCGTGAGGCCCATGATCACCTGGAAGGTGCGCGGGCGCAGCAGCAGGTAGACACCCGAGCCGGTGAGCACGCCGATGGCGAGGGCGAGCACGATTTCCATCAGTGCGCTCCCTCCGCGGCTTCGGATTCGGCCTGCGCTTCTTTTTCAGCCTGCTCGTCGGCCCAGCGGTGGCTGCGGATGGACTGGTGGGCCAGCGCGGTGAGGATCAGCATGGTGGCGCCGAGCACCAGCGCGAACACGCCGATGTCGAAGAAGAGGGCGCTGGGCACGTGGATATCGCCGAGCACCGGCAGGTGCAGGTGGGCGGTGTGCGTGGTGAGGAACGGATAACCGAAGAACACCGCGCCGCTGCCGGTGGCAAGCGCGAACAGGAGGCCGATGGCGATCCAGCGGCGCGGGTAGATGCGCAGGTGCTCCTCGACCCATTCGGTGCCCGAAACGATGAACTGCAGCACCAGCGCCACCGACATCACCAGCCCCGCGACGAAGCCGCCGCCCGGCGCGTTGTGGCCGCGCATGAAGAAGTAGACCGACACCAGCACCGACAGCGGCAGCAACAGGCGCACCAGCACGGCGGGCACCATGAGGTAGCCCACGGCGGTGTCCTTGGCGCGGCGCGGATTCAGCAAGTCGCTGCTGCCGTCATCGGACTGCGCGCGTTGTTGCGTCGGCAGTGCCATCGACTCGATGGCCGGGCGAAAGCGCCGCAGCAGCGCATACACGGTGAGCGCGACCACGCCGAGCACGGTGATCTCGCCGAAGGTGTCGAAGCCGCGGAAGTCGACCAGCATCACGTTGACCACGTTGGTGCCGCCGCCCTCGGTGAGCGCGCGCTCCAGGAAGAAGGGCGAGATGCTTTGCGGGAAGGTCCGCGTCATCATGGCCCATGCCAGCGCCGCCATGCCGCTGCCGGCCACGATGGCCACCAGCAGGTCGCGTCCGCGCCGGCCCCAGGGGCGAAGGCGGGCGCGCGCGGGTTGAATGACGTCCTTGCTGCGCATCGGCAGCCAGCGCAGGCCCAGCAGGATCAGCACCGTGGTCACCGCCTCGACCACCAACTGCGTGAGCGCGAGGTCGGGCGCCGAGAACCAGATGTAGGTCACGCACGAGACCAGGCCCGCGCCCGCGGCCAACATCAGTGCGGCGAGCCGGTGAAATTTGGCCTGCCAGGCCGCGGCAATGGCGCAGACGCCGCCGATCAGCCATGTCATGGCGAACATCGGCGAGAACGGCAGCAGCTCGCGTGTGCCGGTGCCCGCGGGTGTGTGCATCAGCGCGGCGAAGGCGCCGGCCACCGCCACGACCACCAGCAGCAGGAGCTGCGTCTGCATGCGGCGCGTGCCGAAGAGGCGGCGGCTGCGCCGGCCGGCTTCGCTCAGGAGCGCAAGCAGGTGCTCGAAGATGACCTGGCCGTCGAAGCGGTGCAAAAGCGGCGTATGTTCGAGGCCGCCACCCGCGCGGCGGCGACGCTGCAGCAGATAGAGCGCCGCGCCGCCCGCGAGCGCCACGAAGCTCATCACGAGCGGCAGGTTGAAGCCATGCCACACCGCCAGGCTGTATTCGGGCAGCGTTCCGCCGACGACCGGCGTGGCGGCCGCCGCAAGCATCGGTCCCACGGACCACGCCGGCGCCACGCCCACCACGAGGCAGATCAGCACCAGCAGCTCGACCGGCACGCGCATCCAATGCGGCGGCTCGTGCGGATGCTTGGGCACTTCGTCGCCGCAGGGCGGGCCGAAGAACACGTCGAATACGAAGCGCGCCGAATACGCCACGCTGAAGATGCCGGCGATGGTCGCGATGACCGGCAGGCTGAAATCGACCCACGGCGTGGACTGGATGAACACCGTCTCGGCGAAGAACATTTCCTTCGATAGAAAGCCGTTGAGCAGCGGCACGCCGGCCATCGAAGCGCTGGCGATGATGGCCAGCGTGCCGGTGATGGGCATGAGCCGCATCAGGCCGCTGAGCTTGCGGATGTCGCGCGTGCCGGTCTCGTGGTCGATGATGCCGGCGGCCATGAACAGCGAGGCCTTGAAGGTCGCGTGGTTCATGACATGGAACACCGCCGCCACCGCCGCGAGCGGGCTGTTGAGGCCCAGCAGCAGCGTGATGAGCCCGAGGTGCGAGATGGTCGAGTAGGCCAAGAGCGCCTTCAGGTCGCGCTGGAACATCGCGATGAAGCCGCCCAGCAGCAGCGTGATCGCGCCCGCGCCGCCCACCAGCCAGAACCANNGCGCGGATCAGGTCGCCCGAGGCCAGCACCACGTCGAGGTCGTAGCTGCCGGTGATGCGGCCCAGCACCAGCACGCCGGCCAGGAGGCACAGGCCCCCCGCGCCGGTGACGGTGAGCGCCATGCGCGCGCCGCGCCGCGCGTCGCGGCGGTGGTGCCAGTAACCGATCAGCAGGAACGAGAAGAGGCTGGTGAGCTCCCAGAACAGCACCATCTGAATGAGGTTGCCCGAGAGCACCACGCCCATCATCGCGCCCATGAACGCGAGGAAGAACGAGAAGAAGCGCGGCACCGGATCGGAGGCCGACATGTAGTAGCGCGCATAGAGCACTACCAGCGCGCCGATGCCCAACACCAGCATGCAGAACAGCCACGCGAAGCCGTCCATGCGGAACACGAGGTTGAGGCCAAGAGCGGGAAGCCATTCGATCTCTTGCCGCAGCACATTGCCGTGCGCGATCTGCGGAAAGAACCATGCAACCTGGATGGCGCAGCCCAGTGCGACGAGGCCCGCGAGGGTCGACTCCCTGTTGCGCGCGTTGGACGGCATCAACGCGGCCAGCACGCTGGCAAGGAAGGGGAGTGCGACGAGAAAGACCAGGGGCATTGCGGTCGATTCTATCGGCGACCCCTATGGAAGCTCTTATCTATAACCGCAGGACATAAGGCGGTTTTTGGAAGCGATCAGGCCGAGAACGCCTGCACCGTGCGGATGCCCACCCAGGTGCAAAAGAGCGAGCCGCCCAGGTGGGCCGAGGCCGTCAGCATGGCCACGCCGAGCCGACCTTCGAGCAACATGGTCGTGACCTCGGCCGAGAAGCTGGAGAAGGTCGTGAGGCCGCCGAGAAAACCGGTCACCAGCGCCAGCCGCCAGACCGGATCGAGGTCGGGCAGCAGCTGGAACGCGGCGATGGCGATGCCGATGAGATAGCCGCCGATCAGGTTGGCCGCCAGCGTGCCCCAGGGCATGAGGCCGCCGGCGCCGAACCAGAGGGCCAGGCCCCAGCGGGCCAGGGCGCCGACCGAGGCGCCGACGCAGATCGCAAGAATCGGAAGCAGCATGGGGCTATTGTCCGGGCACTCGTTGCCCTGATCCACGGCCTCTCGGGAGCCCGTGTTTCTTTTCGTGGAACACCGAGGAACCGGCTTCGCCGGGCCTCAGGTGTTGCCCCCGGGAAGGGGGTGGAGAAGCGACACGAAGTGCGCGGAGCCTGGGGGCGAGCTCAACTCAGGGTGCCATCTGCTGCGGCAGCCAGGTCACGAGTTGCGGCACGAAGTAGATGAGCAGCACCGCCGCCACCATCAGGAAGAACATCGGCAGCGTCACGCGCGCGATGTAGAGCAGGTCCCTGCCCGTCATGCCCTGCAGCACGAAGAGATTGAAGCCCACCGGCGGCGTGATCTGCGCCATCTCGACCACCAGCACGATGAAGATGCCGAACCACACCGGATCGATGCCCGCCGCGGTCACGGTCGGCATGATCACGCCCATGGTCAGCACCACCATCGAGATGCCGTCCAGGAAACAGCCCAGCACGATGTAGAAGGCCGCCAGCATCAGGATGAGCTGGAACTTCGAGAGGCCCAGCGAGCCGATCCATTCGGCCAGGTGCCGCGGGAGACCGATGTAGCCCATGGCCAGCGTGAGGAAGGCCGCGCCCGCGAGGATCAGCGCCATCATGCAGTAGAGGCGCGTGGCGCCCAGTAGCGCTTCCTTGAAGCTGTGCCAGGTCAGCGAGCCCTGCACACCGGAGATGACCATCGCGCCGACCACGCCCACTGCCGCCGCCTCGGTGGCCGTGGCGATGCCCGCGTAGATGGAACCGAGCACCGACAGGATCAGCAGCGCGACCGGGATCAGCGACATCGAGGCCTTGAGCTTCTCCTTGAAGGGCAGCTTCGCGTCGGCCGGCGGCACCTTGTCGGGGTTGCGCAGCGCCCAGAACACGATGTAGCCCGAGAACAGCAGCGCGAGCAGGATGCCCGGGATGACGCCCGCGATGAACAGCCGCGCGATCGACACGTCCGCGCTCACCCCGTAGACGATCATGATGATCGAGGGCGGGATCAGGAGCCCGAGCGTGCCGGCCCCGGCCAGCGTGCCGATGACCATGTCGTCGGGGTAGCCGCGGCGCTTGAGCTCCGGCAGGCTCATCTTGCCGATGGTGGCGCAGGTGGCGGCGCTGGAGCCCGAGACCGCCGCGAACACCGCGCAGCCCACCACGTTGGTGTGCAGCAGCCGGCCCGGCAGGCTTTGCATCCAGGGCGCGAGGCCCTTGAACATGTCCTGCGAAAGCCGCGTGCGAAACAGGATCTCGCCCATCCACACGAACAGCGGCAGCGCGGTGAGCGTCCAGCTCGAGGCCGATCCCCAGATGGTCACGGCCATGGCGTCGCCGGCGGGGCGCGACGAGAAGATCTGCATGGCGATCCACGCCACGCCCGAGAGCGTGAGGCCGATCCACACGCCGCTGCCCAGGATGAGGAAGAGCGCGGCGATCAGGAGGCCCGCGATGGCGATGTCACTCATGGCGAAGCGCCTCCGTGCCTGCGGCCTTGGCGGGGCGGCCGCGCCACTCGATCACGAACTCGTCCAGTGACGCGATGGCAAAGACGATGACGCCGAACGCCATCGACAGCTGCGGTATCCATAGCGGCGTGGCGTCGTTGCCGGTGGAGATGTCGTGGTAGTCGAGCGACTGCCAGACCAGGCGCACGCTGTACCAGGCGAAGAGCAGCGCGAGCATCGCCGCGGCGCCCATGGCCCAGCGTTCGAGCCAGCGCTGCGCGGCGGGCGGCAGGTGCTGCAGCACCAGCGTCACGCGGATGTGCTCGCCGCGCTTGAGCGTGTGCGCGAGCGCGAGAAAACCCGCGCCGGCCATCAGGTATCCGGCGTAGGCGTCGATGCCCGGGATGTTGAAGTGAAGTTGCCGGCCGATGATGGACAGGAGCACCATCACCAGCAGGCCGATCATGAAAAGCGCCGCCAGTGCGGCGGCGCTCATGTAGAGAAGATCAAGCGTCTTGCGCATCGGGTGCAGTTCGAGGCCCGGACGGTCACATCTTCTTGTAGGCGTCGACGACGGCCTGGCCTTCGGGGCCGGCCTTCTCGGTCCACTCCTTGATCATGGTGTCGCCGACTTTTTTCATGTCGGCCTTGAGCTGCGCCGAGGGCACATGCACCGTCATGCCGTTCTTCTTGAGCAGGTCGAGGTATTCGACGTTCTTCTTCTTCGAGAGGTCCCAGCCGCGCTTCTCGGCATCGGCCGCGGCCTTGAGCACCGCGTCCTGCGTGGGCTTGTCGAGCGCGTCGAAGGCCTTCTTGTTCATGAGCACCGCGTTCTTCGGGAGCCACGCCTGTGTGTCGTAGAAGTTCTTGATGTACTCGTAGGTCTTGGTGTCGTAGCCGGTGGAGCCCGAGGACATGTACGACTCGATCACGCCGGTGGCCATGGCCTGCGACAGCTCGGCCTGCTGCACCGTGACGGGCTGCGCGCCGACGAGTTCGCCGATGCGCGCGGTGGCGGGGCTGTACGCGCGCCACTTCACGCCCTTCAGGTCGGCGGCCGATGCGATTTCCTTCTTCACGAAGATGCCCTGCGGCGGCCACGCCACCGTGTAGAGCAGCTGGATGCCTTGCTCTGCGAGCTTCTTCTCGAGCGCGGGCTTCTGCGCCTGGTAGAGCTTCCAGGCGGCGTCGTAGCTGTCGGCCAGGAACGGAATGCCGTCGGCACCGAACATCTGCCACTCGTTCTGGTAGTTCACCAGGAGGATTTCGCCGAGCTGCGCCTGGCCGCCCTGCACGGCGCGCTTGATCTCGGGCGCCTTGAAGAGCGACGCGTTGGCATGTACGGTGATCTTGAGCTTGCCGCCGCTGCCCTTGTCGACATCGCTTGCGAACTGGGTGATGTTTTCCGTGTGGAAGTTGCTCGCCGGGTAGGCGGTGGGCAGGTCCCACTTGGTCTGCGCAAAGGCTGCTGCGCCGAGGGTCAGGCCAGCGAGGGCAATGCCGAACTTGTGATTCATGAGCGCTCCGGAACGTATGAAAGTGAAAACGAAAATGAGCATACGTGCAAATTCCGGGCCATCTCTGAGGCATTTCCCTGCCTTGGTGCATGCATGAAAAAGCCGCCTCGAGGGCGGCTTTTGCGGTTGCTCTATGTGCGTGATCAGGGCTTGGCAGCCTTGGGAGCCTTCGATGCTGCGGGAGCCGCACCGCCGAAGGCTTGGCCGTTCACCGTGAGACCCTCGGCCGAGAGCTTCTGGGCCTTCTTCTCCTTNNGAGGTCGGGCCAGTCCTTGAACTCGCCTTGCTTGCGCGCCTCGATGATGCGCTTGGACATCGCAGGGCCGACGCCATTGAGGCCATCGAGCTCGGCTTCGGTGCCCTTGTTGACATCGACGGCAGCGAACGAGGCGGCCGCGAACAGCATGGCCGAGACGGCCAGGATCTTCTTGAACATGATTGAAAAACTCCCTGATTTGTTGGTATGACTGACAGCCGACAAATGCGTCGGCCCGCGTTCAACGAGACCAGGGAAAAGGGCGTTGACGACGTCACCGCCCTGGTGACCATTGTTCCGAAACGTGGTCGGAA
>CXWL01022531.1_pt1 | contig 10374 bp, 15 predicted proteins | sample 590931 | NCBI WGS metagenome assembly CXWL01 (sample SAMEA3498368, study PRJEB10139) | groundwater metagenome | biome: water well; material: biofilm material | place: Germany | collected 2015-04-27
GATCGAGCGCGAAACCAAATCGGGCGAGGGAGAGGAGTAGTATGAACTGGGCCGATCCGTTAGTGTTGATATGTTTCGGAGTTGCTATAGTCGGAATGGTTGTTGTGCTCATTCTCAAACGGAAGGCCACCCCATGACCACGCCGAGCGAGGGGAAGATACCAATGAGCGATGAGACGAGGATGGCACAGGAATGTCTGAGGTGGCTGGAGGACAATCCGCCGATGGTGCTGCACAACGGTTCGGGTGTGATGGCTGTAGGTCATGCTCCGGCAACCGTTGAGAGTTTGCTCCGCTTCTCTCAGGTCGTGGCGTTGGAAGCGAAGATCGAGGCGCTGGAAAGCATGAGAGTTGTTTCATGGGTTGTCGCTGATAAGTTCGGGCGCATGGAGCTACTTGAGAAAATCAGTGAACTCCGCACCGAGCTGGCGAGGCTGAAGGAGGCAAACGATGGGACTGTTTAGTGCAATCGTCGGGGTAGCCATCGAGACTGTGAAGTTGCCGCTGTCGATAGCGAAGGACGTGTTCATGGTCGTGCCCACAGGCGGCGACACTCACGAAACGCATCAGAACCTTGAGCGCATCAAGCGGGAAGCGGAGAAGGCCCAATGATCCGCTACCTCATTCTCGCGGTGGTCGTGGCGGTGGCGGTAGTGGGGTCCAGTGAGGTTCAGTCCCAAGATTCCGAAATCCGCGCTTATATCGACTGGCTGAAGGTGGAGCGGGAGTTGTCCAATCCGCTCAGTGGTGTTGTCGATACACTCGCAATGTCATTCACGCTCTATCACCACAAAGAGCGCGGAACTGTACCGCACTCGACCGTTATGATGTTTGTGGACATGCTCATGGATGATGCCGAGAGAATGCAACAGCGCATCACCCGTCTCGCTGTTGATAGTGCGTTTAATCACAATAGGCCGTACTATCGGTCGAGTGCCATTGAAAAGTTTGACTCACTAATTGTGTTGGCAAATGTACGACTTGCCAACTGCCCATGCGACACGGGCAAGGGGACGACTAACTCCGAGGGCGGGGGAGAGTAGATGGATTATACGACGTTCATTGAAGGCAAGCGTATCTCGGACCAACCAACGGGGTTGACTGACGTCCCCGACTTGAATCCGCAGTTGTTCGACTTCCAGCGGGACATTGTGAAGTGGGCGCTGCGACGTGGCCGTGCAGCCATCTTCGCCGATTGCGGCATGGGTAAGACGCCAATGCAGTTGGAATGGGCGAAGCACGTCCCTGGGCGAGTGCTGATTCTGGCACCGTTGGCCGTGGCCCATCAGACGATACGCGAAGGGGTGAAGTTTGGCGTACCTGTCACCTATGCGAGAAACCAGCAACAAGCGGATGCGGGAGAACGCATCACGATAACTAATTACCAAATGCTCGATCATTTCGACGTGGCGCAATACTCCGGGATTGTCCTGGATGAGTCGTCGATTCTCAAATCGTATGAGGGGAAGTTTCGGAATCAGATCATTGAGTCATTCCAAAACTGTCAGTTTCGATTGGCCTGTACCGCCACCCCTGCCCCTAACGACTTCATGGAGTTGGGGAATCATGCCGAGTTTCTCGGAGCGATGACGCGCACTGAAATGCTCTCGATGTTCTTTGTCCATGACGGCGGAGAAACGCAGAAGTGGAGAGTTAAGGGGCATGCGGAGTCCGACTTCTGGAGATGGGTGTGCTCGTGGGCTGTGATGATCCGCAAGCCGTCCGACTTGGGTTATGATGATGGACGGTTTCAATTGCCGCCAATCCGATTCCATTCTGTTGTTGTGCCATCCGAGCCATTACCCGGCTATTTATTCCCTGTGCATGCGGCCACACTGATTGAGCGACGGGATGCGCGGCGCGAGTCGATTGTGGCAAGGGCGGATAAATGCGCCGAAGTGATTAACGGGAACAAAGACCGATGGATGATATGGTGCAATCTGAACGCCGAAGGGGATGCGCTCGTGGATTCGATCCGCGATGCGGTGGAAGTACGCGGGGCCGATGACGNNATGGGATTTGCGGACGGGAAGATTGATCGGCTCGTGAGCAAGCCATCTATCGCCGGATTCGGGATGAACTTTCAGGCATGCCATAAGGTTGCATTTGTCGGGCTGTCAGATTCATACGAACAATTCTATCAGGCAGTGCGACGGTGTTGGAGATTTGGGCAAGAGCATCCGGTTGACGTGTATATCATCACATCGGAATCCGAAGGCGCGGTTGTCGAGAACATCAAACGGAAAGAGGAAGACGCAATGCGCATGGCCGAGATGATGGTTGAGCACATGAAGGATATAAACGCCGCCGACATTCACGGCATACAGCGGACCCGCGACGAATACGAGACTGACGTTGTGGCGCGGGACCTATGGGAGTCGCGGCTTGGAGATTGCGTTGAGGAATGCGCGAAAATCCCCGACGACTCAATCGGGTATTCGATCTTCTCGCCTCCATTCGCGTCGCTGTATACGTACTCGGCATCAGAACGGGATATGGGGAATTGCCGCGATACTGAGGACTTTGGTAGACACTTCGCGTATTTGGTCAAAGACCTATATCGCGTCACGATGCCGGGGCGGTTGCTGTCATTCCATTGCATGAATCTGCCGACATCGAAAGTGCATCACGGCTACATTGGGATCATCGACTTTCGCGGCCAACTGATAAAGGTATTTGAGGAAGCGGGATTCATTTTTCATTCGGAAGTGTGCATCTGGAAAGACCCGGTTACGGCGATGCAGCGCACAAAGGCCAAGGGGTTGCTGCACATGCAACTCGTAAAGGATTCATGCGCGTCACGGCAGGGCATCCCCGACTTCCTCGTGACAATGCGTAAACCCGGAGACAACCCCGGCCCGGTGAGTGGGGCACTATCGGAGTTTGTTGGGGATCAATCCACGTTCCGCAATGACGGGAATCTGTCAATCGACATTTGGCAACGGTACGCATCCCCCGTGTGGATGGATATTCGCCCCAATCGCACACTCCAAGCATCCCCCGCCCGTGAAGAATCCGACGAGCGCCATATCTGCCCCTTGCAACTGGACGTGATCGAACGCGCCCTGCAGCTATGGACCAACCCCGGCGACTTGGTTCTTTCCCCATTCGCGGGGATCGGATCGGAGGGGTATTGTGCCGTGAAGATGAAGCGGAGATTCATCGGGGTCGAATTGAAGAAGTCCTACTGGCAAGTCGGGATCAAGAATCTGGATAGGGCGGTGAGTGAACGCGACAGGGGGACGCTATTTGAAAACGCCGAAAGTGACGATCAAGTGGAATCCACGGAAGCACCAGTGGGGTTGCCAGAATGAACGCGGCGACTGGCTCGTATTCCACAATACGGCAAGTCTGATGACGAAAGCCGAGTATGTGGCAATGGTGAGGAAGATCGGGAGAGAGCGGGGGTTTAAGGTGAGGGTGGGATGAATGGTGCAGAGTCGCGGAACAATGGGCCCAGACCGCATTGGCAGGAAACTCGCGTCACCCCCGATAAGTCGTGAGGAAATTGACGAGATTTCTACCTCGATGGCTGCTCAGAGTTTCGGAATCGGGGAGCGATCTGTTTGTGGGAATGCTGTTGAGATGTGCGATATATGCGGACGGAGACTTCAGGAATACATTTGCTCTGAATGCGGACGAGTGTTTGAGTCACGCGGAATGCACAATGATCGCGACTGGAACACGTGGGATGGACTGACCGGGTATTGGACCGCAATGAGGAATGGGATTGTTTCGATGTGGGACGACGAAGGCGGTGAGGATAAGTGAGCCAAATTCTCCAAATCGAAGCCATCGCCATGCGGCTAACGGGGCAGTCCAACCCAGTTCCCCCGGAGGTGACCGACCTGGTCCGCGAATGGTCCCGATTTAACGGGGCCAACGGGCCAGTGGACATGGGGACAAGGCGCCTGGCCGACCTATCCGAGAAGTGGGTGCAGGCCATCCTCTGGAAAGCTCAGAAAGCCGAGAAAGACGCCACACCGCGCCCTCTCCCGTTGTTTGATGGATTACCCCCAACCAAGAAGCAACGTGCTGTACGGGCAAATAAACGCCCAAAGAAGTTCAATGAATGGGTGGCTACGGGTGTGGACCCGAATAAGCGAGGGCCAGTTGATATTCCCGACAACCACCCGGATTCAATCCCGTTTTAGTTATCAACAGTGTGGAGGGAATGTGAACAAGAAGCTACTTGAGCGGGTGCAGAGTCGGGCACGACGGTAGAAAGCGGTGAAGGCGGCCACACTAATGACGATCTGCGACAACTGCGGTGGGGAGTTTGAGGGGGGACGGCAGACGGCGTATTGCCCGAAATGCACAGTGGCTAAGTTGCCGCGAACGGCGATGCATGGGCAAATGAACTACGATTCGATGCCCGATCATTCCAAGGTGTTTAGTCGGGCCAAGACCCTCAAGCCTCTGGACGTGCAGCACATGACGCCGGAGCGGATTATTCGGGCGGTGAGGGATGGGTTGCTATGATCACCACCGCAACCGTGTTCGATGAGAAAGTTTGGGAACCAGTCGGCATCCCTGTAGCACCCTACAGCTTAAAGAATCGACGCCAATGGAAACCGATCTGGAAAAACAAAGTGAAGATCATGACGCTCTCTCCATCCGACGAAGCGCAGAAGTTCTTAGACGACGCATCGCTCATGTGGAAAGCGTTGCGCCCCGACACTCCGTTCGGAAAGCAAGACAAGTTGGAGTTGGAGTATGTTATCCGTTACTCAAACTACATGCAGGATTTTGTTGGGGCGCAAGATGCCATTGCCGACGCTCTGGCAAAGTCGGGAGTGATACCGAACGACCGTGCCATCCGTTCCCTTGGCCCGAATTGTCATGTGATGGATGAGGTGGGGGAGCCGATGACGTGGGTGCGATTAACGAGAACGGGGAGCTTACCGTGGGAGGTGCAATGAGAGCAATTCTGATTGCCGTGGCGGTGCTGTGCGTGGGGTGTGGGGCAGACGACCCCGCCCCGGCTTTCGTAACCGCAACCTATGAAACCTTAAGCCCGGACGGGCCGTGCGTTCAAGGGTATTGCGCCACGCGACGTTGGGGAGCGGGGACAGTTAAGAACATTGGTGAGTCCGTGGCGTACACGGTGAAGATTCATATCAGGACGGCTTGCGAGAACTACGCCGTTTATTCCACTCCGCAGAATCTTGGCCCTGGGATGTCGGGGGTATACGAGACGGGGTTATATTTTGGGTGCGAGGCGGAGAGCGTTGGGGTAAGTTGGGATGAGTTGTAACCACGCCGGAGGGATGATGTTTGAAACCGCAAAGGGTAACTCGATTCTTCTAACGATGCCAGACGGCACACCGTTTCGCGCGCGGATCGTCTTCGATGAGCATTGCGATGTCTGCTACATTCCGCTGACTTCATGGATGAGCGAAACACGAGCCGACAACATGGCCGCAAACATTGTCCGCGCCCTCAATGAGTCCGTCGATTGCAAGTGTGAGCCGTTGCCAATTCTCGAATAAGTAAAAACCCCGCCCACCACAGGGGATGAGCGGGGTTAGTGGCCGCACTCTCTTCGGAGCGAGCGAAGAAAGCACATCATGACAGTTGGGTGACTGTCAAGTTCTTAGATAAACGGATCGGCAAGAAACAAATTCATCCCGCGCGTTGACAGCGGGCGCACCTTGACATAGGCATTCTGAGCAATCGCATCCGCCACAGTGAGAGTTTTAGATCCCCCACCCGCAGCTCCGATACACTGCCAGATCGACAGATTGTCGAATCCACGCCATACAATTTCAACATGATGAATCTTCGACTCATCCGACATCGACCAAAACGCCAAGCAACCAGGACGTGATTGTGCCGTTGCCACCTTCCCTTTCGAGTTCAAGTCTGCGTACAACCCTGCCGCCGTAGTATCGAACCCCGATGGGTACAACCCCACACTCTTCCCGCATTCAAGCACTAACCCAGAACAATCAAACCCGGCAAGCGGATCATCCCCACCCCATCGGTAGGGGTGTCCGATCTGGCGTTCTGCCATCCAGAGAAATGCATCACGAATCGTCATGGGCAATCTCCTCTTCCAGTAATCGCAGGTAGGCAGTTGGTTGTGGTGTCGGTGAGGTTCACCGGGATACTCTCCAAGTCCCAAGCCCCAATCGCTCGGAAGTGCCAGCGCGTACTGTCCTGCTTCATGTTGCTGTTGAGCGGACAGTACAGCGTCCATTGCCCGTTGCCGTCTGTGGTGTCGGATAGAACCATACCGAGTCGGTATGTGGCGCCAAGCGCAGTGTCAACCAGGTAGTCTGCGGTATCATGCCCGATGCGAATGAGTGTAGCCCTCACCACTCTCCCTGAATCCGCCACCCCGCCTTTGTATTCGTAGCCATACACCGGCTTGAGTTGCGGCCCAGTTGGGGCCGCAATCACGAGGTTATACCCGAAGATCGTGTCGTTGTCATGAGTCCCGCTCGTACTTGTAATTGTCCGAGGATTCCAATAATACCCCATACGGAACCCGGAGAATGTGACCGATGCGCTTTGCGGGATAGAGATTGGGCCGGACCCATTGGCTCCAGTTTCTCCGCATTCTCCGAGTTGGGCGCCCGATGAATTGGTAGCACAGATCGTGACATAGGGGATGTTCATGTCTGTCCCCGACGTGTCACGCGCCCAGACTGTATCATATACGGCACCTGACCCGGCGAGACAGACAAGATCGGATTCGCGCGCCACTGGATCACTCACCAGCGACGCCGCTTGCCCGCCACCTACCGAGTCATGGAGCGCGGCACGTACCTGAGAATCGGTGGCCCCGCTTCCCGCTGCTGCCGCTTCATCCATCGAATCGCGGATCGCGTCAAGCCCCGCCCCAACCGATCCCGCCGTACTCGTAGCAAACACCCACGACTTACGCCATGTCGAGTCAGACAGAAGTCCGGCAATGTAGGTGTATACGTTGGCGTCAATGTCGGCTGAATCAATCGCGCCTGATGCAATCCCATTTACGAGAGTAACGGCAAGGGCCGTCCCAATCGTAGACCCATCCAAGTCAATTGTCGTGTTGTCCTCATCGAGGGTGGCGAGTCTCTGAACGAAACGCGCCGCCAATGCGGTGGAGTCAGAAGACCCCGCTTCTCCCGCCGCAACCCCCCATACCTTGCGCCCGAAAATGCGCGAGACGAGAGCCGAGTCGTTAGCAGACAGGGCTTGGGATGTGTCGGTTATTAGTGCGGCCAACCTGCTGAGAATGAGAGCGAGGGAGTCGTTGAGGAACGTCACGTCGATTAGGTCCACCTGCGAGTTGGCGAGGGTGCCGGTGGCGGCATCTAAGTCGGGAGCCGTTGTAAGCGTGGCTATCTGTGCATCGGCCAGATCACCTTGTGCCGAGTCGAGGTTTGGTCGCATCCCGACAATCATATTACCAGTGGTCCCGACCGTATAGGCGGCGGCGAACACCGAGTCTCGAAATGCCGCCGTAGTATAAGTAGATTGCGTCTTGTACTTCGAGACACGCGCCATCCATATAGAGTCTGCTATTTCTCTGGCCGCAGTCCCGCCAAGCTCACCTGCATTTATTGCGCCGTCTTCCACAGCGTTTGCATCTATAGCTCCGAGTGCAAACGAGCCATTCGTGATCGCCTCAGACTGGAGAGACTGAACAATTGAAGTCGATAAGGCGGTCCCTGTTATATTCGCATACCCAACCGTATCCCCCTGATTATTGCGAATGACGTTGTGCCGATTGTTCGTATAGTCGAGGGCTTGGAGTACGGAGTCCATCGTTGTAGCGTTCCACGGAATCGTACCGCCGTCGAGGTTTGTCACCTCAGAGAGTATCGAAGCGATCTCTGCCTGAAACTGCCCCGCGTTATCATACACTTGCAATGTGTCAAGAATCTGCTGAACCAATGCCTGAAACTTTCCGGCGTTGTCGTAGACTTGCAGTGTATCCCTGACTGTGTAGAGTTGATTCAGTGAATCCGTCACAACCTGCACAGTTGCATTCGTCTCGCGGTAGTACCCATCTTCCCACACCCATACTGTCACGGCAAGCGTATAGCTGTTGGAGTCGGCAGGAATTCCGTCTATCCAGTGTATCTTACGATTGAACCATATCTCAGTCTCACCGCGCCGCGATGTCGTATCAACTCCGGGGCAGGCATACGCCGCGCCACCGGAATCCCAAGCGATGAATGTGCCATCGTCCAGATACGTGAACACCGTGATCGAGTCAGGATGATCGGGTGTCGCATACTGCAATGTCTGACGACCAAGCGTGTCGATAGGACCGTTGATCGGGAATACAATCGGTTCCGTGACTTTCTTAACCCCAAGAAACTCAGCCCGTACTATTTGCGGAGAGAGGCACAGGATGAGAGCGAAAATAAGGGCGGCTACTATTTTCGATTCTCTGAAACTTAGCAAATTACTTTTCGATGTCATCTATATCTCCCGCGAATCTCTTGGTATTTTCCCACACAAAATGCCGCAACTGCCAGTCAATCCATCCGGTCTTGAGCATGAACGGTCGGCGGGTAGAGGAACCACCGGCCGCCACCGTAGTCCCGTTCACGAATATGTCTACCTTGTCGTCAGCGTCGCTTGTGCCAACCAAGAGAGCAGGCCATCCAGCCGCGGGCGAATGAACGAATACCATAGTATAGCTTCCGCTTCCTGTGCCAGCCGTGATATAAGTGCTCTTAGTGTCAGTGGTGTGATTCGAGTCGGCGTATACGCAAAACAGATATGCTGTAGATGGTTGCAACGTCACTGTCACGTCACCGGAATTGCGGGTAAACCTCAACTCGCGGAACCCTTGAAACCCGCCATTCGCGGCGGTATCGTCTGAGACTGTTGACCAGTACGTTGTGTCAATGAGTGTTAAATCGGAGTTCTTGAACACCGCCCCCTTAAATATCCCATCCGTCGTCGCCGTACCTATCGCCATTACTGGATTGATCGACACAGCTTCAAATGTGCTATCTGCTGGTGTCGTATACTTTGCGGCGACGATGAGATTCTTACATGTCTGAATCGTCGTTGAGTTGTGCAGTCTCTCCCCAACATACCCCTGAGTCCCGGCGGTGTAGGTGACGTAGATGCCGAGATCATGGGTGGCAGGGGCCGCGCTTTGAATTGTCGGGTTAGGGAGCCATGCCGCGTATGTAAATGCATCAATCCACCAAGTGTACGTAGGGGATGTTGTGTTTTCTCCGATGAAACATGTCCCCGTCCCCGACGATGCCAAAAACCCAATTATGTACGTCCCCGCCGGAAGTGTGCGTTTGTGGTTGAACGGAACCGTGTACTGCGCCGTCGCCACGGGTACTTTCATCATGTCGGTTGCCATGACGAGCGACGAGTCCGATGCCAACCAAATCGCCCCACGTATCACCTTAACCGAAGTCGTATTCGCTAGAGAAACGGTCATGCTTGTAGGCACGGCATTCTCGGAGAGCGTCGCGACAATCCCGGCGATTTGGTTCTCAATGGTTGCGGAAGTGTATGTATCCACCGCCCCCGAATACCCGAACGTAGCCGCCCCCACCCCGCTGGTCGAAAGCAGGGTGAGGAGCAATGCCGCGATGATTGTCTTAGTCAAACCCATACGGCAATTCCTCATTGTCATTCGTTAGGCAGTAGTCGCCGCATTGGGGGCATTCACCCATCGGACCTACGGTTACAGAGCCGTGGCGAGGACAGGTGCCGGTCACTGGCAAAACTCCACCAGCACTTCGGTTGTCGGTTCGCCATACAGGTAATCGGTGTCCACCACCGTACCCCACGAGTAAGTAATCGACTTCATCACCGGAGTCGTCACCTTGAGAACGCGAATGCACCCATCCTCGAATACCACAGTGAACTGCGACCGAGACTGCATCGGCTCAAAGAACGTGCCATGCTTCCCCTCTTTAACAATCTTGATCGGATCGCCCTTGTGACCGCCCGGATTGTACGTGTAGCGCGTGACGGCATGGGCCGGGGACGCGATCACGCCGACACACAGCGCGACGATTGCACNNATGCACAGGCGAGTAGTTTGCGGATCATTTGACCTCCGGCGTTACGGTGTTGTTTTTGAACGTGCGGAAGAACCACGTCACCACCGCAGTAACTCCCGCGATCCCTGCAAGGATCTGTGCCTGAGTTTCGGCGGGTAAATCCAACCCAAAGAACGTCAGCACAGCCGCCAGCAACCCGATGGCCTGGGTCCAGTTGATCTTGGACAGCCACGCGCTTTTGACTGGCACTCCATTGACTACGGTTTCTCCCACATTATCCTCCCATTTGGTTACGAGATCATAGGCGCGAGTCCAGAGCTTGTACGCCTGAATCCCTTTGATTGCTTTCTTAAACATCGTCTTAGGTCGGGGTGCGCCGCGTCCAGTCGGCTTGA
>CXWL01076927.1_pt1 | contig 10374 bp, 5 predicted proteins | sample 590931 | NCBI WGS metagenome assembly CXWL01 (sample SAMEA3498368, study PRJEB10139) | groundwater metagenome | biome: water well; material: biofilm material | place: Germany | collected 2015-04-27
AGATGGGCGACAGCGAAAAGGCCTGGGAGCTGCTGCGCATGATCAACCCGGTCAGGCACGGCACCACTCCGGAGGGCAGTGCGCTGTACAAGGTCGAGCCCTACGTGGTGGCGGCCGACGTGTATGCGGTCTCGCCGCACATCGGACGCGGCGGCTGGACCTGGTACACCGGCTCGTCCGGCTGGATGTACCGCCTGATCGTCGAATCGCTGCTCGGCCTCGGCCTGGCGGGCGACCAGCTGACCATTGCGCCGCACCTGCCGGCGGAGTGGAACGGCTTCAAGCTGCACTACCGCTATCGCACTTCCAACTACACCATTTCGGTGACGCCGGGCGATACCGCGGCGCTGACCCTGGATGGGCAGGCGCTGGAAGGCAACGTCATCGCCCTGGCGGACGACGGCCGCGAGCACGCGGTCGAACTGCGGGTGGTGCGCGCGCACAAGGGGGTTGTCACGACTGACGAAACGTATTGAACGCCTGAGCGGTTTCGGCGTCAAAGGATCACTATGCCAAACAAGTCATCCATTGCCGTCGCCGCCGTTCTGCTCTGCTCTTCCGCCACGACCAGGGCGGCGGAGTGGAGCGACACCGCGCTGAGCTGGCGCATCGGCAACACCTTCGCCGAGCCGTTCAACCCGCTCGACATCCGCAAGAACATCTTTGCGCTGACCCATGCCAGCGGCTACAAGTACGGCAGCAACTATTTCAATGTCGACCTGCTGCAGTCGGACGGCAACGATCCCGGCGCGCTGAACCAGCGCTCGGACGCGCAGGAGGCCTACGTGCTGTACCGCCACACGCTCGACATCGGCAAGCTGCGCGGGACCGACCTGGCGTTCGGGCCGGTGACCGGCGTCGGCGCCACCATCGGCTTCGACTGGAACACCAAGAACGACGTCGGCTACAACTCGCGCAAGCGGATGCTGGTGGCCGGCCCCACCTTGATGTGGAAGGCGCCGGGCTTCCTGACCACCAGCCTGCTGCTGATTCACGAAAGCAATGCCCCGAGCGGCGCCTTTCCGCCCATCTCGGAGGTGCGCGGGCGCTACACCTACGACCTGCATCCGATGCTGTCGGCCAGCTGGGGCATTCCGGTCGGGCACGGTTTCAAGTTCGAGGGCTACGCCAACTTCATCGCGGCCAAGGGAAAGGATGAGGTCGGCAACGACACCGGCGCGGAGACCAACATCGACATGCAGCTGATGTACGACATCGGCGCCGCCTTGGGCAGTCCCAAGAACATGTTCCGCATCGGCCTTGAATACCAGTACTGGAATAACAAGTTCGGCAATACCTACCGCACTACCGGAGGCCGCGGCCAGCGCGCCAGCACGCCGATGATACGGGGCGAGTTCCATTTTTGAGCGGGCGGCGCTGCGCGGGGGCGGCCGTCCGCGGTGCTTGGCGCCAGGAAACCCATCCACACGCGTTGTTATCTAATGTCAATTAAGTATTAATAGAAACACCTCGTTTTATTCCCCACATCAACTTGCCGATTAGCCAAGTTGCGATCATTGCAATATCGGTCGACAAGTGGGGAAACGATGATTATCAATGGCAAGGTTGCACGCTGGCTGCTCCCGGTCCTGCTGGCGCTGCTCGCCGGCGTGGCGCCGGCGTCCGAGGCGGACCACCGCGAATTCGACGCCACGCTGAACGCGCCTTACCGCGGCGGGGTCGACGATGCACGTACTTTCACGCTGGCGTTCGATTATCCGCTGGTGCGGTCGGAGCAGGCGGTCAGCTGGCGGCTCGAGCTGAGCGCGCCGGGCGGTCAACTGCTCAGGCAATGGAGCGGGGTGGAAGCGCTGTTCCACGCCCCGGTGAATGTCGAAGTGCGCTGGGACGGCCGCGGCAAGGATGGCGCCGTGGCGCCGGCGGGCATCTACCAGGTGCGGCTGCAGGCGTCGGCGCGCGACGCGGGCGGCACGACCATGGCCGACGAGGTCGTCGAGCAAAGCTGGGAGATCGCGGTCGGCCGCATCGCCGCGCCCCCGATGCCGGCGTTCCGGGCCATCCCGCGCCACGGCGCCGTCAACACCCTGGCGCCGGCGACGGGCTCGCTGCCGTACACCGTGTACCTGGGCAACCTGCACAGCCAGACTTCCCACAGCGACGGCGGCGGCGACCTGGCCAGCTGCACCGGCGCGCAGGAGCCGCAAAGCGCCGCGTTCGGCCCTGCCGAGGCCTACACCTATGCGATGAAGCGCGGGCTCGACCTGCTGGTCGCGTCCGAACACAACCACATGTACGACGGCTCCGCCGGCACCAGGCTGGGTGCCGATCCGGCCGGCGCCAGCGCGCTGTACCAGTCGGGACTGGCCACCGCGGCCGCCTTCAACGCCGCCCATCCGGGCTTCCTCGCGGTGTACGGGCTCGAGTGGGGCGTGATCGACAATGGCGGCCACATGAACATCTTCAACAGCGCCGAACTGCTGGGCTGGGAACGCAACGCCGCCGGCCAGCTGCTGGCCGACACGCTGACGCCGAANNCGAAGAACGACTACGCCGCGCTATACACGCTGATGCGCCAGCGCGGCTGGGTCGGCCAGTTCAACCATCCGGCCCGCAGCGGCCAGTTCATCGTCAACGGCGTGCCGATGGGCTACACCGAGGATGGCGACGAGGCGATGGCGCTGTGTGAAGTAGTCAACAGCAACGCGTTTTCGACCAATACCACCGAAACCGAAACGCGCCGCAGCAACTTCGAAATCGCCTGCAACAGGGCGCTCGAGGCCGGCTACCACGTGGCCTTCAGCTCGAACCAGGACAACCACTGCGCCAACTGGGGCGCTTCCTACACCAACCGCACCGGCGTGCTGCTGCCGGACGGCCGCCCGCTGACCAGCGCCAGTTTCATCGAGGCGCTCAAGGCGCGCCGGGTGTTCGCCACGATGGACAAAGGCTCGCAGCTGGTGCTTACCGCCAACGGCCGCATGATGGGGGAGCGCTTCGCCAACAGCGGCAGCCTGTCGCTGGTGGCGCACTTCTCCAGCGCGGCCGGCAAGGCCGTGTCGTCGGTGGTGATGTTCGAAGGCGTGCCGGGACGCAACGGCACGGTGAGCGAGCTGTCGCAGACGGCTGCGACCACCTTCACGCCGGCCCCGGGCCAACACTTTTACTATGCGCGCCTGACCCAGGAGGACGGCAACATGCTGTGGTCGGCGCCGGTATGGGTGACCCAATCGGAGGCGCCGCGCGTCAGGTAGAAGCTGGCAGTAGGCCGATTTTTAGACGATTTGGCCGCAATTGTCCATATTTTGACATTTTCAACATTTCCGCCACAGCGCCATTGCCCGCACGCGCCGCGCGCGCATCGAGCAGTAGCGTCCCCGTCATCGGGCTGTCATGATCGGCGTGCAACATATCGTTGCAGCAAATGATCGTCGACATTTCAACAATAAAAACGGGGAAATCATGCGTCGTGCCTTTACCAGGAAGTTGCTGCCCAAGTTTGTAATCCTGCTCGCCGTTTGCGCCGGCACCGTCGCCCTGGCGTCGGAAGCGGACCACAAGGAATTCGAGGCGACGCTGCACGCGCCTTACACCGGCGACGCCGCTGCCGGGGCGCGCATCTTTACCCTCGATTTCGACTATCCGCTGGTCGAGCGGGCGCAGGACGTGGCATGGCGGGTCGAACTGGTTTCTCCTGCCGGCGACGTGCTGCAGCGCTGGCTCGGCGCGGCGCGCCTGTCCGGCAAGCCGGCCAGCGTTTCGGTGCACTGGAACGGCCAGGCCGACAACCGGCCGCTTGCGGACGGCGTGTACCAGGTGCGCATGCACGCGATCGCGCAAGATGCGGCCGGCAAGGGCAAGCTGTCCGACGCCGACGTGGAGCAGCGGCTCGCCGCCGGCGCCGACGAGGTCGTCGAGCAGGCGTGGGACATCTCGGTGGGGCAGCAGCAGCAGGCGGCGATGCCGGCATTCAAGGCAATGCATGCGCCGTCATCGGCTGCCGATTCGCAAACGATCCGGATGTCCGGCGGCGGCGCGCAGGTAGCGGGGCTGGCCGCGCCGGCGCCGGCATCGCTGCCGTACACGATTTATTTCGGCAACCTGCACAGCCAGACCAACCACAGTGACGGCGGCGGCGCGCTGGCGACCTGCGTCGGCGCGCAGAATCCGCAAAGCGCCTTGCTGGGGCCGACCGATGCCTATACCTACGCCAGGAACAAGGGCCTCGACTTCCTGATGGCGTCCGAGCACAACCACATGTACGACGGCTCCGACAGCACCAACGCGGCGGCCGATCCTGCCGTGGCCAGGGCGCTGTATCAGTCGGGCCTGGCCGCCGCATCGAACTTCAACGCCGCCAATCCGAATTTCCTCGGCGTGTACGGGCTCGAGTGGGGCGTCATCTCCAATGGCGGCCACCTGAACATCTTCAACTCCACCGAGCTGCTGGGCTGGGAATACAACGGCAGCGGCCAGCTGATCGCCGATACGCTGACCGCGAAGGGCGATTACGCCGGGCTGTACACGCTGATGCGCCAGCGCGGCTGGGTGGGACAGTTCAACCATCCCGCCACCACCGGCCAGTTCCTCGTCAACAGCGTCCCGTTCGGCTACACCGCGGATGGCGACGAGGCGATGGCCATGTGCGAAGTGCTCAACACCTCGGCGTTTTCGACCAACACCACCGAAACCGAGACCAGCCGCAGCACCTATGAAGGCGCGTGCAAGAAGGCGCTCGAAGCGGGCTACCACGTGGCGTTCACCACCGACCAGGATAACCACTGCGCCAACTGGGGCGCGTCCTACACCAACCGCACCGGCGTGCTGATCCCGAACGGCACCGCGCTGACCCAGGCCGCCTTCATCGACGCGCTCAAGGCGCGCCGCGTGTTCGCCACCATGGACAAGGGCTCGCAACTGGCGCTGACCGCGAACGGCCATATCATGGGCGAGCGCTTCACCAACAGCGGCACGCTGAACCTGGTGGCGAACTATGCGAGCACGGGCGGCAAGACCGTGTCGACCGTCGTGATCTACGAGGGTGTGCCGGGCCGTAACGGCACCGTGAGCCAGCTGTCGACCACCGCCGACACCACCATCACGCCGGCGCTCGGCGAGCACTTCTACTACGCCAAGATCACCCAGAACGATGGCAACATCCTGTGGTCGGCGCCGATCTGGGTTACCCAGTCGGACTCCGGCGACATCACGCCGCCGACGGTCAGCGCGACCGAATCGGGCAGCAGCGGCACCATCACCCTGTCGGCCAGCGCGAGCGACAATGTCGGCGTGTCGCTGGTCGAGTTCTACGTCGATAATGTGCTCAAGGCCAGCAGCAACGTGCCGCCGTACTCGGCGGCTATCAATTCGACGACCTTGAGCAACGGCACCCACAGCCTGACCGCCAAGGCCTACGATGCGGCGGGCAATGTCGGTGTGTCGGGCGCGGTGAGCTTCAGCGTGAATAACGTCGCGGCCGATACCACGGCGCCCACCGTCAGCGCCAGCGAGAGCGGCACCAGCGGCACCATCACCCTGTCCGCCACGGCCACCGACAATGTTGGCGTGAGCAGCGTGGAGTTCTATGTCGACGGCGCGTTGAAGGGCACCGACACCACCTCGCCGTATTCGATGACACTGAGCTCGACGACCCTGGCCAACGGCTCGCATGCGCTGACCGCCAAGGCTTTCGACGCGGCCGGTAACAACGCCACCTCGAGCGCGGTGAATTTCAGCGTCAGCAACGCGGCGACCCAGTTGCTGGCCAACAGCGGCTTCGAGTCGGGCGCGGCATCGTGGACCGCCACCGCCGGCGTGATCACCAACGACGCCTCGCAGCCGGCGCACGCAGGCAGTTACAAGGCCTGGCTCGACGGCTATGGCGCGACGCATACCGACAGCCTGTACCAGCAGGTGACGATCCCCGCCTCGGCGACCAGCGTCACCCTGGCGTTCTGGCTCAAGGTGGTGTCGGATGAGACGACCACCACCACGGCGTACGACACGCTGAAGGTGCAGGTGCGCAGCAGCACCGGCACGGTGCTGGCCACGCTGGCGACCTACTCGAACCTGAACAAGGGCAGCACTTTCCTGCAGAAGACCTTCGACCTGAGCGCCTACAAGGGCCAGACCGTGCGGATCTACTTCGAGGGCATCGAAGACTCGACGGTCGCCACCTCGTTTGTGGTGGATGATGTCACGCTGACGGCGCAGTAAGGGGCCCGCGCCGCGCTAGAACCGCTCCCAATCCTCGGCGCCGGCGGCGCGGCCGTTGACGGCCACCCTGGGCTCGCGCTTGGCCCTGGACGCAAGCTTGATCGGCGGATTCGGCCGTGCGCGCGGGGTGGCATCGGCAATCTTGCGCGCAGCGGTGGCGGACCCGCCGCTCAGCTTGAACACGCTGACCACTTGCACCAGCTCGCCGGCCTGGTCCTGCAAGGACTCGGCCGCCGCCGCCGCTTCCTCCACCAGTGCCGCATTCTGCTGCGTGACCTGGTCCATCTGCGAAATGGCCTGGTTCACCTGCTCGATCCCGGCGCTCTGCTCCTGGCTGGCGGAACTGATCTCGGCCATGATGTCGGTCACGCGCTTGATGCTGACGACGATCTCTTCCATCGTGGCGCCCGCCTGATCGACCAGCTGGGTGCCCACATTGACCTTGTCCACCGAATCGCCGATCAGGACCTTGATTTCCTTGGCCGCCGCTGCACTGCGCTGGGCCAGGTTGCGCACTTCCGACGCGACGACCGCAAAACCGCGCCCCTGTTCGCCGGCCCTTGCCGCTTCAACCGCCGCATTCAGGGCCAGGATATTGGTCTGGAATGCGATGCCGTCGATGACGCCGATGATGTCGACGATCTTCCTGGCCGACTCGTTGATCGAGCCCATCGTGCCAACCACCTGGGACACCACATCGCCGCCTTTGAGCGCCACTTCCGAGGCCGATACCGCCAGGTCATTGGCCAACCGCGCGCTGTCGGTATTCTGCCTGACCGCCGCGGTCAGCTGTTCGAGGCTGGAGGCGGTCTCTTCCAACGAGGCAGCCTGCTGCTCGGTGCGCGCCGACAGGTCGGTGTTGCCCGCGTTGATCTGCCGGGCCGCGACGCTGACCGAATCGGCCGACGTCCGCACTGTCATGATCACGTCGACCACGCGCGCCAGCAGTTTATTGAACGCGGTCGCGGCATGCCCGATTTCGTCCATGCGCTCCACCCGCATCGGTTGCGACAAGTCGAGCGAGGCGCTGACCTGCTCGAACGTATGCTGGATATTCCCCAGGCTGCCGCTGATCGAGCGGTAGAGGTACAGCGCCAGCACCCCTGTCAGGACCACCGCGGCGACGATCACCGCGATCATGCTCTTGTACGCGAAGTCGTAGGCCGCGGCGCTCTCGTTGCGCACATCCTCCACCAGCTTGTTGTTGTAGGCGATGTGCTCGTCGATGCCTTTTTTTACGCCTGCCGCCGACAGCGCGAGCGGGCTGCCTGCCACCAGGGTGGCGCGCACCCCGTCCATGTCGGCCGCATGGGCCGCGGCAAAGAACGGTACCAGCGCCTGGCGGTAGGCTGCCATGTTGGCCTTGTCCGCCACCAGCAGCTTGCGGTCGGTGTCGTCGTAGATCCGTTCCTGTTCGTACTGGGCGACGACGTCGTCGAAATTCTTGTTCGCGTCCGCCAGGGACTTGTCGAGTGCGGTCTTGTCGGCCAGGTTGGAAAACACCGAGAGCCGGTAGCCGGCCAGGCGGGTATCGGCCAAAAAGCCTTTGGCCGCATTCAAGCCGTGGATGCTGGGGATGATCCGGTTCTGCACCGTGTCGAGGCGATGCTGCGCGTGTTGCAGTTGCCAGACCCCGCCGAGTCCCACCCCGATCAGGGCGAGCAGGGCGATGGCCAGCGTCAGGAGTAGTCGTTTAGTGATTGTCATGATGTTCAAGCCGCCAGGGTGGATTCTTCGAAACTGCGCTGCAGCAGCTCGCCGTGCTGCCGGCAAAACGCCACGCCGGCCTTGTAGCCGACGTCGAACAGCAGTTGCATGTTCGACGATGACCAGTCCAGCACTTCCGGCCAGTGGTCGTCGGGGATGCCATCCATCAGGTTGAGCTTGAGCAGGCGGCGCTTGGGCTTGCCGGTCGCCGCATCGGTATTGTGCTCGAGCTCGAACAGGCGCAATTCGCTCTTCGATATCTTGACGAGCGGCGTGATTACCGAGCGGACCCAGGCGTCGTACAGGTGGCGCGGTTTGCGGATCAGTCTGTCTTCACCAAGGATATCGAGTATCACCAGCGTATCGACGTCGTCGTGCTGCGCGGTCTTGAATGGGTCGAGATTGAGCGTGTCGAGGGCGGCGCCTTCGATATAGTCATCGCCATCGATTTCCGTGGGCGGGTAAAGGAAAGGGAAGGACAGCGCGGCGCGCACGTGGACGGGTTCGATTTCCCGCTTGCCCCAGATTTGCATATGGCTTTTGTTGGTATTGTAGGCGTTGATATAAAACTCCGGCTTGATATCCCGGATTGCTGTGAAATCGATTGCTTGCTCGATAAAGGGAACGTGGGCGCAGAGGCCCAGGCTCTTCGAGGATAAATCGGATGGCGACAGGGTGGATATCATCAAATGCATCCAGTCGCTCCATGCATCCGACGCGCCGGCGAATTGATTGGTGATCGCTTCGAGAAATGGGTGGGCGCCGCGTGGCGGATTCATGGCGCCCCGATAAGTGAAGGCTTCCTTGCCGGGTTTGTGGAATATCTTGGTATTGACCGGGAACATTTTGTAAATGCTGTCGGCGACGCCGACCTCGGCCCAGCGGGCCAGCGCCTGACGCGGCGACGCACCTTTGGGCGCCGCATACAGCAAACCCATCAGCACGCCCGCGCCCGAAGCGGAAATGACGTCGAATTCGATGCCCTGGTCGAGAAACGCGGTCAGTGCACCGGCGATCAATGTCGAATTCGGCGCCCCGCCGCCGAGGACCAGCGCTGTTTTTCCGTTCTGAAGCTTATTCATATTATGAGCCTTTCAGATTGCGACATGAATGTGTCGAAGACATGGGAAAAATAGCTCAAATAAAATGAACAGGGTAATTTATTTAACAAATAACAGATATTCACGAAAATGACATCGATAACAAAAACGCCACCTTTAGTAAGGCGGCGCTGGTTTATTTAAATGGCGGATTATTAACGGCGGTGATTCATTTAAAACAATTAATCGGAAAAATCCAAATTAATGCTGCCCTAAAAAGATTGCACCTGGCTTACGGCTAGTCATAATGCGAAACGGCCGGAATAATGAAGTCAGAAACCGAGGCGGGCGTCGGCGCCGGGCATGAAACGAAAGGCTTTCATGGGCTTTTCTGGATCGGAAAAGCGGGCGTCATAGCAGGACGTTCCGTAAATACGTGCGTGGCGAAGGCGTGCTTTCGCTGCCGCGGCGGAAGTGCTATTCTGCTCGCGCCGTGGTGCCGCTCCCCCGCGCCCGCTTACTCCAAGAGACCATGAAAAAAATAACCCTGTTGCGCCTCGCCGCCTGCGCTTTTCTCTGCCAGTGGGGCGCGCTGGCGTTCGCCCTCGATCCGCTCAGCTACGCGCGCTACGACCAGGTGAAAACCAGCGCGCTGCACATGGACCTGAAGGCCGACTTCGCGCACAGGACCCTGTCCGGCTTCGCCGAGCTGTCGCTCGAATGGATCGACAAGTCGGCCCGCTCGCTGGAGCTCGACACGCGCGACCTGACCATCGCCAAGGTGCAGGCGCAGGGCGCCGGCGGCCAGTGGAAGACGGTGCCGTACACGCTCGACAAGCCCGATTCCGAAAAAGGCCAGGCGCTGCATATCGCGCTGGACGGCCAGCCCCGCAAGGTGCGCATCTACTATCACACCGCGCCAACCGCCACCGCGCTGCAGTGGCTCACGCCGCAGCAGACCATGTCCGGCAAGCGGCCGTTCATGTTCAGCCAGTCCGAAACCATCAACGCGCGCTCGTGGGTGCCGGTGCAGGATACGCCTGCCGTGCGCTTCACCTACACTGCCCGCATCGACGCGCCGCAGGGCCTGCGCGTGGTAATGAGCGCCGATAACGATCCGAAGGCGACCGGCAAGGGCGGCTGGCGCTTCACGATGCCGCAGGCGATTCCATCCTACCTGCTGGCGATCGGCATCGGCGAACTGGAAGCGCGCAAGCTCGGTCCGCGCACCGGCGTGTACGCCGAACCGAAGCGCATCAAGGCCGCCGAATATGAACTGGCCGACACCGAGAAAATGGTGGCCGCCGCCGAATCGCTGTACGGCCCGTATCGTTGGGGGCGTTACGACATGCTGGTGCTGCCGCCGTCGTTCCCGATCGGCGGCATGGAAAATCCGCGCCTGACCTTCCTGACCCCGACCATGATCGCGGGCGACCGCAGCCTGGTCGACCTG
>CXWL01117175.1_pt1 | contig 10374 bp, 9 predicted proteins | sample 590931 | NCBI WGS metagenome assembly CXWL01 (sample SAMEA3498368, study PRJEB10139) | groundwater metagenome | biome: water well; material: biofilm material | place: Germany | collected 2015-04-27
TGGCGGAAACGCTCAGGGTGCTGGACGCACGCTAGTCGCCGCCACTGCTGCGACTTCGAAGGCCTGCCCCGCCGCGACGACGGCGTCGATGACCTGCCGCAAACCCTTGCTCACGGGCTTGTCGTTGCGAGCAACCAGCGCGAGGGTGCGGTGCAGCGGCGGGTGGAGCGGGCGCAGGTCGAGTTCGGGGTGATGCCCCTGGCCCGTGACGGCCATCTTCGGCAGGATCGCCACGCCCAGCCCGGCCGCGACCATCGCCTTGATGGCTTCGACGCTGTCGAACTCCATGACCGGAGGCGAGGCATGCCCGCCGCGCCGCAGCCAATCGTCGACGATGCCCCGCGCGCTGGCTTCGGACACGAACTTCACGAGCGGCAGCGATTGCAGCGCGGCCACCGTCACCTCGGCGGGCCAGTCGATGCTGCCGCGCTGGCAGATGGCGACGAAGTCGTCCCGCAGGATCGGCGTGACCGACAGCGCACGCGAGTTGACCGGCAGCGTGACCACTGCGGCGTCGAGCGTGTTGTCTTCCACGCGTCGCACATAGCCCTCGGTGTTGCCCGTGCTCACGATGATGTTGAGCAGCGGAAAGCGTGCGCGCAGATCGCGCAGCGCCGCAGGCAGCAGGTAGAGGCAACTGGTGCCGCCGGTGCCCAGCCGAACGCGACCCGCCACGCCCGCCGAGTGGAAGGTGGCGGCGTTGATCGCGTTGGAAAGCGCCGCCGCCACGTGTGGAAGCTCCGCCATCAGATCGGTGCCTGCGGGCGTGGGGCCGACGCGTCTGCCGACCCGTTCGATGAGGCGCACCCCGAGGCGTCTCTCGAGTTGCTTGACTTGCACGCTGACCGCCGGCTGCGTCAGGCCGAGCCGTTCGGCCGCGGCTGAAAAACTACCTAATTCGAGCACCAGTGAAAAAGTGTGCAATTGCTCGAAATTAATAGACGAAGCCAAATTGTTTTTTATGAGATGCATAACGATGCATGGCTTCTTTTAAGCATGCGTGAATACAAAAATGATTTGGGGAGGGCAAAGAGCAAAAAACATCGACTGAACGAATTGGATGCCAAGGTTGGCGAGATCCGACGGGAGGTTATATGCCAAGGACCCGCATTTCAAAACAAGCTGCTCAAAGGGAATGGCATGCAGGACCTTATTTCCATCGAGGATCTTTCCAGGGGCGATATCGAAAACCTGTTTTCGACCGTCGATCATTTGCGGCGCACGCCCGATGCCTTCAGGCACGCGCTCGCCGGGCGTGTGGTGTGCACGCTCTTTTTCGAGCCGAGCACGCGAACACGGCTGGGCTTCGAGGCGGCGGCGCATCGCCTGGGCGCGCGCGTGCTGAGCGTGTCCGACATGCGCAACACGCGGCTGGAGCTCGGTGAAAGCCTGCTGGACACCACACGCATGGTCGGCTTCTATTGCGACGCGGTGGTTGCGCGCCATGTCGAGGACGGCGTCATGCACCGCATCAAGGAAACGGTTCGCGTGCCGCTCATCAACGCCGGCGAAGGGCAGGTTCGGCATCCGAGCCAGACGTTGATCGATCTATATACGCTGCACGAACACTTTGGCGCTATTGACAACCTGCACGTGGGCATTGCAGGCGGTATTCGTTATTCGCGCGCGGCGAAATCGCTGATTGCTGGATTGCGCAAATTCAGCAATATCCGCCTTCACTTGGTGGATGCGGTGCGGGAGATGGACGAAGGCACCGAATTTCCCCGGGAACTAGGGGAATTGAACGGCGTGCCCGCGCTCGAATATTCGTCCATGAAGGAAATGATTGGACATGTCGATATCGTGTACGTGGTGCGTGTGCAGCAAGAAAAATTCACCGATCCGGTCGCCTACCAGCGCCAGTTGCACAAGTGCCGGCTGCACCGCGCACTGTTGTCTCGCGCGTCGCCGAGCCTGGTCGTCATGCACTGCCTGCCGCGCGCCGACGAGCTCGATACGGACATCGACGACACCCCGCAGAACAAATACTTCCAGCAGGCGCGCCACGGCGTGGCCGTGCGAAGCGCCGTGCTGCTCCGGTGTCTTGACGTCGACTCGCGCAGGGGCGCGTTCGGCCGAGGCAAGTCGTGGTGACCGGGCTCGTGCTTGCGGCGCTCGGCCTTTTCATCGGCGTGGTGGCGGTCACCATCGGCGGTGGCGCGACGGCAGGCGTGCCGCTGCTGCTGCTCATGGGACATTCGGCGGCGCAGAGCATTGCCACGGTCAAGTTCGCGCTCCTCGGCTCCTTTGTCGCCGGGTCGCTGGCGCATCGCGGCGACGCCGCCGCCGAGCGCAAGGCGATGCCCTGGGTGGTCTGGCCGCTGGCTGTCGTGGGGTCGGTGGCGGGCTCGCTGCTGGTGGTCGGCATTGACGACCGGGTGCTCAAGATCGTGGTGGCGCTGCTGATGGTCGTGATTCTCTGGATCACGCACCGGACCGATTTTTCACAACGCCCACGCGATGCGCACGCGCGCCTGCCATCCGCCCCGTTGGGCGTGGCGGTGATCTTCGGGTTGTGCGTGTACTCGGGCTTTTTCGGCGCGGGCTTCGGCACCTTCTTGATCTTTGCGCTGATGCACTGCTACGGGCTCACGTTTGGCGAAAGCGCATCGGTCATGACACGCATCAACCTGCTGGTGGTCGGTGCATCGGTGACCACGTTCATCTCCAGCGGCGCTGTCGACTTTCGCGTGGGCATCCCCTTGTTCGTCGGCTGTGCGGTGGGCGGATGGCTCGGCGCGTGGGTGTCCCGCGTGACAAACCCGAAGCGCATGAAGGCCGCCTTCCAGGCCTTCACGTTGTTGCTGGGCGCCAAGCTGTTGTGGGAAGCGTGGGCGGCGGGTTAGACACCCGAATGCGCAGGGCGCGGTCGGCGGGCCGCTACAGCTGGTCGGTCGGCACGAACCAGGAGAAAAGCAGCAACTGCAGCCGCGTCAGCATGCTCGAATCCGGCTCGCTGTCGAGCACTTCGTTGTTGACGTCGCCGGTGCCGATCCATTGCACGTTCTGGCCGTCCGGCTTCAGCACCACGCGGTAGACACCCTCGATGTCGTCCAGTTGATAGGCGAAGAGCAGGGCCTGTGTCAGGTCGAAGCTGCGCACGCGCACGCCGAATTCGGTGTTCAGCAGGGCGGAGCGCGGATCCAGGTTCATGGAGCCCAGCAGCACCCATTGGCGGTCGACCAGCGCCAGCTTGGCATGCAGCCGGCCGCGCGCCTTCTTGAGCAGGTCGCGGAACTGGCCGCTGCGCCGCAGCTGCTGCGTGCTGACCTCGTACAGGTTCACGCCCAGTTTGAGCATGTCGACGCGGTAGCGGTTGTAGTTGATGTTGACCAGCGGCTCGTCGCTGTCGGCCAGCGAGTTGGTGATGACGGTGATGTTGATCCCGTGCTCGCGTCCCATGCGGATGCGCGCCATGCCCTCGTCGCCCGGAATGAAGTAGGGCGAGATCACCACCACGTTCGACTGCGCGGTGGCCAGCATTTCATGGAAGCGCTGCGCCAGCGATTCGGTGGGGTGCGCCATGACGCCCAGCGCCTTGTTGGGGCTGTCGGCGGTGGCATGCGCTTCGGCGCGCATCCACTTCGCCTCGTCGATGTTCGCCAGTTGCGTGGCCAGCGGCGGGTCGCCCAGCAGGTCGGTGGCGGCCAGCGGGTCGGGCGGCGGTGCGTAGCGAGGGGATGTGTCGGTCTCGAACGCGGACTTCAGCTCGTCGGCCGTGCGGCTGGTGCCGGCGACCCGCTGCAGCGGGTAAACCACGTCGCTGTTCCAGTAGGTGTCGAAGATGGCTGCCGACTCTCGAACCACCGGGCCGGCCATGAGCACTTCGAAGTCGATGAAGTTCGCGCTCTCGCTGCGCAGGAAATATTCGTCGGCGAGGTTGCGGCCGCCGGCGATGGCCATGGCGCCGTCGGCCACGAACAGCTTGTTGTGCATGCGGTGGTTGAGCCGCCGGAAATCGCCGAAGAACTCCAACCATCGGCCCGACGAGTGGTCGCGCAGGTTGACGAAGGGGTTGAACAGGCGAACTTCGGCGTTGGGCTCGGCGGCCAGGCCCAGCAGGAGGCGGTCCATGCCCGCGGTGTAGAAGTCGTCGAGCAGCAGGCGCACGCGCACCCCGCGGCGCGCGGCGTTGCGCAACTCCCGCAGCAGGAGCCGGCCGGTCTTGTCGTTGCCCAGTTGGTAGGTCTGCACGTCGAGCGAAGACTGGGCGCGCCGAATCAGTTCCAGCCGCGCGTCGAGTGCGTAGGAGGCCTCGATCAGCGGCCGCAGGCTGGAGAGGCCGTCAGGCGGCGTGTTCAGGCTGATGGCGGCGCGGCCGAGCGCGGTGGCGGGGGAGGCTGCGATGGCCTGGCTCGGTGGTTCGGGCGTGCGCGGCGGTAGCCCGGCGCAGCCCGTCAGTGCAAGGGCGATCAGCAGCAGCACCGGTGCGCGCAACGCAGGAATCAGAAGGGCAATGAGCTTGTGCATGAGACCTGCCGGCACGGAGAAATGTGCCCGCGGCATCGTAGCCGCTCTGCCCCGCGCCGAGGANNGAAGCTGAAACCGCCACGACGCCCGTCATCGGCTATCGCGCGAAAAATGCCGTCACCGCCACCAAGACCGACACGCCACTGTCCGAAACGCCGCAATCCGTCACCGTCGTGACGCGCGACCAGATCGTCGACCAGGGCGCGAACAACCTGCAGGACGCGCTCAACTACGCCGCCGGTGTGCGCTCCGACGCCTACGGCCTCGACTCTCGGACCGACTCCGTGCGCGTGCGCGGCGCCTACCCCGACGTCTATCTCGATGGCCTGCGCCAGGCCTACGGCTACTACACCAGCACCACCCGCACCGACCCCTACACGCTGGAGCGGCTCGAAGTGCTGCGTGGCCCCTCGGGCATGCTGTTCGGCGCCGGCACGGCCGCGGGCGTGGTCAACATGGTCAGCAAGCGGCCGCTGCAGGAGGCCCAGCGCGAAGTGGGCGTGCAGTTCGGCAGCTTCGGCCGCANNACCCAGGTCGACTACGTGCCCGACGACCGCAGCCTGATCGCCCCCTCGCTCACCTGGCGGCCCAGCGCTGCGACCTCGCTCACGCTGCAAGGCCTGTGGCAAAAGGACAAGAGCGGCAGCAGCTCGCAGTTCCTGCCGTGGGAGGGCACGCTGCTGCCGAACCCCAACGGGCGCCTGCCGGGCAGCCGCTTCATCGGCGAACCGGGCGACTTCTACAACAGCGAGCGCAAGACCTTCGGCTGGCTGTTCGAGCACAAGTTCAACGACAACTGGACCGTGCGGCAGAACTTCCGCTACGCGCAGAACGAAAACGCCAACCAGTACCACTATGGCGCCGCGTTCAGCGGGTTCGACAGCTGGTCCAGCGATCCGATCTTCAAGCGCGTGCTGGGCCGCTACTTCGACAACCAACTGACCCTCAACCGCACCCAGACGCTGGACAACCACGTCGAGGGCCATTTCCAGACCGGCGCCCTCAAGCACACGCTGCTGGTGGGCGCGGATTTCGCGCGCCAGCGCGAGAACGTCTGGAGCGGCACCAATGTCGACACCATCGACGTCTACGCGCCGGTCTATGGCCATCGCGACGTGCCCGACGCCACCGCGCTGCCGCGCACACGCCAGCGCCAGACGGGCATCTACCTGCAGGACCAGATCAAGCTGGACAACTTGATCTTCGTGGCGGGCCTGCGCCACGACCGGGCCTCCTCCAGCGCCGTCGGCAGCGACGAGCAGAAGAGCAGCGCCACCACCAAGCGCCTGGGCGTGATGTACGCGTCGCCTTCGGGCTGGTCGCCGTATGTGAGCTACAGCGAATCGTTCACGCCGCAGTCGCCGCGCCAGGGGCGCATCTTCACGCCGCTGCGCGGCGAGCAGTGGGAAGTGGGCGTGAAGTACGAGCCCAAGGATCGTGCCTTGGCTTTCAGCGCCGCGGTGTACGACCTGCGTGAGAAGAACCAGGTCGTCGAAGAGCAGCCGAACGTGTTCTCGCAGCGTGGCCTCACCAAGACCAAGGGCGTGGAGCTCGAAGCCAAGGGCTCGATCGGCCGCGACCTCGACCTGATCGCGCACTACAACTACATCGATGCCGACGCACTGATCGAAGGCCTGCCCAAGCACCAGGCAAGTGTCTGGGCCAAGTACAGGTTTTCCATTGGCGACATGAACGGCTTCTCGGCTGGCGCCGGCGTGCGCGCGATGAGCTCGTTCCGCGACGGCACGGGCCCCCGCATTCCGGGCGTTGTGCTGGCCGACCTGGTGTTCGCCTACGACACCGCAAGCTGGCGCTATGCGCTCAACATCAACAACGTGACGGACAAGAAGTACTTCTCTACCTGCCTGTCGCGCGGTGACTGTTGGTACGGTTCGCGCCGCAACATCGTCGCGAGCGCCACCTACCGCTTCTAGACTTCGCCTTCAACCCACACAGCCGCAACGACATGAACAGCCGAAAGATCAAGACCTGGGCCTGGGTGCACAAGTGGAGCAGCCTCGTGTGCACGGTGTTCATGCTGCTCCTGTGCGTCACCGGCCTGCCGCTGATCTTTCATCACGAGATCGGGCATCTCCTGGGCACCGAGGTCGAGGCCCCGAAGATGCCGGCCAACACGCCGCGCATCAGCCTGGACAAGGTGCTGGACATCGCCAAGGCCAAGCACCCCGACCGGGTGGTGCAGTTCGCCTCGCAGCCCGAGGACGACGACGGCCTGTGGTTCGTCACGCTCACGCCCACGCCCGCGCCCACGGAAGACTTCAAGTCGGTCGCGGTCGACGCGCGCACGGGCGTGGTGCTGGCGCAGCCCAAGTTCGACGAAGGCTTCATGTATGTGATGTTCAAGCTGCACGTCGACCTCTTCGCGGGGCTTCCCGGCAAGCTGTTCCTNNTGGTGTGGCTGTTCGTGGTGGGCTCCACCGGCATGATCAACACGTGGGCCGACCTGGTCATCAAGTACTGGCAGTACGACCAACTCAGCACCTTGCTCGCGCCCTACAAGGATCAGCCGACCGTGGCGGTGGCCGAGCGCGGCTCGGTGCAGCGCTCGATGGACGAGGCCATGCAGCGCGCGCCGGGTACGAAGCTGTCGTTCATCGCGTTCCCCGGCACGGCGTTCTCGAGCCCGCACCACACGACATTTTTCCTGCGCGGCAACGAGCCCTTCACATCGAAGCTGCTGCAGCCGGTACTGGTCGATGCCAAGACCACGGAGGTGACGGCGGCGCCCAAGATGCCGTGGTACCTCACGGCGTTGCTCGTATCGCAGCCGCTGCATTTCGGCGACTACGGCGGCATGCCGATGCAGATCCTCTGGGCCTTGCTCGACATCGCGACCATCATCGTGCTGGGCAGCGGGCTCTACCTGTGGCTCAAGCGCGGCAAAACCATGCCGGCAAAAACGCTTGCGGCTTCGCCTGCCTCGGAGCGCGCGCCGCCCACGGCATCGGGCGCGCAGCCCGACCCGGCACCGGCCATGAAGGTGCAGGCATGACGACGCACCACAAGACACCGCACCAGTCGTTCTGGCGCATGTGGGGATGGCCGATCGTGCTCGGCGTGCTGACGACCATCGGCCTGATCTCCGCGCTGTTCAGCGACGGCGGCTTCGGCGACATGCTGGCCTGGGTCGCACTCGGCATTCCGGTCGTCGTGTGCGCCTGGTACGGCTGGCGCCGCGCGCCGGCGGACTGACCTCGCCGGGTCCGTTGCCTGGCGCCGGTCGGGTTCCCGATAGGCAGGGCGCTCGTCGCACCGACGCAGAATCGGTGCAATGACCGCCGCATTCGCCACCACCTTTCGCCTGTTGATCCTGGGNNGAGATGCGCGACAGCCGCCTGCAGGTCAATCTCTCCGAAAGCCTCGGCGCCGTGCCGGGGCTGCAGGTGCAGAACCGGCTGAACTACGCGCAGGACCTGCAACTGTCGATCCGCGGCTTCGGCGCGCGCTCGACCTTCGGCGTGCGCGGCGTGCGGCTCTACGTCGATGGCATCCCGGCCACCTTGCCCGACGGGCAAGGGCAGACGTCGAACATCGACATCGGTTCGGTCGATCGCGTGGAGGTGTTGCGCGGGCCGTTCTCGGCGCTCTATGGCAACTCTTCGGGCGGCGTGGTGCAGGCCTTCACTGCATCGGGCGAAGGCGCACCGCGTCTTTCGTATTCCGTGGCCGGCGGCAGCTTCGGCACGTGGCGGCAGTCGATGCAGATCAGCGGCTCGCAGGGCGCCGTCGACTACCTGCTGGGCGCGAGCCGATTCCACACCGACGGCTGGCGCGAGCACAGCGCCGCGCGGCGCGACATCGCCAACGGCAAGCTGGGCATTGCGCTGGACAACGGCGACAAGCTCACGCTCGTGCTCAACAGCGTGCGCATCGACGCGCAGGACCCGCTGGGCCTGACCGCCGACCAGTACGCGCGAGCGCCCCGCANNCAGTACCAGTCGATCCCGTCCTCGGCGCAGCAGAGCCCGCTGCATGCGGGCGGCGTGATCGATCTCTCGCGGCAGTACGGCGGCGTCGATGTGCGCTGGACCGCCGCGCTGCAACTGGCGGACCGGCCGCTCGACGTGGTGGCGGGCCTTGGCTACGACAGCCTGCGCGAACGCCGCCGCGGCTACGAGAACTACCTCGGCAGCGTCGCGAACCCGTTGCTGGGCGTGCAGGGGCGCCTGCGCCGCAGCGAGCGCAACGAGGTCTGGAATCTCGATCCTTACGCGCAGGCCACCTGGCGCTTCACCGACCGCTGGACGCTCGAGGCCGGCGTGCGCCGCAGCAGCGTGCACTTCGCATCGAACGACCGCTACATCGTGGGCGCGAACCGCGACGACAGTGGCACCGCGCGCTACAGCAAGACGCTGCCGGTGGCGTCGCTGCGCTATCAGGCGACGCCAGACCTCGCGCTCTACGGCTCCATCGGCCGCGGGTTCGAGACGCCGACGCTCAATGAGCTCTCGTACCGCTCGGGCGGCGCGAGTGGCCTCAACTTCGCGCTGCGGCCATCGGTCAACGACAGCATCGAGCTGGGCGCGAAGGCGCGGCTCGCTGGCGGGCTGCTGACGGCGGCGCTGTTCCAGACGCGCACGCGCGACGAGATCGTGACCGACACCAACGTCGGCGGCCGCGCCACTTTCCAGAACGCGGGACGCACACGGCGCAACGGCTTCGAGCTCGGCTGGCAGCACGAGACGTCGAACCACTGGCGCACGCAGCTGGCCTACACATGGCTCGATGCGACGTACCGCGATGCCTTCTGCTCGCCGTCGCCCTGTGCCGCAGCCAATACCGTGGCCGGGGGCAACCGCATTCCGGGCATCGCGCAGCAATCGCTCTTCGCGTCGCTGGGCTGGGTGCCGCCCGAGGGCTGGCGCGCCGGTGTCGAGATGCGCGCGCTCGGCCGCATCCAGGCGAACGACGTCAACACCGCGAGCGCGCCGGGCTATGCCGTCGCGGCGCTGTATGCGGGCTACCTGAAGAAATGGGAGCGTTGGGAATTCAACGCCTTCGCGCGTGTCGACAACCTGTTCGACCGGCGCTACGTGGGCTCGGTCATCGTCAACGAAGGGAATGCGCGCTATTACGAGCCTGCGCCGGGCCGTAACTGGACGGTGGGCCTGAGCGGTGCTTACCGCTTCTGACGACCCACCGTCTTTTTCTATCTACTTACTTGAGGCCGGCTGCTGCGCGCAGTGCGGGCGCTTGCGTCGTCGCTTCCCAGGTGAACTCGGGCTCTTCGCGGCCGAAGTGGCCGTAGGCGGCGGTCTTCTGGTAGATCGGGCGCAGCAGGTCGAGCATCTGGATGATGCCCTTCGGGCGCAGGTCGAAGTGCTCGCGCACGAGTTCGGCGATCTTCTCGTCGGGGATGAGGCCGGTGCCCTCGGTGTAGACCGTGATGTTCATCGGCTCGGCCACGCCGATCGCGTAGGCCACCTGGATCTGGCACTGGCGCGCAATGCCGGCGGCCACGATGTTCTTGGCCACGTAGCGCGCGGCATAAGCGGCCGAGCGGTCGACCTTCGACGGGTCCTTGCCCGAGAACGCGCCGCCGCCGTGCGGGCAGGCGCCGCCGTAGGTGTCGACGATGATCTTGCGGCCGGTGAGGCCGCAGTCGCCCTGCGGGCCGCCGATGACGAAGCGGCCGGTCGGGTTGATCAGGTAGCGCGTGTTCTGCAGCCATTCCTTCGGCAGCACCGGCTTGATGATCTCTTCGATGATGGCTTCGTTGAACGAGGCCTTCATCTTGGTCGAGGTCTCGCTCTGGTCGGGGCTGTGCTGGGTGGAGAGCACGACGGTGTCGATGCTGTGCGGCTTGCCGTCGACATAGCGCATCGTGACCTGGCTCTTGGCGTCGGGACGCAGGAAGGGCAGGCGGCCGTCCTTGCGCAGCTG
>CXWL01007138.1_pt1 | contig 10372 bp, 10 predicted proteins | sample 590931 | NCBI WGS metagenome assembly CXWL01 (sample SAMEA3498368, study PRJEB10139) | groundwater metagenome | biome: water well; material: biofilm material | place: Germany | collected 2015-04-27
GACTGGCAAAAGTATTTCAGCAAACTGGTCTCGCCGGAAAATGGCGAAGACGTCTACACGTTCACCAGAAGCGGCATCGACATCCGGTACTCATTCGCCTACGCTGTCGACCCCAACGATACGAGCGAGACTCGTCCCCTGTATGTGCGGCTTGTGGATATTGAATTTACACCGCCGGTACCTATTGCCCAAGTCCCTTCGCTTGTTCCCGAGTTCAACCCCTCCAGAGAGTCCCAAGCACCGGCATTTCGTTCGAATATCTGGATACTCCTTTTTAAGGGGCCCCCGTCAGACGCCGCGCGGTTCTTGATTAAGGAAAAAGGGAAAGAGCAGTTGGACTGGACGCTGACGTATCAGCTGTTTTCACTCCAAGGGTTGCCTGATCGTTTGACGACGAAGGCGACTATAGACCGGATGGAAATCAGCACGCAAAGCCTCCAGTTGGTCAAACAGCGTCAGCGTCACACCCACGAGGCCATCGTGAATCCCTACTCGCCGGAATTTGCAGAACGGGTGATTCCGTCACCCGCTACGCAACCCAAGAAGATTCCGGTTCCCCACTATGCCGAATAGAACGCCTCACGGAAGAGGCTAGCAGTACGTTCTCGCCTACTGCCCGACCTGCTTGAGACGATCTTGTTGAGCTTGTCCCACTGCCGTCGCTCGTCCCTTCATACTCGTCATTGGACCATCATCACTCACATAGAGCAGAACCGGCGTAGCCACGCCAAGTGTCACAAGCAGGCATAGAGCCAGCAGACGCATCAATTGGCTCTTACTGAAATACATCAGCAGCAAGAGTACAACCGCTGCCGTACCAGCATAGTTCACAATCTGCGATTGCGAAGAGTTCATGTCTGATGATGGGGCCGTTGACGGCACCGACTGTATTTTCGTAGAAGCAGAGGGACGTGCAATGCCAAAACCCTGAAGTAGTTCCGTCACTTTCTGCTTCACTGTCACAATCGGCGGCAACACGATGGCCTTCACGGAATCAAATGCTGACGGAGAGCGCTCCTGGGGCGTCGCCTGCTCATGGGTCTTCACTTTCGCCCGATACTTCTCCGGAATGTTTTCCATCGAATCACTAAACCGGGGATTGCCTTGCTCATCGATATAGGAATAAATCGTCGTCGCATGGGCCTGGAAGGGATACGGATCGATATTAAACAGCAGCAATCCGGCCAGCATAATCCATCCCAACCTTGGTCGAATTGATCTGAGCCAACACGCGATTCGTTTCATCATCCACCTCATCCCTATTCACGTGGCCTCACCAAGGCTGTCATGATCTTGGCCAAGGTCTACCTCGCTAAATTGTCCTAAGATCCTGCCCTGTTAGCTTGACTCGCCCTACCCCCCTTAGTTAGCATGCGCCAGCTCATTCAGGAAGCAATTACGACTATGGAACGAACCCCTTCTGCCCCCGAACAGGCCCCGGTCCACCAGGGCGAGCAATCGTTTATTCGACGCCCCCTCGTCCGCACAATCATCTATGCAGGGCTGGCTCTCTCTTTCCTGATGATGGTCGTCGTCCCTCTTGCTGTGCAGTTGAGGGATCCTGATTTTAAGAAACATATTGAGCAGCGCCGGGTGATGGCCGGCATGTCGAAAGACCAGGTCCTCAAATCCTGGGGAGGACCGCAAACGATCAATACGTCCTTCACGAAGGAAGGGCTACGTCGTGAGGAATGGATTTTTGAGGATTGGATCAGCACGGCTGAAGTGAAACACCGCTATCTCTATTTCGAAGAAGGCCTACTGATCGGTGGGTGGTACGAAGGATCCGGGGAACGTAAACCAACCGACCTCCCGGCCGACTCTCCCCATCCAAAAATTCCACGGTGACCGAGGCGTACGAGCTAGTGGCCGACGTGCAATCCCGCTATGACGATGGTGCGACTTCTCGAATCGGCAGACGCAAGCGGCTGATCAGCGTCTTTGCCCGCTCCCATTCGGATTCGTCCACCATCACCTGGCAGCACAAGTCCAAGACACCAGGATACAAACTACTCACATGTTCATCCTGAAATAAACAGTGAATGCCGTTGGCCTCGCACAAACTCTTGATGAATCCGAGTTCCCCGATATCCTGTGCCGTAGTCAGATACCGCATCCGCATGTGGTAGTCACCGTTCCTTGCTGCACAATCAAGTGACAAATCGCACAAGCATTTGCACTTTTTGACGCGCCTCTTTACACTCGAACGTCAGTTAGGGCGTTTCTCTGATTTGCACTCGACGCTCTCGGTCACCGCCCGATACCGTCAGCACGCGTTTCCACTCGCGGATCTGATAGACCGCCCAGGCATTCGGCTGGCCTTTGTAGAACGCAGTGGCATCTTCACCGGTGGCGCTGAGAAAGATAGGCTCTGTAAACCCTTCTTCAAGCACATAGTCCAGCAGGCATTCTGTTGAAAAGCCTGGCCCCTGCAAGGCGACATCGGCCAAGAGGGTCAAGATCTCGTCGGGATTCTGAATAGTAATTGGGTTCATCGCTGTCCTCTCAGAGTCTGGAGATTCTAACGAGGCGGCCTTCACGAAGGCAAGGATTAGCGCCTCCCCCCTCTTTGGTACGGGTGATTTTCCATCACAATCGGCTTACAGTAACAACATCTTCTTAGGAACTTCGAAAACTGTTGAATACTTTTTAGACCAGAAGTTGCTCGACGGATGGGATCCCGTACAGTTTTTTGAACATGGGCCAACGGTGTTTGAAAAGTTGAGATTATTCAATCTTCTTCTGATATCAAAATAGGATGACCGTCGAGCTCAGCGCAGTCAGAACGAAGCGAGAGTGTGCGGGCCAACACTCAGCGGCACATCTCCCCACTAAGACGCTGACGAAAGGCCATTAACTATATATATGCGGTTTCGCCGGAATGGTGGGATTTAGCGGTTCACCAGCTAACAGGCAGGCGATTGACCGCATGACCTCTGTGCTCCTTCATTGAGGGCCGGACGACGGCGAATTCAACTCGCCCGGATCTTCAATATGGGGCGGCAAACTAGAAGCTCCGTGGCCCGTAGTATTAGTTTGTGCTCCGAGAAGCCATGCGTCTGCGCATTCCCGAATTCGTGCAAACCCGTGTCGATAAGATGGGATTCCCTGTCCCAACCCGCAAATGGTTTGCACATAATTTCTATAAACCCATGCAAGACCTCCCGACGACCCGAGCAGTTCGTGAGCGAGGCATCTGCAACGTGAGTGCGATTGTAGAGGATCTTCAACGACACCGATCTGGGCCTGTAGGCGCTGTCCAGGAACTTTTAACGTAGCCCAATTTGAGATACTGGCCAAGCTGTCAAGCGATGCCTCCCCTACACATCCCGATAAATCGTGAATCCCTTTCGCTGAAACCCGACCCTCCGGTGCCCCGCTGGGTGTATGACCGGCCAGGAACACAGCCAACCACTCGGTCAGCAGTGCGAACCATCGCACAACGCATGACCCGCTCTTGGCTCATAGTAATGGTGATATGGGTATGTGCGATACCCCTGCCGTTGGCATCCCACGCCTCTGTCTTTTTCTATGTCTCGCCGACCGGCGACGACAGAAATCCAGGGACCGAAACAGCCCCGTTTCGATCCATTGCGCGCGCACAAACTGCCGTACGCCCCCTCACCGACACCATGACAAGTGATATCACGGTCGTGCTAAGAGGCGGCCTATACCAGCTCGCCGATACGGTGCGATTCGATCATCGCGACTCAGGAATGAACGGTTTTCAGGTTATCTATCGATCCTTTTCAGGAGAGCATGCAGCGCTCAGCGGTGGACACCGAATTACAGGCTGGGCCACGGCACAGAATGGGCTTTTTCTGGCCAATGTCGGGCCAAATCGATTTCGGCAGCTCTATGTAAACGGCGTGCGCGCCACGAGGGCCCGTACACCGAACATGCCGGACTTTTTCCGATTGCTTCGATGGGACGAAGGTACCCAACGAATTGTCATTGCTCCAAACTCTATCGCTTCATGGTCCAACCTTCCGTCAGTTGAAATGGTCATCATGAAGCAATGGACACAGAATAATCTTCGCGTGGAATCGTTCCTAGAACGGGAAGAAGGGCTCTTCATCCAACTACGCGAACCTGACAGAACCAAGGCTTTCCTAGGGCACCTCTCCCTCCGTCTCGACGCACAAAGCTATTTCTTTGAGAACGCCTTTGAATTCCTCGACTCTTCCGGCGAGTGGTATCTGCAAACATCCACCGAAGAGGTTTTCTACCGGGCACGGGAGGGGGAGGATCTTTCCCAAGCAATGATCATCACCCCACATCTCGAACAGCTCCTCGAAGTGCGCGGGACGGCGGGAAAGCCAGTCCATCACCTGTCCTTCATAGGGCTCACGTTTGAATACGCGGGTTGGATGGAACCGACTGAGGAAGGCTTTGTCGTGAGCCAGGCCGATGCGATTTATCAGGGGACAACATCCTCGGCCGGACGGGTTGCAGTCGCGGTCGCTTTTGCGCATGTCCATCATATTCAGTTTGAGCGGAACACACTTCAGCATCTTGGCGGGACAGGCTTAGTCCTTCATACCGGAATCACCGATGTTCAGGTCATCGGCAATCGGTTCAGAGACCTGTCAGGAAGCGGGATCGTCATCGACAGCCTCCTGGAAACACGCCCGCTTGACCCTCGACTGGTCTGCCAGAATATCCTCATCGCAAATAATCTTATTACAGATATCGGGCTCGATTACCGGTCCAGTGTCGGAATCTTTGCGGGCTTCGTCTCCAATACCAACATCGAACACAACGACATTCATGATGCTCCCTATACTGGAATCAGTGTTGGGTGGGGATGGACGGATAAGGATACCTTGCTCGGTCCCAACCGCATCATCGGAAATCGTATCTTCCGCGTCATGACAACCATGGCTGACGGCGCTGGAATCTATACCTTATCAAAGCAGTCAGGAACCACCATTCAAGATAATTACATATACGATCTCTTTCGCTCACCCTGGGCTGGAAATGCCCCAATTTCGGCAATCTACCTTGATGAAGGAAGCGCCGGGATTACCGTTGCAAACAATGTTCTCGAGCGTGTGCCACTGGGCATTTTTCTCCATCGAGCCTCTGAGAACACAATCGTGAATACAGTAGGAACCTATGAGGAGCGTAATGGATCAAGGAACAATACCTTTCATCTCGAACCAGGTCATTCACTCGATGCCGTCAGATTGCGCGCCGGCCTTGAGCCTTCATTCAGAGACCTGCATTCTCACGATTAGGTGCAACTCCCTTGAAGATAGGTCAGAGCCCAAGCTAAGCAAGATATTGGCTTCAGACGAAATTAGCGCCTGATTGAAGACATTCGTTCCTGACGATCACTGCGTCTTTTCACACTACCCTCTTCTCCCTTCAGCCCTCCACTCGGAATCTAAGGTTTTGCACAACGGCGAAGTCCCGTAGCGGCATACCTAACCTCCATGATAGCGCGTAGACTCGAGAACGAATCGCACAAGGATTTGCACTTTCCGGCTCTCCTCTTTACACTCCAACGTGAGTGAGGGCGTTTCCGTGTTTTGCACGTGGCGTGCTCAGCGGTCCGACAGCATTAGCAGCCGTTCCAGTCGCGGATCTGATAGACGCCCCAGGCATTCGGTTGGCCTTTCTAGGATGCCGTGGCGTCGTCACCACTGGCATTGAGGGAAACAGGTCCGGTAACCGCTTTTCGGCGGCACAGGCTGAGTAAAATCCGTTGAAAAGCCGGTCCACTGCAACGTGGTATCAGCCAGAGGGTCAGGATCTCATCAGGGTTTTGAACAGCAATTGGATTCACGCCGCTCTCACAAGATCTGACAGTTCTCACGAGGCGGCCTTCACGAAGGCAAGGTACGATGGCATCACGACTGACACAAGCCCGCTTTCTCGACGCATTGCTCAAAGTCATGGACGGCAAACACCATTGGGCCTGGGATCACTTCGCCACCGGACGATTGACCAAAGATCAGCTCAAGGTTCACTTTCAGCAGGAATACTTCGTGTATGTCCGCGACTTCCCCATCTTCCTCGCCCGGATTCATGGACACAACCCACCGCCGTCAGTCCGACGCATGCTGGCGGAAAACATCTATGAAGAAGATACCGGGGGATTGTCACTCGGCAAATCCCATCCGGAACTCTTCCTCACGATGATGGAAGGATTAGGGTTCGCCGCGAAAGATTTCGAACAGATCCGCCCCTTGCCCGCAAGCCGGGCCTATCGCGCATGGTTGGATCGGGTCTCCAGACAACCGACATGGGTCCTGGGTGCCGCAGCCCTCACCATTTTTGTGGAAGGCAGCGTCAAAGACCGGAAGGAACTGCGTGAGCCTTCCAAGCCGAAGACGGCGGAGGAGATCGAGACGACCATCAAGAACCATCCCCTCGTCCGTTATCATGGCAACTCCCCGGACTGTATGGATCTCATTCGGGCTCATCAGCTCGTTGAATCCGGTCATCGGCACGATGCATACGACATGGTCACTCAAAACGCTCCATCCGCGACGACGCAACAGGCGATTCTCAGCGCAGTGAAACGTAGTCTACGACTCTGGTTGACCTATCGTGATGCCGTCGCCAAGGCTTGCGGCCTCAAAAAACCGTAATGCCGTTGCGGATGAGAGGAGTTCTCCACACACTCCTGATCGTCAGCACGATGCTTCCCGCCTTCGGAACCGAACCTGCCGTTGATATGGCGTTGATCCCAGCTGGGGAATATCGCATGGGCACCGCGGAAGGCAGCGACGGCCTGGCCGACGAACATCCCGAACGGCTGGTCTTCCTCCACGCATTCTTCCTTGATCGGTTCGAAGTGACCAATCAGGACTATGCCGTTTTTGTCCAATCCACCGGTCATCGCCCGCCGGCGAACAACAATCCAGCTTCGACGATCTGGGGCGGTGCTATGTATCCACAAGCCATCGCCAAACACCCAGTGGTGAATGTGAGCTGGGAAGATGCCGTGGCCTATTGCCGGTGGTCCGGCAAACGCCTACCCACTGAAGCCGAATGGGAAAAGGCCGCGAGGGGAACCGACGGACGCCGCTACCCCTGGGGAAACGACTGGAGTTGGAAAAAAGCGAACAGCGCCAGCTATTGGGCCGGGCAAACCATTGAGTTTCAAAGCGGCGCCGATTGGGAAGCATTTTGGATCAAGGGAGACGGGGCGCGCTTAGCCAAGGAGCACGGTATCAATGGCGAGGTCTTGACCCTGCCTGTAGGAAGCTTCCCTGACGGAACCAGCCCGTATGGTATTCATGACCTCGCCGGCAACGCCGCCGAATGGGTGCAAGATTGGTATGATCCGAACTATTACCGGTCGGCTCCACTCAGCGACCCGGGTGGACCTGAGCGAGGCGCCATTAAGTCCATGCGAGGCGGATCCTGGCTGAAACCGGCGATCAGCTTACGGACCAGTGATCGAGACTGGGGAATTATGGACAGCCGCCCGAGCGGAACCGGGTTTCGATGTGCCAAAGACAGTTTCTGACGACTGCTGAGCCATCCCGGCTAAGCCACTTTTGACCTCACGTTCAGGCCCTGCGAGAGTGTGCTGAAAAACTGACTCAGCTGGGCTGCAGGCTCCGGCTCCATCTTTTCAAGCTTCACTCCGCACTCTCTCCCCTCTACCCATCGCACAACCGCACGGGCAATCGGTAGTGATGAGGCAGTACCGGGCAAGGTGACGTCAAGACTTAAAACCATTCCCGGAACCAATGATTCCTGCCCCTTGAGTCGCCACCCCTCCCTCGTCATATCGACCACAAGGCCCTCTCTGATCTGCCCATTGATGCAATACCGAATAGGACAACGAATCTCGTACCGATAGCGTCTCCGCACATAGTGAAAATAGGCTGACGTCGTTTCACTGACGTAGTCGGCTTTCCAACTTCTCTTCAAAGCCAAACGAGAACGACTGCCACCGGTCCACACCAGAGGGCGATGCCAATCGAGATCGGCGAACCGCGCTATGGCATAGGCCGCAAGCGTGGCCAGCCCAAAAATGCTAAGCAATTCAAGAATACTCATGCTTCAGCCTCCCATCGCGGACACGATCCGGTTATATCTTCGTGCGCTAGAGAGAACTGTACCCCGGAAAGCGAGCTTTGCTTAGAGTGCAGAAAGGTTAGTTCGAAAGAGGGGGCTGGAAGGAGGCTACGGCATCCACGCACCAGTCAGTTCTAATCCTGGCAGCATCTACTAGTCCCTAGGAAGACAACGACAACCGCCCACGGCAATCATCTCCCGATCGCCATCACTAGACAAACAGCCCGACGGGCGTATGGGCATGGCCGGGCAAGACCGCACCGAGCTCTGAGGTACTGGCGCCAAAATGCTTGACCAGCACATCAGCAAAAATGTCCCTGAATTCGACCGTCGGTCTGATGTACCGCCCTTCATCGAGATTCGCCTCTGTTAATGAGCTAGGCCAGCCTGCGGCGCCCTTGTACACCCCACCCTTCACAGATCCACCGACCAGGAACCATGCCGAAGCCTTGCCATGGTCCGTTCCCCCGCTCGCATTTTGCCTGACCGTGCGACCGAATTCGGTACAGGTCATCACGACCACATTATTCATAAGCGGCCCCAGATCATCGACAAAGGCCCGGATGCCTCCGGAAAAATCCGCGAGTCGCCCGGCTTGACGATTGGCTGCCGCGCCGCCCGCCCCTTGATCGTCATGTGTATCCCACCCGCCGATATCCACGGTGGCCACCTCAAGCCCAAGGCCCGAGCGAATGATATGGGCAAGATCCCGCATTTCACGCCCGAACGTGCTGTTGGGGTATGTCGCAGCGTTTTGCGGAGTGGCTGCGCCAATTCCCTCAATTGCCGCGACCCGACTCATGAGTTCCGGCCCCAGTGCATGCACCGCCGATCGAGCAGGATTCGTGGTACTCGACGCCGGATCTTGGGCATACATGGCGCGTAGATTCGCTTCCAACGCGCCCTTGGATGACCCAAGGCGGGCAAAGCTGAACGAGGAGACATCGGTCAGTGAAGGAACCAACACCGTCCCGCGCAGAGATTTGGCAACATCGTCGCCAATCGCGGCTGCCCGAATGGTAGAGGCACCAGCAGCCGGTACTGCAGCCAGATATCGATTCAACCATCCGTCCCGCTGCTCTGGGAAGCCGTGTTCGATCGTGTCCTGATCCGTAAAATGCGATTGCGTGCTTCCAGCAAACCCCGCAGCCGGCAGGACCACTAAACGATTGCTGGTATAGAGCCCGTGCAAGGGAAGAATGGACGGATGCATGGCAAAGCCGGTCCCTGTCAGGTCAAGCCCTGATCCATCACCGGATCCCGGCGGCAGAATGCCGATGCCACCGTTCGTTGACCGAGGACGCATGACATAGTACTGCGGATCCGAATAGGGCACGATGGTATTCAGACCGTCATTGCCGCCGCGTTGAAAAACGACCACCAATGTTTTGCCTGCATTGCTCGCTGCATACGCCCGGCTCTTGAACAGCATCTCCAAAGGAAACATGTTGGCGGCCAACGCTGTAGCGGCCAGCCCCATGGCCCGTTTCAATACAGTCCGACGTGACACCTGCTGGAACACCGATGAGCAGCAATGACAGTGGTCCATGATTGTCCCTCTCAATGATCGCCCAACTATTGATAGAGATAGCGCGGATTCGTGAGCATGCTCGCCAACGTCCGGTCGAGCGCCGCTTCTGTGCTCGAATTGTCCAGATTGAATGCCCCCCCGCCGCTTCGCAACGTCGTCAGATAAATCTGATACTCGGTGGCCGTGGCCACTCGGTCATTCGTGAGATTCAGGAGAAACCCTAAGACCTCTGCCTCCGTCCTCAAGCCAAGGTTCTTTAGCCACAGACGAGTAAGCCCTCCGCTCATATCCGATCCGAATCGGATGGTCGAGCCAAATCCGGGGATTGTGGCTTCGTAAGCCATCGCCGTCTCATGGAACAGGACATAGGTGTTCAGCCAATGCTCGGACTTCTCTTTGTATCCAGTCGGTGGAGGCATTTCGAACAAGCCCTGCCCGGTCGCCGTCAGCCGCCGACGGATAGGCTCATGCGATGACCAGACCCCAAGATTGCGATAGAGCCCGACGACGTACTCCAAGGGCGTCTTCACAAGACTTCGATAGTTGGCCACATTGTTGAAGTCCGGCGATGTGACAATGGCGATCAACACTTTGCGTATATCGCCGCCTGAATCGCTGAATACCGACGCCACTTCAGTGATCAGCGCTGAAGACGGTGTTTCACTGACGAAGTACTCACAGAGCTTCTTAGCCAGATGCCGGGCGGTTGAGGGATGGCTGGCGGTAATTTGCAACACTCGCTCACCCTCAGTCGGCCCACTCCCGTCAAATGCGACCGACTGCCCCAACACCGTTTTGGTT
>CXWL01144913.1_pt1 | contig 10371 bp, 4 predicted proteins | sample 590931 | NCBI WGS metagenome assembly CXWL01 (sample SAMEA3498368, study PRJEB10139) | groundwater metagenome | biome: water well; material: biofilm material | place: Germany | collected 2015-04-27
AATGGCGAAGGTTTCACCTGCCACACCGGTGGCGGTCAGGACCGCACCGGCCACCTTGGTGCCGGCGTCGTAGACGCGCGTGCCGCCCAGCGTCAGGTCGGCCTTGGTCACGCTGACTACGCTGCCTGTAGTGCTCAACGCATTGTAGTTGCCCGACAAGGCGCCATTGCTGCCGGCGTCCAGCGTCAAGCCAGCCAGGCTCGCCAGCTCGCTGGTTTGCACATTCTTCGTGGCCAGGTTGCTGCTGTCGCCCGCGCCTGCGATGGCGAAGGTTTCACCTGCAACACCGGTGGCGGTCAGGACCGCACCGCCCACCTTGGTGCTGCCGTCATAGGCGCGCGTACCGCCCAGCGTCAAGTTGGCTTTATCCACCGTCAATGCACCATCGACGTAGGTGATGCGGTAACCCTGCTGGTTCGAATATAGTCCGCCCGGCGTAATGGTGGCACTGCCGACATTGATGCCGCTGCTGTAGCTGACCGTGCCGAGCAGATTGCCATTGGGCGTCGTGGAATACGTCACGCCGCTGCCGCCGGTGGTCCCCAATCCATCATAGGTCTTGGTGGCGCTGTTGGCGGTCACGGTCAGACTTGTCATGAAGCTTTGCAGCAATGGATTTGTATACCTGTTGTAGGCCACCCAGGTATTAGTAAAATCCCAGGCTGGATTGATATTGCCGTTGGCTGCTGTGGCGCTAGTGAAGTTGGCCTGCACGTTCATTTCCGCAGTTGAAAGACCCGTCATGCCGGTGAAAACTCCGTTTGTGCCGACGGCAAATACATCCGTATTCCAGAAACTGTTTTTCACGTTGCCGTCATTCCATCCCACCAGCCCACCAGCGTCGTTACCCGCAATCGCGCCCGTTGCATAACTATTAATAATATTGGCATTCTTCCGGTTCATGCCCGTCAAGCCGCCTACCCGACGGCTGGTAGCGGTTACCGCGCCAGTGGCGTAGCTATTGCTGACGGTATTGTAGTTCTCGTTCCATCCCACCAGCCCGCCAACGGCGTCTGCACCGGTAACGGCGCCCGTTGCATAACTCTTACTGACCGTACTTTGATTTCGCCCGACCAAGCCACCAACCTCGTTTGAGCCTGTTACCGTGCCAGTGGCGTAGCTTTCAGTGACAATGTTATAGTTTGCTCCTACCAGGCCGCCCGTCCTCCAAGTGCCGCTCACTATTCCAGAAGCGTAACTGTTCTGGATGGTGCCATTGCTGGCGCCCACCAGTCCACCGCTGTTTTCGCCGCCCGTGACCGCTACGTTTGCGTAACTGTCTTTAATAACTGTGTCGTAGGTACTGGAACCGTTTTTTCCTATCAAACCACCGACACTTAGCGAGGCGCCCGTGACTGTGCCTGTCGCGTAGCTGTTTGTGACAACAGTTCCGCTGTCAACGATTCCCGCCAATACGCCAACGGAGGCACCACCCTGTACGTTCGCGTTTACCAGGCCGACGTTTTGTATGGTTCCAGCGACGACATAGCCGAACAGACCAACGTTGTTCGCTGACGGCAAATTGACGGTCAGATTGTTGATGGCATGATTTTGACCGTCAATTGTGCCGGTAAATTTCGTAGTGCCGTTACCGACCGGTATAAAAGTACTGCCTGACCACACATCGGATGCGGTCGCTGTGGCAGCGGCATTAATATTTTGCCCGACCGTATACTTTCCCGCCAAATTCATGGACATCAACTGCAGCTGATGCGCATTGTTGATCGTGGTGGAATATTCGGATGCCAGCATCGGACGTGTAGCGCCAAGTGCCCCGCCAGCATTGTTCAATGTGCCGTCGACATTAACCATCACCCAGTTGTTGCCAGTTGCGCCGGGCGTGGTGGTGAAGTTGAAGCCGCCAAAGTTGGATGCGGTCTGCATTCCCACGCTAGTCAGCCCAGTCGCGCCGGGTGCATCGCCACCACCGAAAGCGGCCAATCCGCCATTGACGGTCGTGTTCCAAAAGCTGGTATCAACGCTGCCAAGGTTATCCCCTACCAGTCCACCGACATTCGTTCCGGCTACTGCTCCAGACGAATAACTGTTGCTGATGCTGCTATTGTGGAGGAATCCCACCAATCCGCCAACGGTATTGCCGTTTGTCACGCTCCCGGTAGCGTAGCTGTTTGTGATAGCGCCATACTGTTGCACCCCCACCAATCCACCAACATAGAACTTGCCAGCGGTCCCCGTTACCGCGCCCGTCGCATAGCTATTGTCTATCGTGCTATAAAAATTGTCGCCATTTGCTCCGACCAGTCCGCCGACACAATGGCCCGTTGCTTCCACTGTCCCGGTGTTATAACTATTGCGGATGCTGCTGAGGTCGTTCAATCCAACTAGTCCGCCGACAAAATCGTTTCCTGACACACTGCCACCCACCAATCCGATGTTACTGATTGTGCTGCCCTTGGTCCAACCGAACAGGCCCGCATAGCTCGTCGTAGGCATATTGACTGTCAGGTTGTTGATGGTATGCTCCTGCCCGTCAAATGTACCGGTGAATTTGCCAGCGGCGGCGCCGACCGGGATGAAGGTGCCTCCGGACCACACATCGGATGCCGTTCCTGAGGCAGCGGCATTGATATTCTGTCCGACCGTATACTTTCCCGCCAAATTCATGGACATCAACTGCAGCTGATGCGCATTGTTGATCGTCGTCGAATACTCGGAAGCCAGCATCGGACGCGTACCGCCAAGTGCCCCGCCAGCATTGTTCAATGTGCCGTCGACATCAACCATCACCCAGTTATTACCGGTCGCGCCTGCAGTGGTGGTGAATGTAAAACCGTTAAAATTGGAAGCAGTTTTCATTTGAACAGTACTCAGGCCGGTCGCACCAGTCGTCGTGCCGCCACCTATACCAGCCGAGGCGCCATTAACGGTCGAGTTCCAATAGCTGTTGGTAACCGTGCCGCCGTTATTTCCAACCAGCGCCCCAACCGTACTGTTACCTGTCACCGCGCCGGTAGCGTAGCTCCTGTTAATTGTGCCGCTGCTTTCCCCCACCAGCCCGCCGACATTATTACTGCCGCTGACCGCGCCGCTGGCGTAGCTATTATTAATCGTACCGCCGGCATTGCCGCCGACCAGCCCCCCGCTTCTGTCAGGGGCCGTTATCGCGCCGGTCGCATAACTGTTATTGATCGTACTGCCGTTCATGGCACCTACTATTCCGCCTACACCGTTAATACCCGATACCGTACCGGTCGAGTAACTGTTGGTGATGGTGGCGTAGGGGCCTGAGTAACCAACCAACCCGCCGGAGGCGCCGGTGCTCGCTGTCACATTGCCGGTAGCGAAGCTATTGCTGATGAGGCCAGAGTTATCGCCTCCTACCAGCCCGCCGACCTGATCGGTGCCTGCCACCGTACCGGTGGCGTAGCTATTGCTCACGGAACCACTATTAGACCCTGCAAGGCCGCCGATGAAGGCGCCGCCCGCAACCGTGCCGGTAGCGTAGCTGTTGCTGATCGAGCCATAATTAATCCCCGTAACTGGCCCTATCGCCGCGCTGCCGATAATATTGCCACCCGGAAGTCCGACATTCCTCACACTGCCAGAAGTGCCAATCACGCCGAACAGTCCGATAAAAGCTGCTGATGGTCGATTGATCGTAAGGCTGGAAATGGTGTGGCCAAGTCCGTCGAACGTACCGGCGTATTGCGAACTTATAGTCCCGACCGGCTCAAAGCCGGCACCAGAATTCCATCCAGAGGTTGCCGACGCATCAATATTGCTGCCCAATGCGTAACTGATACCGAGGTTGCCGCTCATCCCTTGCAAGTCGGTCGCCGTGGTGATGACGGTGTAATCCTTGGGCGTGCCATTCGAGCCCAGCTTGGTGGTGAAGTTGCCGGTGCCGGCCGGCAGGTTGACGGCCCCGCCATTGGTAAAGACGTTGCTGGTATTGCCGACTGCGCTGGCGCCCTGTCCGAATTCCAGCGCCAGACTGGCCGAGCTTGAAGCATTCAGGTTGGCATTGATGTTGATATTGCGATGTGCCGACAGCGTGAGCTTGTAGGCGCTCCAGGACACGGCGCTGTTGACAAAGATATCGCCGTTGCCGGTGGTGTCGCTGCCGGTGACTATGCTGACATTACTGCTGGCTAAATTGCTGCTGAGCGTCGCGGCGCCGATGCCGGACCCAGTTTGCGCGTCATTGCCGGCGGCAATCGTAAAATCCACCGGGTCGATCAGCCAGTTGCCGGTCAGGCCGTGCGCCGCGGCGGTGGTGACGTTGATGTCGCCGGCAATCTTGACGTGGGCCGCCGAGGTGTCGATGAAGCCGCCGTTGCCGCCGGTGGGGGCGCTGGCGTCGAGCTTGCCGCCGGCGTTCACGGTGCCGGTTTGCATGTCGCCCAGCAGCCGGATCGTGCCATGACGGTCGTCGATGGTCTGGGCCTGGATGATGCCGCTGTTGTTGACCGCCGTGTGCAGCAAATCGCCGGCCGCTTGCGCGCTCAACAGCACACGACCGCCATCGGCCTGGATCATGCCGCCGTTATCGACCAGCGCTTTGAGCGCGCCCTGGTCGACCGTGACGTTGATGAAACCGTCGCCGGCAACATCGAGCGTGATGGCATTGCCCGCGGCCAGTGCTACCGTACCCAATCTGGCGTTGATGGTGCCTTGATTGGACACATTGGCGCCCAGCAGCGCCACATAGCCGCCGTCGGCGTTGATGCTGCCCCGGTTGAGTATGCTGCCGGTTGCGGCACCGGCAAACTTGTAGCGCCCGGCCATGAAGTCGCTGTCGCTGAGGTTCAGCGTGGAGGCCACCAGGCCGCCGACGTTGACCGAGGCGCCTTGGCCAAACAGGATGCCGTTGGGGTTGATCAGAAAGACCTTGCCGTTGGCGGACAAGTTGCCCAGGATGCTGGACGGGTCCGCGCCCCAGACGCGGTTCAGGGCGACGGCATTGCTGTTGGGTTGCACGAAGGTGACGCCTTCGCCCTTTGCGATATTAAAATTTTGCCAGTTCAGCGCCACGTTCTGGCTGCTCTGGTTGATCGTCATGTTGCCGGCGCCGCTGGTGATAGTGGCGTTGCCGACGGTAACCACGCCGTTGACGGGCAACGCGTACACCGGCGAGCCGAACGCCATCAACAGCGAGACCGCCAGCGTTTTCAAGGCAAAACCTGCTCCCACCGTGCTGCCGCTCGAGGCGCTTTTGCCGCCGTTTTTCGTGTTTTCGGAAACTGCGACAAAGGTGCCGGTCTTTGCATTCCAGATCGAGCGGAAGACGTGGTTCATGATCTTGTTACCTTTTTTCTTATGGCTGTATTGCGTCGACGTGCGGGTGTGACGTGTGTCTTATTGAATGGCGGATACGGTAATCAAAAATATTTGACGCCTTGGAGCCAGAAACGGCTGTTAGCATCCGGGGCCGAGGTCGCCACAGCATTGCCAAGCTTGCTGGCGATGGTCACGCTGACCGCAAAATCGTTGTGCGCCGCCCAGCTCAGGCCAATCCCGGCGCCGGAAAGGGAGCGGCGGTTGTCCCCTGCGGTCCAGGCATTTTTGTTTAGCATCACGCTGCCGTGATCGATAAAGCCGATCATCGTGATGCGACCGGGCACGCTGGCCGCGAACGCCGGCAGCAGCGCGCGCGCTTCCAGATTCAGCACATAGCCCTGGTCGCCATAGGCTTCGCCCGACGGATAGGCGCGCACGCCGGCACCGCCGCCCAGTCCCATCTTTTCCGATACGTCCAGGTTTTTCGACGCCAGCTGGCCGCTCATGGCGGCAGACAGCGACAGGGTGTCGGATAAATTTTGCAGCCGCATCGCGCTAAACGATAATTTGCCGAAGCGGCCATTGGCACCGACTGTCGCCGCGTCCAAGGCCAGCGCCGCCGCACTTGCGATGGCGAGGTCGCCGCTGCTCCAGGAGAGCGTATAGGTAGTCGATCCACCGAACGCATCGCTGGCGTCGCCGTTAAGACTCAGCATTGCCACGCGCGCCTTCTTGTCAGCAAGCGACGATGTCGCGTCCGCCCGGTCGCGGAAGGTCTTGTCGTCCAGGTGGACCTGGCCAGTCAGGTTATGGCTGCGCGAGCGCAGCAGCGGGTAGCCGCCATAGATGCTGGTGATGGTTGCCACGCCGCTGGCTGCTAAACTGGCGAAATCCTGTTCCAGCCGGTAGAGCATGCGGGAGTAGGCCACGCCGGCCCTGGCGCGACCGATTTGCGCCTGGTACGCGAGCCGGCCATAGCGCGTGCCGGCACCGGACGTCAGTGCCCGCACACTCACCAGATCGCCTGACCCCGTGGGATTGTTGATCTGAAGCGCCGCGCCCAGCCGATTGGCGCCGGTATAGCGGTTACCCTGGTTGTCGGCATCGATATAACCGGTGACACGCGGCCCCGGCATCAGGTCCACGATCAGGTCGGAAGCCCCGACCGATGCGCCCGGCACCAGTGTCGATTTCACGTTCACGCCAGGTAGGTCGGAGAGCAACAGCAGACCACTTTCGAGCGGCGTGATGGCGATCGCATCCCCGCTGCGCAAACCGTCGAACAAAGTCTCGACCAGGCGATCCGGCATGTTGGCGCTGTTACGCAGGCTGACCTGGCCGTACCGGCCTTCGAGGACGTCGATTGTTACCACCCCATCCAGGATATCTTGCGCCGGCAGATAGGCCTGCGCCAGAAAATAGCCATGCTTGCGATAATGGCTGGAAATCTTCAATGCCATGACGCGCAGATCGGACAGCGTGAGTTTGCCTTGGCCGCCAAATCCGGTCAGGGCCAGCAATGTCGCTTCCGTATAGATTTTCGGGCCGCCGATGCGTATGTGATTGACCAGGATTTTCTGCCCTTCAGTCGCCGGCGCGATCGGCGTTCCGCCTTGCTCAATACGGATATCAGGGGTGGTTTTGGCGGGGCGGCGTGGCTGCTCCCGTTCAATCTGCTGGTTTAGCGATCCGGCACTGGGCGCGGTTTGCGCCAGTGCTACATTGCACACAACCAGGCCCATTGGCAGCAGGGCTCTGGAAAGTAGTATTTTCACGCGATTTGCTTTCAGAAAGGAAACTTACCCCCTCATCATAAAGCTTTCCGTACCGAAAGTATCTGAGCAAACCTGAGAACGCGCCCGCCTTCCGATGCCCGTTATAGCAACGGTTCCGTTGCGGCTGGGTTATCGGCGCACATCGATCTGTTCGTAAAAGTGGTATCCGATCCCGCGCAGCGTGGTAAGCGGAAGCTGCAAGCCACATGCTTCCATGACCTTTCGACGCAGCCGGCGCATTTGCGTATCCAGTCGGCGTTGATCATAGTGAAGATAGTTTGCGCCCAGCGCGTGCACGATTGTCTCGCGGCTGACACTTTTGCCCCCTGTCGCCAGCGCCAGCATGACGGTGTGGTCATGGGGCGACAGCGCAATCGGGGCAAAGCCGGGAGGGATCAATCGCGGTGGTGACGCCGACAGGATCCAGCACTGTGCTGCTTCGGAATTGGCATGGCGCGCCGCCAGCAGCGATTCGGCATGGTTGCGTTCCGTGACGTCGCGTGCCACGGCAACCCTCACCTGATCGATCTCCGACCAACGAGCCGACCACATGATATGGACGATTTCTCCGTCCCCGCGCACATAACGATTCTCGAAATGGCGCTGCAGTTGTCCGTCCATGACTTTCTCGACTGCCTGTAGCGTTCTTTCCCGATCTTCGTGAAACACCAGTTCCAGCATCGGCCTGCCGATCATTTCCTCAGGCGTATAACCGAAAATGCGCTCGCACGCGCCCGTGACGGAGATAAAACAACCGTGCGTATCGACCACGCATATAGCGTCGAGCAGCAATTCCATGACATCCGCCAAAGCGGCGTCGATATTTGATTCCATAAACACAATTGAGCGATGATGCTCTCGACCGATCGCAAAAAAAACAAAAGGGCACTGACGACGTCTGTGGCCGCTCGATCCGACTGATCGGGACGCAGTGATTTGAACGCGCAATCCCTGGACCCCGTACGGCTGTGCCCTTGCCTATCGAACGCGCAGGGCCTAGGCCCGCGGAAAGAATGAAATGCACATAGTTTGATGGAACAATTGCATGTCCCGCGAAGCTTACCCTACCTGAGCATTAACCGCTTAACTGGCAGGCGGCAGCACAACCCTGGTGCGGAAAATCGATGCGTGGTGCCAGGCGCGGCACGAAGATTGAAAATCCTTGTGTCGGTGGTTCGATGCCGCCCTGGGCCACCAAGAACATCGTTCACGCAACGCCAACCATCACCGGTTGGCGTTTTCGTTTGTGGGATTCGAAGTCCTCGTGTCCGGTCAATTTCCGGTCCAGAGCCCAGGCCCAGCTAGCAGAAATTTGCCCACCCCACTGTAAAACTAGCCAGCGACCCAAATTAGTTTTGGCCAGCTGCTGGCCTGCGTCGAGCATATTTTTTTAGGCTGAGACAGGCATCAACCCTGGCTTGGCCAATGGTCCGCGACACCCAATCGAACTGATATTCCCGAACCTGCATTCTTGCTAGTCGAATTGCGTCAAAGGTAGCTTCAGCAAGTCTCTCTGCTCCCAATGATGAACGCACGGCCTCATGTGCGAGTATGTCAACGGTTGTCGCCAATTTCAGCGTCCCGAAGCGCTCAACGGAAATTCTCGTTGCCTTCTTTTCATCGATCGCAGCAATGAATCCATTGCCGTGTGCTAGCGCGAGAGTGGCCGCCTCCCCGTCACCCAACGTTTCCGCCGTACTGCCGGATACCAAATCGAAGAAGATCTCCAACATCTTCCCGTCAAGTTTTTCCATCCGAAGGATCTGGTCACCCAACGCTTTATTGAGCAAGTCAAAGTGCGAATGACCAGCCGAAGTCCCTCCTTCTATCTCGCGCACGACGTTATCAGTGACCACTATCGGAGCATTCAGCGCTCGAAGAATTGCGCTCGAATGCCCCGTCGCTAGCAGATTGATGACGACGCTGGCATCGAGAACAAGAGTGGAGTTTTGGTCAGTGAGAGAGCTTAAAAAGGTCATCAACCTCATCCTCCTCAGCCTCATCAAGAAGTTCGCGCACCTTTTCTCGGTCGATTTTCAACATTTCTGACATTTGGCCCTCACTGATCAGGTCCTTCTTCCAAGCTTCAATAGCGAGAAGGAAGAGTCGCGAAGACTGCGCCACCTCAGGCAAAAATGAATCCGACGCTGCTGAGCCCAGAACTTGCTGAGCTTGCTCGTCAGTGATTCCGCCGTTGTCCATGAACCAGTCCCAAGTTCCTTTTTTGGTGAGTTCTAGCTCTTCAAGGCGCAGTACCATTGCCTGGCGAGATACTCCAAAAAAATTGGAAAGCAAGATGATGTGCCGACGGGTGAGATGAGTCCCCCCCGTGGTCACTTCCTTGAATTTTTCCATCACTGCACGGGCTGGAGTTAGGAACGCTCCTCCAAATGCAATTGCATAGCGTTCTTCACGTGAATTCTCGAACTTTGCGTCCTGATACACCTCGGGCTGTCTTCGGGTCGCAATGAAATGGCCGAGCTCGTGGCCACCGGTCTGAGTTCGACGATCCTTCCGATGGCTCGAATTGATAAGGATGCAGGCTCCCACAGCGTCATCATAGGCGAACAGCCCTGATACTTTAGGGGCAAGTTTCCTACTGTAAACTCGCACTCCTAACTGAAGCTCAAGTAGGGAAAATAAGTTATGCACAGGTCCTTCCCCGAGGCCCAACCAGTTTCGCAAGTTTTGAGCATCATGCTCCGCCTGTCTACGTACATCTCCAGGGAGTATAGTTTTCTCTGCCGGATAGTTGAACGTTTTTTGTACGCCGAGAATATTCTCAAGCTCTACTTCAGCCCTAACGAGATCATTCAGCATTCGCGCGGCTTGTTCGATGCCGCTATCGGCGGTTTCCGGGAGTGACCGAAAACGAGGAACAAGATCGACGAAAACCGACTCGCGCCGCATGAGGGCGTTGGCAGACACGCCGTAGACCTGGCTAAGGGTCTGGATTTCCTCAAGTCTTGCGCTACGTTGCCCCTTCTCGATTGAAACGAGCGTGGTACGTGCAAGACTTGCTGCCTTGGCAGCTGCGTCCTGAGTCATGTTCGCCGTTTCCCTCGCCACCTTTAATCGCTCGCCCAATTGACTGGAGCTTAACTCATAGTTTGCTTTGTTCATGATGAATCACCTATCCATTTCCGTACAAACGATCCATGCCCAAGATCATCGGTAAATGCAGCCCATTCCGAGGCATGCTGTTGCAGGAACCGATCAAGGCGCTGCGCAACGACTTGTGGCTGCAGCGCCAAGCAGCGGGCAAGCTCAGTCGTGTTGCGTCGCTTAAACAGTTCGTACTCGATCGAATTCCTGACTAGGGCAAGATGCTCGAAATGAAGCACTCCCGCAATAG
>CXWL01023553.1_pt1 | contig 10369 bp, 10 predicted proteins | sample 590931 | NCBI WGS metagenome assembly CXWL01 (sample SAMEA3498368, study PRJEB10139) | groundwater metagenome | biome: water well; material: biofilm material | place: Germany | collected 2015-04-27
AAACCGTCCATGCCCCCATTCGGGATGCGTATAGCCGAGCCCGCTCATACAGAAATTCCATTTCGGCTTAAGCTCGATGCGGTAGTCGAGCCCCTCCGCATCGCGCATGGAAATCGTCGCCGCCTTCGCATGCCGCGTACCGGACTTGAACGAAACCTCCGACGAACACGAAGCCATGTGCGTGGCCGGGCCCTCACCCGTGGCCGCCATCACCGCATGCGTGTTCCAAGGGCGTCCCTCACCGTCCGCGTTGTTGTGGTAGAGCGTAATCCGATCCTCGAAATTCATCGGCGCCCATAGCCAATAAAATTGCGGCGCCCGCGGCGGCGCGACGGGCTGCGAATCCTGCGCGCCCACGGGTCTGATCCCCCAAGAACGGTCGCGCGTGCCCACATGACCGGCGACGTCGATCCGCCGCCCCTTCACCTCGATCCAACCCTCATAGGTGCCGTTCTGCGTCAACCGCGTGTAGTCCATCACCGGCCTTGGGCCCACGCGATACGTGAAGCGCGGCTCCTCGATCGGCGCCGACCGCGCGCGAAACAGAATGTCTGCCGCGATCCCATGGTCGTTCTTCTCGACCCGCACGCGCAAAGAATGCAGCGGCTCGACCACATCGACGGAAAGCGGCCCGACCCGCGTATCCATCCGCTCCATGCCGAGCACGCGCGAGACACGCAGATTGTGCTGCACGCCGTCCGCCACGACGCAAAACGCGCCGTCCATCACGTTCAGCACCGGATAAACGCCGAGCGCGGCGGCAAAGAACGTGTCGCCGGCCGTCGTGTAGCCGTTGAAGAAATACCGGTCGTAGAAATTCCTGTCCGTCCCGGCGTAAGCGATCGGTTCCGGCGTTTGATGGACGGGATAGTCGTCGGCTTTGGTAAGCATGGACGGAGACTCTCAATGGCGGGACGGCGCACCTTGACCCGCCCCGCCCGCNNCGCCCCGCCCGCCGATGCAATCCGCCTCAGGGTAGTGAGAATACGGCCTTGAGAAACGCACGCGCATCGGCTGCCGATTGGTCGGCCAAGTCTTCCTGGAGAATGTGCCCGCCCTCGGGATAGACGATCGCCTGGCTTCCCGGGATCATGCTCTTCACGAGCTCGGCAGCGGAAACCGGAATCAGTTTGTCCTGAGCGCCCCACAGCACCAAGGCCGGCACCGAAATCTTGCCGAGACTGTCCCGCATGAACCGATCCTCGCCCCGCCAATAGTCGAGCCCCATACGAAACCGCTTGCGCGTCGCAACCCGGATCGCGGGTTCGCGATTAAGGTACCAATAGCGGTCGATCATCGCGTCCGTGACCAAGGCTTGGTTCACGAACGAAGCCTTCAGCGTCGCCTCACTGATCGGTCGTGTCGGGATGAGCCGCAGGAACTCGCGCAGACCCGGCGTTTGCACGAGATAGAAGAACGCGGGCGGTTCCGGCATGTTCGGCGGAAGGACGCCGCCGGAATCGATCGGGATCACGGCCGCCGTTCGCGTCGGATACTTGATCGCAAAGCGAAGGGCGACGTGCCCGCCCATCGAATTGCCGCCAATCGCAAACCGCGGCAGCGCAAGCTTCGCGGCAAACGTCTCCACGAAATCGGCCATGCCTTCCGCCGACAGCGGATAAGCCTCCGGCACGACGGTCAGTCCATGGCCCGGAAGGTCGACGGTCACAACGCGAAACTGATCGCCCAGAATTTTGACCCACGGCTCCCACGTGTGCAGCGACGCGTTCGACCCGTGCAGCAACACAAGCACCGGCCCACGCGCATTCCCCTGATCGCGATAGTGCACCGTGATCCCGCCGCCCAGATCCGCATACTGCGACGGCGCCTGCCCGTATTTCGCGACGAGAACATCGCGCGGCACCGACGGATCGCCCAGCGTCAAGAACGCCAGCGCAATCAGCACCGCCAAAATACCCACGATCCAAAGCAGAATCCGCATAACAGCCCTCCAAGCCGACGCCGCAGCTTGGCCCGCGATGACGCTTCGTGCAATCAGTTGCCGATTGTCAGCGAATTCAAGGGGAAACAATATGACACGACTCTGGCTGGTCGCGGGCGCGTTGAACATGCTCCTCGCGCTCATCGTCGCCGCGTCCGTCGGCCACCGGTTGGAGGGCGAGTTCGTGCCGGTGATCCGCAACATCTTCGACACCGCGCGCGAGATGCATTTCGTGCATGCCTTGGGCCTGATCGCGGTCGGCATCGTGAGCGCCCAATTCGGCCGCAAGCTCCTGCTCGATCTCGCCGGCGCCGCCTTCCTTGCGGGCATCATCTTCTTCTGCGGCGGCATCTACGCCGCCTTCGGCCCGAGTGCGGCCGGGGTGAAGCCGCTGATTCCGCTTGGCGGCGTAAGCCTGATGCTGGGTTGGGGGCTGTTTGCAACCGCAGCGCTGTTCGTGAAGAGGCCTTAGAACTAACCGCATCGTGAACGGTCCCTCTTCAAAAGGCAGCTAAAGGTGTTCCGTCGGCCTCCGGTAGCAACGAGTACCGGCCGATCAAAGCCAAATCAGAATTGTCCGGCGCATCGCCGCCTTCGTCAGGTCGGCGAAGGCAACCGCCACCCGTCCCGAAATCAACTCAACTTCGTGTCATAAGCCTGACGCGTTTTGACCCGCGTTTCCGCAGCGTCCACCGTAGGCCTCGACACGCAGCCCCGATCCGCTACATCTACGCCAACCGCTATTCGCATCAAGGATGAGTTCATGCCCGACCGCATCGTGGTCGTCGGTGCCGGAATTGCAGGCCTCGGCGCCGCCATGGCGCTCGCCCGCGAGGGTCGCGAGATCGTCGTCGTCGACCGTGACCCGCCGCCACCGCCGAACCTCGAAACCGCATTCGACACCTGGGAACGCAAAGGCGTCACCCAACTGCGCCACAGCCACGTGTTCTTGGGTTGCCTGGTCACGCTGATCCGAGACCGGCATCCACGCCTACACGACATGCTGCACAAAGCCGGCGCCCGCGAAGTCGACTTCGAGACGAGCCTCCCCACCGCATTACAAGACAAATACGTGGCCGCCGATGGCGACCGCGATCTCGCGTTCCTATTCTCTCGCCGCACGACGCTCGAACACACGATCCGCGCGTACGTCGAAACGCTCCCCGGCGTCCGTTTTCTGACCGGAACGATCGTGCGCGATTTGACCCTCGATAAGACGACGCCGATCCCCGTCGTCAACGGCATTCGGATCGAGCGCGACGGCGGCACGCCGGAAGAGCTCACTGCCACAGCCGTGATCGACGCCAGCGGCCGCACGACGGTGCTGACCGATCGCCTGCGCGAGCGCGGCGTGGTGATTAACGAAGAGAAGAGCCCGGCCGGCATCCTCTATTTCACGCGCCACTACCGCTTGCGCGACGGTCAAAACGAACCGCCGCGCGACTTGATTCCGGGCGCAGGCGACCTCGGATACATCAAGTACGGCGTGTTCGCCGCCGACAACCGGCACTTCTCGATCACGCTGGCCGTGCCGGAAATCGAAACCGAATTGCGTGTCGCCACACTGAACCCAGCGACGTTCGACGCGATCTGCAACCGCATCCCCGGCGCCGCGCGTTGGATCGAACCCAGTCGCGCCGAACCCGTGACAAAGGTCTTCGGCATGGGCAACCTGCACAATGTCTGGCGCCATTTCGTGAAGGCGGGCGAACCGGTCGTCCTCAACTACTTCGCCGTCGGCGACAGCGCAATCCGCACGAACCCCCTCTATGGCCGCGGCTGCTCCTCGGCCGTCATGCACGCGCACATCCTGGGCGACGTCATGAGCACGATGACCGACCCTCGCGAACAGGCGATCGCCTTCGACAAACGCAGCCACAAGGAGCTGCGCCCGTTCTGGGACGCGCTAATGAAGCAGGATCTGAGCGCGATCCGGCGCGCAAAGAACGAGCAGGATCCGACCTACAAACCGCGCCTGAAAGCCCGCCTCATCAAGAGTTTCGCCGAAGATGCCGTGGGCCCCGCGACCCGCAGCAGCCTCGACGTCCTACGCGCGATCATGAGGGGCTTCCACATGCTCGCGATGCCGACGGCTTGGCTTGCCCAACCGACGGTCGTTCTACGGGTGCTGGGCACATGGCTCATACCGAGATCGAAGAAACTCTATCCGCCGAAACTCGGACCCGACCGCAACGAAATGCTTCAAGCCCTCGGCCTCAAAACCGCGTGAGAGAAACGATGTCGATCAACTGGAACGCGCCGCGCTACGTCGAAACCAACGGCATCCGCATGGCGGTATACGACGAAGGCAAAGGCGTGCCCGTCGTCATGTGTCACGGTTTCCCGGAGCTCGCCTACTCCTGGCGCCACCAAATCCCCGCGGTCGCCGCAGCTGGCTTCCACGCGATTGCCCCCGATCAGCGCGGTTACGGCCTGACCGATCGCCCCGCCGCGATCGACGCCTACGACATCCACCATCTGACGGGCGATATGGTCGGCCTGCTCGATGCGCTGAAGATCGAGAAGGCAGTCTTCGTCGGCCACGATTGGGGTGGCTTCGTCACCTGGCAGATGCCGCTTCTGCACCCAACGCGCGTCGCGGGCGTCATCGGCGTCAACACGCCGTTCATGCCGCGCGCGCCAATGGACCCGATCGCACTGATGCGCGCGGTCTTCGGCGAAGACATGTACATCGTCTTCTTTCAAAAACCTGGCGTCGCCGATGCAATATTGGGCAAGGACGTCGCCAAGACCCTGCGCCTTTTCTACCGCAAGTCCGGCATGACGATTGAAGAGTTCGAAAAGCGCCCGGCCGAAGAACGAAACCTCGCGCTCGTCCGCGCGCTCGAGCTGGACGAAAGCTTGTGGCCCGGCAAAGTTCTTCTGACGCCGGAAGAACTCGACGTCTACGCGAAGGCGTTCACGCGCACCGGCTTCACCGGCGGCATCAACTGGTACCGCAACTTCACACGCAACTGGCAGACGACCGAAGGCGGCCCGCAAAAGGTCAACGTCCCCTGTCTCATGATCATGGCCGAAAACGACATCGTCCTCCGCCCGTCGATGGCCGATGGGATGGAAACGTTCGTCCCCGACCTGGAAAAGCACCTGATCAAGAATTGCGGCCACTGGACCCAGGCCGAACAGCCGGAAGAACTGAACCGCGTGATGATTTCCTGGCTGAAACGCCGCTTCGGTTAAGCCTAAACCGTGGGGCCGTTTTGCGGCCGATTCACGCTCGCGCTATCATCGCGGCTCACCAGCGTTTGAGCCGCACGATGATGCCAACGATCTCCCCCGACGATCTCTACCTCGCCCTGAACTACGGCGTGATGCCGTTCTGGGCGCTGATCATCCTCGTGCCGTTCTTGAAAATCACCGACACGCTGGTCCACTCCGTCTTGGCGCCGATCGTCTTGGGCGTGACCTACACCTGGCTGCTTGCGAACGTCATGGGCGGGGTCGTGCAGATACCGGAGGGCGCGGGCTTCGCCTCGCTCGACGCATTGATGAAGACGTTTTCGGTCAAGGAAGCAGTCGTCGCCGGCTGGGCACACTACATCGTCTTCGACCTCTTCGTCGGCGCTTGGATCGCCCGCGATGCACAGCGCGTCGGCCTGAGCCAGTTCATCGTCGCACCGTCGCTGCTGCTGACGTTCCTGGTCGGCCCGATCGGCCTCCTCAGCTACCTCCTGCTCCGCGGCATCACCGGCCGCGGCGGCTGGAGCCTGTTCGAGGGCTAAGCGATCCCAGTCAACCGCTCGCTCTCGCGCCACAACGCGCGCGCGATGTCGGCGTCATTCGACACGGCGGAAGAACTAACAGCCGCGCACTTGTCGAAATACTTGCCGCTGACGCCCTGAACCGCCGGAGAACTCGCGAGATAGACGCTCGTCTTCGCCCCGTCATCTTCCGAAATCGCAGCCACAAGCTTCGCCCACCCGATCATGAGCTTGAAGATGCCACTAGTGTTGTTCCCAAACTGCGACGCAACGAAGCCCGGGTGCAAGCAATTCACCGTCACGTTCGAACCCTGAAGCCGGTGCGCCAACTCGTAGGTGAAGTAGATGTTGGCGAGCTTCGACTGGCCATAGGCCTTGTAACCCGAATAGCTCTTCGCGCCTTGCAAGTCGCCAAGGTCGAGCTTTTGGCCCTGATGCGCAGCCGAAGCAACGGTCACCACCCGCGCTGGGGCGGACGCTTTCAAGAGGTCCAACAGCTCGTGCGTGAAGAGAAAATAGCCAAGGTGATTGAGCGCAAACGTCCGCTCGATTCCGTCTTCGGTCAGCTCGCGCTTCAGAAACATCGCACCCGCGTTGTTGACCAGAACATCGAGCTTCTTGAGCCGGCCCTTAATGGCCGCCGCCGCAGCGCGTACACCCTTCTGGGTCGCCAGGTCGCCCGCGACGAAGCCGACCCTGTCGTGTCCCGCCGCCTGGCGAAGCTCCCGCACGACCGCCTCGCCTTTCGCGGCGTTGCGGCCCACGATCGTCACCGACGCGCCCATCTTCGCGAGTTCCCGCGCGGTGACCTTGCCGATGCCATCCGTCGCGCCGGTGACGACGAAGTCCTTGCCCCTGAGAGTCATGATCCGTTCACCCAAGTTGACGCGAAGTAACACCTTCTTCGCACCCGCATTCGCACGGCGTCAACCAAACCGAAACGCACGCTGTCCTATTCTCGGACAAAAGGCGGGTGTCCTCATGAAAGTTCTGGTTGTCGACGACTACGCCACGATGCGCCGCATTATCAAAAACCAGCTGACGCAACTGGGCTATACGGACATCGACGAAGCGGCGACCGGCGAAGACGCGCTGGCGAAGCTGCGCGAGGCGCACTACGGCCTCGTGATCTCCGACTGGAATATGGAGCCGATGACGGGTTACGACCTGCTGCGCAAAGTCTGCGCCGACGAAAAACTGAAGACCACTCCCTTCATCATGATCACCGCCGAGGCCAAGGCCGATCACGCGATCGCCGCCAAAGAGGCCGGCGCGGACAATTATCTCCTGAAGCCATTCAACGCGACGGTCCTCGAAAGCAAGATCGGTGCGGCAATCAAGGGCAAGGCGCACTAAGACGCCGCTCACAGAACCCTAACGCTGCCGTGATCGAGGGGCGCGCTTGTCAGAGCGCGCCCTTCGCGCAATATGCGCGCCATGGCCCTCGAAATTCCACCCTGGACCCGCCGCATCGCGTTCGCCGGAACGCTGTTGTCGCTTGCCGGCTGTGCGATCCCCGGTCCCGCGACCAGCGATGACGACATGACGGCAAAGCTGCCGCACAAAACGCTGCAGCTCGCGTCGTACAAACTCAGCTACATCGAAGCTGGCGACGCCGCGGGCAACCTCGTGATCTTCGTGCACGGCACGCCCGGCGACGCGGAAGCTTGGGCCGACTATCTGATGACGGTGCCGAAAGGGTTCCACTACATCGCGATCGACCGCCCCGGCTTCGGCCATAGCGGTCCGGACGACGCGGTCACCTCGCTCCCCGAACAAGCCGAAGCCGTCGCCGCGATCGTCCGCGCGAACGGCGCCAAGCCCGCCGTTCTCGTCGGCCACTCGCTCGGCGGCCCGGTCATCGCGCAAGTGGCTGCCGACGATCCGGACCTCGTCGCAGCGCTCGTGATCGTCGCGGGCTCGCTCGACCCCGCTCAGGAACATGTGCCCTTCATCCAGTATGTCGGCGACACCTGGCCCGTCAGCGCACTGCTGCCGCGCATGTTGCGCAATGCCAACCGCGAGATCATCGCGCTCGAACCGTATTTGGCCGCGCTAGAGCCTCGCCTCGCTGCAATCAAGGTCCCGGTCACCATCGTCCACGGCACGAAGGACGACCTCGTTCCGTTCGCGAACGTCGATTTCATGAGAAAACACCTGACCGGCGCGAAGGCGATGGAGGTCACCATCCTCGACGGTCAAAACCACTTCCTGCCCTGGAACTCCAAAGACAAGGTCGAAGCCGCCATCACGAAGGCCTTTGCCATGATGGACGTGCCGTGATCGATGACGCCGGGACCCTGCTGCTTGCGCTTGGCTCAAATCCTTGGGCGATCGCCGCCGCAATCGTTTTGGCAACGTTCGTGCTGGAAGACGTGGCCACGGTCGCCGCCGCCCTGCTCGCCGCCGACAATATGATCACGCCCTCGCTCGCGCTCACCGCCCTCTTTACCGGCATCTTCGTCGGCGATCGTCTGCTCTACGGCTTGGGCGCAGCCGCGCGCACGCACGAATGGGCGAAGCACTTCATCGGCGAAGAACGCATGGCAAAAGGCCGGGCCTGGTTGAAGCGCCGCTACATTCCGGCACTGATCGGCGCGCGCTTCATGCCGGGCCTACGCCTACCCACCTACACGTCGAGCGGCTTTCTGAACCTGCCCTTCGTACCCTTCGCGCTCGTGGCAGCCGCCGCCGGCATCGTCTGGACGACGCTTCTGTTCTCGCTCGTCTTCTTCTTTGGCGTCATGACGGTCGAGCATCTGGGCGTGTGGCGCTGGTCGATCGCGGCCCTCTTCGCGATCCTGATCTTCGCCGCGCCCTATGTCGTCCAACGCTTCGCGCCGGCTGACCGCGATCATGGCTGACGCAGCGCGTGCGGAAGTCCGCAAGCCCCACGTCGGCATGCCGCCACTCGACATGTCGGGCGAGCAGATCTCGTTCTTCGAGTTCTGGCCGCAAAAATACTTCTACACGCCGATGTGCGCGTATTGGCTCTGGCTGACCGTCAAGCACGGCTTCCGCTTCACGTTGCCGACAATCTCGAATCCGCTGTTCCCGATGGGTGGCTGGATCGGCGAGTCGAAGGCCGCCGTCTTCGAACAGTCGGGCGATTACGCAAGACGCTTCATCGCCCCCTGGGCCATTTTCACGCGCCCCGAAACCCCGACAACCGCCGAAGCGCTCGAAACCGCAAAACGCGCGGGCCTAGGCTTCCCGTTCATCGCCAAACCCGACCTCGGCTGCCGTGGCGCCGGTGTCCGCCGCGTCCGCAACGAACAAGAGTTGCAGCAATACCTCGACGCCTTTCCGCCGAACGAACGCATCGTCTTCCAGGCACTCGTCGACCACGAGGCGGAAGCCGGCATCTTCTACATCAGAAGGCCCAGCGAACCCCGCGGCCGCATCACCTCGATCACGCTGAAGTACTTTCCTTATGTCATTGGCGATGGCAAGTCGACGTTGCGCGAACTGATCGAGGCCGATCCGCGCGCCGGGCAACTGCAACACATCTACCTGCCCCGTCACAAAGACCGCCTCGATTGGATCGTGCCGGCGGGTCAACCGTTCCGCATCGCCTATGCGGGCAGCCACAGCCGCGGCACGATCTTTAGGAACGGCAACCACCTGATCACCGAGGCGATGACCGAAGCGTTCGACCGCATCTCCAAGGACGTGAAGGAATTCTACTTCGGCCGCTTCGACGTGCGCTTCGCCACGATCGAAGACCTCCAGGCGGGCCGGAACTTCAAGATTGTGGAAATCAACGGCGCGGGCGCCGAGGCGACCCACATCTGGGACCGCAAAACGACGTTGCCTGAGGCGTACCGGGCGCTCATGCAGCAATACAGGGCCATGTGGGAAATCGGCGCCGAAAACGCAAGGCGTGGCTACAAACCCGCAAGCCTCGGCGATTTGATCGCCGCCTATCGCCATGAAACGAAGCTTTCGGCAGAATACCCGCTGACGGAATGATTTGCGTCCAAAGGACACCATGGCCGCCGAAGTCGACGAATTCTCCTACGCCTCTGCGGAAGACCCCGCCTTCAAGCGTCTGGTCATTCAACTGGTCGAGCGCATCTCGGGCCAGCCCGAGCTGAAGCGCATGTATCTGGAGCACCAAAACAAACCGGTGCCCGGCGAAACCTTCTGGAACGCGGCCGTCCGCAAGCTGCGCCTCAACGTCGACTTGAACGAAGATGCGCTCGGCGAAATTCCGAAAACGGGCCCCGTGATCCTCGTCGCGAACCATCCGTTCGGCGTTCTCGACGGCTTGATGATCTGCTGGTTGATCGCGCGCGTGCGCAAGGACTTCAAAGTTCTGACGAACGCACTGCTAAACCGTGCAGAGGAAATCAAACCATTCCTGCTGCCGATCGACTTTGAGGAAACAAAGGTCGCCCTCGAAACGAACATCAAGACCCGCGCTGAAGCGAAGACGTTGCTCGAAAAAGGCGGCGCCTTGATCATCTTCCCGGGCGGCACCGTCTCGACCACCGAAAAAATGTGGACGCGCAAGGCGCGCGACCCCGAATGGAAGACGTTCACGGCCCGCATGATCTCCCAGGGCAAGGCACCCGTCGTGCCTGTCTTCTTCGCCGGTCAAAACTCGCGCCTGTTCCAGATCGCCAGCCACGTCTCCATGACCTTGCGCTTATCGTTGTTATTCAAGGAGGTCCACGACCGCATCGGCGAAGACATGATTGTC
>CXWL01113142.1_pt1 | contig 10368 bp, 8 predicted proteins | sample 590931 | NCBI WGS metagenome assembly CXWL01 (sample SAMEA3498368, study PRJEB10139) | groundwater metagenome | biome: water well; material: biofilm material | place: Germany | collected 2015-04-27
ACCCACGAATGCCCACTCGAAATCGTGCGTGCCATCTCGGCGTTTGAATAGCGACTCTTCGCCTTGCCAGTGTTGCAGAATGCGTTTGCCTTCACGCAGGACATCGCGGCTAGGATAGGTGCCAGGTTGATCTGCCTTCGCCGCGGCGATTCGCGCCAACAACGAAAGCTTCGCCCGTTGCTCTTTTTCGAACTCATCCTTCGAATAATCGCCATAGGCGTCCTTGTTAGAGCTAATCGAGAAGGTGACGTCAGGTAGGCTCGGCAGGTAAATTCCGCCATTAGCCATTTCCTGAGTCGTATACGGGGTCTCGGGAATAAAACTATGCAAGGTGCAATACCCGGGCTCGTTCGGCACTTCATCCGGCCCCCGAAGACGTATGCTGCGTGCCAGCGCCGCCTGTCGATTAACCACCAGTTCTTCAGTTTCGCCTTCGAGCACCGAGTCGCCAATAACGAAGGTCAAGTCCCCAGCACCGACATATGTTGTGAAATTTAGGGCATTGTCCGCTCTTGCGTACTCATCAGAAAAATATCGTAGTTGCCAACCATCTACGACCGGACCCTCGCCACTGTATTTGATTTCGGCACTCCTACTCTCCCGCTTGATCTTCGCAATTTCCTCGGCTAGCAACTGCTTCCGCGCCTCCAGGCCGCCTGGAAATACTTCAACGTCAACCGGAATTGCGATGCTTCCCCATAATAGTTGGGCTTCTTGCGGTACTTCGAGCGCGTATCGGCCAAAACAGACCAACTTTGTTCTCGCGAATAATTCTTGGAGGCGGGGGCTAAGCGGAACTGGTTCTGGCACAGCATTCTCCTTATACGAATAGTGGGGCGCACAGGCTTGCAAGGCAGCAATCGTAACGATTGCGAAAAGGTTCTTCAAACAAGAGATTTCAATTCGGTGTGCTTTCATTTTCTTGTCCAGTTGGCAGTCTTGGCGATCTGTATGATTGAAAACAGCAAGGACGCTAGTACCTGCGGATCCGCGTAACTACCTTGGTGTTCGTACCCTTTCCCTTCTGTTCCATGTCTGAACAACGTTCCTCGAATTTGGCAAGCGGAACGCTGGGAAGGGACAGTTTGATCGCCAGGCTCTGCGGGCGGCTGTAGCCGCAATGTCATAGTCCGCAGACCCGCCTTGGCCGTAAGTCGTCCATTCCCATCTTCCGACAGTAACTCCCATGTTTCCGGTGATGGCCATGGAATGAAATTCCCATAGCGGTCTGCATCATTTCCACCCGTGGACTCAGCCTTGAATACAATTTCGCCGTAGCTGGCCTGGTGTGCCGACGCGCAGTAGCTCGCATAAGTGACTGGATGAAATGTCGTTTCAATTGATTTCAGAAAATCGCTTGCCGATTGAAGGCGTTCTTTAACTTTTCTCAAACCTCCCCCCAGCTTTTCAGGTACGTGGCCAGGATTGACCCAGTCTGGATTAATCAGGCGCCACCAGGCGTTGGGTGGCTGGAGATAAATACTTTCTAGGGCAGTCTCGGATCCACGAGGCCAGCTCCACAAGAGTTTCCCTTCGCGGTTCACCACTTTGAGCCACTCTTTCCCGTACGCCCCACCGGGCATCATCTCCAGCGGGGCGGGAGCGTTGGCAAGAATTGCAGTTGCGTTCGGTCCGTCGGCGCCTAGCACCTGCGCGGCCAATCCGTCTACGTACCCTGGCAAGGTCGGATTGTCATTTTCACGAAATCCAAATCGCATACGCTTATACGCCCCGGCAGCGCCCATTGTCGGCATGACGTTGTGATAAATGCCGAGCACAGTCACGTCTCTGTCGTTGAGCAGATTGCCGTATTGCGGATGAATCAGCGCGCGTGCGAGCAGGCCACCCATGCTGTGCGTCACGATGATGACCTCGTCGCACTTGAGTCCTCGTTTCCTGTAGCCCTTAACTAGGCCACGTATTCGGTCGGCGATGACGACAGCGGAATCAGCATTGCTCTTGATGAAGTTGTAGCCCATCGCGTGCACCGGATACCAGCACGGCGCAATCTGCTTGAGATCGCTGACGGAGAGCGGCGCTCCCGCCGAGGCGCCGAACTTTCTAGGATCTTGCATCAGCAGCTCCGTCAGCTCTCCACCACCCGCGTGCGCGCCTGGCAAGGCGTCGCTTGGCCGCGCTTTCCACAATGGGCCGATCTCTCCCTTCATGACAATGTTGTTGAGATACTTCTCAGCTGTCTTCAACATCGTTCCGTATGGTCCGGCAAAAAAGACTTCGCTCCAGCCGCGCCAGCGCGCTACTTGAGCGACGGTGGCAAATTTTCGCTGCTTGTTCAACGCGTCGGCCCCCAGATCAGCTGCAAAGCTGGTGTAATGGCCCATCAATGGCGGAATCGGCGCAATACCATCGGGGACATTCTTGTGGCGCGTGTCCGACGCCAGCGTCTCCGCTCCTTGCGGATCGAATCGGCCTTTGCTCTCGGTGTAGTGGTAAAACTCCACCTCGGTTTGATTGGGATCGAAATCCAACTGGCGCTGTGCGGGCGAGGCATTTTTGAACCAGCCCCCGAATCCTTCGCCCCGCACTACATCGGACTTGCTTATATCGTCGGGCCTCCAGGCACGATTATCGTTCCGTTTCAAATCATCCTGCCGGGATTTGCTCATGCGAAGATTGCTGCCCATGACGCCGGGCAGAAAGATGACGGGAATGACTTTATCGGGCGGCACGACGACATCGTGGCGGATGGTATCGGTGGTTTCCGTCATATGCACCGTGTACTCGGCCCAGCCTCCCACTCCAAGCGTGAACTCGCCCTCGTGGTTGCCGTTCTCGTTGAGGTTTTTAGCTTCGCTCATGGAAGTTCACCTTTATAGCGAATCGTGTAGCTGTCCATTCCTGTGCTCTTCTGCACACCCGTCGTTCCGCTCGCCGCCGTCTTGCCATCGATAACGCTGCCATCTTCGCGATGGATTTCGTGGTCGATGCCTTTGGCCGGCTTGTTGTCCGTTCCCACAAACTTCACTTCTTGATCGAAACGGCTGGTTGGCCGTTCATTGAAATGCTGCGAAATCGATTTCGGCGCCAGCGTCTGCAAATTGCCATGAAACAGAGTCGGCGAGGACGTGAACACTTGCACTTTTTCGCCGATCTCGATCATGCAGTCAGCGCCATGCAGGCGCACTCCTTTCTTCCCCTTGATGTCGACCCAATCGGTCTCACTGATCAATGTCAGGACCTTGTTGGCCAGCACTTCAAGTTCATCACGCTGCGCCTGGATCGCCACCTTTCCCGATGCGGCGATCAGCTTCATCCCAGCCTTGTGAACAAACAGGCGAAAGGTGTTCGCAACGCTCGCGAACAGATCGCCACTGGCGATGGAGAGGGCTTTGGTACTCGTAATGGCGGTGCTGGACGCGCTCGCCAGGTGGATGGCATCGGCGGAACTGAGCGCAATTCCGGCGGGGCTGGCGACGACAATTTCCGGCACCGAGAGCTCGGGGAAATTCCCGGCGCCACCGCGGATACCATTGTTTTGCCGCGCAATCGCATCGGCGATGGCAGCCTGCTGTCCGCCGTCCTGGGCATTTGCGCTCTCCGCCATTCCCGCCAAGGTGGCATGCTGATCCTGGGCCGAGACGAGGCGCTGCAAGGCGCCGCCCACATCCTTCGCCTCGGGCGTTGCGCTCGAGCCTGGCTCGGTCGTCAGTAGCATTCCCCTATCGGCACGCGCGACGCCCCAGGCGCTGGTGGCGAGTTCCCAGCCTTCGCCCACCGCATGCTGGCGCCCTGTATTGTCGTCAATGCGTGTGATGTACCCAAGACTGATCTGGCTTTGTTGGTGATCACTTTTGAGCTGCGCCTGGATCTGCTCGTTGGTGTCATCGAGTATCAAGTGGTTGCTTCGGCCGGCGGCGGTGTTGCCGCCACTCGGCGTCAGTTCGCGACTGCGCAGGCCTATCAGCGCACGCTGACCCGGCAGCCTCCAAGGCGGCATGCAAAATTGATTGTGGACGCAGCCGGTGACGATTGGCCGATCCGGCGAGCCGTCCAGCCACTGCACGATCACCTCCGAGCCAACGCGGGGCACCGCGGCTGCGCCAAGTTCGGCGCCAGCCCACGAACTGGAGACGCGTATCCAGCCTGAACTGAGGTCGTTGCCGACGCCCACTCGGTCCCAATGAAATTGGACCCGGATCCGGCCATATTCGTCCGTATGAATGCTGCCGTGCCCCTCGGGCCCGACCACGATTGCGGTTTGCGGCGCCAGTATTTTGGTGTCGACGCTGTTGAAGCCACGCCCCGGCCGCCACGGAATCGCCTTGCGGATGCAGGTCAGCTGGTTGCTGTAGCACACCTCTTCGCCGGCGGTCTGCAAGTAGTTGTTGGTCGCACTATGACGAACCTCGAGGATCAGGAATTCATTGATGCTCTTAGACCGGCCATTCCCAAACGGATACTTGCCGAAGCGATCGAGGAGGCTGAACCATCTTCCCGGCATCACACGGCTGTTGTTTCCGGACGCCTCAAAGCATTTGCCGGCCGCTTCCAGTTCCTCCAGTCGCAGCCGCACCAGGCGGTCGCCGGCAGCATGATTCCTGAAACCAAAGGAGCCAGCGTATTCGTAAGTTTCAACGTTGAACACGCCACCTTGCTGGTTCAAAGTAGGCAGGCCGATCTCTTGCGGCCGTGGATTCTTGAAGTCGAATGCCCTCAGCGTGACGCTGGCCGGCTCGATAAAGCGCACCGGCGACCACTCACTGATTGCGTCCTCTTCTTCCGCCCCGCCATGGAGATGGAAGCGGATCTCGGGGTCACCATCGATAGGCGCGACGCGGATTGAACTGTCACCTAAGATCAGCTTATGACCCTTCTCGTTGTGCTCATAAAAGTAATGAATTCCGGCAGCCTCCCAGCGCCGGTGCAGATAATTGCTGTCGGTCTCATTGAATTGGCAGGCGTCGGTCATGGCAACATCGTCGCCGTACACCTTAAAATCCCACTGGGGGTGGGCGCCATAATCGCTGAAGATGCTGCCAGTTTGCTCACGCAAGTTCATAGCGTGGAACAAATAGCTGTCTTTTCGCAGGGTCAGATAACGAAGCCACGGCGCCAGCTTGGCCTCGTAAAACGCGATGTTTTCTGCTTTCTTGAGGCGAAAACTGAAGCAATAGCCGGAAAAATAACGCAGCGTCCCACCTTTTTGCACCAGTTCGACGCTGAGCAGCTTGCCTTGGATGTCCTTCAGCTCGAGCTTGGCGTTATCCGACAAGATTTCGATGGTGAACTCGAAATCCCGCGACATGCTTTCGAAGGCATCGAGCTTCTCGACGACGAACTCGCACTGCGGCCCGTCGTTGTTGGGAAAGGACAGCCGCAGGATCCGGTTGTTCTGACGGGCGGTGATGAGGTCTTTCAGGCTGTCGACGACGTTGCCCATGCGATTCCCCTGTGCGTGCACGTGAGCGACGATATTAGCGAATCGTCGATTAGTGCATTGCGGAAAAACTCCACATGTTGCGCGTCATCAAATAGGTCTGCCGTCAACGAATCGCTCCAGCCGGCCTTTCCGGCGCAGTCGCCATGGTTTCCGCTGATGGCAGGAACGACGCCGGCGGAAATGGCGGATAATGGTCGATTCTGCCAGCCCGTTTCTACCATGCCCAAAGCTTCCAAGTCAGCCGCCTGTCCCTGCGGCGGCAGCGCATTCGCCGCCTGCTGCGGACCGTACATCGCGGGCGACGCCGTAGCGCCGACGGCCGAAACGCTGATGCGCTCGCGCTACTCGGCCTACACGCTGCGCGACGAAGCCTACCTGCGCGCAAGCTGGCATCCCAGCACGCTGCCGGCCGGCCCGATCGTCGACCCCGATGAACGGTGCCAGTGGCTCGGACTTGAGGTAAAATCTGCTTTACGTTTACGTCAACGTAAAGCAAACTTGCCAGAATCACCAGACAGCGATACCGTAGAATTTGTCGCCCGCTACAAGATCGGCGGACGCGCGCATCGCCTCCACGAGGTCAGCCGGTTCGTGCGCGAGCAAAGCGGCGACGTCGCGCGCTGGTTTTACCTGGACGGCAGCTTTCCCGAGTAAGTACCAAGAAAAAGGACAGGAATGCCCCACATCGACAGCAAGCTCAATTCGCGCAGCGATGATTTCAAGGCCAACGCGGCCGCCATGCAAGCGGTCGTCGACGACCTGCTCGCCAAGGTCACCGCGGTCGCGGCAGGCGGCGGCGCGGCGTCTTCCGCCAAGCACGTCGCGCGCGGCAAGCTGCTGCCGCGCGACCGCGTGCAGATGCTGCTCGATCCCGGCACGCCCTTCCTCGAATTCTCCCAGCTCGCCGCCTACGGCATGTACCAGGACGCCAACGGCGTCGATGCGGCGCCGGCGGCCGGCATCATCACCGGCATCGGCCGCGTCTCCGGCCAGGAATGCGTGATCGTCTGTAACGACGCCACCGTCAAGGGCGGCACCTACTACCCGGTCACCGTCAAGAAGCACCTGCGCGCGCAGGAGATCGCCGACCAGAACAACCTGCCGTGCATCTACCTGGTCGACTCCGGCGGCGCCAACCTGCCCAACCAGGACGACGTCTTCCCCGACCGCGACCACTTCGGCCGCATCTTCTTCAACCAGGCCAACCTCTCAAGCAAGGGGATTCCCCAGATCGCCGTCGTGATGGGTTCGTGCACCGCCGGCGGCGCCTACGTGCCGGCGATGAGCGACGAATCGATCATCGTGAAAGAGCAGGGCACGATTTTCCTCGGCGGCCCGCCGCTGGTGAAAGCGGCCACCGGTGAAGTCGTCAGCGCCGAAGACCTCGGCGGCGGCGACGTCCACACGCGCCTGTCCGGCGTGGTCGACCACCTGGCGCAGAACGACCTGCACGCGCTGTCGCTGGCGCGCACGATCGTGTCGAACCTGAACCGCACCAAGCCGCAGCAGATGGCCTTGCGCGAATCGGTCGAGCCAAAGTATCCGGCCAAAGAACTGTACGGCGTGATCCCGGTCGACACCCGCAAGCCGTTCGACGTGCGCGAAGTGATCGCGCGCGTGGTCGACGGCAGCGAGTTCGACGAATTCAAGGCGCGCTACGGCACCACCCTGATCTGCGGCTTTGCCCACATCTACGGCGTCAAGGTCGGCATCATCGCCAACAACGGCATCCTGTTCTCCGAGTCGGCGCTGAAAGGCACCCACTTCATCGAACTGTGCTGCCAGCGCAAGATCCCGCTCGTGTTCCTGCAAAATATCACCGGCTTCATGGTCGGGCGCAAATACGAAAACGAAGGCATCGCCCGCAACGGCGCCAAGATGGTCACCGCTGTGGCGACGGCTGCGGTGCCGAAGTTCACCGTCATCATCGGCGGCAGCTTCGGCGCCGGCAACTACGGCATGTGCGGCCGCGCCTTCTCGCCGCGCTTCCTGTGGATGTGGCCGAACGCGCGCATCTCGGTGATGGGCGGCGACCAGGCCGCCAGCGTGCTGGCCACGGTCAAGCGCGACGGCATCGAAGGCAAGGGCGGCCAGTGGAGCGCCGACGAGGAAGCCGCGTTCAAGCAGCCGATCAAGGACCAGTACGAACACCAGGGCCACCCGTACTACGCCACCGCGCGCCTGTGGGACGACGGCGTGATCGACCCGGCCGACACCCGCATGGTGCTCGGCCTGGGCCTGTCGGCCGCGCTCAATGCCGAAATCGGCGAGACGAAGTTCGGCGTATTCCGGATGTAAGGGGAAGACCGATGAATTGGCAATCAATCGACATCACCATGCACGAGCGCGTGGCCACCGTGACGCTCGACCGTCCCGACGTACGCAACGCGTTCAACGAAGCGACCATCGCCGAACTGGCACTGGCGTTCGATGAACTCGGCCGCGACGAAGACGTGCGCGCCATCGTGCTGGCGGCGAACGGCCCGGCGTTCTGCGCCGGCGGCGACCTCAATTGGATGAAGCAGATGGCCGGCTACTCGGACGCCGAGAACCTGGCCGACGCCACCAAACTGGCCGACATGCTGCGCACCATCTACCTGTGCCCGAAACCGGTAATCGCCAAGATCCAGGGCGACTGCTACGCCGGCGGCATGGGCCTGGTCGCCGCGTGCGACATCGCCGTCGCGGTGGACGAAGCGAATTTCTGCCTGAGCGAAGTCAAGCTCGGGCTGATCCCCGCCACCATTTCGCCATACGTGATCAAGGCGATGGGCGAAAACGCCGCGCGCCGCTACTTCCTCACTGCCGAACGCTTTTCGGCGGCCGAAGCGCACCGCATCGGCTTCGTGCACGAACTGGTGAAAGCCGATGCACTCGACGCCGCCGTTGCCGCAATCGTCAAGGCGCTCGTCACCAACAGCCCGAACGCGGTGCAGCAGGCCAAGGTGCTGGTGCGCGACATCGCCGGCCGCCCGGTCGACGCCGCGCTGCTGGCCGACAGCGCCGAACGCATCGCCAAGATCCGCGCATCGGCGGAAGGGCGCGAAGGCGTCGCGTCGTTCCTCGAAAAACGCAAGCCTTCGTGGCTGAACTGAGCCGCCGTGCAAGCCGATAACTCCAATACCGACTGGGTCGCCCGCAGCCTCAAGAGCGTCTGGCATCCATGCACCCAGATGCAGCACCACGAAACGGTGCCGCTGATCCCGGTCAGCCATGGCCGCGGCGCCTGGCTGTTCGACCACGAGGGCAAGCGCTATCTGGACGCGATCAGCTCCTGGTGGGTCAACCTGTTCGGCCACGCCAACCCGCGCATCAACGCGCAGCTGCGCGACCAGCTCGACCAGCTCGAACATGCGATGCTGGCCGGCTTCACGCACGAGCCGGTGATCCGCCTGTCCGAACAGTTATCAAGCATGACTGGCGGCGTGCTCGGCCACGCGTTCTACGCGTCGGACGGCGCCTCGGCGGTCGAAATCGCGCTGAAAATGAGCTTCCACGCCTGGCGCAATGCCGGCCGCTCGGGCAAGCAGGAATTCGTCTGCCTGCAGGGCAGCTATCACGGCGAAACCATCGGCGCGCTGGCCGTCACCGACGTCGCCCTGTTCAAGGACGCCTACGGCCCGCTGCTGCGCGCCGCCCGCGTGGTGGCCTCGCCCGATGCGCGCAACGCCCTCGAAGGCGAAACGGCGCAGGACGTCGCGCGCCGCGCCGCCAAGGATGTCGAAACGCTGTTCGCCGAACGCGCCGACCACATCGCCGCCATCATCATCGAGCCGCTGGTGCAATGCGCCACCGGCATGGCAATGCACGACCCGCTGTACCTGAAGCTGGTGCGCGACCTGTGCGACCGCTACCAGGTGCACATGATCGTCGACGAGATCGCGGTCGGCTGCGGCCGCACGGGCACCTTCTTCGCCTGCGAGCAGGCTGGCATCTGGCCCGACTTCCTNNTTCCTGCATTCGCACTCGTACACCGGCAATCCGCTGGCCTGCCGCGCCGCGCTGGCGACGCTGGACATCTTCCGCGAGGACGACGTGCTGAACCAGAACAAGCTGCGCGCCGCACGCCTGACAGCCGCGCTAACGCCGCTGGCGCAGGATGAGCGCGTGCGCCACTTCCGCCAGCGCGGCATGATCTGGGCGTTCGACGCAGTCGAAGCGGATGCCGCGCGCGCCGCCACCTTCTCGCGCCGCTTCTTTGCCGCCGCGCTGGACAACGAACTGCTGCTGCGCCCGATCGGCAAGACGGTCTACCTGATGCCGCCGTACATCCTCGGCGACGACGAGACCGACCTGCTGGCCGCGCGCACCCTCAAGGTGTTCGATCAGGTGATGGGCGCATGATGGACATGATCGCCAACCTCGACCGCCAGCTGCGCGAGCTCGACGAGCGCAGCCTGACCCGCCGCCGCCGCGTGGTCGACACGCCTTGCGCACCGCGCCTGGTGGTCGAAGGCCGCCCAATGCTGGCATTCTGCAGCAACGACTACCTCGGCCTGGCCGCGCATCCGGCGCTGGTGGCGGCACTGCGCGAAGGCGCCGCACTGTACGGCGCCGGCAGCGGCGCCTCGCACCTGATCAGCGGCCACGGGCGCGCCCACGAGCTGCTCGAAGACCGCTTGGCTGAATTCGAAAGCCCGCACCTCGAGAACGCCCGCGCGCTGACTTTCAGCACCGGCTACATGGCCAACCTGGCGATCCTGACCGCGCTCGGCGCCGACGCNNCATGCCGACCTCGATGCATTGGAAGCGCTGCTGGCCGCCAGCACCGCGCCGACCAAGATGGTCGTCACCGACAGCGTGTTCAGCATGGATGGCGACCTCGCGCCGTTGCCTGGCCTGCTGGCGCTGTGCGAGCGCCATGGCGCCTGGCTGGTGGTCGACGACGCGCACGGCTTCGGCACGATCGGCGCGCACGGCCGCGGCGCGCTCGAGCACTTCAACCTGCGCTCGCCCAACCTGGTCTA
>CXWL01139807.1_pt1 | contig 10364 bp, 7 predicted proteins | sample 590931 | NCBI WGS metagenome assembly CXWL01 (sample SAMEA3498368, study PRJEB10139) | groundwater metagenome | biome: water well; material: biofilm material | place: Germany | collected 2015-04-27
GCGCAGGACCATGCCGGAACCGCACTCGGGATGGCCGCAGGTCGCGATGCCGCCCAATAGGACAGGCGAGTTCGTGACCCTCGGCGGTGTGACGGACGGTGCCGCTCTGGCGCGGATGGCAGCAACCCGGGCGATCTGATCGGGAGCGACGATCTGCGGGCACGCAATGACGATCGCCTCCTCTTCGGTTGGCTTGACGCCCTTTGCGTCCATCGTGCGATCGCGATAGGAACCGCTGTAATGCTCCCGTGTGAGGATGCCGTCGACGTTGCTGTGGAAGAACCGCTTGCCGCGAAACGTGTAGCCGTTGGCATTGAGGTGCGCCGCAATCGCGCGCGTTCCCATCGCCCGGCCGGTCAGGCCAACATCGGCGAGTTCGTAGATCAGCCGAATGACGGCCGCCTCGGCTTCCACGATGAAGAGCTTCCTGCGGCCCTTACGCCCGTCAGTCACGACCACGCGGGATTCATAACCAAAGGGAATGGGGCCGCCATTCCAATAGCCGGCGGCAGCGTTGCCGCGGCGGTCGCGAGCGGTGAAGATCGAGGCGTCGTTGGCGTATTTTTCGTTTATCAGACCGATCATACCCCGCATGAAACGACCATTGGCGTCGTCCGCGATGTCCTCGACCACAGACACCAGTCGGACACCTGCTTCATCGAGCTTGTGTTCCGCCGTCATCTGGGTGAGCAGCCGCCGCGCAAATCGGGAGAGCATGTAAACGACGATGATCTGCACGGGCCTGTTTGCCGCTGTCGCCTGGGCAATCATCCGGTCGAATTCGCGCCGCTTCAGCTTGCGACCGGAGACATTAAGCTCCTCGAATTCCTCGACGACTTCGACACCCTGCTTCTCGCACCATGCGCGACAGGCCGCACGTTGGGCCACGCCGGATGCATTGTTGCCGTCCTCATCGTCGTTCGAAACACGGGCGTAGATGTAGGCACGAAGCGGCTGGGTCATACGTGTGTCTCCCGATCAGTCGGCAGCATCGTCGAACAGCGTCGTGAGCCGGCCGCGCAGATACTGATATACGAGCGCCGCCTCGCCCGGCAGGAGTACATCGAGCCGCTCGGGGATGTCGGTGCTGACGCGCTCCGCATCAGAATCGACCGGACGTGACAGGTCAACCCCGGCGGGCGGAACCGGTCGCCCCGTCTCGTCCGAAAACGAGTCACCCGCGCCTGCCGTCGAGTTCTCGGGCGACGACGAGATCGGAAGATCATGGCCGGCCACGACCGAATTCCTGATGCGGTCGGTAGCCTCAGAAACCGAGGAGCCGGTCGACCGCTTCGTGGACGAGGTGGCGCACCTCGGCCCTTCGACGATCCTCCAGCGTGGTCATGTCGACCAGCAGGCGGATGCTGGGGAGCTGGTCGGTGCCCATCTCGACCATGGCGACGGCGTCGCCGCCAGAGTCCTCAACGCAGTCGATGATCGCCGGCGCTTCGGGCTCGAAAGACAAGGCGTAGACGTCCCCCGGTTCGTTCTTCGCGGAGATCAACTTAGCCTTGTCCGACTTGCCGATACCGAGCTTCGCCAGCGCCTCCGCGGTGGTGAAGCGTTCGGGTTTCGCGAGCAGCGCCTCCAGCTTAGTGTCGAGCTTCGCGGCCGCGCCTTTCTCGGGCGCGCGCTTCGGATGCGCCTTGTCATCTGCCGCAGCTTCAACCCGAGCCTGCTGGACCTTGTACAGATAGTCGATCGGCGGGTCGCACGCCTTGACGTGGAGCTCGGCGAAGCGCGGCGCCTCCAGCATCACCCCAGCGGCAGCCAGTTCGCGCGTGACCCGGCTCTCGGTCCAGCCGATCCGCGCGCCCAGTACGAGCTGCGGCACCTTCCAGGCGAGGTGGAACTGGAGGAGTAGGATCGACTTGTCGATCTTGCGGGACTTGAGCGTCAGGAACGTCGCGGCGAAACGGTTGTAGAGGCCCGCGTCGTGCGTGCCATTCCATTCGATAGCACGAACCGGGAAATTTGCGGTGTTGCCAAACTCGAAGCGCATGGCTGTGACGCGCGCCCAGCCGTCAACGACGTGCCAATCGTTGTCGACCTTCATCACCACGATGGGCGCGATATTCTCCGGCGTCCGAACCGCGTGGAGCAGTGCTTCCCCTGCGCCGCTGTCGAAGTCGTAGATGCCGCCCGGCGACTGGTCGCCGATGAGAAGGTCGCACAGCGTGACCTTGAACTCGCCTGGCTGCCGCGGTGCGGCGGGGAATTCGGCGAAGATGCCGCCGTCGGTCCTGGTTTCGGCGCTCTCCGTTCCCAGCGGATCGCCGCCAACCAAGTGCGCGGTGCCGCCCTCGAAATTGCCATCCGCGTCTCCGGCCCGTTTCTCCTGCGTCAGCGACTTTTCTGAGGCCGCGGGGCCAGCGCTGCCCTGCGATACGGTCGTTTCGTCCGTCTCTGCTTCGTCGCCGACCGCAGTCGTAGTATCCGGGTCGATGTCGTCTCCCGGCAAGATGACTGCCTCTCCTTCTTCATCGGAGGCGATGTCATCTGCCGCAGTGGCGTCTCGGACGGCTGCAAGATCATCGGGCGCGTCGACAGGCTTGAGGGCTGCCGCGAAATCGGCGGCGATCTGGGTGAAGTCGGTCTGGTCGGTCACGGTCTGTCTCCCGTCGCGCGGCGGATCGCCGGCGAGCGGGAGAGCAATTATCGCTTGGGGGCCTTCGGATTTACCGGACCCCCCATCCCGGCGAGCCTCAGCCGTCCGAGCAGGAGCCGCTGTGACGCGGTCGGCGGTAGCGGCGGCGCTGGCGACCCGGTTCCTGCCCGTCCGCGGTTGGGCGACCGAACGCTGTCTGGCTGGCGGCAATGGGGGTCGAGCAGCATGTCGGTCGCAGCGACCTGCTGGCGCGCCGCGACCCGTAGGCAGAAGGCGAGTTCGTCCGCCGGGATCGAACGATCGAAGCAGCCGGGGAATGCCGTCTCGTGGTCGCGGCCGACATTCTCCCAAGCGATCTGAAGCATCGCCGTTTCACGATATGGTTCGAACCATGCCGACGGCACGAAGCAGGTGGTATGGCCGAGCGACGCCGGATCGGGCGACACGAAACGACTGGCATCCTCGCGCAACTTGCCCACCATTCCGCTCAGGATGTCCTTGCCCAGCCACTCGGAGCGCGCGGCGACAGAGATGACTGGCGCCGTCACACCGAACAGCGCGCGCCAACGGCGTGGATTGGCCACGACGTCACCCAAGGCCGGCGTGGCGTTGGGATGCAAGCCGCCAGTCCTGGCGATCTTGGCATCGACGGCCTCTCGCATGATCGACCGCGCCGTATCGGGGCAGACGCGCGCGATCGTCAGCAGCGCAAGGCGGCCGATCGCACTCGAGGTTTCGATCTCGAACAGCGGCGGCCCCAGAACCGCCTTTCGCCCCTTCGATTCGCCGAGCCACGCCCGCACCTCGAGCAGGAAGCGGATCGCCAGCGACCGAACGTCGCGCCCTGCGAAGAAGGCGACGGGTTCCTCACCCTGGACGTCGCGCAGTCGCGAATCGAGTGCGAAGGGTGGCGCGGTGCGTGCATTGAAGCCGGCGAGGTCGAGAGCTGCGTCGCTGACGCAACCCACGATCTCGTCGGTTACACCGACATCGCCGCCGGGGCCGAGCGATCGATGCGGGTGACGAGCGTCATGGCCTGTCGCCAGCCCCTCGTCGAACAGCAGGGCCAGCGCGCCGCGATGACACCACATGCTGCCGACGTAGCGACCGGTCGAATCGTCCGCCGCCACGGCGGCGCCCAGCATCGAGGTGGATGCGAGCGCCGACAGCAGCCTGGTCATCGTGACTCGGCGCCGACCACCGATAGCGTGCATGAGCTCGAACAGCCGCTCGGCTTCCCAGAAGATCGCGACGACGGTCCGCAGCTTGTCGGCGGGCTCCTTCCTGACGCGCAGGAACGGCATGTCCGGCAGGCGCCGGTTCTGGCGCGAGAGCCGGTCCACGGCCTTGGCGTCGCGGCGCCAGGTGGCGTCGAACATCGCCGGCCATGTGACCCGCAGCGTCTCGAGCAGGCCGATCCAGTCTATAAGAGTGACGTCGAGCACCTGGCGAAGCAGTTCGTCCAAGGCGTGGTCGGCGTCATAAGCATGTCCGGCGTACGCAGGATCATCGGCCAGCTTGCCGCTGCGGTCACAATATATCTGGCAGAGATCGGTATCGACGCCAGACCAGCTCGACCAGCGGTAGATCGCCGCCTGCCATAGATCCTTGGTGCTGGCCGGCGACCGAAGCGCCGTCTCCCGCTCGGGCGGCACGTTCTTCTCGTGACGGCGGGCCATGACCATCATCCGGTCGAACACGGGGTGAAATTCCTCCACGATGTCACGCAAGCCGGGCAGTCGCCCATGGCGCCATCCAGCGCGTCGCGTCTCATGTCCCATGATGTGGATGCCCGCCGCGGACGCGGCCCACCAGTGCTTCGCCTTGCAGAGAACGGCCGCCGGGACGGCATCGGGGTCGGCCGCGATCTCCACAGCGATGCCGGCGGCAACGCTGGCCATCAAATGACTTGGCGGCTGCCGGAAGCGCAGCGCGCTGGTGCTAGACATCGCGGCCATCGGACTTCTCCAGCTCGTCAAGGAACGCCATGAAGTTGCTGCGGGCAACAGCGATCACGTGCGTGGTCCATCGGGTCATGGTCCTTTCTAGGATCGACACCCGGTCCACCGCGAGTCGACCTGCTTCCAGCGCCTTGATCGCGTCCCGGATCGGGACATCGGCCGCCAGCTGCGGCCGAAGGCGCGAGAGGTCATTCGCCAGCGCGACATATTCGCGCTCGATCTGCCGCAGGTCACGCACCTGATGATAGTGCATGTCGCGATCGGTCCATTCGAAACCGGGCGCTCTCACCGGCAGCGGTGCCCGGCGGGTTGCCGAATGCGCGAACAACAGGGCGTGCGCTTCGCCAAACGTGGAAGGGATGATCGCCTCCCGGCCCTCGCGGATCGCCTGCCGCCGCAGCACCGACATCTGGTCAGGCGTCGGAGGCACGGCCAAGGCCGCGGGATCGTCACCGCATGCCTCACGCTGCTCGTAGCTGCGGTGCAGGCTGCGCAGGAACGCGGCGTCGAGTTCGATCTGCGCGATCATCGCCGTAGCGCGCATCGCCTCGTGCCGGATGAAGCACTGCAGGTCCTGCTGCAGCGCCATCAGCCGCTCGCCAAGCGCCGCCGCCTTATCGTACGCCGCCACGAACACGGCGTCATCGGCACTCGCGAGCGTTGCGCGCAGATCGAGCAGTTCCTGCCTGACCTCCTGTCGCTCGCGCTCGATGTCGTCGTGGGTGGAGAGGTCGTGCGTGACACCGTGACGGTCGGTCCAGCCGAAGGTCGTCGTCACGCGCCCAGTCCCTTGTAGCGCAGGTTGGCGCGCGCGGCGTCGAGCCAGTCGTGCGCGCTGCCGCGCAGCAGATGTCCAGGAAGATCGGTTTCCCACAGTGCGCAGGTCGCGCGGATCAGATCCTGCTGACCCATCGTCATGCGGCGCTGCCGCCAGGCACCGGTGAGGCGCATGTCCTCGTCGGCGGCGAGCCACGCGTCATGCTCCTTGAAATAGCGGTCGGCGCGGCGCTTCCACGCCGCGTATTCGCCTTTCGCCGCCAGTTCGGCAGCGGCAAGGTCGATCGCGCACACCAGCACGGCGCCGGCATCGCCGCCGGGCAGATGGTGCGCCGCCTCGGTCAGGCGCCGGGTCAGCTCGTCGACGCTTCCGCTCAGCAGGCCATCTAGCCGCCAGCTGTCGGCAGCGCCCAGTCCGCGACCNNGAGCTAGCCGCCAGCTGTCGGCAGCGCCCAGTCCGCGACCACGCAGGACGAAGCCCAGCGCGATGGCTCCGGCGATGTCCTTGGGGTCACGCTTGACCAGCGTCGTGCCGGCCGCGAGCAGAGCCCGCCGCCTGAGCGCATTGGTCGTATGGCGCGCGATGAGCGTGGCCTCGCTCGCACTCCCTGCTACTTCGCCCTGCATATCGATGGTCTTTCTGGCAACACCGGTCGACTGGCTGTCATCATGCATGGTCTGGCTCCTTTCAGGAGCCATCAACCAGTTCGGCGCGACTTTATTTACCGGACCCCCCTTCACTGAGCGGTAAATGGAAAAGTAGCGACATTGAGGGGGCAGGCGTCAGGTGGTAAGATAGTGAAGTTCAAGAGGGGGTGTTGGCGAAATAAATCTTTCAGCTCGCTGAAAGCATCGCGCCACGTTTCCCGTGCCTTGATGAACACCCCCCCTGTATTGTTTTTACGGATTCGCGCAGTGGAATTTCAAATTTGCAATTCCGGTGAGGTATGGACCTCGGTCAGCGCTGCCGAGGCTCACCGGATCGTGCGCAAACGGACCGGCGCGCTCGCGAAGATCATCCGAGGGGCTCGGAAGGCCGAGAAACAGGAAGCTCGGGAATACCGCAACGCGGAGCGGGGATTGCAGCAGGAATTGCGCGAAGCGGACCGGCGTAGTCGGGCGTTGTGGAAGCGCATCCGGGTCCAACCAGGAGACCGACCGCGGACCGTGATCGAACGCAAGCCGCAGGCTCACCGGCCAACGCGGAGCGGTTGGCTCGCCGCCGCATCGCAATTGCCGCGCTACTCCGGCCAGATTATCGACCGCGCAGGACGCGCCGGCATCTTCTTCCGCGTACGCTACTACGGCCATGGGACCAAGGCAGGGGTAGGTCGGCGCGCGACGCTTTATATTTGGCGGGGTGCGCATGAAACGGCCGATGGCCGTATCCTGTTCAAGTCCAACGTCGGCGATACGGTCGAGGAGGCAGTCGCCGCTCTCGAAGCCGTCGAGATGTTCAATCGCGAGGCGCAGGCTGGCGCCAAGGTGCTGTTCCACGCCATCGCCAACGTCCCATACCAGTTGCTGGAAATGGACGGCGGTATCGAAAGAATGTTTGAGATCGGCCAGCGCTTCGCGGAGGAGCAATTTGGCGACCGTGATCTCCCGTTTGCACTGGCGCTGCATCCGCCATCGGCAGAGGGCGACCAGCGCAACTGGCATCTGCACCTTCTGTCCTCGACCCGTCCTCTCGTTCGTACCGGCGACCACGAGTGGGACATCGGCAAGATGATGCGGCGCGAGATCGACAATCCAGAAGCCTTCGAGGTGATGCGGCATCTGTACGCGCGTGTGCAGACGGAGGTAGTGCAGGAGGCAGGGCTCAACATTCGCTACACCGCCTTGTCCAATACCGAACGCGGGTTGCCCAACCCGGCGCAGAAGCATCTCGGGCCTGCGAGAACCGCGCGGGTGCGCCGTGGTGAAAGGGACGCCGTCAACGAGCGCAACTGGGAGAAAAGCCTTGCGGGCGAAGCGGCGCTGCTCGACGAGCAACTGCGGCACGCGCAGGAGGCGGCAGCGGCCGGTATGGCACTGATCGATCGAGTTGAGGAACGTGCCGCACCATTGGTTATCGCTATGACGACTGCGCCGGCTCTGTCGATCGCCGCGCCGCTCCGGTCAGTGGGGGTGATCAGCAACGTTGCCCAAGCCGCGGCTGGTATCGGCCACGATGCGCTGCCCACGCCCTTGGCCCTGTCAGTTGCAAATTTGCAATCGATCGTCCGGCCGATCGCGACGGTGCCCGCGATGGCGGCAATAACGACGGTATCTGCGATCACGTCAATGCCGAGCGTTTCGGCGGTGCGCCTTCGACAGCATCGGCTCGGGGCAATTCCGAACGTCGTGGATCGAGGCGCTCTCGATTCCATGCCCGCGCTGTCCGTCGCCGCTATAACGCCGACACCGTCTCCTTCGCTCATCTCTACGCAAGGCCGTTTAGCCGGCCTAGTGGCGCAAGCAGCGGTCTCGCGCGGGATCAGCCTGTCGATCGGGGGCGTGCGCAGTCCTGCCGACCGCAGGATATTACTGCCGAAGCAGGAAAATGCGCTCGATAGCGATGCGGCCGACCGTGATCTCGCGGAGATATTCCAGTTGCTCGAACGCCGGGAGGCCGAAGCGACGGCCAAGCGTGAGCGGCTGCGCCGAGATCGCCTCGAACGGCAGCGCGTCGAAGCCGAGCGCCTGCGGCAGGAGCAGGAAGAAGAGCGTCAGCAGCGCGAGGCGCACGCGCTCCGCGACGTCGCCGCACACGAGGCAACCGAAGCGCTCGACGCCATGCTGAACACTGTGGAAGCCGAGCGTATCCTGATCGCGTTCGACGATGATGACCGTTGTGTTGTTGATGATGCCGTTCTCGCCCGCTTCGGCATTGCGCACAGCACCATCATGTCGCGTGATGCACAGGCAAGGCTGAATAAGATCGCCGATCGTCAGAATGGCGAGATATCGCGTCTGGCCGGCCATCTTGCCATCCATGCCGGCGATGCCGTTCATGAACCCGGGGGATGGACGCTGTCGGCGAAGGCACCAACCGACCTGCGGCGCATCGCCGACCTATGGCGTCACCAACCCGCTCTGCAAAGGTCGTTTGCCGATACCGCGGCGACACTTCGGACCGAGCGGACGCCAATGCCGCAAGCGGCAGTGCCCGTGGCCGCCGAACGCGTGCCCGCGCGTCGGGGTGTCGGTCCGGCAAGGCCGGGGCCGCGAATGCCTGTGGCATCGGCGGATCGGCAGTCGATCCTCGCCCTCGCGGCCGCCCAACGCGATACCTTGACCCGGCATTGGGAAAAGGGTGGCGGATTGGCCGAAATGCAGCCCGCGTCGGGCATGGCGGGTGAAACGAAGGACGCGTTAACACCATCTAATCTAGCGAAACGCCCGTTCCCGCCGGATCGCGGTCAGGGGCGCTGAGACGCACGTTCTGCGATCATCCTTGCAACTGCTTGCTCCCGGCCATCGCAAAATAGGATCGGCGGTTCGCCCGCGCCCCACGTCATCATGTGCATCGCCGAACAGCGGCAGAGCAGATTCTCTTGCTCGTCCCAATACCAGATCGACGCCGGACAGTCGCGGCAGGCCACTTGGTCTGACGGCACCGGCACGCCGAGACGTCGCTCCAGATGGTCTAGAGTCGGGCTGAAATAAGGGTTCTGCGGGGCATCGTTGTCTGCGTTTGCGTCATGCGCCGTGTTCTGCATCCTGCAGTTATGACAATGAATGCATTAAAGGCGCGTTGAGATTGCCCCGCGCAGTTGCCTTTCGCTTGTGCAATCGATGGAAAAGCCGGCTGGCGACCGGGGTCTGCGATCAGGGTGTTGAAGGGAAAAGGTGCGTTTTCGCGCCGGCCCCGGCGCTCTGATCGTCCCGCGGGCGAGCCCCGCTTCCATGAATGAGGTGAACCATGCGCGCATCCCTGCGCTTGCCGGACCACACGCGCGCTCCAGGCGCGGTGCTGGCCTACGATCTCGAGACCATCGCGCCGCAGACGCCGGACGGATCGTTCCCGCCGTGGCCGACCCACATGCCGGTCGCTGCCGGATTCGCCGAAGCGCGAAGCCGGGGCGGCGAGTGGACCTTTGATATCGCCGCGCTGGTCGTGTCCGGTGATACGCAAGAGGCCGATCTGATCCGCGAGGCCGACCGGCGGATGGCGGCGGTGGACGTCGTGACCAGCTATAACGGTCGCCAGTTCGACGCGCTTGTCCTGCGGCTCGCCGCCCAGCGGGCAAGGCTGTGGAACCTGAAGGCGATCGCCGACCACGCTGCGGCGCCTCGCTTCGGCGGCGAGCATGCCGATCTTGCCGACCAATATTCGTCCTTCGGTCGCAAGGTCGGGCTGGCAGATCTGTGCAATGCAGTCGGCATCCCGGTGAAGACGGACGTCTCGGGCGGTGATGTTGCAGCATTATGGGAAGCCGGCGAAACCGAACGCATCCGCCGCTATGTAATGGAAGACGCGGTCGCTACCATGTGCCTGCATTTCGCGTGGACCGCGTCGCGCGCCGCCACCGAGGCGCTGGTGACGCGACCAATGGCGGCGTTGGCTCGGCACATTGAAGCAACACCGGACCTGGCGCACCTGTCGGCCTTTGTCGATTGCGAGTTGATGCGCTGGTGCCGTCCGCGCGCGCTGCACGCCGATGTCGCCGCTGCGTTGGAACGAGTTACCGCCAGGTTGCGGAGAGAGGAGGACGAGCGCGCCTTCGCCACCGCCTGAACACCGCCAGCGCCACCAACGCACCATCGGCCCGGTCATCCTCGTGATGGCCGGGCCGCTTTCGTTTTGAGGAATATCCATGCCCACCGACACCGTCGTTCTCGCCACATCCTGGATCCACCAGTTCGCACTGGGGGAACGTCCCGCACGTACGCTGCTGGTCGGCGCCGCCATGCTGACCTGCCATTACAGGTTCGGTCGCCTAGGATTCGATCTGACCGCGCACAGTACCACCGTGACCGACGACCCCGCCGAGACGATATCCTGGTTGGCGGACGCTTTTCACATCCCGCCG
>CXWL01061033.1_pt1 | contig 10363 bp, 4 predicted proteins | sample 590931 | NCBI WGS metagenome assembly CXWL01 (sample SAMEA3498368, study PRJEB10139) | groundwater metagenome | biome: water well; material: biofilm material | place: Germany | collected 2015-04-27
GGTTGAAGCGCAGCGCATACCCCCGGATAGGCTTGCCCCAATAAATCCCCTCTCCCTTCAAGGGAGAGGGGAAGGGGTGAGGGTGCATTCTTCGGGACGTTGGGCCACCCACCGCGACCCTCGTTCAGCGAACTATTCACTGATCGTCCGCTGCATCCCAGCAAAATCTCTCATATCGAAGTCCCCGTCGTTATCGAAGTCCATCGCCGCGCATTCGCCGCCCTCACCCCATCCTTCGGCGCATGCAACCCACCCCGCGATGTCGATCAGGTCCACTACGCCATCACAATCGAAATCCCCAATCCCTGACTCGTACGCCCCCATGTCCACCCGCCCGCACAGCACCCGCGCGTGGCCATCCATGTCGGTAGCCCCGTTCGGCGCCATGAAATCTGGATTGCCCGCATTCGCCGCTGGAGAAAAGGGACTCAGACGATAGTCTTCGTCACCTGTGCGCGCATACCCATCCGGCCCGAGCGAACTTACAAAGAGAGGATCCATACCAGAATTCCCTTGACCCCCAAAAAACCCAGTCCACCCCTGAACGATCGAATGATCCATGAGAGGCAATCCTTCAATCTGTGCATGTTCATCGGTTGACACCGAGCTAATCAGGTCCACCCTGTTGCCCCAGACGATGCAATCTCTGATATTTGTTGCTGGCCCCGCCATGATTGCTGCCCCGAGCCCGCTCGAGACGTTATCTAGAAGCGAACTGCGGACCACAAGAACTTCTCCTGCACCGCCTGCAATGGCTCCTCCGTACAATTCGGCCCAGTTTTCGAGAAACAAGCTATCAAAAAGACGAAGGGTCGGTGGCTGAGACGAGACTGAAATCCCGCCTCCTACAATGGCGCGATTGCCTTGGAAAATACAGTGATTTGCTTCGACGGTCGAATCGCTAGCTGCAAGGCCCGCGCCAAAACTCGCGTTGTTCCAACGAACAGTAGAATTGCGCAATTCAAGCATTTGTTGTGTCGTATAAACGGCACCGCCCTGCTCGGCATCATTTCCTTCAAAATAACACCGAGTAACGGACACAGCGCCTCCACGCATGTACAAAGCTCCGCCTCGCTCACCTGCCTGGTTTTGGTAGAAGCGACAATCTGAAATTTCCGAGGGAATACCATCCAAATAAAGAGCACCTCCCTGTTGCTCGCTTGCATTGAACTCGAAAACGCAGCCGGAAAGGACAAAGCGGTCAGAGCCACCCTCAAAAAGAAGCGCGCCGCCTATAGCTCCGCTATTTTCTTTGAATTCGCAATCGATGATCTCGATACTCGAAATGTGATACGCCGACCAAATAGCCCCTGGGCCGTGTTTTGAATCGTTCGCAATAAACTTGGATTTGTGGAACGAAACTGCGCCTACTGGTTCGAATCCGACTGCACCGCCAGATGCCCCTATGTTCCCTTCAAATAAACAATCATAAAAATCAACATTGGTTCTGCCGAGAAAAACCGCGCCGCCGGTCCCCGAACTGGAATTGTTGATAAAACGGCAATTGCGCCAGCTGAAATGTGGTTCAGTACTGCTTTCGTACTCTCCAAAAACGGTTACGGCCCCACCGCCATTGGAGTGCGCCACCGTTCCTTCGGCAGCGACGACCCCTGCCCAGTTGTCTTCAAACGTGCAGTTTTGAAGAACTACATCCCCATAAGCCAAAAATCCAGCGCCGTAGTTGTAGGATGAGGCGTCTGAATATCCGCCACGAATGACGAGACCGTCCAGGAAGAAAAAGCCATAGTTGGGATAGAAATCCGCCGTCATCAGAACGTGATAGGCATTGTCGTGACGGTTGGTGAAATCCGGCCCATCATCTCCGGCCAGGTCGCCCGACAAAATCGTAGGGTGAAGTGCCATATTTCGACTGGGCAATGACGATTCCACGCCGGAGAATCCACCGTGCAGGTAGACTTGATGGGGCAACAAAAAAGTAGCAGAACGTGAATCATCCTCGACGACTCGGCGAGCTGGAGCGTAGGTCCCCTCCGCGATCCAAATTGGAATGACTGCGGCTTCGCGCGCCATTGCAACGTCGAGTGCATCGTCCAGACTCTTGAACGCCGTGGTCCAACTGGCCCCATCTCCGCCGGTCGCGGCATCATGGTTGACGTAGATCACTGGCGAATCGCAATCATCCGGAAGACCGTTGGTGTCGAAATCAGTCGAAGTGCCGTCGGCGATGTCCGTAGGATCGAAGACGCCATTGTCGTTGCAATCCACAACTTCAAAGGTCATCGGAGCGTCGATTCTCCACCAGGCTGGCGAGACGCCCGGAGGAACCACTTGGTCTGCTGACACCTCCATGTGAAGTTGGATGACGTTGCCTTTCGCACTCGTGAAAACTTGCGAAGCGGCATTGGCCACATCTGACCATCTGTATAGCACGCGCGAGTTTGTTAAATCCGTAAGCGTGGCTCCTAACGTCCAGGTCGTATACATGGCCACCGGAACGGAAATGGAATAAGTCCAACGAACTTGGTCCGCCGGCATTGAGAATTCGACCGTCGACTCCATGTCGAGATGACCTGCGCCCCCAACGCGAACGGCATCCGAATGAGCAAAATAATATAATTCCGAAGCAAACGACAGATTGATTCGTCCTTCATCAAGTAGAGCTCCTGCACCAGCGCTTGCTTGAAAGGAAGATGCCGACGGCGACACTGAGCTCTTGTCTTCAATGAATAGTGACATGTCATAGGGTACCGTATCCCCAACAACCGTCTGAAAAACTGAGGGATCGGCATCGTAAAGATCCACCTCGGCAGTAGCCGTGCCATCCACGCGTAGGATTTGAAAGTCGGCTGACGCGGCCTGGGTGCCCAAAACGAGTAAACACGAGATAGTCAATGGGTACATGCAATCTGACAACCGGACTCGGTCCATTTTCTGCCCCTTAAAAAAGTATGAAAAAAATACATCGCCCGATGCGGGTCTATCATTTGGTGGCTCAAGACCCTTACTGATTCCCGTGCGCAGCGAAAGCCACACCCCAGGACGCGGTCAAAAAACACAAGCACAACTTGTCGGACAATGCTTTTTTTGACGGTTGGATGTGGGAGGCGGGAAGCCGATGAAAGAGGCCGCGGCCAGCGCGGGCGATCGGGAATATATCTTTATCAATTATGAAGTTTGCAGCTTGAGCCCCACAAGCCATCCGACTCAAAGGTTGTTCCAATAAACTATAGGTACACCTCCTATCCTAGTCAATTGCCGGTGACACTTCGCCCATTCCGCCGCAGGGCAATTGACCCGCCCCCGATTCATGTACCAGCCGTTGTGAGAGTCGGTTATGGTTCGGCGGGTCGGTCGGGCGGAGTGGAAGACGAGTGCGCGAATGACCCGGATGACCGGGCTGTCCGCCCGGCTTGCGACCGGTCGGCGGCTTGCTGGGACGCCTGCGGTGGATCGCTCGGAGGAGGCCGCGATTCCGTGCTGAGCGAACCTCTGTACGATATCGGGCTACTATTAAGCTCGTTGGGAGCGCGCAAAAAGCTTCGGAGAGCCTGGCTCTCGATTGAATTACGAAGTGTAAGCACTTGTCCAAAGCGTTGGTAAACCGTTGACACCGCGCGGACAAACGCGGTAGCGTCCCTCCGACTGCTGTAGGAGGAACCGCGAGCGCTCCTCCTCTTTTTTTCTACTAACGGCCAGAGCGGCGGGAGCTTTTCATGCGTTCCATCGGGACCATTTGTGCGGGTATAGGATTGGGATTGGTTTGGGCGGCGGGTACGCTCGCTCAATCGGACAACCAAAAACCTGCGCCACGCACCAGCACCGCAGAGTCGCACCGGCCCCACGCGGGCATGTTGCGCTACCCGGACATCAGCGCCACGCAAATCGTCTTCACCTATGCCAACGATCTCTGGGTCGTGCCACGAGAGGGCGGAGTCGCGTCGCCGCTGGCCAGCCCGCCGGGACTCGAGACATTTCCGCGATTCTCGCCTGACGGAAAGTCCATCGCCTTCGTGGGCAACTACGAAGGAAACAAGGACCTCTACGCCATGCCCGTGGAAGGGGGAGCGGCGACGCGCGTCACGTACCACCCCGCCGCCGAAACGCTCTGCGATTGGACGCCCGACGGCAGGCTGCTGTATTTTTCAAACGCCCTGGCCGGACTTCAAAGGCAGATTCAACTTCTGACCACTTCTCCCGCGGGCGGTTTGCCGACCAAGCTTCCGGTTCCCTACGGAGCCAACGGTTCGATCAGCTCCGACGGCAAGTGGCTCGCCTATACGCCGCACACCATCGACCATCGAACGTGGAAGCGCTATCGCGGCGGAATGGCCACCGACATCTGGCTCTTCGATCTCAAGGAAAACAAGTCGAAGAAGATCACCGACTGGGAAGGCACCGACAGCCAGCCCATGTGGCACGGCTCGAAAGTCTATTACATGTCCGACGCCGGACCCGAGCATCGCCTCAACATCTGGTCGTACAATCCCGCCGACGCAAAGCGCGAACAAATCACCCGGCTCACGGAGTTTGACGTGAAGTGGCCGGCGGTCGGTCCCGGACCCGACGGCAAGGGTGAGGTCATCTTCCAGAATGGCCCGAGCATCAGCGTCGTATCGCTGGCCGACGGAAAACTCCGCAACGTGGATGTCGTGGTGCCCGGCGACCGTCCCAGCATCCGGCCCAAGGACTATGACGGAAGCAAATTTATCCAGGCTTTCGATATCTCAGCAACCGGGCAGCGCGCCGCCATGCAGTCACGCGGCGATATCTGGACCGTGCCGGCCAAGAAAGGCTCGCCGCGCAACCTCACCCGCACCAGCGGAGTGGCCGAGCGCGAACCGGTGTGGAGCCCCGACGGCCAGTGGCTGGCATACTTTTCCGATGCGACGGGCGAATATGAACTGAATGTGATGCAGTCCGATGGACGCGGCGAGACCAAGCAGCTTACCCGCGACGGCACGACATTTCGTTCGCAGCCCACCTGGTCGCCGGACTCGAAGCAAATCGCGTTCTATGACAAGAACGGCGGCATCTTCGTTCATAACATCGAGAGCGGTCAGACCAGGAATATCGACAAAGATTTGTCCGCCAACATCAATCGCATGAGCTGGTCCTCCGATTCCGACTGGCTGGCCTACACCATCAGCAACGACAATCGAACCACCAACTCCGTCTGGTTGTACCAGGCCTCCAAGGGCGAGAAAACCAGAGTAACCGGAGGGATGTTTAACGACAGTTGGCCCACCTTCGACCGCAAGGGCGAATATCTCTTCCTCTCCAGCAACCGCAACTTCACCTCTCCGGTGTACGAAGACATCGGCTCCACCTTCGTCTACTCCGACACCGATACGCTCTTCGTCGTGCCGCTGCGCGACGAGGTCGGCTCACCCTGGGCCCCCAAGAGCGACGAAGAAAAATGGGGCGAGGAAAAGAAAAAGGAAGAGGAGAAGGCCAAGGAGAAAGAGAAGGAAAAGGAAAAGGGCGACAAGAAGGACGGTGAGAAAAAAGACAGCGACAAAAAGGAAGACGACAAGGACAAGAAAGAAACGGACAAGGCCGCCGAAGACGAAAAGAAGCCCGAAGCAAAGGACGAGAAGAAAGCCGACGCTGACGCCGACAAAAAAGACGACAAGAAGGACGAAAAGAAAAAGGAGGAGCCCAAGCCCGTGGTCATCGAACTCGATGGCTTCGAGCGCCGCATGATCGCCCTGCCTGTGCCCAAGGGCAACTTCACGAATCTCGCCGTCAACCACGAAGGCAAGTTGATCTACGTTCGCGGCGCGGCCCGCGGTCTGGACGTCAAACCAGCCGTCAAGATTTTCGATCTCACCGATGACGAGAAAAAAGAAAAAGGCGTCGCCGATGAAGTGGGCCAGTTCGTCATCTCTGCTGACGGGAAAAAGCTCCTGGTCAGGAAGGACCAAACCTATGTCATCGTCGATGCCGCCCCGGAGCAAAAGCTCGACAAACCGCTCGCACTTTCCGACATGGCCGGACGCGTCGATCTCCGCGCCGAATGGCGACAGATGTTCCACGAGGCCTGGCGCATCCAGCGCGACTATTTCTACGATCCCAACATGCACGGCGTGGACTGGAACAAGCTGCACGACCAGTACGGTCGCATGATCGAGGACTGCGCCTCGCGCCAGGACGTGGACTTCGTCATCGCCGAGTTGATTTCGGAGCTCAACGTCGGACACGCCTACGTCCTGGGCGGCGGCGACTACGAAAAAGAGCCGGAGGTCGCCGGCGGTCTCCTCGGCGCTGACTTTGAGTTGTCCGAAGGCGCTTATCGTATTTCGAAAATCCTGGAAGGCGGACCGTGGGACTATGACTCTCGCGGCCCGCTCAGCCAGCCCGGAATCAAAGTGAAAGTCGGCGACTATCTGCTCGCGGTCAACGGTGCGCCGGTCGATGCAGCCAAAGACCCCTGGGCGGCCTTGCACGGCCTGGCGGGCAAGACTGTTGTCCTCACCGTCAGCGCCAAGCCGACCCTCGACGCCGATGCGCGCCAGGTCGTGGTGGACACGCTGAAAAGCGAGGCACCGCTGCGATACCGCGACTGGGTCGAGAGCAAACGAAAATACGTCCTTGAGAAAAGCGGCGGAAAGCTCGGCTACGTTCATGTCCCCAACACCGGCACGGACGGCCAAAACGAGTTATTCCGCCAGTATTACGGGCAGGTGGATCGGGCCGGGATGGTCATCGACGAACGCTGGAACGGCGGCGGCCAGATTCCCACCCGGTTCGTCGAGCTCCTCAACCGCCCCGTCACGAACTACTGGGCGTCGCGCGCCGATCGCGACGGCCAGTGGCCCTACGAGGCGAATCCGGGCCCCAAGTGCATGTTGATCAACGGGCTGGCCGGTTCGGGCGGCGACTGCTTCCCGTACTATTTCCGCCAGGCCAAGGTCGGCAAGCTCATCGGCATGCGCACCTGGGGCGGCCTGGTGGGCATCTCCGGCAATCCGGCGCTGATCGACGGCGGCTACACCAGCGCTCCGACATTTGCGTTCTATGAAACCGACGGCACCTGGGGCGTCGAGGGCCACGGCGTCGATCCCGACATCGAAGTGATCGACGACCCCGCACTCATGGTGAGCGGCGGCGATCCGCAACTCGACAAAGCGATCCAGCACTTGCTCGGCGAAGTCGAGAAGAACGGCTTCACTGCTCCCAAGCGTCCGAAATATCCGAACCGCAAGGGCATGGGCATCGCCCCTGAGGACAAGTAATCAGAACCGCGGGCGCGGGGCGGCTGGTTTTCCGAACCCAGAGCGCAAGCGACGGGCGTCAAACAGAGCCGCGACCGTTAGGGAGCGGACAGATTTGTGTATGGTGTTCGTTAAGTCGGCTTCGCGCCGGGGTGTCCGTCGTGGTTCAATCTACGCGGCGCAATTGCTCTTACAGCCGAAGTGAATCTTGCCGCCAATGAGCAAGATGAGGGCGAGCACTGTCAGGCCCCAGGCTGAGGTCGCTGGAATTGTCGGATGGCGGCACTCATCGGTAAGTTCATCGCAGAATTCATTCTCGCTGCACGGCGTCTGGCCTGGTAAGCACCCATGCGATTCAAAGCAAAACTCCAGCCCGTTGCAGAATAGTCCGTCATCGCAGTTGGGCGACGTTCCGGATTGACAACCTCCCATCGCCGAGTTGCATATCTCAGTTCCATTGCATGCGTTTCCGTCAGAACAAATTAGCGGCGTTCCGGACTGGCATTGACCAGACGGCTCATGGCAGATTTCCATTCCGTCGCATATATTCTCATTGTTGCATGTGCCGCAGACACCTCCACAGCGGTCGTTCCCACATTTCCGACCAGTACAATCGGGCACACAACAAGTGTCCGTATTCCCGACGGTAATATAAAGTGATTGCCCCGGTAAACGGTCAGATCCGAAGGGACTCCTAATCACGCCCTCGAATTGGATGTTTCCGGCCGTCGATAATTCTTTGCACGTGCACGATGCCATCTGAAGGCTCTCGCTATAGCATTCAGCCAGAGGATAGCTATCATAGCCTTCATAGCCGCATGTAGATGGATTACAGCAACTGGAGTTGGAGCTTCCTAAGTGCGGTGGTTCGGCATTGCTTCCCCAGTACTCGATGTCGGCATTGAAAGTACTTCCGCAAGTATCGATCCAGGCGGCCTGTGTGTCCGTTCCATATATAAAGAAACAGCCCAAGGCACGGTCACAGGGAAGAATGAACGGCCCATTCGATCCAGTTTCAAGAACACAGGGAGCGCTTGGGGTGCATATTGGGATGCACGTACATTCGTAGACTTGGCCTGAAGAAATGCAACGCCCGGGGCAATTTGAATCATCGTCGGTCTCGCAATCCTCGCCTCCAAAAATATTGATATAGCCATCTCCGCAAATCATTGGACACGGCACTCCGCGAGTTAGGCTCACGTTGTCGAGGTCAAGGTGGCTACCCGGATAGTTGTCTCCGAAAACCAGAAACTGTTCGAGAGCTGTTCCAAAGTGAACCTCGCTCTCATAGATCTGCGCGCCCGCGTAATAGTAATCAATATGGTTCGCACAAGGATCGAAATCGATAGTCAGGTTTTGATATTCCCCGGTCGTATCCCATGTAAAACCAGTTGGAAACAATCCAGTCGTGACATCATCCCGATCCAGAACATAAATTCCACCCTGGTACAAAAAGTACATCGAAGTAGAGAGAAATCCCTGGGTGTTGCTCTGCGGTTGAATCCGAAAATCCTGCCCGTTCAACGCGCTGATAGCCACCTGGCACTCCACCCTGTAAGGACCGACCGGTTGAGCGAGCACATCGGCACTGGCCGGAATGCGCACGTCGACGCCAAGACCCCATTCGCAAATTTTAGGGGGCGGACAAAGGTCGGCACGGTCGACAGGACTTATCCGCACATGTTGTAGGCCTGCATATGGATTCACCGCGTCTATATGTCCCTCGCGGTCACTACGATGAATGTTCGACGTAACAGCCCAGTTGAGCTGCGGAACGGGATTCCAGGGCTGTCCGTTGATCCAGCCGGAAAATCCGGACGCGGGGAAGTTGGGGTCGCGGGGGATGAAGCCTTCTTCGGGTTCAAAGCCGGTGAAATAGTCCCCCATTCCGAGACCGCGAGCGACGGTGGCCGAGTCAACCGGCTCATCCACATCGACCGACACCCGCCCCGTCAAGGGCGGTCGCGCAACGACGAAAAGGACTGGTCCGGCGGCGCAGCAACCGATGACAGCAATGACGGCGAAAACCTGTCGCCAGGACATGAGACGCTCCGATGCGGATTATGATTAGAAAAGCCTAACAAAAATCGCGATTCCAGTCAACCCAGCTTCAGCAACCGGTGTTGGGTCAGTTTGCGGGTGGCACGGTCTGGCAGCCTTTAGCCAGGCCGTGAATCCAAAGTGCGAGGCCCGCGAAGGGTTGGAGAAAGCTCTTTTCGTCTATGCCAGAACGGCTTCCTTGGCCTTGGTCATCAGTGTTTTGGCACGGGTCTGGTGGCGGATCTTATCCTGCAGCCGCATGAGACCTTCGAGCAAAGCCTCGGGCCGAGGTGGGCAACCAGGAACGTAGATGTCCACCGGCACGACGAGATCGACGCCTTTGACCACGTGGTATCCGTGTTTGAAATACGGGCCGCCGCCGACCGTGCACGCCCCCATGGCCATCACGTACTTCGGATCGGCCATCTGGTTGTAGAGTCGTTTGACGCGGCTGGCCATTTTGTAGGTGACCGTGCCGGCCACGATCATGAGGTCGGACTGTCGCGGCGTCGCCCGAAACGCCCCGGCCCCAAAGCGGTCGATGTCGAAGCGCGAAGCCCCCACGGCCATCATCTCGATGGCGCAGCATGCCAGTCCAAACGTCATCGGCCAGATGCTGCTGCTGCGGCCCCAATTGATCGCCCAATCGAGCGACGTGACGATCAGGCCTTCTTCGAATCGGTTCTCAATCCAGCTCATAATGCGAACTTCTTACAGGTGCCGAGGCATAAAGGATTTCCGATATGCCTACCCTATTTCCTACGAATCCGCCTGGTCCTGGGTTTACCGTTTACATTGCTCTCCGGTTCAATGCCGGTAATTTGGACCATGTTGATAATCATCCAATCCTTGACGACCCTATCTCCGTTCGTCGGCGTTGCCAAAGGTTTACTTCGTTCCAGTTTTGCTAAGCCAACCAAAAGATGCCGTTCCGCCACAAAAACCTGGTCGGGGTGGCGGACCAGAACGGATCGTCCATCGCTAAGGCCGATTCGTAAGGGTACAAATTGCTCAACCCTCAAAGGCTTTTTGATTTCTTCAGGCCGCATCATGGGGTGGCACTCACTGGGGATTGCGTTTGTGCTCCTAGTGGTTCAACACATCGTAATTTGCGGGTAAAGCCGCCGTAGTCTGATCCGAGCATCGCT
>CXWL01019716.1_pt1 | contig 10360 bp, 10 predicted proteins | sample 590931 | NCBI WGS metagenome assembly CXWL01 (sample SAMEA3498368, study PRJEB10139) | groundwater metagenome | biome: water well; material: biofilm material | place: Germany | collected 2015-04-27
TTGGAGTGTGGTCTGTCGTCGTTGCGATCGTCGCGGGGCTCGGTGTTTGTGGTGTGCCGCCGGTTTCGGCTGAAGACGGCGCCGGGAACATGGTGTTCTTCAAAGGCGGGTTCATGAATTTGAACCAGGATCGAGGCGGGAAGATTTTCACAGACACCAACGGCAATTCGGGAGTGAATGGGGGGAATGCCGGGTGGTATGCCGGTGCTGGTCTTGATCTCGTCATGTCGAAGAATGCCTGGGGAGCGATGGACAAGACGTGGGTGGTCGGTGAAATCGGGCTACAAATGAACCGCATTAACTCAAGCCGTGTGACGAATGCTGCAGGGTTTCTGACGAGTGCGCCTGATCTTCAGCAAAAGGTGCAGCTCACGATGATGACGATCAATGTCGCCCCCAAGATCAAATTCATGGAGGGGAGTGCATTCCGTCCGTGGCTGATCCCGATTGGTCTGGATTTTCATGTGATTAGTCCGCCTTCCAATCAGACGCAGTATCTCGACCTGGGCTTGCAGTTTGGCGGGGGATTTGAGTTCCAGGTTTGGAAGGCGTTTGTGCTTGGGGTGGATGCCCGGTACCACCTGACGGCCCGTATGACCAATACGAACAACGATTACTTCCAGGTCGGTCCGTATGTGGGGATTTCGTTTTGACGAAACGGGTGGGTGATGAACCTCGTCGTGCATTTCCCCCGAACTGTCGAGGTTGAGGATTCCAGCGCGCTGAGCCTCGCTCAGCGCGCCCTGACCACCGCCCCATCAACCGTCAAGCAGGCAACCCTCTTGAAGCCGGTCTCGCGCAAGCGGTAGAGTCGCGTCCATCATGTCGCAATTTGCTCTCGTCTGGCTCCATCTCATCGCAGCGGTCGGTTGGATCGGAGGAACGATCTTTCTCTCCCTGGTGCTGGCCCCTTCCTATCGCGCCCTGGCATCGAAGCCCGATGCCGGAGCCCTGTTCAGAACCGCGGCAAAACGGTTTCGTCTGGTCGTGTGGGGAGCCGTGGCGGTGCTGCTCTTGACCGGTCCCATGCTGGTCCTGTCCCACGGATGGCCGCTCTTCGAGCCAACTCGATGGCCGTCACCGTTGGGGATCAAGCTCTCGCTGGTTGCCGTGCTGTTACTGATGACCCTCGCTCACGATCTTGTACTCGGTCCTCGTGTCCGGGCGATTCTGGCACTCCTGCCTGACAAGAGAACTGCCTCCGATCAGACCATCCTGACTGCGGCCACCTGGCTCCCTCGCGCGGCGCTGGGGCTCTCGCTGGCCGTCTTGTTCGCTGCCGTGATGCTCGCCCGGTCCTGACGATTGCAGGCTGCCAGACCCGTCGGTTGCTCTCCTTCAGCAATCCTTCTAAGCTATACACGAGAGTGCCAGGGGGCGAGCAAAGAGTTCGTTTCGTTCGCGTCATGCGATAGAGAAGGAGGCCAACGATGAAGAGATCCAATCAACAGTCGTCAACGCTCGCCATGATTGTCAGTGGCTGTGTGGCATTGGTGGCGGCATTTGGCAGCGGTGCGCCCGTTTCTGCCTATGAAGTCTGGTTGACCGATCAGTCCGATAGCGGCAAGGAGAGCGGGGGATATCTCCATATCTACGACGGCGCGCAGCTGGCGGCGAATCCTGCCTCGGCGAAGCCGACGATGACGATCGACTTTGCCGGCGACATCGGCAAGTTCTGCGAGGAGGCGACCAAGAAGGCCGTGCGCCGCCCGCATATGCTGTTCTTCAACAAGAATCAGGATCATGCGATCATCTCTTTCCTGAGCGGTCACGTGCTGTTCATGGACGCGGCGACGAAGAAGCCGGACGCCTGTCTGTCCATGGGGAAGAATGTCCACGCCGCCTGGCCGACGCCGGATCAGAAGATGGCGATTGCCGCGAACATTGCGGAGAAGAAATTCATCCGGATCTGGACGGACTATGCCGCGCATAAGTTCAACTTCGATCCTGAGAAAGATGTCGTGAACCTGGTCGCGTTCGAAGGGGGCGAGCGTCCGGATACGTCGCCGATCTGTCCCATCACCGAATCGTCGAGCCGCTATGCGTTTGTTACGCTGCGTGGCGGCGGGTTGCTGGTGTTCGATGTGACCGCGACCCCGATGAAGGCGGTGGCGATGCTGGACAACAATCAAATTCATCCTGCCGGCTGCGGCGGGGTGCAGGTCGGCGACACGATGTACATCAATTCCGGCGGCGGGTGGCCGGTGGCCCCGCTTTCCTATGATGTGTATGCGCTCGATATCTCAGGCTTGCCCGCCAAAGTATCGGCCAAGCCGGTCTCGCAGCGGGACGACAAGTTCGCCGATTCGCACGGCATGATCGGAGTCGGCCGCTATGTCTGGAGTGCGGATCGAGCCGGCAACAACGTTGAGATCATCGACACGCTCAGTAACTTTTCGGTGGGTTCAATCGACCTGGTGACTGAAGCGAATCAGGATCCGGCTCCCGATTTGATGGATATCGCACCGGACGCACAGTATGTCTTCGTCGGTCTGCGCGGGCCTAATCCGCTGACCGGTAACGATAAGGGTGTGCATAACGCCAAGGGGACAGTGCCCGGTGTCGGTGTGATCCATGTGGATGCGGGCGGTAAAGTCGGGCACTACAAGGGGCAGGCGGTTATTACGAATAAGAAAGACGATAAAGAAACCGCAGATACTCACGGAATCGCGATTAGAAAGTAACGAGTGCCATGCACGGGCCTCCGGATTCATGTCCGAAGGCCCGCGCTGTTTTCTCTTCCCTCTCTTGCTTCAAGTCCTCTTTTCACCTCAACGAGTGACCCGTTTCGCGACAGTGTGATTCATGGCGTTGTGGAAAGACTCCCCTCCTGAAGTCCGTCCACTCGTCTGAGACTGTTGAATTGCTGGAAATTTCTGCCGGGAATAGTTCGGATCCTGCCCGCAGTTTCGGCCCTCTGCTTGCACTCTCCAAGTTGAAGAAGACACATCTCGGAGGACAACCATGCATCCGATTCATCCCATGTTGGTGCACTTTCCGATCGCGCTTTTATCCGCCGCGGTCTTTTTCGATCTGCTGGGAAGGAAGTGGCGAACTGAAGAGTGCCGGATCGCCAGCCTCTATACGCTTGTCCTCGGATTCGCCGGGGCAGCGTTGTCGGTGGTTTCCGGAACGATGGCTGAAGATGCGGCCGAGCATAGCGGTGTGCCTGAGCGGGCGATCGAGATTCATGAAATGCTGGGGTTTGCCGCGTTCTGGGTTTTCGCCGGACTGTTAGGTCTACGCCTGGTGACTTGGCTCGGGTGGATTCATGAACAACGGATGGTGGCATTGTTGCTGGGTATCGTCGGCGTCGTCTTGATGCTGGTCGCCAGTTATTACGGCGGGAGCCTTGTCTACGACTATGGGGCCGGGGTAACGGGATATCCTACGAGGACTCCTTGAAAGGAATGAGATGAAAATGCGCCTAGGAATGGTTGCGGTAGTTTTGTGGGTTGTAACGCTGGCCGGGGCCGGTTGGTTTTTCGTGAACGGTTGGACGGCCAAAGGAACTGACGGCCGTATGGAAATATTATTGGCTCCAAACGAGCGAGATCTGATCCTTGGGGAAATGCGGCAGCTGCTGAAGGCAGTGCATGGAGTGGTCACCGGTGTGGCAGGGCAAGATCAGCCGGCAGACCGGCAGCAGATCGAACAAGCCGCCCGCGCAGCCGGTATGGGGATGGCGGTGGATGTGAATCCGGCGATCATGGTGAAGCTGCCGTTGCCGTTCAAACAGATGGGAATGTCTATTCATCGGGATATGGATGCCTTAGCCGATGCGATCGCGCAGAAGGAAACGCCTCAACAGATTCTGCAGCGGCTGTCGAGCCTGACGGCCCGCTGTACCACGTGCCACGATTTGTATCGATTCGGGGTGGACAAGTAGCCGTCAGCTATCAGCATTCGCGCGCGCGTGACCTCTGAGCCCGCAATGATCCGAGATGATGAATATTGAATGATTCCTGAATCCATTTTACGACGTGAAGGCTCACACCATCAGGGATGATGACTCGTTTGAATGGCTGAAAGCTGATTGCTGACGGCTGATAGCTTTTGAGAAAAGGAGAATCCTATGGCACGAGTAGTGATCATCGGCGCATCGATCGGTGGACTGCCGGCGGCCTATGAGGCGCGGGCGCTCCTCGCGAAGAAACACAAGGTCACGGTCNNAACCAGAAAAGACATTAGTTTTCAGGTCGCCCCGGTCCTGGACAGGAAAGGAATCGAGTTTGTTCATGCCACGGCGGACCGAATCGAGCCGGAGCAGAATCGAGTGATCACCGCCAAGGGCGAGGTACCGTACGACTACCTGATCATCGCGACAGGCCCCAAGCTGAATTTCGGCGCAGTTCCAGGGCTCGGTCCCAGCGGCTATACCCAATCCATCTGCAATGTGGACCATGCCGAACAGGCCTGGGGCGCCTATCAAGGATTTCTGAAAGATCCGGGTCCAATTGTGGTCGGAGCCGCCCAGGGAGCGTCCTGCTTCGGTCCGGCCTATGAGATGGCGTTCATTTTGGACACCGATCTCCGGAAAAAGAAGCTGCGGAAGAAAGTGCCGATTTATTTCGTCACGCCGGAACCCTATGTCGGACATATGGGATTGGCTGGGGTGGGGGCCTCGCGCCGCCTTATGGAGGACGAGTTCGCCGAACATTCCATCAAGCCGATCCCGAACAGTGCCATCAAAGAGGTTCAGCCCGGCAAGGTGTTGCTCGAAGGCGGGCAGGAGATCCCGTTCCGCTATTCTATGTTCATCCCGCCGTTTGCCGGAGTGGATGCGGTCGCCGGTACGCCGGGACTCTGCAATCCCAAAGGGTTTGTGAACATCGATGCCTATCAGGCCAATCCCAAGTACAAGAATATTTATTCGGTCGGCGTCTGTGTGGCAATTCCGCCGGTCGAAGCGACCCCCATCCCGACCGGAGCCCCCAAGACCGGTTATATGATCGAATCGATGGTTTCCGCCGCAGTCCACAACATCAAGGCCGATATGGAAAACGATCCTAAACGCGATACGGCGACGTGGAACGCGATCTGTCTGGCCGACATGGGGGACACGGGCGTCGCGTTCGTGGCCTTGCCGCAGATGGCGCCACGGAATGTGACCTGGGCGAAGAAGGGCAAGTGGGTCCATCTGGCGAAGATCGGGCTGGAGAAGTATTTTCTCCATAAGATGAAACGCGGGATCAGTGAGCCCTACTACGAGAAAGTGATTCTGAAGGCGCTAGGTATCGAAAAGCTGGATAAGCCGGCATGAATACGATTGCTGTGCTTCCCGGTTCAGGGGTTGCCGGCAGAGAGCGTGATCGTGCATGAGTGAAAGGCCGTGCCGAATGATAGAACCGTCATGACTGTAAGAAGAAGCAACGCATGACGGGCGGAGAGCCCTCGGTCCTTGCTGTCGTGGTGGGAAGTCTGGTGGGTCTCTCGCTGGGCGTCACGGGAAGTGGCGGATCGCTGATCGCGATTCCCCTCCTGGTCTATGCACTCGGGACGAGCGTGCAGGAAGCGGTGAGTCTCTCGCTCGCGCTTGTCGCCGCCGCTGCGTGCATCGGCGCCGTCGAATCCTTTCAGTCGGGCCTCGTCAAGGTGAAGGCGGCGCTACTGTTGAGCGGTACCGGGATGATCGGCGGGTGGGTGGGAGCCGTAGGGCACCGGCTGGTGCGGGAGGAAATCACGCTCCTGCTCTTCGGCGTCCTGATGATCGTGGCAGCCGGACAGATGTGGTGGCGTACGACATTGCGGGAGGATCCTGAGGAGCGGAGCATCTGCGCGGACCTGTTTCCGCGGACCTGTTGGGTGAAAGTGAGCGGGATTGGACTGGTGGTCGGGCTGTTGACCGGATTCTTCGGGGTCGGTGGAGGGTTTGTGATTGTGCCGGCGCTGACGCTGCTGCTCGGATTTCCGATGCGAGTGGCGGTGGGGACCTCTCTGCTGATCATCACGCTCATTGCGTTGGCAGGCATCGCTGCGCATGTCCGTCTCGCTCCGCTGGATTTGCGCGTCCTCTCGTTCTTGATCTCCGGAGCCATCATAGGAATGTTGGCAGGGAGACAGGTGAGTCGCGCTCTTTCCCCCAGGCTCTTAACCAGAGCCTTTGCCGTCGTCGCCTGGGCGGTCGCGGTGATCCTCATCGGCCACAATTTCTGGAAGATCAATGGAGGACTATTGTGAACGAGCATCAGGGGGGCGGTGAAGAGGGAGGGGGGGCCCACACGCCTGTCGGAACGAGGCGGACATTTTTCGGCTGGGTTACAAAGGTGGCGGCAGGTCTGATCGGGCTCGGGCTGGCGATTCCGTTGGCCGGGTATGTCATTTCTCCGGCCTTGAAGCGGAGGGAGCGGCCCTGGGTGGATGTCGGTAGTCTGGAAGACGTGCCCCTCGGCGATCCCAAACAGCTCGACCATGTCACGACGATTCAGGACGGGTATTTGAAGAGCCAATCACAGAAGGCGGTCTGGGCGGTCAAGCAGCCGGACGGACAGGTCAGAGTGTTCTCTCCGATGTGCACCCATCTCGGCTGCGGTTATCGCTGGGATGGCGGGGAAAAGCAGTTTAAGTGTCCCTGCCACGGCAGCGTGTTCGACATCGACGGCAAGGTGGTGGCAGGGCCCGCGCCGCGTCCACTTGATCTCTTGCCCTCCAAGATCGAGAACGGCCGTCTCCTTGTGGTCTTCAAGGAATTCAAGCCCGGAACCGGAGAAGTCGTCGAACTCTAATCGCGCCGGAACGGCGGACTCGCGCGAAATGTGTGAAACGTAGCGGATGTTTTTCTCGCGAGTCTCGCTCCTCTCGCGAACGAAGAAACAGGAAGGTGACATGGCCTCTCGAATGTATACCTGGCTCGATAGCCGGCTCAATCTGAAGCCGGTTGAACGGACTCTTCTAGACGAGCCCATCCCGGGCGGCGCCAGCTGGATTTATGTCTTCGGCTCGGCCACGCTGTTTCTCTTCCTGCTGCAAGCGGTCACCGGCATGTTCCTCGCGGTCTATTATGCGCCGACGCCCGATCATGCCTATGACAGTATTCAGTTCATTGAAGAACAAGTCACCTTCGGTGCGTTTGTGCGTGGCCTCCATCACTGGGGGGCCTCCGCCATGGTCGTGGCGATCGGGCTCCATATGCTCCAGGCGTTTCTGTACGGGGCGTACAAACCGCCGCGCGAAGTGATGTGGATGGTAGGCGTGGTGCTCTTTCTCATTGTGATGGCCTTCGCTTTCACCGGCTATCTGCTCCCATGGGATCAGACGGCCTACTGGGCGACGCAGATCGGCCTCAATATGGTGGGCACCGTGCCGGTGGTCGGAGAGTTCTTGATGCGGGTCATGCGAGGCGGGGAAGTGCTGGGGGCGCTCACGCTGTCCCGGTTCTTTGCCGTCCATGTGCTCTTTCTGCCGGCGCTCCTGATCGGCTTGATCGCCGCCCATCTCTTCATTCTGCGGCGGGTCGGGCCGGCCGGTCCCTGGACCGATGAGCGGGCGTCACTGGGCAGCGAGACGTTCTATCCGCGGCAGGTCTATATGGATGCCGTCGTGATGCTGGGGGTGTTCACGGTCATTTCGAGTCTTGCCCTGCTGGTGCCGTTCCCGCTGACCGACAAAGCGAATCCGTCCGACACGAGTTTTGTGCCGGTGCCGGAGTGGTATTTCCTCTTCTATTACGAGTTGCTGAAGTACGTCCATGGGCCGCTGGAGCCGCTGGCGACCTGGGTGCTGCCGATGCTCGTCGTCCTCGGTATGCTGTTCTGGCCCTTCATCGACAGGAACCCGGTGCGGAATCCGATCAAGCGCCCGGCGGCGCTGGCAGCGGGGGTGGTGTTTCTCGTCGTGGTGTTTTCTCTCTTGGGCATTTCCCTCAAGAATCTCTACGCCGTCCCGCGAGTCGATCCGGCGGTGGCGCGCGGGACGACGTTGTATGCCGGATTCGGGTGTGCCGGCTGTCACCGGATTCATGGTGAGGGAGGAGCGGTTGCGCCGGATTTATCCTTCGTCGGCGATAAAAGACCGGATCGTGAATGGCATCTGAAGCATTTCAAGGATCCCCAATCGATGTCGCCCGGGTCCTTCATGCCGAAGTTTCCGCTCACTAATCCCCAGCTGAATGAGCTGACGAGCTATATGCTGAGCCTCAAGAAAACGCCGTGATCGGCTGGGTTGAATCCTTTGCCTGCGTGCTGACTCACACAGGCAAGAGGAAAGGAGGGGCGTATGAAACTCAACGAGCTGCTGCGATTGATTGCCGGGGTGTTTGTGTTGCTGGCCGTTATCCTGGGGGCGACGGTTCATCCGTACTGGAATTATTTTGCCGCCTTTGTCGCGGCGAACTTGATTCAGTCGGCTTTTACGGGCTGGTGTCCGATGATGGCGTTTTTGAGGAAGCTGGGCGTGCAAGAGTAGTGAGGCTGGTGTAAAAAGGTGAGGCTTCGGTTACGGTTGGGTTGTGTTTTGCCGATATCTGAAGATGAACTACATGCGTTGTTGTGTTCGCGCGGTACAAGGACCAATGGTCATGACGGGCTTACGATGGATTCTCGCGGCAGTCCTCTTGGCGGCTGGGTGTAGCTCCAAAGAGGAACCGGTGACCGCGGTTGTGTCTGCGGCATCGCCGGCAACCATTCAGGTCGCGGTCGTCGAGATCAAGTCCGCTCAGGTTCCCGTCCGTGTCGAGGTCACCGGCCAAATTATGCCCATCTTCCAGGCCACGCTGTCCAGCCGTATCCAGGGCACGATCGATACATTGTTGGTGAGGGAAGGCACGCGCGTCTCAAAGGGACAGACTCTCATTCAGCTCGACAATCGCGATGTGCAAGCCGATCTGGCGCGCGCCTCGGCGGAGGTCGAAAATGCCCGGGCTCAGCTGGACAGGATGAAGTCGTTATACAGCCAGGATGCGGTGTCCAAGCAGGAAATGGAGAATGCCACCCGATCGTTCAAGGTCGCGGAGGCTAACCGGAAGTCAGTGCTCGCGCAGCTGAGTTATACCGTCGTGAAGGCACCATTCGACGGGGTGATCACCGAAAAAAAAGTGGAAGCGGGGGAGCTGGCGTCGCCCGGTCAGCCCTTGCTGAAGATGGAAGATCCGCTCCAACTCCGCCTGGAGGCGACGGTGGCGGAAGGAGACCTGAAATCGATCGCCCGGGGGGACAAGATTGCTGTGCTGATCGATGCGTTGGAGACTCATGTTCTGAACGGAGTGGTGAGTCAGATCCTGCCGGCCGGCGATCCGCAAACCCATACCTTCATGGTGAAAGTCGACCTTCCCAAGACCCCGGGGTTGAAAACCGGGATGTTCGGCCGCTTTCAGCTGGATAAAGGGACCAGTCACACGATCCTGATCCCGGCGTCCTCTGTGGTCGAACGCGGGGAGCTGACAAGTGTCTATGTCGTCGGGGCCGACCGGATTGCCAGGCTTCGCTGGATTAAGGCCGGACGACGGTTTGATCAGCAACTGGAAATTTTGTCCGGCGTGAACCTGGGTGAACGGGTATTGACTGATGGCAGCCGGGGCATCGACGGTGCGCCGGTGCAGATCCTCGACCCCGTTGCCGCCCCGGCGACGCCCTAACCGCGCGCTATGGATCAGTATCGCCCAGGGCTCAGCGGCCGGATCGCCGCGCTGTTTATCGGAAGCAAGCTGACGCCCCTGATCATGCTGGCGGCCTTATTGCTGGGCTTGTTTGCCATTGTCGTCACCCCTCGCGAAGAAGAGCCGCAGATCGTTGTTCCGATGGCCGACGTGTGGTTGCCCTTTCCCGGCGCCTCCGCCAAGATCGTCGAAGAACAACTGACCAAACCATTCGAGCGCAAACTCTCCGAGATCAAAGGCGTGGAGTATGTCTATTCGATCTCGCGCCCCGGCGGCGCGCTGATCATCGTGCGCTTCTATGTCGGCCAGCCGATGGAGCAGAGCCTGGTCGATCTGTACGACAAGCTGATGTCGAATCAGGACCTCCTGCCGCCGGGAGCCGAGCCCTTTCTCGTGAAGCCGAAAGATGTAAATGATGTGCCGATTGTGACCGTGACGCTGTCGAGTCAGCGGTACGGTGAGTTTGATCTGCATCAGTTGGCTGAACAGGTGTTGGAGGAGACGAAGAAAGTTCCCGGGACCTCCGGCGGCTTCATCGTCGGGGGGCGATTGCGTGAATTGCGCGTGCAGATCGATCCGGCGCGATTGAAGGCCTATGGTCTGACCCCGTTGCAGGTGGCCGGCGTGATTCGCGGCGAGAATCGGGCCTTGCCGACGGGCCGCTTCGACAGCCGCAATCAGAGCTTTCTGGTGGAAACGGGGCGATTCATTCGATCCCGTGAGGATCTGGAAGCGTTAGTGGTCGGCGTCAAGGAGCAGCGCCCCGTC
>CXWL01028275.1_pt1 | contig 10360 bp, 9 predicted proteins | sample 590931 | NCBI WGS metagenome assembly CXWL01 (sample SAMEA3498368, study PRJEB10139) | groundwater metagenome | biome: water well; material: biofilm material | place: Germany | collected 2015-04-27
TGTGCCGACGATCGCGTGGCAATTGCTTGAGCACCCGCGTTTGGACGAATTCGACTTATCCTCACTTGAAAGCATCTCTTATGGCGGCGCACCAGCCGCGCCTGAGTTGGTGCGGCGGATCAAGGCGCGCTTTCCCGCGTCAACACCGGGCCAGGGCTGGGGCATGACCGAGACCTCCGCCACCGCCGTGTCCAACAATGGCGAGGACTACGAACGCAAGCCCGCGAGCTGCGGCGTACCCGCCGCCACCGGCGAAGCCAGGATCGTCGGCGAGGGCGGCAAGGACGCGCCGCGCGGGGACGTGGGCGAGCTTTGGTACAAGGGCCCGATCGTGGCGCGCGGCTATTGGCAAAAGCCGGAAGCCACCGCGGAGACCTTCGTCGACGGCTGGATCAAGACCGGCGACCTCGCCAAAATGGACGAAGAAGGCTTCATCTATATCGTCGACCGCGCCAAGGACATGTTGATCCGCGGCGGCGAGAACATCTACTGCGTCGAGGTCGAGAATGCGCTGTACGATCACCCCGCGGTGATGGACGCCGCTGTCGTCGGCAAGGCGCACAAAACGCTCGGCGAAGAGCCTGTCGCGGTGGTGCATTTGAAGCCTGGATCGTACGCGAGCGAGGAAGAATTGCGCCACCATTGCGCGCAGAAGATCGCCGCGTTCAAAGTGCCGATTGAGGTAATTTTTTGGCCGGAAACGCTGCCCCGAAACGCCAACGGCAAGATCATGAAAAAGGAGTTGAAAGCTCAATTGGCGGCGCGGATCTAAGCAGACCGCCGCTTCACATAAAGCCCATATCCCGTTCGTGACTGCGAAACCGCCGTCCCGCATCGACGTAAATTATCTGACCGGTGACGGCTTGGTTCTCGATCAGAAAGCGCGCGGCGCCCGCCACATCTTCGGGCGTGGGGCCGTAGTGCAGGGGCGTATCGGCGTGCAGGCGCTTGTAGTCGGCCTCGCTTTGACCGGGTGCGGGCAACACAAAGCCCGGCGCGATCGCATTCACCCGCACGCGCGGCGCCAATGCACGCGCAAGCAGCTCGGTCGCGCCCGCCAGCGCGTACTTTGATAGCGTGTAGGAGAAATGATCTGGGTACGGGCTCGCCAGCTTGAAATCGAGCAAGTTGACCACGCACCCATGCGCATCCTCGGGCAAAGCCTCCGCGAATTCACGCGCCAGCAAGGCCGGCGTGAACGTATTGAGCGCGACGTGGCGCTGCAACATCTCTTCCGTGAGCGTGTCGATGGTGTCGTGCTCGAACATCGCCGCGCAATTGATGAGCGCCATTAATGGCGCGCCGGCTTTTTGCGTCGCGTGCGTGATCAGCGCGTGGCGCGCGGGCGCGTCGTCGAGATCGGCGCCGACAATCGCCGCCGCGGCGCCGGCCGCGCGCGCTTGCGAGGCCACCGCTTCAGCTTCACGCGCCGAACGCCGGTAGTGCACCACAACGCCCCACCCGGCGCGCGCGAGGTCAAGCGCGACAGCAGCGCCCAAACGCTGCCCGGCGCCGGTGATAAGCGCCCAATTCATGCGCGCTCCCTCCTTATCGTCACCGCCACAAGGCCATCGCCGGAAAGCACCGAGGGTTTTTTCACTGTCACCTCCACCCAGAGCGCGCGCGGCGAGAGCGAAAGACAATGCCCGGCCACGCGGTCCGCCAGAGTTTCGATCAGGTGCGCCGGCGCACCGAGATCGTCGCGGATAAAGTGCAGGATGCGGTCGTAATCGATGGTGGCGCTGATGCGATCATGCGCGGGATAATCGGGCGGCGCACCAAGCGCGAGGCTCACGCAAATGCGCACCTCTTGGAGATTGGCGCGTTCGGGATCAGGCACGCCGACGCGCACAAGCGCCTTGGCGTCGTCGATACGGATGATGTGGAGGTCGCCCATGTTAGTACTCGGAATCGAAAGTGCGTGATCCATGATCACGCCTTTCGGGTTCCGGTACAAATGTATGATTCTGTACCCACTTTCGTGACACTGGAGGTTCCCTTGCCTGACTCAGGCGCTCATGAAAGTGGGTACTGGGCCGAGTGTAGCTCAAGCAAACGCGATCAGGCCAGCGCCGAGCGCGACGATGATGGCGCCCAGCCAGCGCCGCGGGCCAAGATGCTCGCGTAGCACCAAAAACCCGATCAGCGCGCCCCACACCACCGAGGTTTCGCGCAGCGCTGTCACTTGGGCGATCGGCGCGAAGGTTTGCGCCCAGAGCACCAGGCCGTAGCCGGCAAAGCTGATCACGCCGATGGCGATGCCGCGCCAAGGCGCCACCGCCGCCGCCGCGAGCAGCGGCCCAGACCCGCGCCGCAGCAATGCAAACGCCACCATCGGGATCGACATCATTGCGGTGGTCCAGCCGAGGTAAAGCACCGCGTTTCCAGCCACGCGCGCGCCCAGGGCATCGAACAATGAATAGGAGGCGATGCACAATCCGGTCGCCAGCGCCCACAAACTCGCCTTCAGCGGCGCGCGCGGACTGGCGCCCACCGCCAGAACGCCGAGCGACACCAATGCAATGCCCGCCATCTTCACCGGCGGCGGGACTTCGTTGGCTAACAGCCCCGCGCCGAGCGCCACCAAGAGCGGCGCCGAGCCGCGCGAGAGCGTGTAGATGTGGGTGAGATCGCCCGCGTCATAGCCCTTGAACAGGGTGATCCAATAGGTGAGGTGGATACATACGGAAACCGCAAGGTAGGGCCACGCCTCCGGAGTTGGCGCGCCGAGCAGCGCGATGATCGCGCCGCCAGTGAGCAAGCCGCCCACGGCCACGAGAAAGGAATCCGCCACCCGGTCGCGTCCGCCTTTGAGCGCGGCGTTCCAACTGGCGTGGATAAGCGCCGAACTGAGCGCGGCGGCGATGGCGAGCGGCGGCATGTGCGCCCTCTATGGACCGCCGGCCCCCTCGTCGGCCAGCGCGGCATTGCCGGCGAGGCCGCCGGCGGTCCATATGTGCGCCGATGACCACACGAGATTTCGACCTCATCATTTATGGCGCGACTGGCTTTACCGGCCGGCTCGTCGCCGAACATGTGTTAGCGACCCACGGCGTCGGGCGCGGAATCGCCTGGGCGATGGCGGGACGCGATTTGGCCAAGCTTGAGGCCGTGCGCGATGAGATCGGCGCTCCGGCCAGCGTGGCCTTGATCCAAGCTGACGCATCGGACACGGCGTCGCTTGAAGCGCTCGCTGGCCGCGCGCGCGTGATCATCAGCACGGTTGGCCCCTACCAGCTTTACGGCGAACCCATGGTGGCGGCCTGCGCCAAGGCCGGAACCGATTATGTCGATCTGTGCGGAGAGCCGGCCTGGATGGCGGCCATGATCCCGCGCTACGAAAAAGAAGCGAAGGCATCTGGCGCGCGGATCGTGTTCTCGTGCGGCTTTGATTCCATCCCGTTCGATTGCGGCGTGTTCTTCCTGCAGCAACAGGCCATCGAACGGTTCGGCGCGCCGTTCCCGCGCGTGCGCGGGCGCGTGCGTACGATGAAGGGCGGNNGGCATCACCAAAACGATGACCAATCCCTACGCGCTGGCCGAGCCTTTGCCTCAGCGCCAGCCGCGCGGCGATGGCATCGTGCGCGATGCCGATATTCCCGCCTGGTCAGCGCCTTTCATCATGGCGTCGATCAACACCAAGAACGTGCACCGCACCAACGCGCTAACCAATTATCGCTACGGGCGCGATTTCACATACGACGAGATGCAAATGATGGGCGACGGCGCCGCCGGTGAGCGCCGCGCCAAGGCGGCGCTGCAGCAGATGCACATGCAGATGGGCCTGCTGAGCTTTGCGCCGACGCGCGCGTTGCTGCGCCGCTTCGCGCTGCCGAAGCCGGGTCAAGGCCCCTCCAAACACGAGCGCGAAACCGGCGCGTACGAGGTGCTTTATGTCGGCGACATGCCGGACGGGCGCTCGCTGCGCGCCGTCGTCGGCGGCGACAAGGACCCTGGCTATGGCTCAACCTCGAAGATGATCTCCGAGGCCGCGCTCTGCCTCATCGCCACGCCGCGCGAAACCACGCCCGGGGGCATCTGGACGCCAGCCGCGGCAATGGGCGAAACGCTGATCGCGCGGTTGCGGGAGAAGGCGGGGCTGCGGTTTGGGCTGGAGGGCGCAGCGTGACGGTGGACCGCTAGGGTAAGATGTACAACATGCAAATCTCGGCGCAGCCCCCTCACCCTGCCCTCTCCCCCTCGCGGGGGAGAGGGTTCATTACGCTAGGCTAGCGAAGCGCAGAAACGCTGCACGCGCGCGCAGGCGTCTTCGAGCTGCTGCGTGGAGGTCGCGTAGGATATCCGGAACGCGGGGCCGAGGCCGAACGCGCTCCCGTGCACGACGGCGACACATTCGGCCTCCAGCAATTCAAGCGCGAAGGTTTCGTCGCTATCGATCAGTTTGCCCGAGGGCGTCTTCTTGCCGATCAGCGCGGCGCAAGACGGGTAAACGTAGAACGCACCCTCGGGCGTGGGGCATTTCAGCCCGTGCGCCTGGTTCAGCATCGACACCACCAGATCGCGGCGCGCCTCGAACGTTTTCTTGTTGCGCGGGATGAAATCCTGCGGACCGTTCAGCGCTTCGACGCTCGCCCATTGCGAAATCGAGGACGGGTTTGACGTCGTCTGCCCCATCACGTTCGCCATCGCCTTGATCAGCCATTCCGGCCCCCCGGCATAACCGATGCGCCAGCCGGTCATCGAATAGGCCTTCGACACCCCGTTCATGGTCAGCGTGCGCTCATACAGGCGCGGCTCGACTTGGGCGATGGTAGAGAACGCGAAGCCTCCGTAGGTCAGATGCTCGTAGATATCGTCGGTCAGCACGTGCACGCGCGGAAAATCGAGCAGCACCGCCGCGAGCGCTTTCAGTTCGTCGGACGTGTAGGCCGCGCCCGACGGATTCGACGGCGAGTTCAAAAGCAGCCATTTGGTGTGCGGCGTGATCGCCTTTGCGAGATTTTCCGGCTTGACCTTGAATCCATCCTCGATGCGCGTCTCCACGAACACCGGCGCGCCGCCGCAGAGCAGCGCCATGTCGGGATAGCTCACCCAATATGGCGCCGGGATGATGATTTCGTCGCCCGGATCGAGTGTCGCCATCAAAGCGTTGAAGATCACCGGCTTGCCGCCCGGCGAGACGTTGATCTGGCTGCGCGCGTAGGTAAGGCCGTTCTCGCGTTTGAACTTGGCGCTAATGGCGTCCTTCAGTTCGGGGATGCCATCGACGTCGGTGTATTTGGTCTTGCCTTCGCGGATGGCGCGGATGGCGGCTTCCTTGATATTGTCGGGCGTGTCGAAATCCGGCTCGCCGGCGGAGAGCGCGATGCAGTCGCGCCCGGCGGCCTTGAGCGCACGCGCCTTGGCGCTCATCATCATGGTGGCCGAAGGCTTCACCCGCCGCAGCGCCTGGGAAACAGTGTTCATGGCGCGGTGTTAGCGCGTGTCGCGACGCGCGCCAAGGTGGGGATCGGCCACTACCCCCCCTCCAGCCCCTCTTCGTCCTCGCGTTCGACCCTGAGCGCGGTGATTTGGTTGCGTTGTTTGCGCAGGACTTGGAAGCGGTAGCCGTGGAAGGCGAAGCGTTGGCCGGGGTCGGGGATGGCTTCGGCTTCGTGGATGACGAGGCCGGCGACGGTGACGGCTTCCTCGTCGGGCAAATCCCAATCCATGGCGCGGTTGAGATCGCGGATCGGCACCGTGCCATCGACATTCACCGAGCCGTCGGGCTGCGGGCGCACCCCTTGCACCATGATGTCGTGCTCATCCTTGATGTCGCCGACGATCTCCTCGAGAATATCCTCCAGCGTGACGAGGCCCATCAGCGCGCCGTATTCATCCACCACCAGGGCGAAGTGTTCGCGCCGGCGCAGGAATTCGGCGAGCTGATCTTCCGCGCTCGTCGTCATCGGCGTGAACCAAGCTTCACGCTTGATGGTGTTGACATCAAAGCCGTCGCGCCCGTGCTCGGACACCGCGCGCAGCAGATCGCGCGCGTGTAGCACGCCGACGATATTCTCCGGTTCGTCCTTGTAGAGCGGCAAACGCGTGTGGGATGAGGCCATGGCCTGGGCGATGATTTCGCGCGGCGGCAAATCGATATCGAGCGTCTTGATGGCTTTGCGGTGGATCATCACGTCGGCGATGGTGAGATCGGAAAGATCAAGCGCGCCTCTAAGGCGATCGCGCACGTCGGTTTCGACAGCGCCCTCCTCGGCGTGCATCTCCACCGCGCCCAGGATTTCCGCGCGCGCCGCGCGCAGCACATCGACGCCTTCCTCCACCCGCACGCCGAGCAGGCGCAGCGCGTGGTTCACGATCCACTGCACCGCGCCGACGATCGGCGAAAGGAAGCGCACCATCCAGCTCACCGGCAGCGCCACCAGACGCGCCATTCTGTCGGCGACGGTGATGGCGTAGGTTTTTGGCAGCACCTCGCCAAAGATCAGCAACAGCGGCGTCAGCACCACAGTCGAGATAAGCGGCCCGTATTCGCCGTAGAGGCCGGAAAAGATGGTGGCGGCGATGGCTGAGGCGGCGATGGTGACGAGATTGGCGCCGAGCAGCACCGCGCCGATCATGCGCTCGCGGTTTTCGTTCAGGGTGTTGACGCGAGCGGCGAGTTTGTCGCCCTCGCGCTCAAGCGTGGCCATGCGCGCGCGCGAGGCCGCGGTGAGCGCGGTCTCGGCCAGCGAGAAGAACGCGTTGAGCAAGATCAGCACCGCGATGACTGTGGCGGCGAGCACGAGCGAGGACGTCATGGATTTGTCTCTTGTTGCAGGAATTCACGCACCGCGTCGGCGGGCGCGTCCCTTTCGACAAAGGCGCGCCCGATGCGGCGCGCGAGGATCAAGGTGAGCCGGCCAGCCTCGGCCTTCTTGTCGGCGGCCATCAAATCCATAAGCGCGTCAACATCGAACGGCGCGCCGGCAAGCAAGCGCAGATCGGTGATGAAGCCGGCTTCGGCCAAATGCCTGCGCACGCGTTCGGAATCGGCGCGTGGGCACAGGCCCAGTTGCGTCGAAAACGCGAACGCCGCCGCCATGCCCGCCGCCACCGCCTCGCCGTGCAGCAGCGCGCCGCCATAACCGGCATGCGCTTCGAGCGCGTGGCCGAAGGTGTGGCCGAGGTTCAGCAGCGCGCGCTCACCCTCCTCGCGCTCGTCAGCTTCGACGATGCGCGCCTTGGCCTCAACCGCCACGCGCACCGCGTGCGCCAATGCCTGGTGCTCGCAGGCCAGCACGCCACGCGCATTGGCTTCGCACCAGGCGAAGAAGTCAGCATCGCCGAGCAGGCCGATCTTGGCGATTTCGGCGTACCCGGCGCGGCGTTCGCGTTCGCTCAGCGTTTTCAGCACGTCGAGATCGGCCAGCACCAGGCGCGGCTGGTGGATCAGGCCAACCATGTTCTTGCCTTCGGGCGCATCGATGGCGGTTTTGCCGCCGACGCTGGAATCCACTTGCGCCAGCAGCGTCGTCGGGATCTGCACGAAATCTACGCCGCGTTTCACCAGCCCCGCCGCAAGCCCCGCGAGGTCGCCGATGACCCCCCCGCCCAGCGCCACCACTAGGTCGCGCCGGCCAATGCCCGCTTGCAACAAGTGCCGGCACACGCGCTCGAGGCCGCGGAAGCTCTTGATCGCTTCGCCCGCCGGCAGCGTCACCGTCCAATTTTGCAGACCCGCGGACTCCAGCGAAGCGACCAGCGCAGGCCGGTGCAAGCGCGCGACGTTGCGATCCGTCACCACGAACACGCGCCCCGTTGGCGCGTAGGGCGCGATCAACGCACCCGCTCGTGCGAGCAACCCCGCGCCGACGTGCACGTCATAAGCGCGCGCACCCAAGTTCACATGCACAATGTCGCTCATGCTGGTTTTGCCAGATGCGCGCGCAGCACATTGAGGATCGCGGCGACGGCGGCGTTGTGGGGGCCGGCGCCGGTCTCGACCACCAGGTCAGCCTCGGCATAGATCGGGTAGCGGTCGTCCATCAGCTTTTGCATCACGGCGCGGGGGTTGTCCTCTTTGAGCAGCGGCCTGTCGTCACGCCGGGCCACGCGCTTCATCAGCACGTCGAGCGGCGCCTTCAGCCAAATCGAAATCGCTTTCTGTTTCATCAACGCGCGCGTGCCTGGATTGATGAACGCCCCGCCGCCGGTGGCGAGCACGTGGGGAGGCTCGTCCAGCAAGCGCTCGATCACCTTGCGCTCGCCGCGGCGGAATTCACATTCGCCATGGGCGGCGAATATCTCTTCCACGCTTTGGCCAGCGGCGTCGGCGATGGCGACGTCGGCATCGACGAACGGCAGCGCCAGCGCTTGGGCCAGCCGCCGGCCGATTGTGGTTTTGCCGGCGCCCATGAGGCCCACCAGCGCCAAAGTCCGCCCAAGCTCCAGCCCTTGAGCCTGCTGGCGCAGCCCGGCGGGTGCATCGGCACGCTGTTGGCTGCTGTCGGGGGACGGCACGAATCACCTCAATTGCGTCGCGCCGAGATTAAGCGCGAAACGGACTGGAAACCTGCCACATTTTGGGGTCAATCTCGCCCGCTCGCAACGGCAGGGGCCTTTGAGGCGATATGTTTAGACATCGAAGACGGCGCGGCAGCGGGTTTGCGCGCCGCCAACAGCCACGAGGGCTTGTCCTGCTGGGCGCGGGCGCGATCATCATCGTCGCGCTTTTTGCATTCTTCGTGCGCCAATCCGACGAACTCGCCCCAGATCCCGCCGAAATTCGTGTCGAGCTGCCGGACGCCTTCAAGGACTGAGCCCATGGTTAATCGTTCCGCTGCTGCTCTCGCCGTCATGTTAGCGGCGCTCGCGCCCTGCACGGCCTCCGCGCAGCAGATTCCCACGCGGATAGAAACCCAGGCGCTCGGTGAACTCGACGCCTGGACCGTAAGCGCGCTCACCCGCGCTGATGGCGCGCTCGGCGCCGATTTGTGGAACCGCAGCGACCCCGCTTTTCTCGCAGCTGTGCTCGGCCGGCTGCCCACAGTGTATGAATCGCCCGCGGCGCAAGCCTTGGCGCGGCGCGTGTTGCTCTCGGGCGGTGAAGCGCCGCGCGGCGATGCGCAAGACGCCGCGCGCAAGCGTTTCGATGCGCTTGCCAGGATGGGCGCCGCCGATGAAATGGCGATTATGGTGGCAGGGTCCGGCGCCGCGCTCAGCGATCTAGTCATCGCGCAATTGGCCGCGCAAGCCGAACTCGCGCGCGGTCGCAGGGCGGAAGCGTGCACACGCGGGCGCGCCGCCAATGTTGGCGATGCGCCGCCGCCATTTCTGCTGCGCTTGCGCGCGTATTGCGCCGCTGTCACGGGCGATCGCGCTGCCGCTGATCTAGCGCTCGAACTTGCGCGCGGGGCGAACGCGGAAGATGCATGGTACACGGGCGCGATCGCCGCGGCCGCGGGCGCGCCTGGCGCACGCCCGCCAGCGGCGCGCTTCGACAACAGCTTGACCACCCAGCTCTCGCTCGCCGCCAACCTGCGGCCAGCCGCAAACGCGCTCACCAACGCCACACCGACTTTGGCTCTTGTGGCGCTAGCGCGCAGCGAACAGACGCCGCAGGCTTTGCGCGCGCAAGCGGCGGCGCTCGCCCACCGGCGCGGCGCGCTCGCCAGCGCGGATGCGCGCGCCACACTCCGCGGAATTCCGGCGGAAATCGCAGCGGGCCTGCCCCCGATCGCGGTGGCCTTGCGCGCGGTCGAAGCCGCGCCCGGTTCGCTTGCCGCCGCAACGGCGATCGCCGGCCTGTTGCGTCAAGCCGCCACGCCCGCCGATTTCGCCGCCGCCGCGCGCTTCTTCAAGGACGATATCGCCGCCCTGCAAAACGCGCCCGACCAAGCGGCGGCGTTGGCATTCGCGCGCGCCGCCATCGTCACCGGCGACAACGTCCTGGCGCAGCGACTGATCGCCAGCGCGCGGCTCGCCGGCGTCAGTGAAGTGGCGCTGGCGCCGCTCGACATCGCGCTTGTCGCGCTGACGGCGCCGCGCGGCGAGCAAGGGCTGGTGGCGATGCAGCGGCGCATTGATGCGGGCGGAGCGAGCCTGGCGCGCGCGGCGGCGCGCGACGTGGGCGTGTTGACGGCGCTCGGCGCACCAACCAATGGAATCGTGCAAAGCTTTCTGCTAGCCAACGCACCCCAAGGCGGCGCGCGCGCCGATGCCGGCGCGATGCTGGCGCTGACAGCCGCCGTGGAGCGTGGCGCGATGGGCGAAGGCGCGCTGCTGGCGATTGTCGCCGCGGGCGAAGGCGGGCTGGCGCGGCTGGATGCGGACTCGCTTACGCGCATCATCCGCGCCCTGCGAGAGCTGCGCCTCGACGCCGACGCCCGCCGCTTCGCCGTGGAAGCGCTACTGGCGG
>CXWL01044579.1_pt1 | contig 10360 bp, 9 predicted proteins | sample 590931 | NCBI WGS metagenome assembly CXWL01 (sample SAMEA3498368, study PRJEB10139) | groundwater metagenome | biome: water well; material: biofilm material | place: Germany | collected 2015-04-27
GCCTACTGCTACGGCAGAATCGGACCCTAAATCGGTGAAGCCTCCCAAGGCTCCGAAAGCCGAAAAGCCTGCGAAACCGGCAAAGGTGTCAAAGCCGAAAGCCGTCAAGCAAAAGTCCGGCGGCAAGGCTCTCGGACAGGTGACATTGTTAGCCGAACTCGATACGGGCCGAAGCCTGTACTGGACGCTCGAAGCAGGGCGCCTGGTCCAGTTGGCCGAAGCCCCAGCTACGCCGGTGTTCAGCTTCTCCAAGGAAGACTTCCGCTTCCGCGCCGAGGGCGCATTGAGCCACAAGCAGGCTACGGATGTCGCACTGCAAGAAGTTGGCGAGTCCGTGCAGGTCATCAACCGCACTCGCGACCTGAATGCGGTTTATGCAACGCGCCAGGACCGCGCACTCGATGCGAAGCATTCCCTCGTTCCGGGCCAGCAGGTGCTCGATACCCTGCTCGTTGATAAGTTCCCGGAAGGTTCGTCGGTTATCTGCGGCTTCTTGCTAAAGGATGACGAGACTGAACTGAGCGTGGCTGTCCTGTACCACGTCGGCCCGGATGGTGAGGCCTCCAAGCCGCAAATTTCCGTCAATCCCGACTCGATGGAGTTTGTGATTGCCCAGTTCAGCGCCTCGCGCAAGCTGGACAAGGCCACGACCAAAATCGTGCTGTTCGAAAATGCCGAGTTCTTGTCGGTCGCCGGCGACGCACAGGCCTACCCGGACGAGCGCGTGTGGCGCGGGGTGCCCGTCCGTAAGCTGATGTGGGGAGCTGCCGTCGCTTCGATGGTGGTTGCGCTCGGTTCGAGTGGCTGGGCCGCCTTCGAGTTTCAGCAGATGACGGCGGTGAAATCGAAACAGGCGGCACTGAAAGCAACCATCGCCACCCTGCAGAAAAAAGTCGGCAACGAGGTGAAAGCGTCGCTCCCTGAGTTTGTCGATGCCATGTCGCTGAACATTCGCGAACTTGGAAACCGCGGTCAAAGCATTTGGGTTCCGGGCTCGCGACTGGTCCTGACGGCCGACCTGGCCAACGCCAAATACGAAATGTGGCTGCAGGTCTCCTCCGGCAAAACGTTTTACAACCGGCCGTCGACTCTCGAGCCGATTACCGTTGAAACCCATCAAAAACTGATTAACTTTGTCGCACCCGAAGGCTGCACACGTGATGCATTCGGGGTCGCTGGGAGTATGAATGAAACTGAGCTCACAATCAATTGCGAAACTGGCAATCCTGCTCTCGCTCGTTATCGCAACGACTAGCGGCCTGTACGCCAACCGGACCGCGAAGAGCCTTTCGGTGGCCAAGTCCGACCTGTCGAAACTCGAGCAAGACGAGCGTAGCGTTAAGCAGTCCAGCAATGAAGTACTGCGCTTGCTGAAAACACCGAGCGAAGCGCCAGCTCTCGACACGGTGGTGTCAGGGCTTCTCGTGAACGTCATGCGGTTACGCCTGGAGAACGGCATCACCGTTTCCGCCGTCAACCCTGCCGTCAACGTCGCTACGACCGGCTCGTCGCCAGTATCGGCGTTGGCCAAGAAATTGGAATCGTCAGATGTCCAGTCCGCGCGGGTAAACGTGCGCGGAACATATGACAACTACGAAGGACTGCTGACTTACATCGAACAAGTGCGCAAGCAATCGGTGGCAGTGGTCTACCTGAAAATTGAAGGGCAGCAGTTCGAACTCGGCCTGCGCGCCTACGGAGTCTAAAATACATGGCCAAGCATTTCAATCTGAACGACCTGGTGGCGCCTCGAAATCCCTCGAATGGCGCTGCTAAATCGCAGCCCCAGGAGNNGGCTGCAGCAAAGCCAGCCGCTGCATCGCCGGCACCGGCTCCCGTTCCGCCGGTAAAAGCACAGCCGCAAGCCGCGCCAGTGCAGCCGAAAGCGCCCCCGCGTCCTGCTCCTGAGCAAGCGCGCGGCGCCGGCCGCGACGTCCCTACCATGGAGACCATTCTGCGCGACCTGGGCGTAAAGGCGTCACACGTCCGCATTGCAGTGCAGCGCGCACAGGACACCGGCGAGACTTTGCCGCAAATCATGCGTGACTTCGGCTTTCTCTCCGGCGAACAAGTGGCTGAAGCTGTCTCGCGCCAGACTGGCTTCGCATACTTTCCTGCCGAGAGTGTGGACGGCATAGAGCGTTCGTCGCTGCATGGTCTCGAGATGGCGGAGTTCCGCCGATTCGTCCCGGTTGGCCGCGACGCAGACGGCAAGCTGATGGTCGCGGTGCCCGACGACCGCGCCATCAACGATGCAAGTAACACCTATTTTGACATCAAGACCCGCATCGTCATCGCCTCCGAGCATACCATCCAGACCGTGTACCGGAAATATTTCGCGAACACCGAGAAATCGTTCGACGATGCCGTCAAGCGATTCATGGACTCGGTCCAGGCGATGCGTCGCAAGGATGAGGACGAGGCGTCCATGGGGCTCGTTCGTGACATTTTCTTCGCGCTACTGCGCCATGCGTGCTACTCCGGCGCCTCCGACCTCTACTTGTACAAATCGCACTACGTCGGAATCGTCAAGCTGAAAATCAACGGCGTCGGAACCTTGTTCCGCACCATCGACAGCGAGCTCTACGACCGCCTGTTAAATAAACTGGTCCAGGAAAACACCAAGGCCGAGGACCTGCGTCGCGAGCCGAAAGAATCGGTGGTCGAATTCTCGGACGACGACAAGAAGGCGCACGAGGACATCGTGACCCGCTTTGGCTTCCGCCTTGAGCTGGCCGAGTCCCGTGCGGTGCGCACCGCAGTCATTCGACTGCTGGACAAGAACTCGAACGCCACCGAGCTGTCGAAGTTGGGCTTTGACGCCCACACCTTTAAAGCCATCAACCGCATCTCGCAGACGTCTACCGGCTTTTTCCTGGTAACCGGCCCGACCGGTTCCGGCAAAACCACTTCGCTGTACGCAATCCTGAAGTCGATTGACCCGGTCGAGCGGTCTGTGCAGTCCATCGAAAACCCAATTGAGTATTCGCATGGTTTGTGGCAGCAATACGAACTGCGCAAGGACTCCTCCAGTGAAGGCGAGGAATACAACAAGTGGCTGAAAGCGCTGCTGCGTAACGCGCCCGATGTCATTCTGGTCGGCGAGGTCCGCGACCGTGAAGTGGCCAACATCTGCTTGTCCGCGGCAAACACCGGCCACCTGGTCTTCGCCACTCTGCACACCAACAACGCCGTGCTCGCGCTCGCCCGACTGAAAGGCCTGAACCTGGACCTGGACGTTCTCGGTTCGGTTCTGCTGGGCATCCTGGCGCAGCGCCTGGTTCGTACGCTGTGCGTCGACTGCCGCGTGGTGGACGACTCAAAAGAGACGAAGAAAACCCTCGATGAAGCGCAGTACCTGGGCAGTGTCGTCAAGACCCCTCACAAGGCCGGCGCCGGCTGCGAGAACTGTGACTACACGGGCTTTCGCGGCCGCCGCATGGTGTATGAACTGCTGGAGATGAATCCAAAGGTGCGCGACGCCATCGAGAAAAATGCCCCGCCGAGTCAGATTGCCGCCGTTGGCATGAAGCCGGAGACCACGATGTGGGCCAACGGCCTGCGTATGGTCGCCGCCGGCGCGACTTCGCTCGAAGCGCTGCTCACGGCCGTCAATCGCGACACCGCATAAACGCGAGCGCTATACCCGCTTCGACGCCCAATAAAGAGAAAAAATGGACCTTGCTTTTAACTACACCGCCAAGACGTCACGTGGCAAGCTGATGACGGGCACGGTCTATGCGCCCAATAAAGTCCTGGGCTACGCGCGTCTGAAGAAGAACGGATTCAAGCCGCTGACGGTTGAGTTGAACCTGTTCGAGTCGCTTCGCAACCTCACTGGGGGCCAGTTCAATGCACTGGAGCTGGCCCGCTTTTACAACACGCTCGGGCGCCGTATGAACAACGGCAAACCCCTCGTCGAAGGTCTCGAGGCGGCAGTCGAGTACGTGCAGGACGAAAAACTCAAGCAAGCCATCCTGGTAATGAAGCAGGCTACGCTTGACGGTCAGAACGAGTACCAGGCGATGGCCGCGGCCGGCTTTCCGTCGAGGGACGCACTTGTCATCCGCTCGACGTCCGAAGCGGGTAAGACTGGCCAGACCTTCCTGTCGCTCGCAGCCGAAATCTCGCGCGTTGAAGCTTTGCGCCGCTCCGTTGCGGCTATTTTTCGCATGCCTATCATCATGGCCTTCATGATGTATGCCTTCTTTTATGGCGCACTGGTCTGGGTCGCGCCCATGACCATGAAGTTCCTCAAGCAGACCAACCTGAAGATGAACCTGAACCCGTTCAATCAGGCGTATTTCGATTTCGCGAAGATGTTCAACGAAAATCTCGTCATCGGAACCATTTGTTTCGCCCTTGTGCCCGTGGGGGTCGTTCTTGGCATCCGCAGCCAGGGATTTAAGAAAGCTCTCGACCATCTTAAGCGCTTGCGCAATATTGCAGTAAAAGCGGACATGGCCGCGCTTTGGAATTCCTTCTCCCTCCTCTATGACGCGGCCGTTCCCGTAAAGGAAGCCTGTCGAATCATTGCCGATGCTGCCAAGCGGCAGGACTCGAGGGCCTCGTTCATCAAACTGGGCCGCATGGTCGAGGCCGGCCGTCCGATTGAAGACGCGGTGCAGAACTGCGGTTTCCCCAGCTACATCGTTTCCGGTGTGCGCTCCGCAATCTCAGGTGGCTCCTTACTCGAAGGTCTCGAAGACATGGTGAAGAACCTCGAAGAGGACGTTATCACTCTGACCGAAATGATGAAAGAGACCGTAAAAATCGTAGCCACGCTGATGGTTGCCTCCGGCGTTTCAATGATTTTTTTCGTCACTTATTACCCGATTGTCGCGTCGGTGCTGTCCAACCTGTAATTAAAAAACCGGACATTCACAGGTGAGTTCCTAAACAAAGAGCCTCCGGTCGCGGAGGCTCTAAAGAGCAGCGTCAAGACCGCCGGTGGCCCGGTCGTACTGACGTTGTTGAGTACCCATGTCCGACCAGCCGGTTGGGTAACCCTTGCAGGGACTGCGATTGAGGGGCAGCAGTCCGCTGGCAGCATTTTGCCAGTCATGCGGGGGCCGTAGCGCCCCCTAAAGGCATAAAAAGCAGTTCCTATATAACGGACTGCGCCACTCTCTTAAAGCAAACCCCCAAGGAGTTTTTAACTATGAAACGTATGAACCGCGCCGCACAAGGTGGCTTCTCTCTGATTGAACTGTTGGTCGGCCTCGCACTGCTGACTATCCTGGCTGTGGCCATCTCGGGCGCCTTCGACGGCTCCCGCTCGCGGGCACAGTCGCTGCTCTCGATGATGAGCGAGCTGGGCTCGGCCCAAGGTCGCCTGAAGAACGACACTGGCTGCTACGTCACGACCCCGCAAGCGCTGTTCGACCCCATCAAAGGCAAAGAGCTGGCTGGCAACTTCTGCGGCCGCGCTCAAACCAACACCTGGAACGGCCCGTACGTGAGCCGCTTCACGGCCAGCCCTGCCGGCGAAATCATCGCTGACAAGGTCGCTGAAGGCACGCTGGTGTCGTTCCAGCGCGAAGCTGGCGGCATGGGCAAGCGCTACTTCATCCGCGCCACCGGCGTCCCGGCTGACGTCGCACGTCAGTTCCTGCAGGAATGCAACAACAAGGTAGACGAAGCCCTGGTTGGCTCCGCTGCTTTCGACAGCAACAAGTGCCGCCTGCAGGCAGCCATTTCGGGCGACACCGCCGGCGTGGAAATGCTGTTCGACGAAACCCGTTGATTTCAGCACTCAATGGCGGGAGCCCTCAATGAAAGCCAATTTTCACAAGCAGCGCGGAGCCGCCCTGCTGGCATTCACGGTGGCTCTCGCCATTGTTACGTTCACGATTGTTATGGCCTACTCAGTTTCGTCGGCCAAGCACCAAGTCGCAGCACTTGATGCCAATCAGACCGCTTACCTTGCCGACGTTCGCGCCAAACTGACTGCGGCGTACGTCGCCAACGCGCTGACCATCGACTCCGACAGCGGTTGGTCGGCGGTGAACGACGGTAACACCGTGTTGGCCCTTGCCGGCATCGTGCCGCGCTGGGGCCTTGAAGCAAAAATCAGCCCGCCGATTTCGCGCGAGGGAGTGAAGTACCGCGTCATCGCCGCGTACCTCCCCTTCGAGGCAAATGACCCTTCCGCAGCAGAGGTGCCCGTGATGGCCGCTGACGGCACATTCAAGCCGTGCCCTGCAAATACGGTCGACTGCCTCGCACGTCGCAAGTATGTTGTCGTCGCCGACGGCTTTGCCGTTCAGCGCGCAAACGCGAAGAAGGCCTTGTCCCAACTCGAACAGCTTTCCTTGAACGCGCAAGCGTTTTTTAAGGCCAAAACAATGCTCGACCCTGAGCACAACGTTTCGGTCAATTATTTCCGTCCGCCGTATGGGGGCTGTAGCCCGATTGCGGAGCAGCTTCCGTGCCTTGATACCCCGGCGCCGATATTCGGCGTCAGCCCGGCAATCCGCCAGGGCAACAGTGTGCAGAGCATGGCCGAACTACTTGGCCTGCCGAATTCTCCAGTGCTCAATCCTTGGGGTCTGCCCGTAGAAGCATGCAACGGGCCGTTTTGCGTGGATGCCGCGACCGGCAAAGGCGTGAACTGGGAGCCGACGTTCGGCCCCCCGTATTCCATGGTTTTCCTGACCCGAACCCCCTGGGGCGGTGTCTACAGGCTATATGCCGTTCAACAACTTTAATTGAGAGTCGCCCATGCAGCTGGAACAACAAATCGTCGAATACTCGCGCAAGCCAAACGTCAGCGACCTGCACATTACAGAGGGTCTGCCCCTTTGGTATCGCGAAGCGGGTCAGCTCAAGCGCCACAAGCACATCATCACGCGCGAAGCCATTCTGGAGTTCTTGCAGAAGCATCAGGAGCATACGCTCATCCCTGTCAACAAGCTCGATGAGCTGCTGGCCAAGCGCGGTGACCTGGACTTTGCGACGTCGACCGACCAAGTTCGCTGGCGCGGGAACCTCTACCGCAGCGACAACCGCAAGCTGGTGCTTGCGCTGCGCTAGCTCGAGTCGAAAATTCCCGAGTTGGTTACCCTCGGCCTGCCTGACACCTATATGCAGCTGCCTCAACGCGCCAAGGGTCTGTTGCTGGTGACTGGCCCGACCGGTAGCGGCAAGACCACCACGATGGCTTCGACCATCGCGTACATGAACGAGACCACCCGCCGCCACATCATCACGCTGGAAGACCCTGTGGAATTCATCCACCAGTCGAACTTCAGTCTGATTCACCAACGTCAAATGGGCGGCCGCGACGCTAAGGACTTCGCCGGCGGACTGCGCGCGGCGATGCGCGAAGACCCCGACGTCATCTTCATCGGCGAGATGCGTGACCGGGACACCGTTCAAGTTGCCCTCGATGCGGCAAACACGGGACACCTGGTGCTCGCAACGTTGCACACCATGGGCGCGCGCAACACAATCGAGCGCATCACGAGCTTCTTCCCCGCAGACGAAAAAGACTGGGTGCAGCAAGTCGTCTCCAGCGTGCTGGTGGGCGTCATGTCGCAAGTCCTTGTTCCTCGCTCGAACGGCAAAGGCGGCCGCGCCCTTGCGTACGAACTGCTGATTAACACTTCGCAGGTGCGCAATGCCATCCGCGAAGGCAAAGTCAACCAGATTTTCAACGCCATGGATACCGGGCGCAGCGACGGCCAAGTGCTCATGAACCGATGCCTGGCCGAAATGACGCGTTCCGGTGAAATCTCTCAAGAGGACGCGATGTTCTACTCGTACGACTCCAAGCAGTTGGAAAAGGAGCTGGCCAATGGCTAAGCTGCAGCGGCAGGCCGGCTTCACGCTGGTCGAAATTCTTATCACGCTGGCGCTGGTGACCATGCTGTCGGTCATCGCGCTCAACGTGCTGGCGCCGTGGCTGACATTCAAGCAGTCCCTGGACACCGACCGCAAACTGCAGGATATGCGTCAGGGGCTCCAAACTGCCTATTCCGCAAATGCCATGCTCGTTGAGGAGAATCCTGGGCGTGTCTTGCTCGGACTCAATCACGACACAGCTGCAACCGGCAGTTCGTGCGGCGGCGCGAACGGCGATGCGAACCTGGCAGCCCTGGCGAGTGCACCGCTGTCGACATACCTAACGGAAGCGGGCCGCGCAGCCGCGCGAGACGGCACCGCGAATCCATTGTGCTTTTTCGTCTCGCCGCAACTGACCCGAGACGTGGAAGGCGTGCGGATTTACTTCCACATGTTGGCCGTGGTTTCGACAGGGCAGAATGGTGTTCTGGATGCCGGCACCGCGTTCGACCCTACCACGGGCCAGCTGACGTTCGCTGATGGCAGTGATGACCGCGGAGTGGTCGTGAACGGCTTCGCGGTTCAATACGCCAAATACCGCGACACTCTTGAACGAATGAATCGCCTGGCCTCGCTGTACGAGAGCTATTTCACGACCCGATTCCTGAACACTGCGGACCGCGACGTCTCCCGCAACTACTTTTATCGGGACGGCCCTGGCGGTGACGCAGGGGGCAGCATCGGCGCTACGGGTGGGTGGACATCGGCGCAAACGGCATTCGGAACAGTTCTGGGGGTGAGCCCCGCAGATGCCGCAAGTGCTTATGAGGCGACGCCGACCGCGAACAACAACATCGAGGTGGGAAATAATACTGAAAGCGTGACGGCCGGCGGCAACACCACCACCGTTCGCTCTCCGGCCACCCTCGGCACCGGTTCGACTCCACCATACACCGCCTTGCTCCGCGCACGCATGCCTGGAGCGGGAAATTACCTGGTGCGTGCCGTAGTCGGAAATTACTAAAACCAGCGCGCTATACGACGAACATTTTCGGAGAACTCAATTTCATGTACAAGAAAACCTTTATTGCTGCCGCTGTTTTGGCCCTGACCGCTGCCGCTGCACACGCTCAAGTGAATGCAACTTCGCCCGGTCCGGCACCGGGCATGCACAAATCGCCCCCTGCCGCCGTTAAGCAGGCAGCGGCCGCGCCAATTGCCGCTCCTGTTGCCACACCGGTAACCGCGTCGGCGGCTGCTCCCGTTTCCGCGCCTGCAGAGGGGGCTTCCCAAGCGGTCAATCCGTTCTCGGGCAAGCCACTGAGCCTCGAAACGCGTCAACGCGCTCTCGAAGTCTCCAAAATGGAGACGTCACTCCTGGAAGAGCGCCTTAAACAAGCCGCGTTGACGGAAGACCTGACCGTTCTGCCGTTGAAAAAACAAGTCGAAACGGCTCAGGCTACGACCGCTCGCATGAAGGAAGAGTACGCCCAAAAGGAAGTGGCCCTGGCGCCAAAGCTGGCCGCTCTCCAGGCAGCCAATTCCCCGAAAGGGGCCAACCCGATGCCAATGCCCGCCGAGGCGAAAGCAAAAGCGAAAGTTCGTCCGGTCCAAAAAGCTAAGGTCAGCATCCCCGAGGCTTCCAAGCCAGTTGCGGCCCCTGTTCAAGCCCCGCATGTTGAAGTGAATACCGTGATGAGCTTCGGCGGAGTCCGTAGCGCGGTCCTGGATATCGACGGAAATATCCTGACAGTGAAACACGGGGACAACACCCCAATGGGTGCGGTGGACATCGTCGATGACCAATCGGTTCGAGTAGGAGGACGGGCTTACAAAGTGCACGGCGCAACGTTGGCTCGCGTCGTCATTTCGGACCCAAAGCCCGTCGACCCGAAGGCACCGGTGCTGGCTCCGTTGCCGCCGGCAGCAACTTCCGCCCAAGCCGCGGCGCCAATGGCGACGTTCCCAGGGCCGGCAGGCCAGATGCCAGTAGGCCGCAACGGTCAGCCAAGCCTTCCTCCGCTGCAGCTGCCAAAAGGCGTCACGCTCTTGCCAGCAACCGCAAACTGAAGCAAGCCGAACGCCGGAACTCCGGCCCAATAACAAAAGCCCCGCATGCGGGGCTTTTTAGTTCTTCAGTGCTTTTCAGCGCAGCGTTACGCTGTGCAGAACATGCCGCGAGTCACCGGTGCCCCGCCAGCACGCTTACAGACACATCGCCTGGAGGCGTGTCTGAAAAACAGCGTGACTGTAAGCAAATCGCCTGCCGAAGGCAGGCGGGGCGGCATGGGCGACAGACCCCTGATTACGCGGCCATCAGCTGGGCGCCGGCAGGTGCCGAGACAGGGACGACGCCCTTGTTGCTGACGATGGCGCGCAGCTGAGCCTGAACGTAGCCGCTGCAGCTCTTCACCGCTCCGCCTTCCTGGTATTCCAGGGCTGCTTGACGCACGCGCGCCGCGACCGGCTTCATGCCGTTCATCGCGTGGCAGGCCTTCATGAACAGGGCAGGGTCTACCGAGACGGTAGTGACGCGGCCGTCGGAACGCTTCACGCGGAAGAGTTTGTAGATGTA
>CXWL01010530.1_pt1 | contig 10359 bp, 10 predicted proteins | sample 590931 | NCBI WGS metagenome assembly CXWL01 (sample SAMEA3498368, study PRJEB10139) | groundwater metagenome | biome: water well; material: biofilm material | place: Germany | collected 2015-04-27
AGCTGCATCTCGCGGACCGACGCCCTCTGGGGAGGGCTCTGGTTCTCCCTTCGGGGGACCTGCAACATGCGGTCGAAGGCGACGGCGACGAGATCGATGCCCTTCTGCGCGAAGAGACGCGTGACGACGCCGAAGAGCAGCGCGCGATCGTTCTGCGGCAGGCCAGCGGTCTGTTGCAACGCGCGCTTGTTGGCGATCCGGTCGTCGAGGGTGTCGGCGGAGTAGTGCCGGACGATGTGCGGGTCGGTGGCGGGGTTGAACTCTTCGTAGTCGATGCCGTTGACGATGCCGGAAACCACGCTCGCCCGCGCTTGTAGCAGCGGATCGAGGCCGGCGCCGTACTCAGGCGTCATGATCTCCTTCGCGTAGGTCTCGCTGACGGTGTTGACGCGATCGGCGTGCAGGATGCCCTGGGCCATCGCGCTGTAGGTGATCGCGGCGGCAAGACCCTGAGGCGCGGCGAGCAGGCCCGGCGCGATGCGGAAGTCGTCGGCGAAGGCGGCGTCGAAGGTCCCCTGCAGAGCGAGATTGTGGATGGTGTAGACGCGCCCGGCGTCGATCCAGGGGTGGTCGTCGCCGGCCGCGTCCATCCCGGCGAGCCGCGTGAGCAGCAGCGCCGTGTGCCAGTCCTGCGCGTGGATGACATCGGGGCGGAAGCCGAGATGCGGAGCGGCCGCGAGCAGGGCGTCGCAGAAGAAGAGGAAGCGCTCCTTGTCGTCGTCGAAGCCGTAGACGCCGGTGCGGTCGAAGTAGCGCGCGTTCTCGATCAGGTACACCGGCACGCCGCGCGATTCCGACATCCAAACATTGACGCGCTGTTCGCCAGGCGTTTCGCCGCGCTGCACAGAAGGCCACGGCGTATCCGACGGCTTCAGGGGAAGCCTCTGGATCGTGCTTCGCCCGACTTTCACGTTGTCCAACACTTTGCGCGGGGCGAGCAGCGTCCGGTCGATGGCGCTATGCATCGGCAATGCGACGCGTACGTTGACGCCCCGCTCGATCAGCGCGCGAGGGAGCGAGCCGGCCACATCGCCAAGCCCGCCGACCTTGGCGAGCGGGCTCATTTCGACAGCTGCGAACAGTACATCCATGGGGTGATGTGTAGCGAAAGGGCCACGCCGTCGCAATCGGGAATGGGGCTATACTGGTTGCATCATGGTGACGAAACGCGAACCAGCCCCAAAGCCTGTCCTGCGGCGCAAATCGCAGGCGAAGAAGGAGCCGCTCTCCTTGTGGGAGCGGCTGGCGGCGATTGGGCAGCGCATTCCGCCTGAGGAACGAGCGGGCCATCCGCGCGATGGCGCGCGAAACCTTGAGCACTATCTCTATGGCGCGCCGCGCGAGGACTGAGTGCGCGGACCGTACCTTGACACATCCCACCTCATCGCGGTCTTCGACGAAGACGACGATCTCCACGACCGCGCTATGGTGGCCGTCCTGGAGCTCCGCGACAAGCCAACAGATCTCGTGACGTCGGATGCTGTGCTGATCGAGTTTTTGACGTACTTCTCCGCCTGGGGCAAGGGCACCAGGGTCGCTGCCGTCGACTTTGTGCAGGAAGTGCGGTCTGATCCCACGGTGCGGGTCATCGCACACAGTGACGATCTCATCATCCGCGCGATGGAGCTGTATCGCCGACGACCAGACAAGAGTTACAGCATGCCCGACTGCATCTCGATGGTGATCTGCCGCGACGAAGGGATCACCGATGTCCTTACGCACGACGAAGACTTCGTCCGCGAAGGATTCGTTGCACTTCTTCGATAGACGTCACTGCGACGCCGTCGCAATTGGGAATGGGGCTATACTATTGCATCATGGTGACGAAACGCGAACCAGCCCGGAAACCTGTCGTGCGGCGCAAATCGCAGGCGAAGAAGGAGCCGCTCTCCTTGTGGGAGCGGCTGGCGGCGATTGGGCAGCGCATTCCCGACGATGTCATCGAACGATTGCCGAAGGATCTCGCCCGGAACTTTGACCACTACGCGCACGGCTCTCCCCGGCAAGTCTAGGATTCTTCATGGACCTGCGGGCATACCTGATACAGCAGTACCTGACCTCGCACGTCGTGATCGACCAGCAGATTCTGCCGACGCTGAGCCCGGAGCAGCTGCGGGCGCGGCCGGAGGGCGGGGGAAACTCGGTCGCCTGGATCTTGTGGCACGCAACGCGATGCGAAGATGTCGCAATCAACGCGATGGTGCGCGGCACGCCGCAGGTGATGACGCTGCCGGAGTTCGCCGGCGCGGCGGGGCTGGGCGACGCCCGCATCGGCACCGGGCTGGGCGACGACGAAGTCACGGCGTTCAGTGGGACCGTCGACATGGACGCACTGGTGCGCTATCGCAAGGCCGTACGCAAAGAGATCCTCGCGTGGCTGGGAGAGTGCGATCTGGCGCTGCTGGACGAGAAGCCGGATCTGGACGCGCGGCTTGGCCAACTCGGGGCGCTGTGGTCCGAGAAGGACTCGTGGGTGCGAGATGCCTGGGGCGGCTTCACGAACGCCACCTTCGTGAGCTGGCTGGCCTCCGGTCACACGCTCGTCCATGCCGGCGAAATGCAGGCAACGCTGGCCCGCATCGGCGTGGCAAGCCGGTGATCGATGGTTCGAACTGGCGCTGATCGCTCAGTCGTCGTCGGACCACTCGTCCGGCGTCAGGTCGAGCAGCGGCGGCGGTGGAGCTGGCTCTTCCGGCGCCGCGGACGCGGCTGGCGCGGCAGCAGTCGTGCGAGGCGATGGTACCGGCGCTCCGGCGTCAGCCCAATCGGCGGCGGCGAGGGCGGCGGGGTGCGGGGTGGAGATGGGCGCCGGATCCGGTTCGGGCGACGTTGGCAGGTGTTCGGCGCGCGGTTGTTCGACGATCTGGGTTGGGGGGAGCTCGGGGCCGTCGTCGCTGTTGCGGGTGATCTGCACGAGCTGGACGCTGAGACCGTGGGTGGCGGCCATCGTCACGAAGGCGGAGCGGATGCCCGGCTCGGCCTCCACCGGCTCGCTGACGCGGACGCCTTTCCGCGCCAGCTCGGCGATCGCGGCATCGAGGTCGTCTACTTCGAGCGCGACGTTGTAGAAGCCCTCGCCTTTGCGCTGCAGGAAACGGCGGACAGCGTTGTCCGGATCGACCGGCGAAGGCGAGACGAGCTGCAGCAGCGCATCGCCCAGCGGCACATCGACCGAACGCACACCGAACTCGCGCACCAGCTCGACCGGCGCCGCCTGCTCGCCGAAGAGCTGCGCGAAAGTGTCGCCCGCGCTGTCGGCGTGCTGGACGGCGAGGGTGATGCGGTGGATGCGGAGGATGTTCATTGAGTCGTCAGTCGTCAGTCGTTCGCTCCGACGGCTTCAGGGGAAGCCTCTGGATCTCGCTTCGCTCGAGGTCGTCGGTCTTGTCATTCTGAGCCGCAGCGAAGAATCTTGGTGGTGACGCATCCGTGGGTGGTGTTTCGCGACGAGTTCGCTGGCTCAGGCTAGATTCTTCGCAGGCTCAGAATGACACGAGTGGGCGTCTACTGCCTGCTATTTGCCGTCTGTTGTCCCGACTCCAATGCTATCCTGCGGCGATCTCCCTTCCAATAGACATACGGCTCCTAACAGTAGGAAGGGCGACGGAGGTTCGGTTCATGGCGATTGAGCAGCGGCCGGGGAACGCGGCAGGCGACGGCGTGACGCAGATACGCGAGGCGGCGGCGCGGGTGCGGGAGAACATGGGGCGGGTGATCGTCGGGCGGGATGCGGTGATCGAGCTGGCGCTGGTGGCGCTGCTGTGCGAGGGGCATGTGCTGCTGGAAGACGTGCCGGGCGTGGGCAAGACGCTGATGGCGAAGGCGCTCGCCCGGTCGGTCGGGTGCGAGTTCCGCCGCATCCAGTTCACCCCTGACCTGATGCCGTCGGACGTGACCGGCATCAACTTCTACAACCAGAAGCGCGGCGAGTTCGAGTTTCGCCCCGGCCCGCTGATCGCCAACATTGTGCTGGCGGACGAGATCAACCGGGCGACGCCGCGTACGCAATCGTCGCTGCTGGAGGCGATGGAGGAGAAGCAGCTGACGGTGGACGGTGTGACGGCGGCGCTGCCCCGGCCGTTCATGGTGCTGGCGACGCAGAACCCGATCGAGCTGGAGGGCACCTTCCCGCTGCCGGAGGCGCAGCTCGACCGCTTCCTCCTCCGCGCGCGCATGGGCTATCCCGACCCCGCCGAGGAAGACGCGATCCTCCTGCGGTTCGAGGCGGAGAACCCGCTCGACGCGCTGCAACCCGTCGTGCAGGCAGACGAACTGATGCGGCTGTCGGCGCTGCTGCCGTCGGTGTTGTGCGAGCCTTCGGTGCGCGACTACGTCGTGCGCATCGCCCGCGCCACCCGCGAGCATGCGTCCGTCGAGTTGGGCGCCAGTCCGCGCGGGACGCTGGCGCTGTTCCGCGCCTCCCGCGCCCTCGCCGCTATCCGCGGCCGCGACTACGTGCTGCCGGACGACGTGCAGCACTTGGCGCCGGCGGTGCTGTCGCACCGCATCATGCTCGGCGCGCAATCGCGGCTGCGTGGGCGAGACGCCGAGTCGCTGGTGCGCGATCTGTTGGAGGAACTTCCTGTGCCTGTGTCTGGCTGAGAAGGTTAAACACAGAGGCCGTGACGGTCGTCAGGTCTTCGACACAGAGGCACAGAGGCTAGGAATGGATCTTGGAGGAGGCAGCGTGCGCGACGAGGGCGTCTGCCGACGGGAGGCTCGGAGGTTAGGAATGGATCTTGCAGGAGGCGGCTTGAGATTCCGAATTCAGCATGGATGAGTCGATCGCTCCAGCAGGCTCGGTTGCGCCGCGTGATCCGCTGACTGAGAAGGTGATTGGGGCGGCGATTGAGGTGCATCGCGCATTGGGGCCGGGGTTGTTGGAATCGGCGTACGAGGAATGTCTGGCCTGGGAACTGGAACAGGCTCAATTGGCCGTGCGACGCCAAGTACTACTGCCCGTCACGTACAAAGACGCTGTGCTGATCGAAGCTGGTTACAGGATCGATCTGGTGGTAGACGAGCGACTCGTCGTTGAACTGAAGACGGTCGAGAAGGTGCTGCCGGTGCACGAGGCGCAACTTCTCACGTACCTACGGCTCAGCGGAATCAAGACCGGCCTCCTCATCAACTTCCTCAGCCCCACCATCCGTGCGGGCATCAAGCGCATGGTCATTTAGCGATGCAACGATTGGCAGAACCCGTCCAAGAGTCATCACGACGACCTCACCAAGGCCTGCACTCGATCCTCTGTGCCTCTGCGCCTCTGTGTTTAACTCGTCGTGATCTAGCAATGATTCGAACGAGGGCAGCAGCGCCAAGAACCTTAGCCGGAACCTCACCCAGGTTCCCCCTCGATCCGCTGTGCCTCTGTGCGTCTGTGTCTAGCCCGTCTAGCGATGCAACGATTGGCCGCCCCTGTCCAAGAGTCATCACGACGACCTCACCCAGGTTCCCCCTCGATCCTCTGTGCCTCTGTGCCTCTGTGTTTAGCCCGTCGTGATCCGGGATTGGTGGCCGTGGATTGCCGGCGGAATAGTGCTCGTCGGGCTGGCGTCGCAGCAGGGCGCGGTCGTCGTGCTGGGGTTCGTGCTGGCGCTGATCTGCGGCGGGGCCCTGTTATGGTCGCGGTGGGCGCTGCGGCGGTTGGTGTACGAGCGGGTGATTCCCGAGAACCGCGCCTTTCCCGGTGAGGAGATCGCCGTCACTCTGCGGATCACCAACGGGAAGCCGTTGCCCCTGTCGTGGATCGAGGTGCGGGACACGTTTCCTGAGGCGATGACTGGCGGAGTCGCGGCGGACGACTTCTACTCTATAGGGCAGCCGGATCGAGTGGGCTTTGACTGGCGGACATCGGTAGGGGCGCATCAGAAGGTGAGCCGCGCGTTTGGTCTGCGGGCGCCCGAACGCGGCGTGTACAAGCTCGGTCCGGCGACGCTGCGTTCCGGCGATCCCCTCGGCATGTTCCCCGAGGAGCGGACGGATGAGCCGAGTGATCGAATCATCGTGTACCCGCGTACCGTTGATCTCGGCGAAACGCTGCTACCGTCGCGACGGCCATACGGCGACAGTCGCGGTGGTCTGCGCGTGTACGAAGACCCGTCGCGGATCGCCGGCCTGCGCGACTATCAGCCGAGCGACCCGCTGCGGCGCATCGACTGGAACGCGACGGCGCGGCTCGGCAAGTTGCAGTCGCGCGTGTACGACCCGTCGTCGTCGCGGCACCTGCTGGTCTGCCTGAACACAGCGACGATGGCGCCCGCCTGGGCCGGCTACATCCCGGAGCTCTTCGAGCGCTCGATCACCGTCGCGGCGTCGCTGGCCCGGGAGGCGAACGAGCAGCGGTACGCCGTCGGGCTGCTGGCAACCAGCAGCGTTGCCGACGCCGACAGTGCCATCCGCATCCCGCCCGGCCGCCGCACCGAACAGCTGATGCGCGTCCTGGAGGCGCTCGCCGTGGTGACGCCCTTCGTGCTGGATTCGATGTCGCGGATGCTCGACCGCGAAGAGCACCGGCTGGCCGTGGGCACGACGCTGGTGGTCGTGACGGCGACGATGCCGGAGGATCTAGCGATCAGCGTCCTGCGCTTGCGACGCCGCGGACACAGCATCAGCGTGCTTTCGACATCCGGCGATCTGTGGCCGGATCTCCTCCCCGGCATCGACGTCCTCGACCTCTCCGGGATAGACGAACTTAAACACAGAGACACAGAGGCACAGAGGTTAGGAGGGATCGTGGAGGAGGCCGCGTCTTCGATATGAGCACTCGACTGCTTCAGCAGCGCCGTCCGGGAGTCGCGCGAACCAGCTCCATGCCCCCGAGCATTGCCACGGTGACCTCATCCAGGATCCCCCTCGATCCTCTGTGCCTCTGTGTCTCTGTGTTTAGCTCTACGGCCGAGGTGCAGCGATGACAGTACGACAGGTGCGGCTGCCGCTGCTGTTGTTTGTGGAAGTGCTCTGGGGGTTCGCCGCCTCCGCGCTCGCGGCGCAGATCTTCTCGCGCGGGGACGGCGTTGGGCCGTCGATCTTTGCGGTGGCGGCGGTGGTGCTGGGGGCGTTCGGGCTGGCGCGCGGGCTGCAACAGTTTGAACTCGACGAAAAGCAGTTGCGGTTGTTCGGCGTGGGGGTGACGCTCGCCGCTTTGCTGGTGATCTTGCGGCTGGAGTACATGCGGTCGTCGGCGGTGTGGGATCTCGCATGGATCCGCTACGCGGTGGGCGACGCGGGCGAGTACACGACGCCGATCGGCGGCGTCGTCGGTGGCTGCCTAGCGCTCGTCGTGTTGTGGGCGCGCGGCATTGTTCGGGGCCAGCTTCCGGACGAGTTCGAAGCGGTGTCGTTCAGCATCTTCCTCGGCCTCGCGCCGGTTGGCCTTGCGGCCACGACACAGCCGGATGTACGGGGCTTTGATGCCTTCGGGGCGCTGGCCCTCGTGTACGTGGTGATCGCGCTGTTGGCGCTGGCGCTGTACCAGTCGGGTGAGGCCGACAAGCCGGTCCGGGCTCTGGCGGCGCAATGGGGCGGCGGCGTCAGCGCGGTGCTGGTCGCGGCGGTCGTGCTGGCGGCGCTGGCGGCGGCGATCGATCCTGAGGCGTTCGGGTTTTTGGCGCCGCTGGGCGAGCCGTTGCGCATCGCGGCGCGGCTGCTCGCGCAGTTCGTGCTGGGGCCACCGATCGCGGGGCTGGTGTGGCTGATCGGGCTGATCTTGCCGGACGGCGGGCGTCCCCCACTCCAACCTGATCTTGACACAGGCGCCGCGGAACGAGCGGCGGAGGATGAGAGCGAAGCGCCGCTCTGGGTGCGCATCGTGCGGGACATCCTGGTCGGCGGAGTGCTGACCGCGATGGCGCTAGTCGTGGTGGCGGTGCTGGCGCTACTGTTCCGCCGCTTCGCCCTGCGCAAGAAGGATCCGCTGGAAGAGCGCACCGACGTCGAAGCCGAATCCAGTCTGCGAGACGACATCGGCGATCTGTTGGGTGCCTTTGGCCGCCGCTTTCGACGCAGTCCGCGCCTCCCCGCGAGCGCCGTCGCCATCCGTCGCCTCTACGGCGAGATGCTCGACCGCGCCGCCGCCGACGGCCTCTTACGCCCCCCGGCGGCGACACCGCTACGATTCGCCCCCACACTTGACCGCCAGTTCGCTTCTGATGTCCCGTCGCGCATCACCGATGCCTTCACGGCGTCACGCTACGGCGCCCGCGAGATCGATGATGCCCTCGTGCGCGATCTGCGGCAGGAGTGGGATGAGTTGCTGCCGGACTGATCTCCAGGGTTTGTCAACAGATGGGAACAGATGTGAGTGGATGGCGTAGCCCCGTGAGCGCCAAGCGCAACCGGCGAGTTGGCTTCGTGGCGGTTATATGAAGGTCATCTGTGACTTCTAGGCGCAGTGAGGTGACTCAGACAAGATTCTTCGCTGCGGCTCAGAATGACGTGACCGGAGATCTGTCGAACATTTCACAGCAGCAGACGCAGTCAGCAACGGCGTGGCTGCTCGCCAAACCCTTGACCCCATCTGTTTCATCTGTTGAAAAAGATCTACACAAACCCTGGGGAGCCGGGGTTGCGTTCTTCGAGGATGTTCTCCATGCGGGCGCGGATGATGGGCTTCATCTCCGGGTGGGTAAGGATGTAGAAGCGCTGTTCGTTGATCGCCGCGAACACCTTCCCGGCCAGCTCGGGTGGTGGCATGCCCGAGGCGATGCTCGTCTGCATCACAGAAGCGAGCGGGGAATCCGGGTCCGACAGCGAGACGCCAGCGCCGTACTCGGCTGGGCGGTTGCGGCCTGCTTCGCCGATGCGCGTGTTCACGAAGCCGGGGCAGAGTACCGACACCCCGATCTTCGCACCGGTCATCTGTAGTTCGTGAAACATCGTTTCGCTCAAGGCGACGACGCCGAACTTGCTGACGTTGTAGGAGCCCATGAAGGGACCGGCGGCCATCCGGGCCATCGAGGCGGTGTTGACGACGTGGCCTTCCTCGCCGTGGGCGATCATGCCCGGGACGAAGGTGCGCACGCCGTGAATGACGCCCCAGAGATTCACGCCCAGCACCCACTCCCAATCCTCGTTCGAGGAGTCCCAGCTAAGCCCGCCGGAACCGACGCCGGCGTTGTTGCAGAGCACATGCACCTTCCCGAAGGCGTCGATCGCCCGGCGGTGCAGCTCCTCGATCGACTCCAGCTTGCGGACATCGGTCTGCACGGCGAGCGCCTCGATGCCACGCTCCAGCATCGACTCCTCAGCCTCGCGCAGCGGCGCTTCTTCGACATCGGCCAGGACGACGCGCATCTTCGCCGCGGCAAAGCGCTCGGCCAGCGCCCGCCCGATGCCACTCGCCGCGCCGGTCACCACCGCCACTCTGCCCTCGAACTCCTGCATGTGCCTCTCCTTATATAGTGTCTCCCGAAGCGGCTCAGTATAGATGGGCCGCCCTGACACAAACAGCAGGATGGCCATGATGGCGACGAACAAGATCTGGGAGCTGTACATCAGCCAGCCGTACCTGACGCCGGGCGCGTTCGAGACGGTAGAAATCGCCCGCGAGCAGATCGCCTTTGGTCCGGAGACGCGGCTGCTGGAAGTCGCCTTTGGGAAGGGGACGACGGCGTTCGCGCTGGCCGAGGAGTACGGCTGCCGGATCGTGGGCGTGGATGCGCACGGATTCGCCGCGGCGGTGCAGCGCGAGGCACGGAAGCGCGCGCTCGCTGATCGGGCGGCGTTCTTGCGCGGCGACGGCGGAATGCTGCCGGTGCGCGACGGGCAATTCGATGCGGCGATCTGCATCGGGGCGCCCAGCATTGTCGGTACGGAGCGGTGCATGGCGGCGATGTTTGCCGCATTGCGTCCGGGCGGGGTCGCGGTTGTGAGCGACTGGACCTGGCGGACGAAGGATGTGCCGTCAGAGGCGATCCCATTAACGTTCACCGAAGCGCGGATGACGCTCGATGAGTACGCGGCGATCATCGCGGCGGCCGGGTTCGAGATCGTGCGGGCGGAGCATCTGCCACAGCGCGTCTGGGACGACTACTACGCCCCGCTGCGGAGCATCGTCGCGGAAGTACGCGCGGCCGATCCCGAGGCGGCGGAGGATCCGATCGAGAGCGAGATGCGGGCGTACGAGGCCGGTGGGCGGAAGTGCTGGGGGTACACGGTGTTCGTCGGGCGGAAGGCGGTGTAGCTGGTTGGCCAGAGGCCTTGAAATCCTTACCGTCTCGCCTTACTATGAGGTAAGGAAGGCCGGTAAGGAATTGACCGGGGAGGCCCGTTATGGTGACGCCCACGAGACGCCCCACAAAGAAGCCGCCGCGCCCGAAGCGCGAGCCGATCATCGCTATCGCGAAGATGACCAGCAAG
>CXWL01003552.1_pt1 | contig 10358 bp, 9 predicted proteins | sample 590931 | NCBI WGS metagenome assembly CXWL01 (sample SAMEA3498368, study PRJEB10139) | groundwater metagenome | biome: water well; material: biofilm material | place: Germany | collected 2015-04-27
CATGCGCTACTGGCTGATGAAATCCGAACCCACCGATGTCAGCATCGACGACCTCGCCAACTTTCCAGATCAAAGCGTGGCGTGGTACGGCGTGCGGAATTATCTGGCACGCAACTATATGCGTGACCAAATGCAGATCGGCGATGGCGTGTTTTTTTATCACTCTAATTGTAAAGAACCCGGCATCGCGGGCATCGCCAAAGTCAGCAGCGTCGCCTACCCCGATGCCAAGCAATTTGAAAGGAAGAGTAAATACTTCGACCCAAAAGCCACGCGAGAACAGCCGCGTTGGTTTAATGTCGACGTGAAACTCGTCAAAAAAATCGCGCTGATTTCACTTCCCGAATTGCGCAAGCATCCTGAGCTTGAGCGGATGGGAACGTTGCAACGAGGCAATCGTTTGTCGATTACACCTGTCGATCCGGCGGAGTGGAAATTTATTCTGAAAAATCTTGTTCGAGACTGAGGAGCTGCGTTTCCTTGGGCTTTAGGAAACTCTGATTAAGCCCCGCCGTTCGTGGTGAGCTTGTCGAACCATGAGCGGCGGGACTTATAATTCAACGGGTTAAATTACGTACCCTTCGACAGGCTCAGGGCGAACGGACTTATTCAGAGTTTCTTAGCCTTTAGCAATACGCGCCATTTCCACCAATGCCACTCTTGCTTGTTGAGCATCCATCACGGCTGCCGCAAAATCAAAGCGCAACACTTTTTCATCCGCGCGTACATCAAACCCATCGCAGTCTATTCCTAACATCGTGACGTTGAGTGCCTCATATTGGCGGAAGTGTTGGCAGTAGTGCCGCATGGTTTCTTGATGGTCGGCATTCATGTGCGCGATTACATCGTCTTCCTGTTCGATGAGCGGATACGGTTGCAGCGCGTACTGTTCCATATCCACCCAATGGATGCCGCCAAAGCCTGCGATGTAACGGATAGCGATGCTTTGGATGCGATAGAAAGAAAAATCGTGCATGCTTAAATACGCCTGCGCTTCAGGAAAATAGCGCATGTAGCGTTGGCCGATTTGCGCTTGATCGCTTGCCAACTTCGCATCGCCAATTACCGTGACGCGACCTTGTGTTTGTATCTGCGGATCACTTTGATTGTGACTAATCAGGCTGACGCGCGAGTTTTGCTGAATGTTGTTGGTGTGTTCTGCGAGCGTACTGATGAGAATAATCAGGCTGCCATCATGATCGACCAGATAAGGGGTGATTGAACCGAACGGGTAGCCATCAAATTTTTTTGAGATGGTACTCAGCACGCCATAACGATGCGCACGCAACATCTTTCTTGCTTCAATTGCGTTGTTCATTGCAGTCTCATTTCGTGAGTTTAAGTGCGGTAATGGCGAGGCGTTTGCCCAGTGCTAAACACAGTTTTTTTTCTGCATCGGTAATCGGCGCATCGCTGGTGAGTCCTGCCACATGGCTTGCGCCATAAGGTGTGCCGCCACTTTGTGTGGCGGTGAGTTCCGGCTCCGAGTAAGGTAAGCCAATAATCACCATGCCGTGATGCAGCAACGGTAACATCATCGACAGCAAGGTGCTTTCTTGCCCGCCGTGCATACTGCTGGTGGAGGTGAACAGCGCGGCGGGTTTGCCGACCAGCGCGTGCTTCATCCACAAACTGCCGGTGCTATCCCAAAAGTATTTCATCGCGCCCGCCATATTGCCGAAACGGGTGGGGCTACCCAAGGCGAGGCCGATACATTCTTCGAGGTCACTCAATTCGGCATACGGTGCGCCACTATCGGGGATGCTGGCTTCAGTTGCTTCGCACACGGAGGACACTTTGGGTACGGTGCGCAACCGTGCGCGCACGCCTTCAACCTGCTCGATGCCACGCGCAATCAACTGCGCCATTTGCTGCGTCGCACCGTGTTGGCTGTAGTACAGCACGAGGATTTCTTTGTCGGTTATCATGCGTGCATTATTGAACAAATGTATTAACCATGCAAAAGAATTGGCGCGATGCCTCCAGTTGCAAAGTTACCATGGAGATGCAATGAGAAAATTTATTTGGCTTGTTGCGGTGCTGATAAGCGCAATGGGGTTCGCGACAGACGTAGCAGTTGCAGAAACCAATTCAGCTACTGCAATTGCGGCGAATACATCGCCAGCTTACAAAATTTTACCTGCCTCAATTCTGCGCGCCGAAGGCATTGAGCTGGTTGCTGATAACCTGGTTGAGTCATCCAATTGGCAAGGACTAGTATGTTCTGCGCAAGGTTGTGAGCTTCGCGCTGCTAAATTGATAATTCAGGAACAGTCGGGTCAGGGCAATCTTCATATTAGTTATTCTCCCGCAAACAAAAGAGCCAGAGTAAAAGGTGAGTTTACAATTGCTTTCCTCAGTACCAACCCTAATGTCGGTCAAAAAATAATACCCACATGGTTCACACTGCGCGCACAAAGAACCTCTCAAGATGCTGAAAATGGCTCGCTGGGTATCACAATCAACACGCCAGATCATGGCGACTATCACCTCGTTCCGCGCTGGAATAAAAAAGCAAATGACAAATACCTCACCCTGAATTTGGAGAATCAACAACAACGCCAGCGACTGGGGATTATTAGTTTGGATGCGTTAAATGAAGGTCTAAAAACTCGTGACATTTTGATCTGGGCTGGCGATATGGATGGTGATGGCAAGATTGACCTCATCACACGGGTAAGTAAAACGACCAGCTCAGGTGGTCTTCATCTGTGGCTTTCATCCCATGCCGAAAAAGGCGACATGCTGGGCATTGCCGCTGAATTGGAGAATTGGTCTGATTTTGAGGAGCAGGAAGGATGCTAATTTCATTACGCACATTTCTTGGTATCAGCCTGGCAGGGGTTTCGCTATTGTTTACAAACCCAGCATCAAGCCAAACACCTTCGGGAACAGGTGAGCCTGATTATTATGAGATGACTACATATTTCGAAGTGCGTCCCACCAATAAAGACTACGTTGATTACGTTAGTTTGGGCAACGACCAGTTTCTCGTAGGGGCGCAGGTATGGGACGTACCAACGAACACCTTTACTTGGGCAGATCGTTCACCCTCCATCAGCGTCTCTCTTTTACAAGGATACGCACCAAGTAACGGGATTCGCCTCGGCGATTCACTCAATGGCACATTGTTTAACGTGGGCCGAAGCGTACTCTGGTGGGATGGAAAGAATCGTCGCATTGCCGCCGAATTGCTTCTAAACGGCGAGCATCTGTCTGATTTTTTGTCGTTAGGTACGCATTATGCCTTGCTGTGTCTCTTTGATGATAATCCTAAAACATCTTCTTATTACGGCAAGGTTGTACGATTGCAACAAGCTGACGAAAAATCTAGTCTAGTGTGGGAAATGTCCAACAACCCGGAGGTGCGTTCTGCCTTACTTGCAGCTAAGGTTGTTGGATCTGTGAAGGGTTTTGATGAGGTGTTGACTGAAGCCGATATAAAGCACCCTGCATATTACGATGCTAATAAATGCAGGTGGCAAGCAAAAAATCCTCGATCCTTTCCATTTGCCGATATCCCGTATTCCGGTAAGGAATTTAACGATCCTCCCCCTGATTTTTCACTCAATGACTACACGATGATCCCCCATTTTTTGAGCGATGGACAAACTCTCCTCGATGTAGCAATTAATAATTTGCCGAGGCCGCATTTGCCATTGCTGTGGCAAGAAAAGTCGCATAGTTGGGTGGCAATTAAACATACCGTCGGTGATGACAACCACTTGGCTGGACAGTACAAACCTCTCATGTATAGGTCTTTCCAACCTAAAATCTACGAGTTCCTCGATGCCAACACGATGAATTGGCATCGCTTTAAGCAGCGTTTGCCTTCAAGTGGGTATTATTCAATCCACCCATTAAGCAACGGTGATGCCCTTGTTTTTATTCGGGGTGGAGAGGTTGGCATTATCTCACCCAAGTTCAATCCACCATTGGGAAAATTATCACTTACCCGTGCTGGTCACTACGAAGGTGAAGTGGTGCTGAAAGGTGGTGATTTGATGCTCATCGGGGGTAAGGACTCATCAAATCAGCAGAGTAACCGCAGTGAAATCATTCGTGTTGAAAAAGGGCAATCGCAGTTAACTGCATCTATACCCACACCACTAGTTTCGTCTTTTGGCTTGGAACTGAAAGATGGCAGTGTGCTAGTTCTTGGTGATCTTCCAATCACCTGTCACCCCGCCTACTATCCGAACCAACCGCTGACATGTCTGACATCATTTCGCTATTTCCCACAAGAGAACCGTTGGCAGGCACTTCCCAACTTGGCTATCCCTGTCATAAGGGGGTTTTCTTGGCAGTCCGACTACTCACCTCGCAACGATTTCTTGGCTCGCCGTAACGGTGATGTGGTTTGGATTGAAGGAGATGATGTTTTCGATAGTGAAAAAGAAAAATTGCCTCAAACCAGCTCACTGATGCGCTGGCAAGAATCCGCGCAAAATCAATCAAGTAAAATCGCTTCCCGCTTGCGAAAGGCACGTAGACAATCAACCATACTTGAGCTTGATGACGGTAGGGTAGTCGTCATTGGTGGTTTTGCTCAACTTGAACGTGTTGCACTAAAGAAGGAGTGTTTTTTTGATTGCCCTGATGAGTTCGTGTCTATCGGACCATTTCAAGCTGCGCGTTCGACCGAAATACTCGATGAGTCAAATGTCACTACACCCGTTTGGCAAGTTGGTCCGCTGGCACATTATGGTGGTGGGCGCGCACTAAAACTGGCTAACGGTCGCATCTTTAAGCTAACACCTGATTGCCGTGCGGAAATTGCCGATACGGGATTTACCCGCTGGGACGAACTCCCTCCCTGCCATTTGACAGGCACGACCATCCGCAATTTGAGCGTAGTCGGGAACAAGGTGATTATTCTAACGAATAAAAATCAAACCGTGGCTTGGGATGATGATGCAAAAACTTGGCTCATCTGGACGGAGTGGCCGAAACGGGTCGGAATTGGAGATAATCAGCCTATTTCAATTACTGCGCTCGCTGATACCAAGCGTGTGTTAATTCGATACAGTAATTCTTTTGAAATTGTGGAGCTGCCTTAATTCGTCCTCACGGAACTTAAATACATGCAAAAGAGTTGGCGTGATGCCTTCAATTTTATTCGCTTCATTGCAATGCGCTTCAGCCAAGATCGCTGTGCGCAAATCGCCGCGAGCCTCACCTTTACCACGCTGCTTTCCATCGTGCCGCTCATCACCATCGCGTTGACGATGTTCTCAGCATTTCCCGTATTCCAGGATTTTTCTAATGAGATAAAAATTTTCCTTTTGGACAACCTCATGCCCGATAAAGCGGGCAGTGTGATTACCAAATACATGCAGCAATTTGCCGAAAGCGCGATGCGACTAACAGCAGTCGGCATCGTATTTTTGACCGTGACAGCGATGTTGATGATGTTGACTATAGACCAAGCGTTTAATGTCATCTGGCGGGTGTCACGTCCGCGTCCATTGGTGAAACGGCTGGTTATTTATTGGGCAGTGCTCACACTGTCGCCCCTGCTCATCGGCGCGAGTTTGTCACTCACTTCATGGTTAGTCGGATTGTCGATGGGCTACGCCAAACACATACCCGTATTTGGAGTGGGCGCATTAAAGATATTACCGGTTATGTTCACCACACTGGCCTTTGCCATGCTGTACCAGCTTGTGCCGAATCGCCATGTACCACGCGCACACGCATGGGCAGGCGCAATTGTCGCATCCATCATGTTCGAAAGCATGAACCGAATTTTTGGTTACTACATAAGTCATTTTCCCAGTTACAAATTGGTCTATGGCGCGTTCGCCAGTGTGCCGATTTTTCTGTTGTGGATTTACTTGTCGTGGTTAACCATTTTAGTCGGCGCGCTTATCGCCGCATCGTTATCTCATTGGCGCGCACCCTTGTCTGCGGCCATTACACCCACTGCACAGTTATTGGACGCATTGCGTGTGTTGAGAATGATGGTGGAAGGTTTGCGACACGGAAAACTCAACGCGCTACCGGAACTATCCAAGTCCTTACATTTGGGTTATGACGCGCTCGAAGCGATATTTGAAAAGCTGGCAAACGCGCAAATCGTGCGCAAGGCAGAAGGGCAGGGTTGGCTGTTGTTAAAGGATGCATCACATATTCAGGTCAATGAGTTACTTAACTTGTTTGTATTAAACCAAGATGAGGAATCAGCCGAAAGCGTGGGTGATCCGCTGAGGATGTGGCTGGAAAATTATTTGCAGCAAATGGATCACCATGCTGACATTAGCTTGCAGGAATTGTTGGTGCGTTCAGCCCGCTAAAACTTGCTCGGTGGCGGTATTTACGCTCTAATGCGCGGCGTTTTTTACTATCGTTATTACTTGGGAGTGCAGGATGAATTTTTTAGAAAAATGGTTTGAAAGCTCGTTGTGGAATAGTCGCTTTGTCATTATTGCGGCGGTGGTCGGCAGTTTATTGGCAGGCTTTGCCATTTTTTACATGGCAACGGTGGATGTGGTGTATTTGGTTGCACACGTGCTGCACTACGGTGATTCAAGCATGACCGATGAGGCGCGCAAGGCACTGCATGACAGCACGGTGACGCACATTGTTGAAGTGGTGGATGGTTATCTGCTCGCCACGGTGATGCTGATTTTCTCGCTGGGTTTGTACGAGTTGTTCATCAGTGATATTGATGATGCGCACGGCAGCAAGTCTTCCAGCAAAATTTTGGTCATCAATAGCTTGGACGATTTGAAGTCCCGCCTAGCCAAAGTGATCTTGATGATCCTGATTGTGACGTTGTTTGAAGAGGCATTGAACATGACTTTGTCCACGCCCTTGGACTTGGTGTACCTAGGGGCTAGTATCGCGTTGATTGCGTTGGCGTTGTATTTCAGCCATGCGGCCGAGTCCAGTCACAGCAATGATGTAAGTTCGGATGGTAACGACAAGCATGGTCACTAGACCGTTGTTGTGCCTGCATCGCTGGATGTGGGTGCTACTCCTCACTTGCGCCAGTGTTGCGGCAAGCGCGGCGGATTTTTCATTTAAGGATTTGCAAGGCAAAACGCATCGACTTGCCGACTATAAAGGGAAGTGGGTGCTGATCAATTTTTGGGCGACCTGGTGTCCGCCGTGCTTGCATGAAATTCCAGAGTTGCTCAGTTTGCAAAGTTCACGCAAGGATATTCAGGTGATTGGTTTGGCGATGGATTCCGGCACGGCAAAAGTGGTTGCCGCCTTCGCCAAGAAGCAAGGCATCACCTATCCCGTGGTGATGAGTGATCGAAAAATTCAGTCACAAATAGGCGATATTGAAGGTTTGCCCACCAGCTTTTTGTATAACCCGCAAGGTAAGCAAGTGAGTTACAAAGTGGGTGAAATCACGCGGGAAAGTATCGAGACGTATATCAAAAACTACAAGCCAAAATAACCAGTTCCAGGTTATTGGATGTGACTGGGCAAAACCCAATGCTTATGCCATGCTGCTCTAACTAAATTGGGGTATTCCGCTTTGCCCAAGCTGCCGTTATAGCGACCCAACGCACGAAACAGATCACCTTTCTCGATGTTCAAATAATGGCGCAATATCGTGCAGCCGTAGCGTAAGTTGGTGCGCAGATGGAACAGATTATGTTCCGTTGTGCCAATTTCCCTAGTCCAAAACGGCATCACTTGCATTAGTCCGCGCGCACCCACGCTTGATACGGCATACTTCTTAAAGCCGCTCTCTACTTCAATCAAGCCGAGTACCAGCTCAGGATCAAGCCCGGCCCGCGTGGCTTCGTAATGAATCGCTTTCAATAAATCCATGCGATAGGTTTTGTTGGGCAAGCGTTTCTCCAAGCGGCGCGACATTTCACTTAACCAAACATCTGCCTCGTATTGCGTGGCGAAAGCGAGTTTCGGTGCGGTCATATCCGAAATGCTGTTGTGCAACACCGCACGCACACTGGCTGAAAGCCTCGTGTTGGATTGATTGCCGGCGTGCGAGGGCGGCGATAGTAACATCGCTGCAACGCATAGCAAGCTGGCGATTTTTTTTAGCTGCATAGTTTGGACGTGATAAATTCCAACGCGTTTTGCAACGGAATAGACTGCGCTTCCGCATCCCGTCGTCCCTGATATTCAACCATGCCTTCTTTCAAGCCTCGGTCGCCAATCACGATGCGATGCGGAATACCGATCAGCTCCATGTCGGCAAACATCACGCCGGGGCGTTCATCGCGGTCATCCAGTAATACTTCGATATTGGCGGCTTGCAGCGTTTGATAAAGCTGCTCAACTGCGGTTCGCACCGCCTCACTTTTGCCCATGCCGATTGGGACAATTGCAATTTGAAAGGGAGTCATCGCGGTTGGCAAGGCAATACCGCGCTCGTCAAAATTTTGTTCGATCGCTGCGGCGACAATGCGTGATACGCCGATACCATAGCAGCCCATTTCAATCACTTGTGCCTTGCCCTGTGCGTCTAAATATGTGGCTTTCAGAGCCTCGGCATACTTGGTGCGCAATTGGAAAATATGCCCGACTTCGATGCCTCGACAGATTTCCAATGTGCCTTTTCCATCGGGTGACGCGTCGCCAGTCACAACATTGCGGATGTCTGCAATGACATCGGGTTCAACCAAATCACGCCCCCAGTTCACGCCAGCAGTGTGAAATTTTGGCAGGTTTGCGCCTGTTACAAAATCGCTCATGTTGGCAACAGTCCGATCCGCGATGAGTTGAACTTTGCTTCTGTCGATGCCAACAGGGCCGAGGAAACCAGCGGGACAATTGAAGAATTCGCGTATCTCTGCATCGTTGGCAAAACGGAATTCAGCGAGACCTGGAATTTTGTTGAGCTTGATTTCATTCAAGCTGTGATCGCCACGCAATAACACGATGTGCAGTTTTTCATTGGCGATGAGGGCGAGCAATTTGATGGTGCGTTGTAAAGGAATGCCGAGCAATTCAGCAACCTGCTCACAGGTGGTTTGCTTGGGTGTATCAACATTGCGCAGGGTTTCGTTGGGTGCAGCACGCGACACAGTGGGTGCAATAGCTTCCGCCAACTCCACGTTCGCTGCGTAATCCGAAGTCGGGCAATAAGCCAGCGCATCTTCGCCAGAATCTGCTAACACGTGAAATTCATGCGAACCGCTGCCGCCAATCGCGCCCGTATCCGCCGCTACGGCGCGAAACTTTAATCCCAGACGATTAAAGATGCGGCTGTAAGTCTCATACATAACTTGGTAAGTTTTTTCCAAGCTGGCAAAATCGGCATGGAATGAATAGGCATCTTTCATCAAAAATTCACGCGCGCGCATCACGCCAAAACGCGGACGAACTTCGTCACGAAACTTGGTTTGAATCTGATAAAAATTGATGGGCAGTTGGCGATAGCTTTTTATCTCGCGGCGAGCAATGTCGGTGATGACTTCTTCGTGCGTTGGTCCAAAGCAAAAAAAATTGTCGTGACGGTCGTGGATCTTTAGCATTTGCGGGCCAAACACATCCCAGCGCCCGGTTTCTTGCCACAACTCGGCAGGTTGCACGGCAGGCATCAACAGCTCAATCCCACCGCTACGATTCATTTCTTCCCGCACGATAGCCTCGACTTTGCGCAACGCGCGCAAACCCAGCGGCATCCATGTGTATAGACCGCTGGCTAATTTTTTAATATAGCCTGCCCGCACCATCAATTTGTGGCTGGGTAATTCGGCTTCGGTTGGGGCTTCTTTTTGGGTGGAGATAAAAAATTGTGAAACGCGCATGATGAATTTTTAAGAGTTGTAAATTAACGGCGCGGATTTTACCGCGAATGCGCGCTGTTCGATATGACAAGTCTCGCGTCAATTTCTGTTCATGTAATAAGCAGCAGAAAATGACTGGCTAATTTACCAAGCGGACTGGAGATGGATTCCTTGTGGGTTGGGAACCCCGGCATTTGCCGATGACAAGGTGTTGCGTGGCTGGCGTAAAACATTGTTGAAGCCCTCCATTCGTAAGCTCGTCACGAATGGAGGGTGATGGGCAGTTATTTTTAGAAGTTCATGCCGATTTTGGCTTGCACTAAGGTGTTGTTTGCACCTTGTACGCCTGTCGCAATGTCTTTGTTGCGAGTGTCTTGCCAACGCGCACCCAGCGCCAAATTGAGAGAGCCAATGCGGTAATCCAAGTCCGCGCCAATTTGCAGCGCAGCCATGCTGGTTGATTTTCCAGCCACTTCAGCTTTGACATAACCCACACCAGGACCAATTCCAATAGTCAAATCTTGGGCGATGTTCGTCGTCCAACGCGGGTTGATTTCAAAGGTATTCAACTTTAAGCCGTTGTGATCGAATTGACCATAAGAGATTTTGCTGCGGATTACGCCTGAAGGCGGTTGCAACATC
>CXWL01027674.1_pt1 | contig 10358 bp, 13 predicted proteins | sample 590931 | NCBI WGS metagenome assembly CXWL01 (sample SAMEA3498368, study PRJEB10139) | groundwater metagenome | biome: water well; material: biofilm material | place: Germany | collected 2015-04-27
GCGAGGAGAGTCGAAGGGGCAGGACGGGCTCGTGCTGGACAATGTGCTGGCGCTCTATACCCATCTGCACTTTGCCAGCCAGTCGAAGATCGCAACAGCGCTAGTGAATTCTGCCCGTCGAACAGCCGTGAGTCAAAGAGGAATACGATGACAGATCAGGTCGAGCATAAAGCAAAGATGGAACGGCTCAAAGCCTCGGTCGATCGGCGCATCGAGGCAGCGCAAGAAGAGAAGGGCCTGCTGATGATCTATACCGGCGCAGGGAAAGGTAAAACGACTGCTGCGCTGGGGATGGCCCTCCGATGCATCGGTCACGGGATGAAGGTGGCCGTAGTCCAATTTATTAAAGGTGCCATCGACACTGCGGAAGAGCGGGCGTTGAAATCGTTCGGCGATCGCGTCACGTTTCTCCGAATGGGTGAANNAGAAGCCTGGAAGACCGTCTGCGGATTCTTGCGCGATCCGTCCTATACGATGGTCATTCTCGATGAGTTCAATATCGCGCTACAGCAGGATTACGTTGATGTGGCGGAGGTAGTGACCGTACTGCGTGCCCGCCCTCCGATGCAACATGTGGTGCTGACGGGCCGTGGGGCGAAGGACATATTGATAGAAGAAGCCGATCTCGTCACCGAGATGAAGCAGATTAAGCATCCGTTCCGCAAAGGCATTAAGGCGCAGCCGGGGGTGGAATTTTAGCAGGATGCTGAAAAATCCCGCCAGCCGCGTTCTCGCAGCGTTCAGACCCTCAACGTACCCCAGAGGGTACGCCTGGGCTTTTCACTCGCTGCGGCCTTGCTGGACGGTCTTTTTGAGCAGCCTGCGAGACAAAGAAGGGAGTGTTTCTCGCCAATGAGAGGGCCGGTCATCAAGACGTGTGAAGCTTGCGGCGTGGCATTCTCGTGCGGCGGGTATCAATGTTGGTGCGGGAAGGTCGGCATCACCGAGGCACAGATGGATTGGATCGCAGAGCGGTACAAAGATTGTCTCTGTCCCGCCTGTTTGGGGAAGGTTGTCGCCGGCGAACTGGGGCCGCACCCTATGTCGCAGCGCGAGCCAGCGACGTGAAGGAGTGACACCGGCCATGCAGGGTGACGGTCAATTTTCAGATGCTGAACGGGAGGCGGTCTATCGGGCGATCTTCGAGCGGCGTGATGTCCGCAGGAACTTTCTCCCGACGCCGATTCCTGACCGGGTCTTGACGCGTGTACTGACGGCGGCCCACCATGCCGGGTCGGTAGGATTCATGCAGCCATGGGATTTTGTGGTGGTTCGCGATCATGCGACCAAGGGAGCGGTGAAAAAGCTATTCCAGCAGGCCAATACCGAAGCCGCGACGCGCTATCGAGGAGAGCGGGCCGCGCTCTACCGGAGCCTCAAGCTGGAGGGGATCGAGGAAGCCCCGATCAATATCGGCGTGACGTGCAGCCGCCAGCGAGGAGGCCCTCACGTGCTGGGCCGTTCGACGGTGCGCGATACGGATCTGTATAGCACCTGCTGTGCCATTCAAAACCTCTGGCTGGCCGCACGCGCGGAGGGCATCGGGGTCGGATGGGTCAGCATTCTCGATCATGGCGCCTTGAAGCGGGTGCTCGGGGTGCCCAAGCCGGTCAAAGTGCTGGCCTATCTCTGTCTCGGGTACGTGTCGGACTTTGCGACGAAGCCGGACTTGGAATCAGCCGGGTGGCGCGCGAGGATTCCGGTGGAAGAACTCATTCACTACGAGTCGTGGGGCAATACCGCGACCGGATCTGAGGGGAAATTGTGATGCGCATTACCAAGGTCTATACCAGGACAGGCGACGCGGGGAAAACGCGTCTTGCGGGAGGGCAGCAGGTCTGGAAAGACAGCCTGCGGGTCGAGGCCTATGGGACGGTCGATGAGCTGAACGCATCAATCGGAGTCGTGCGCGCCATGAATGCCGACATGCTGGATGAGTATTCGGCGGCAGCCATTNNTTGGAGCCGCTCAAGGAATTTATTCTGCCGGGCGGCGGCAAAGTCTCCAGCTTTTTGCATCAAGCCCGAACGGTCTGTCGGCGTGCTGAACGGCTCTGTGTGGCCTTGTCGAAAGTTGAATCGGTGGATTCGGCAATCATCAAGTATGTGAATCGGTTGAGCGACACGTTGTTTGTACTCGCGCGCTGGGTGGCCAAGACGCAGGGTGAGCCGGAATTCTTGTGGGAACGGGATGTCGCCAAGAAAGCCGAGTAGTCGTCAGACGTCAAAGAAATCTGCAGGTCGGATCATCTTCATTCTTGGCGGGTCGGCGTCGGGGAAGAGCGAGATTGCTCTGCGGCTTGCTGGATCCAAGGGACCGAGAGCCTTTGTCGCGACCGGGCAAGGTCTTGATGCTGAGATGTCAGCAAGAATTGCGCGACATCAGGCCACTCGTGCCACAGATTGGGAGACGGCAGAAATTCCACTCGAACTCGCGGCCTGGTTTGCGCGCGCAGGGAGCCGCTATCAGACGATTGTCGTTGATTGTGTGACGCTCTGGCTCAGCAATCTGCAGGGCTCCGGGATGAAAGAGCCACTGGTGCTCAAGCGAGTGGCCGGCTTGCTGGAGGCGACGCGGAAGACGAAGGCGAGGATCGTGATCGTGAGCAACGAGTTGGGGTTGGGGCTCGTGCCGGCGGAACCAACTGTTCGGGCCTTTCGAGATCTGGCCGGGCGGGTGAATCAATTGCTCGCTGCAGGTGCCGATGAGGCGCACCTGGTTGTGAGCGGGATTCCGCTTCGATTGAAATGAAGAGGGGGAATGGGAATGTCGTTACAAGCTGTGTGTGACCGGATTCAATCACCCGATCCCCAGTTACTGGCAAAAGCCCAGGCACGACTGGATCGCCTCACGAAGCCTCAAGGCAGTTTAGGGCGATTGGAGGAAGTCGCGGCGCGTTATGTGATGATAACCGGGGAGCTGAAGCCGGCGATTCCTCGTGGCGTGGTCTTTACTTTTGCGGCGGATCATGGCGTCACCAAGGAAGGCGTGAGTGCCTATCCAAGAGAAGTCACGCCGCAGATGGTGTTGAACTTCCTGCGTGGCGGAGCGGGTGTGAATGTGTTGGCCCGTCATGCCGGCGTGGGCGTGCGCGTGGTGGACATCGGTGTCGATCATGATTTCGGAACGATGCCGGATCTGATCTCGAAGAAAGTGATAAGGGGGACGCGCAATTTGTTTGTCGAGCCGGCAATGACTCGCGTTGAAGCGGAGCAGTCCGTCTTGATTGGAGTGGAGCTTGCGACGCAGGCGGCACAGGAAGGCGTTGGCCTCATCGGTACAGGTGATATGGGAATCGGAAACACGACGCCGAGCGCGGCGATCACGGCGGTGATGACTGGACGGCCGGTTTCTGAAGTGACGGGGCGTGGGACCGGAATCGACGATGCAGGGCACGCGAGGAAGGTGGCGGTGATCCAGCAGGCGCTCGATCTGCATCGCCCTGATCGAGCCGATGCACTAGACGTGTTGGCTAAAGTGGGCGGGTTGGAAATCGGCGGGCTGGCCGGCTTGATCCTCGGTGCTGCGGCCGAGCGCGTACCGGTGGTGCTGGATGGGTTCATTGCCGGAGCGGCGGCATTGATTGCCGTGGGGCTTCAGCCCCGTTGTCGCGAGTATCTCATCGCGTCGCATCGTTCTGTTGAACGGGGACATGCGGCGATTTTCGATCATCTCGGCGTGAAGCCGCTGCTGGATCTCGATCTGCGTCTCGGTGAAGGCACCGGCGCCTGTTTGGGTATGAGCCTGGTATGTGCGGCGCTCAAGATCTACACCGAAATGGCAACATTCGGTGAAGCCGGCGTGTCGGAGAAAGCCTAAGTCCCATGGGGACGCTCGTTCGTCCATTCATATTCGCCTGGCATTTCCTGACCGGGATTCCGTTGAGCCATGCCTTGCATGAACCGACCGCTGTCGAGTTGGCGAGGTCAATGACCTGGTACCCGGTGGTTGGCTTGCTGATCGGTGGCGGGTTAGTTCTCGCCGACATGGGGCTGTCAAAGTTGTTTATCCCTGCAGTGGGGAATGTCCTACTGATTGTCCTGGTGGTGGTGCTCACACGCGGATTACACCAGGATGGATTGGCCGACACATTGGATGGTTTGGCAGGGGGGAAGACTCCGGCTGAGCGACTACCCATCATGCGTGATCCTCGTATCGGTGCCATCGGCGCGACGGGACTCTTTCTCTCATTGCTGCTGCGCTATGCGGGACTCATGGCACTGCCTCAGGCTCTGCGAGTTCCTGCATTGTTCTGCATGCCGGCCTTGGGGCGTTGGGCGATGGTGGCCCTGGCCTGGACCTCTCCATACGCACGAGCCGAAGGGGGACTGGCGGCCTCATTCTTGACGCATCTATCCTGGCACCATGTCGTGGTCTCAACGGGGATTCTCGCCGCAGGACTGGGATGGGGATTCGGGTTGTTGGGCACGCTGGTGATTCTGTTGGCCGGATCGATGGTGGTGTGTGCGCTGTGGGCAGGTTGCCGCTTGTGGTTCGGCGGGATTACCGGTGATACGCTCGGTGCGACGAACGAAGTGATTGAAATTCTGTTCCTGCTGCTTATGCCGTCACTATTGTTACTCATATGACAGGGAGTGAATTGGTGCTCGCGGCAGGCCTGGATCTGATTATGGGCGATCCCCGCGGGCTTCCGCATCCAGTTCGTGCGATGGGTCAGGTCATTGCATGGTGCGACGATCATGTGAGAGAGATTTGTCGGAGTTCTCTCTCGCTACGTCTTGCAGGCGTCATCATTGCGTTGGGGCTGCCTGCAGTGGTTTATCTGCTGGTGCATTGGATGGTGGTGGAAGCTGGAGCCGTGGCGGAATGGCTCGGGCTTGTTATGACAATCGGCCTGGCCTCAAGCACGCTTGCCGGACGAGATCTGTGGGATCATGTGCAGGCAGTGAAGAAACCGTTACAGCAGGGGGATCTGATCGGCGCGCGTCAGGCCGTCGCGATGATTGTCGGCCGAGACACGCAAGAGCTGTCTGAATCAGAAGTCGTTCGCGCGACTGTCGAGACAGTCGCGGAGAGCACGGCGGACGGCGTGATCGCGCCGCTCTTCTATCTTATGATCGGCGGTCCGCCGCTGGCGTTGGCTTATAAGGCGGTGAATACCCTGGACTCCATGGTTGGCCATCGGGATGAACGGCACATCGATTTTGGCTGGGCCTCGGCCCGGCTTGATGATCTGGCCAATTGGATTCCCGCTCGGTTAGCCGCGGTGCTGCTGCTCCTGGCTGCCGGTTTGATGACGCTCAAGCTGAATCGTATGATACGTGGGTGGCACGTGTTGCGGCGCGATGGTGGCAATCACCCCAGTCCGAATAGCGGACGGCCGGAGGCGGCGATAGCCGGTGCGCTTGGCGTGCAGCTGGGCGGGACTAACTATTATGACGGGATGGCGAATGAACGTCCGATCCTTGGCGATGGCCGGCGAGAGTTGGTCGTAGGGGACATCACGCTCGCGGCTCAATTGATGGGTGTGGCGAGTTTATTGGGCGTGATGATCGGGGCGGGAGTGTTGTGGCTCCAGTAAAGAAACCCGTTCACGGCGGCGATGTCTATGCGGCGTCGCGCGAGCTCGGGCGGGATGTCACCGAGCTGATCGATTTCAGCGCCAGTATCAATCCGCTGGGGCCTTCTCCGAAAGTCTGGCGCGCCATCACCAGGGCGCGTCATCTCGTCCCGCATTATCCTGACCCTGAGTGCTGGGATCTTCGTCTGGCGCTGGCCACCCGGTGGCACTGTGCACCTGGGCAGNNGGTGGACGCGTCACGACGGTAGGTGCAGATCGAGATGAACAGTATGCGTTGCCCATCGATCGTCTCTGCCGGTTACTGGAACAGCCGACAAAGGGATATCGGACGATTGACGGGATTTTGCTGTGCAATCCCAATAGCCCGACGGGGCAGGCCTGCGGGGCTGAGGATGTGATGAAGCTGGCGCGCGCCGCGCAGCGACGGGGCGTTTGGTTGATTGTCGATGAAACGTTTGCGGACTATTGCCCGGAACGGTCTATCCTTCCGCTGACGTCACCATGGTCCAGGGTGGTGGTGTTACGGAGCCTGACAAAATTCTATGGATTGCCGGGATTGCGGGTTGGGTATGCGGTCGCGGCTCCTACCGTTATCCAACAATTGCGCAGCGAATTGCCGCCCTGGTCCGTCAACGCCATGGGACAAGTGGCCGCATTGGCTGGGCTGCACGATACGGCTCATGCGAAGAAGAGCTTCCAGTTTGTCTTGAAAGAGCGGGCTCGAATGGCCAAAGAGCTTGCCGGATTGCCGGGATGCAACCTGTTTCCGGCGCACGCAAATTTCATCTTTATGGAATTGCCGCGCGGATGGCATGGGGGAAAGATGACTGAACAGTTGAGGTGTGAGGGATTGCTCATTCGGGATTGTTCCTCTGTTCCTGGTGCGAATCGTCGCTCGATCAGGATCGCGGTCAGGTCTCGCGAGGATAACGATCGGCTCTTGAAATCCCTCTCTCGGGTGTTGAGCGAAAAGCGGTCATGACACAAGGACCGTCATCACGCATGCAGACCAGGTATCGAGTGACTGAGCAGACGCTCGTCATCGATCTCGGAGGCAAGAGGCGAGTGCTCTCTTCGGCACCGCAGGGCGGAGGATTCACCTCTGCGTCGTATATCCTGAATCACCAGGTAGAATCGAGTCCGATTGCACATACACGTCATCGAGCTCACGGCGACCCGGCCAGGACGCTCCGGCGGCTCGCCGTCAGGCTGGGAGTGAAGCAGGAAACGGTTGGGCTCATGACGGCTGTTCCGATGAAGCAGTTGGTCACGGCCAGGGTATCGTTTGAGTCACTCTGGGTTGAGTGTTTTGCCACCGTTGGTGTGACGAATGCAGTGAAGGCGGGGGAGCGACCGGAGACCGACGCCTGTCGAAGCCAGGCAGCCGGACCGGGAACGATCAATCTCATCGTTGTGACGAATGCATGCCTGTCGAGTGCGGCGATGGTCGGCGCGGTGCAAGTTGTAACGGAGAGCAAGACCGGTGTCTTGAGAGATCATGCNNTGCCAGGTGCCACCGGGACTGGGACCGACGCGGTGGTCATTGCCTGCCGGCTACGGGGAAAAGGGCCGTGGCATGCCTATAGCGGCACTCATACCATGATTGGTGCGCTGATCGGGCATGTCGTCACTCGATGTGTGACTCGGGGGGTAGCGAAAGCGAAGCAATGGCAGGAGCGGCACGCATGAAAGCACGCGCACTCGCTGTGCTTGGAACGGGATCGGATGTCGGGAAGAGTCTGATCACGGCTGGGCTATGCCGGCTCTTTCACCGAGCCGGGGTCAAGGTAGCACCCTTTAAAGCGCAGAACATGTCGAATAATTCATTTGTGACGCCGGACGGGAAAGAAATTGGGCGTGCCCAGGCGTTGCAGGCGCAGGCCTGTGGTCTCGATCCCGACGCCGATATGAACCCGATATTGATGAAGCCGGAATCGGATCGCAGTGCGCAGATTGTCGTGCAAGGGAAGGCGTGGGGCAAGGCGGAAGCCAGAACCTATTTTGAGCAGCGGGCGGAACTGGCCGAGCGCGTGCGGGAGAGCTACGAACGACTGGCTGGTCAGTACGATGTGATGATCATTGAGGGAGCCGGGAGCGCTGCCGAAATGAATTTAAGAGACCGTGATTTGGCAAATTGGTCGGCCGTCGAACTGGCGGATGCGCGAGTCGTCCTGGTGGCGGACATCGATCGCGGCGGCGTGTTTGCGCAGGTCATTGGCACTTTGGATTTGCTGGCACCCCATGAGCGCGCGCAGGTGATCGGGATCATCATTAATAAGTTTCGGGGCGATCCTGCCTTGTTTGAAGATGGAGTGGCGTTCATCGAGCAGCGCACCGGCTTGCCTGTCCTCGGGGTTGTGCCGATGTTGCGCGGCCTCCTATTAGATCAGGAGGATAGCGTTGACATCGAGCGCCATCGCCATGCCGTGTTCGCCAAGGACCGAGTCAACATCGCGGTGGTCTTGCTGCCGCGAATGAGCAATTTTACCGATTTCAATCCGTTGATCGTAGAGCCGGATGTAGTGGTTCGCTATGTCGCAACGTCCGCAGATCTTGAAGGGGCTGATGTCATTGTGATCCCCGGGAGTAAGAATACGATTGATGATCTTGCGTACGTCCGTCAGTCCGGGATGGTAGAGGCCCTTGGTCGCCATGCGAGTGACGGGGCTGAGGTTGTCGGCATCTGTGGCGGGTATCAGATGCTGGGGCGGAGTATTGCGGATCCAGAAGGGGTGGAAGCTGGGGGTGAGGTTGATGGACTTGGGCTGTTGGATGTGACCACGCAACTTGCTAGGACCAAGATCACACAANNGAACGAAAGCGGTTTGATTTGGGGCACCTATGTTCATGGCGTATTTGATCTTCCAGAATTTAGGCGGGCCTGGATTAACCGAATCCGTGCTCGAAAGTCGCTCCCACCGTTGGCAGACGCAGTTTCGCTGGGTATTTCTCAATCCCTCGGCAGTCAGCTCGATGCGTGGGCGGATCATCTGCAGCTGCATTGCAAGGTTATGCCGCTCATCCAGGCTGTCTCCACTCGTCTCTAACACGCACCCCCGTTTTCTCAGTCTTCTGCGGTCTTCGTGATCATTCAGTAGCAATAATTGTCACTTGATGCACAGCTGTGCACGGACATCAGCAGTTTGCGGCGAGGGTATCCTTCTGCCTGCGTCGCTCACAATTCGTGCAGATATGGCAGCATTTGAGCGCATTCTCCTTTCGAAGGTTCTTCCTGATTGTCTCTCGCTCATCCCGGCACAATAGTTGCCATTCCTCTGATGTTGTTCTCGGTTGCGGTCTCCGCACGTCCGTGTCGTCCAGCTTGTGCGAAGACGCAGTGAGTGGATGAAGGGAGTTGCCGATTTTCATCGATTTCTTGCGAATGGAAAGCAAGCGACTACACTTGGGCGTGAACCAATAGACGAGCCAGTCTTGAAGGAGGAGGGGGATCCTATGAAGGCACAGTTAACATCACTCATTCTTAGCGTGACAGTGTGTGCGACGGTGATGGGGGTGCCATTGCTTGCTCGCGCAGGCGATGAAAGCGAGACGGCAGAGTTGCTGATTGCATTACTGAAATCAGGCCGCGCGGTGGTGTCGGAACATCAGGCGCTAATTAACGATCCCAGTAAAGGCAATAAAGGGTTCACAGATGAATTCATGGCTCATCAGGTCATTGAGAAATTCAAAGCCAAGACGCGTGTCGATCTGAGCCGCCCGAATGGAGTCCCGCAAAGCGGCGTGCTCCTGGCATTGCTCGAAGCGGAGCGCGAGGTGGTGTTGGAGGGGCAGCCGGTGATCAATAAGCAGGGCGTTGCCTTCAAAGGATTTATTCCTGCTGTGTTCGCTCGAAAGTCCGGAGAAAAGTTTTATAAGAAAACCGGCATTCGATTGAAGTTAACAGGAACGGATTATCGCTTCCCTGGCAACAAGCCTGATGATTTTGAATCTGAAGTGTTGCGGATGTTCGCCGATTCCCGCCATCCGAAAGGACAGCAATATGCGAAGGCGACGATGGTTGGGGGAAAGCCGGTCATGCGTGTCATGGATCCGGAATATGCCGGCCCGACGTGTCTCTCCTGCCATGGGGGACCGAAAGGGGAACGGGATATTACCGGAACGAAAAAAGAGGGATGGAAAGAGGGGGACTTGGCCGGCGCAATCAGCGTCGTTGTGCCGATGCGATAGGTATAAAGATTCAACTATTCGAGCTGGAGGACGAGCATTATGAGCAAGATCGTAGTCGTCGATGATTCGTACGCTGAGTTGCAGATGATCGAAGGGTATCTCAAGGCGGCCAGTCACACCGTGGTGTCATTCCCGAACACAGATAAGCTGGAAGATAAGATCGTATCTGAAAAACCTGATCTTATTGTAATGGATGTGGTCATGCCGGGACGGAATGGCTTCCAGGCCTGCCGAGATCTGAAAGCCGATGATCGCTTTAAAAATATTCCCGTCGTGCTCTGTACCTCAAAGGGGCAGGAGAGCGACAAGTTCTGGGGGCAGCAGCAGGGTGCCAATGGTTATGTGGTGAAGCCGTTTAAGGCTGAAGACCTTTTGGCCGCCGTGAAGCGAGCGTTGAACTAGGCTTCCAGAAGACACCGAATCTGGTTGTTGAAGGGAGATCATGGAGCCAGCTCTCAGCACATCTCAATCTGTCGGGGTTGGCCTGGCTGAAGGTGTCAAATCACCCATTCCGTCGCGCATTTGCCTCGTGACTCTCGGGGGAGAACTGTTTGCTATCGATCTTCGTCACGTTCGAGAAGTCTTTGAGCTGGAATCCGTGACCCCAGTTCCTGGGATGCCGTCTGCA
>CXWL01047914.1_pt1 | contig 10358 bp, 7 predicted proteins | sample 590931 | NCBI WGS metagenome assembly CXWL01 (sample SAMEA3498368, study PRJEB10139) | groundwater metagenome | biome: water well; material: biofilm material | place: Germany | collected 2015-04-27
TAGTCGCGCTGCCTGATCGTCAGCACGCCGAATCCACGCAAACCCAGCACCGGCGCCAAAGGCTGATCGGCTTGCCGTCGGTCCTTCTCGATCGCATCGAGGCGTTTGAGCGCCGAGGTGTGCGCCGAATCTTCAAGGCTGTCGCAGATCTTGGCCCGAACGGGGTTGAGATCGACGTAGGTCATCGCCGACAACACGGCCGTCTCATCGAGCAGGGTTTGACACTTGAACCTTGCCTCCCAGAAATGGCCCTTGCAACCGTCCTCGCGATTCGCGCGCCGAGCGATGGGTTCGGCCAGGCAGCGCATGAACCATGACAAGTCACACAGCCGTTCACGTAACTCTTTGATTCGCCCAACGTTTCCCGCCAGCGCCACGGCGCGCTTGTTGGCGTCGACGTCCTGTCGCGAGTACAAGCGTGACCAGCGGGCCGCAACCTCGTCGGCAGTCCACTTGGCCGCGGCTTTCGGAACGACCTCAACAACCACGTGCAGGTGGTTGCTCATCACTGCGTATCCCCAGGTGGCCACGGAGAAAATCTCAGCGAGTTCGCTGATTCTGGCCTCTACCCATTGACGTCTGTGCTCGTACGAACGACCGCTCTCGCAATCCTGACCACAGAGCCACGCGCGGCGAACGCAGCGAGAAACGCAGTGATAGGTCCCGGGCGAACCGGAGGGGGCAAGGATGGAGCGGGCGTAGGTCATGGAGCCAGCATCGACTTCTCCGCACGGCCGCGAAGTCAGAAATCGGACCGAAGCGGTGTAGGAAAATTCTGAATCTCGTGTGTCCCGTGTTGTTGATGAAGGGCATCGGTTTTGCACGGAGACTGGCCTCGGCTNNCTGAGTTCCCCCACACCGATAGGTTTTTCCCTCCCGACGCCTCGACACTCACCGCAGCCATCAAGAAGATGGCTGTCCCTGGCTTTCGGTCGTCCCTGGCTTTCGGTCCCTGGCTTTCGCTCCCCCCTGGCTTTGCGTCCCTGGCTTTGCTGCTGCGGCTTGTCCCTGACTTTACGGCTTTGCGGCCTTGCAGAACCACAAAACAAAACTAGTTGAACTCGCTGACCGAATGGGCTGACAATGCGAGTATAGCCAAGCCGCCTACGATACAGGCGACAATAGTGGTCGCATACCCTTGGGGGAGTAATGACTGATTACAGCCTCGACCACCTCAGTGCGCGATCGTTTGAACAGCTAACGCAGTCACTGGCGCTGAAAGTTCTCGGATCGCATCTAACGATATTCGGCGACGGACCCGACGGCGGACGAGAAGCTTCCTTCGAAGGTCGGCCTAACCCGAATTGGTTCGCCGGCGAATGGAATGGATTCGGTATATTGCAGTCAAAATTCAGGCAGGAACCCGACCCATCGCCAAAACAAAACGCTGATTGGCTCTGCAGCCAACTAAAAAGCGAATTCAAACGCTTTGCGTCACGTCCAGCCGACAAGGGCAGTCAAATGCCGTCGGTGCGATATTGTCCCGAATACTACATCGTCGCAACAAACATACGCCTAAGCGCAGTCGAAAACATCGGGGGCAAAGACCGAGTGGCGCAGATTTTGGACTCGTACCAACAGACCCACGGACTCAAAGGCTACGCGATCTGGGATGGTGACCAGATCGCCCGATTGTTGGATCTAAATCAGGACATCCGAACAACTTATGCTGCTTGGATATTGCCAAGTGACGTGCTTTCGGCGGCGCTTGAACACTTCAAGCTAGCATCCGTTGATTTCCAGGCAACTATACACAGATTCCTTGCATCGGAGCTCCTGGAGGATCAGCATGCCAAGCTTGGCCAAGGCGGATACAAAGAGGCAAACACAATTCCACTGTCAACCGTGTTCGTTGACCTTCCGATTGAGGCACACAGGTCAAAGTCTGGAGTTGATGTCCGACCAAGAGCTTTAGCAACCATTTTCGACGTTAGCCGGGAGTGTTTGCGACCTTCAGCTGGGGGATCGGACTCAAATGAAACGCGTCCACGCGATCTTCCTTTGGGGAGGATTGTCCTCATCGGCGGACCTGGCCAGGGGAAGACAACTATTGGGCAGTTCGCTTGTCAAATAATGCGCGCGGAGTTGCTCAAGAGAGCCTCGTTTCAAATGTCTCCAGAGGTGGCGCAAGCGGCTAGAAGTATCATGAATACTTCAGATATCCAAGCACCGAAAGCCCTAAGGTACCCCATCCGCATTGACTTAAAGAAATTTGCCGAGGCGATCTCTGAAAATGAAGAGCACCGAACAACCAGCCTACTTGATTTTCTCGTGTCATTCATTGGCGAGCGAACTGACACGAGCATCCAAAAGCAAGATTTGCGACGGTGGCTTGCAGCCTATCCATGGATGCTAGTGCTAGACGGCTTAGACGAAGTTCCTGCTTCGAGCAATCGTCAGCACTTACTGGACGCGATTCACATATTCGTGAGCGTCGAAGCTGCACAGCAGGATGCCGACCTGCTTGTCGTGGCAACCACGCGGCCTCAGGGATATTCCGCCGAGTTCAACTCCATACACTACAGGCATTTACAGCTTTCGCGATTAAGCACATTGGAGGCCCTCAACTATGGCGAAAAACTCGCTTGTGCGCGGCACCCATTCAACAACACTAGGTTCAAAGAGCTAACGCAAGTGCTAGCCAGGGCTGCCAACACCGCGTCGACTGCCCGTCTGATGGAGTCACCGCTACAGGTTACAATTATGCTTGCACTTATCGAAGGCGGTGGAGACCCACCGGAAGACCGCTGGAGGCTATTTCGAGATTATTATGAAGTTATCTACCGTCGAGAAAAGGAACGAGGGACCGCATTTTCGAGAATACTTCGCAACTATGAATCAGACATCAATTGGATACACCACCGGGCCGGCTGGCTCCTTCAACAGAGGAACTCATCGTCTGGGCTGACCGCCTCCAAGTTCAGCCATGTCGAGTTCGAAGAAATAGTGGACAGCCGACTCCAAGCAAGGGGCCATACCAACGTCGAATCGAGGCGCCAATTGGTCATGGCAATTCGCGACGCTGCAACCGATCGCTTAGTGTTTCTCGTGGGCACGACGGCCGCAGAAGTCGGCTTTGAACTACGTTCACTCCAGGAATTCATGGCCGCGGAACATCTTTTCGACGGATCGGAGGCTTGTGTCCAGAAGACAATGTTTGGAATAGCCGAGTCTCCGTATTGGAGAAATGTGTTCCTGTTTTTGGCCGGCCGAATCCTGCACGTCAATGAGTCCCTCATCGACTCGCTAATAATGACGTGCAACCGGCATAACTTATCGGGGCCCGTAAACATAAAAATAAAAATGGGGTCTTGGATCGCAGCGACCATCCTCGATGATGGAGGTGTTAGAAACCAACCAGGAAATTCCCGAGATCTAGCGGAATGTGCCGCTTCGCTGTTTGAACTACCCGATGACACGNNCGGTAGTGGACACACTTTTGGCGTGCTTTCATGGGCAAGCGGCCGAGGTCTGGACCGAGAAAATCGACCGGATGGTCCGCGACAAGCCTACTTTGCATTTCGATTGTTTGTGGATTTTTTGCCTGAAACTGGCGGGTACTGGAAATGCTTGGGCCAGCGAACTGGTTAAATCTAAGTTTCCGTGGGAATACAGGGGGCTAGGGAGACTCTTCAAGGCCGCTTTCGGAACCGAGTCATGGGCAGGTCTAGCAGAAATACTAAAGGGAGACTTCTTTTTCTTGCCTCCCCGTATTTGGCTATCACTGGACAGCTCTTCATTCAGTTCAATTCATTGCCGCGGCCCACTCCGTGATTTGTGGGAAATTGCCTGTAGAAACTGGCCCAAACCCGTGGACCTACTCGGGAGGCTTGGTGAGCCGCTGGGATTCCAGTTGCTGGGTGCCGGCGATGGTATCTTGCAAAGATGGGCCGCCCTCGACCTTCCCCTAACGGAAATACCAAAGGAGGCTGATTCAGCATGGTTCGCGTATGGGATCGTTTCGGACTTTGCGCGAAACCCGACACCCCACAATCTGACTGAGCTTCTTGGAGTTTTCTTTGAAAAATGGGAGAAATTCGATCCTCCCGAGGACATTGTTCCTTGGCAATTTGCTAGATGCATTGACGCAGCAAGGAATGGCACTCCGGTATTAGATATCATAGATGCAATCGAGGCTCATCGCCTGGGAACTGAACATGAGTGGAAGCAATGGGCTGACCTATCTGACGGAGTTAGATTGACTTGGCTGGGCGTGCACCGTGAGCACATTTGTGTCGAAAGAGGTTTCCTGGGGCCAGCCTTTCGAAACGCGACTTGGCTCTACTCCCCGAGTCGTGGGCATATAGTCGACTACTTCAGGGCCTTGGGCAATGCTTTACCGAGCCTCGACCCGCGTTCCGAAATAGCTTTGAAGCTAATGCGATTGGCATGCTTCAGTCTTTACAACCACGCAGAAAACTGGACCGAACAGATATTGGGGTCGACTTGGTCGTTCATTCGACAGTGCTCGAAGCTTAATATCGAAGTTCCCAGGGAATTCATTGCGGCGGTTCTGGGGTCCGAATTATCAATCAGGGCAAAACTTAACCTGCTTACTCAAGTCCCTCTGAAGTTTTCCGCATCGTCTCCTATGCACGAATGGAAATCAGTTCTCGAAAGGATCAAGCGCAGAATAGACGTTCTTTCGAATCTGCATTCGGAGGAAATTGAAAGAATACTCGTTCCGTTGTCCTATCTTCCACCAATTCAGTTGCCGTATCTACTTCGCTCGGCGGCGGTTCAGGCTTGGAAATCTGCGACTGGTAGGGAGCTATCGATTGCAGGAATGGCGCTCTCCCTCGGTAATTTCCAGCTGGCAAATATGACGGACTCGAGTGAAGTCGCGCTTCATGCTTTGAGAATGAAAAACCATCGCGGCCATTTTTTGAGCGAACTAATTGACGATCTCGACAGTGGTTCCGGCGAGCTCGTAGAGGGTGTCCTTCTAAAACTTTTGGAGCTGCTCCCGCAGGATTCCTCAGAATTGCGGGCCAAGGCTTTTCGGGCTCTGGTGAACGTATCACAGCGACGACCGGCTGAGTCTAGGCTAGCCGATCCTAGGTTACGGGAACTGGAATGATGGTTCGTGGAAGTGCTGAAAATTGCCCTATATTTCGCGTTAGTGAAGGGCGTCGAAGCCGCAGATGTACTTTTGCATACATGACGTGATCGATGTGCGGCGTTGAAGCAGTCGGAAGCAACGCAAATAATAATCGGAAGTTTGGATGGATCACGGCCGTAAGATTAACGCTGAAGGATCGCCAAAATCCGTTTTTCCTTGCGAAAATGCCGAGACAGCCGACCCACATACTTGGCGATGTGCTGATCGCGTGGATGACTACGCCTAACATGTAGAGAAGGCGGAGGATGTAACTCAGAAGGGCGTTAAGGGAAATTATTAGTCTAGTCTAAATTTGGGGGGAGTCTTGTTCAAACTCGGTATCGACTTCGGAACCAGCTATACCGCCGCAGCAGTGCAAACTCCAAATGGCGTTCAAGTGATTGAGTTTGGATCGGCTCGTCAATTCCGAACCGCCGCCTATTTTCCAGAGACCTTGCCGGACTTGACGAACTTTAGCTTTGACCCCGAACTGACACGGCGCCGGGAAGTCCTATTGAGAGATATGAGACGGAAGCTAAAGGATCTAAATGAAGACATTGATAAGCGCCGTTCCGTCATCTTGGCCAGAAGCCTTTCGGATGAGGAACGAAGGCTTCATCTTGAACTAGTCCCAAAGCCAATTTATAGAACAGATTTCCAGCTGAGTGAGGATGCTGGGCGGATCGTTCGGCGCGAGTGGCTAGAATACGAAACGAAAAGACTTGCTGCGGCGCCAAGGAGCTTGGAGCAAGCACTATTTGGAGAAGATGCCGTGCGCGCCTTTGTAGATGATTCAGGCGGAAAACTGCTTGAATCACCAAAGTCCATGCTTGCGTTCCCATTTGACTTGCCAGTTAGATTGCTCGTGAGAAACGTGATTTCCACGATTCTGGAGCATGTCAGGCTAACCGCATCCGCAAAGCTTGGTCAGGCAGTTCGTAGCGCCGTGATCGGAAGGCCAATCGTCTTTAAGGCGGCAGATTCGATTGGCGCCGAGGGAAGAGCGGTTGCGCTACTGCGGGAAGCAGCCGACATGGCCGGGTTTGACGAAATCGAACTTTTGGAAGAGCCGGTTGCAGCTGCGCTCGAAGTACACGGATTAGTCCGGAAAAGAGCAAAATTTATGCTACTGGATGTAGGTGGGGGAACGACCGATATTACGTTCGGCCAACTTGGCGGGACTTTGGCACCAGAAATTGAAGGGTCCGTGGGCCTTCCCAAAGGGGGTACTGATGTGGATCGTGACCTTAGCCTTTCGAGATTAATGCCGTATTTTGGTAGGAATCACGGGGTGCCGAATCATTATTTCTTTGAAGCCGCCTCGGTTCATGATTTTCCAGCGCAAAAGAGGTTCCGCGAGAGAGTTTTCAACCAGTGGCCGTCGCCATTTGATCGACGTCTCGCACAGCTCGCACGCGGAGCAAACACTACAGTGTTGAATGAAAGGGCCGAATCAGCAAAGATAGGCCTCAGTTCACAGAAAAGATATCGCACTTCACTCACCTTTCCAGAAAGCGGCACAGGCGTTGACCTCACTCAGTCGCAATTGGCGGTAGTAATGATGGGCTTTTTGTCGGACGTTGAGAGGATTATATTCGCGGCTCGCGCTTCGCTAGGAGGTGAGCCAGAGGTTGTTGTAGCTACAGGGGGCATGTCGCAGTCTCCCCAGGTTGAAGATGTCCTTAGAAATGTATTTACCTCCTCAAAGATAATGCGGGCTGATCCTTCCTTTGCGGTAGTGAGGGGTTTGGCGTTGCATGCTGGCAGAAAATAGTCTTTCCCTAAACGGCTGGAAGAGCGGGGATTAAACGGCACATCTTCAGATCGATCCCTTCCAGGACCAGGCGCCGATCGTTCTCCGACACCGCGCCCCCAGCAACTGACGAGAACCCACCCCGCTCCAGGCGCTTGTACATCAGCCACCAGCCATGGCGGTCGTACCAGAGCACCTTGACCTTGTGACGCTACGGTTGAAGAACACATGCGCCGCACTAAACGCCCGCTGCGGACCCAGGCTCGCCTGCGCCTTGAGCGCCAGGCAATCGATCCCGAGGCGAAAATCCGCCACCTCAGCATAGACCCACAAAGGCAGCGACCGCGTCATCAGCGATACCGATCAAAGCGCAGCGGACCATTAACGCACCAGGCGGGTACGCCAAGCCATGAACGTCGAGTAGGAAATCCGCTCTGCCCGACACCACGCCCGCGCGCTCATCCCGCTCCGTCGACACCACCTACCAGGCGCAAACCGCGCACCTGGCGTCAGACTCACCATCGACATTGGACGATCCTCCGATCAGTGAAGATCGGAGAATCGCGCTCCTCACATTACGAAAAAGAATGGACGCTGACGGACGGATACGTTTCAACGGCAGGGCCGCTACAAGTGTCAGGCCGACCGTCGAGCGCGCACTGGCAGCAGTGATGGTCTGCATCGATCTCAACCCCGTTCGTGCCGGAATCGCGGACAAGCTTGAGGACCCCAAACACACATCTCGGCTCGGTAACCAAGCGGCATCAGGAAATTCTGGCGACTGGCGCCTGCGGGTGTTGGCTTGTCTTCGTCCTCAGTTGCCCCACACCGTTAGCTTCTGCCACCTGACGCCTGACGCCTCGACACTTACCGCGGCCAACAAGAAGATGACTGTCCCTGGTTTCCCACCCCCGTGGTAAGACAAGCCCGAACTGCTAGGTGGTAACCGAGGAGGGCGCGGAAAGGGTTGCCGCCATCGTTGAAGGGCATTTTGCATTTAGTCCCCTCGCAGGGAGCCCGAGGATTGGATAAAGTTTCCTTACCTCCGAGTACAAGAATGGGGCGAAGTATTCGAGCAACTCAGGTGTGATCTGCCTGTTAAGCATTAGAGTAACCCACAGGCCGCGGTGCCGGATCCATCTGCCGGAGTTCAATTTCAATTTGTGTATTGTGCTATAGACTAGATCACGTTCGCTACTGCTAGCCAACTGACCGGGCAGGAGTTCGTAAACATAGTTCATGGAAAATATCCCATCTCTTATCGAGACGGGGTCGGCGATTCCCACTTGGTCGCTTTTCGCGCTGTTGATCAAGGCCTTGCAAAGCCTGAGATTACTCCAAGAATATGCTAGTTGCGGGTGTGTCGACCTCGGTAGGAAATGGTCAATTGTCGCGATCTCAGTTGGAGGAATCCGCATTCCGGAGTACGCGCAGATTTCGTCGTAACCGTCCATCATATCCTGAATATATTCCCGCCACAAAGGCGGCATCGGGTCGTCAGATCGCGCCACACCCGAAATCATTCGCATTTGGAAGGTGGGAGGTTCAGACGCCAGCGATATTCGAAGCATCGTCCTTTCCCCGACCTACATTCTTCAAGTAGAAGTTCCATTGAATCAGAAATGGATGATCCGCGGGCAGATTGCCGCGGAGTTGTTTGGTGGCTGCGGTGATGGACACTGAATTGGTGGTCTCGGCTCTCATGATGGCCTCTGCTTTTTGAATCGCCCTTTCGGATTCAACGGACATGGGCGGGACTTTAAAAACGCTACTTGCAAGCCAGGAATCCGACGTGCCAATCTTCTCAAACTCGAACGGACGTGCAACGATGCTAACGACCAGTGGGTCTTGAGGTTGAGTAGGTATGCCGTAATCGCCCACCGAGGGGCGAAGGCTAGTTTGCGCATCAAGCGTGTAAATTGCATCGGCGTTTATGTCAAATAACTGTTCAATTGACGCGAGCACTAGAGGCGCGTGAGTTGTAACTACAAACTGGAATTGCACATTTTGTGCAGCATGAACATTGGGGATATTTTCCAAAATTCCTGGCAGTACCGTTCTTTGCCATTTTGGGTGAAGATGAGCTTCAGGTTCATCAAGCAACACAACGACCCTCTCGATCGGGCTGGGAAATCCGCGCTTTCGGGCGTGATAGTGATGCTCGCTGATTGTCTTTATGAGCATAAAAACCAGGCTGAACAGCCGACGTGTCGCCTGCGAGGCATGGTCAAAGCTAACGAAGCCGAACGGAAATTTTAGGCCCTCGGTTGAGCCAGACACCAGTGCAAAAGGCTCAATGGGAATGATCGCCTGAATGATTGAATTTATTTGCTCGACATTTATTGCCTCAGCGGATAAGTTTAGTAATGGATTTGTTGCTTGAAAAAACGAAAGCCAGGACTTCTCCTCAGTACTTAGTATTTTCTTTAGAATGGCCCGAATTCCCGGGAATTGATCGTTACCCTTCCATACCTCATCCTCGCGCAAGTTTGTTAAGTTGCTCGGCGCGGCGGGATCCCAGGTTGAGAAGCCGCCATCGGATCGAGCATATATAACTAAGTGCGAATTCTGGGCGCTGGAATTCCAATCGATACGCTGAGGATTCCGCCCGCCTGTATCAAGTAAAAGAGACACGGAATTCTGCTTCTGCGCTATGGGGTGGAAGTTGGAAATCCACTCTCCCGACATCTGCCAAAAAAGTAGATTAAGAATAAAAGACTTGCCATATCCGTTATCGCCAGTAATGACCGTTAGGCGACTTCCAAGGTGTAACACAAGGTCCTCCAGCGGGGGGAATCCAGAAGCTTCGAGAACTTTTATCGCCACGTGGAACCTCTTGTAGTCCGAGTGAAGTATGCGCTTTTGTATTGGACGCCCCGCTAGTCCCGTATCCTAGGCTACACGGATTCCACGCTCAATCGGCATCGCCTCTGGAACTTCGATTCGACGTCGATGTCACGCGCATAATCTGCGACCTCGATAAATGCAGACTTGTTGCGATCAGTTGTTCGCGAGATCTTTTGGCCTGCTACCCGATTCGGCTGCGCGCAGTTGAAGCCTAGAGAACCTGAACAAATTCGCCCTGAACTTGCTGTACCCTGCCAATTATATGTGTCGTTTGTGATCAGCTTCATTTTCAATGACTTGCGACACTGAAATGCCGGCACATCAAAGTGCCGCTCGGGACCTGTGACCTTCATCAGAGGTTCCCTAGTGTGGTGTGTCATAAATAAGCATAACTAACTCAGACGAGCTTTCCGGCGGCTCAACCGACGCTTTCTATGATCTGGTCAGCGCTCTTCCGCCAGACAAATGGCTTGGGGTCCGCGTTGTGTCGCTCCAGGTTACTGTTGGATCGACTTCTCCAAGTCTTTGACGCTGGTGTGCGCGCCACGCTTGATCCACTTTTCGCTCAGCGTTGAGAAGAACCGCTCAACCAGGTTGATCCAGGACGCGGAAGTCGGCGTGAAATGGACGTGGTATCGAGGACGCTCAGCAAACCAG
>CXWL01000459.1_pt1 | contig 10356 bp, 9 predicted proteins | sample 590931 | NCBI WGS metagenome assembly CXWL01 (sample SAMEA3498368, study PRJEB10139) | groundwater metagenome | biome: water well; material: biofilm material | place: Germany | collected 2015-04-27
GAGCATGTGATCTCGGAAGATTTCGAAGCGCGCATGGCCGAAGCGCTGGGACACCCCACCCGCGACCCGCACGGTGAATTAATCCCCACAGCAGATTTGACCATGCCCGCCGACGTATCATGTCCGCTCGCTTCCTTGCGGACCGATGAAACTGCCACCGTCCGAAGAGTATCAGACGACGACCCGGCCTTGCTCCGCCACCTGCGCGAGATCGGCGTGGTGCCCGAAGTGAAGATCGTGGTCAAAAATTATTCCGCGTTTGACGGCAACCTGACGATCAAAGTCGAAGGTCAAAAGACAAATATCGTGCTGGGGACGGCCGTTACAAGCCAGGTATTTGTGGATAAATAGACTTTATCGGTTATTAGAAAAAACGTCCCGAAGGTTGCCGTCAAACGCTCAAATTTCTCGAAAAAACCTCACCGCACTAGCGCGCGGCGCAAGTGTCGGGACGGTGTAGTGAAAAAAATTTAGAGGCAACCCATGAACGAAACTATTTTCCGCATATTGGCCGCCACCATCCTTTTTTCAGGCATCGGCATCTCATCCTACTTCCGCCGCAAAGCGGATAAGGACTCAGGCGAGAAAATCTCCCGCAACGTGGACGGCTCTGCCATGATAAACGTCATCAAATTTGGCGGGTTGATTCTGTGGCTTAGCCCACTCGTATATTTGATTAATCCGCCGTGGATGGCCTGGTCGAAGGTTGGCCTTCCCGAATGGCTGCGCTGGCTTGGGGTTGGGGTTGGGATTCTGTGCGTATTCTTGATCTACTGGCTGTTCAGAAGTATCGGCAGCAGCATTACACCCACCAGCGCCACACGTAAGGAACACAAACTTGTCACTAATGGAATCTATCGGTATGTTCGGCATCCGCTTTACACGATTGGATCATCCTTCATTATTTCCTTTGGGTTGATGGCGGATAACTGGTTTATTGCCGTTCTGGGAATTTTGGCGCTCATCGCCATGGCAATCCGCACACCGAAAGAGGAAGCCAATCTCATCGAAAAGTTCGGCGATGAATACCGCGAATACATGAAGCGGACAGGTCGGTTTTTACCCAAAGCAGGAAGCAGATAAATATGAACATCACCGTTTGGTTGACAGCAACGATCATTTTGCTTGCGGCAATCCTCCTTCCGCGCGTGGGACTGGCCGCGATTTACAAATCCTACCGTGCCACACAGGAACGCGAACAGGTGGAAGATGCGCTCAAACACTTGTTGGATCGTGAGCATCAAGGCAGGCATGCCACTCCTGAATCCATTGGAGGGACGCTGGACCTGCCCCGCGCAAAGGCGATGCAACTCATCGAACACATGGAGGCGCAGGGGCTGGTGGAATCACATGGCGTTGAGCTGCGCCTCACCGCCGAAGGCGAACGCTGGGCGCTGCATGTTCTCCGCGCGCATCGGTTGTGGGAGCGTTATCTCGCAGACGAGGCGCGAATGCCGCTGAACAAAATCCACGGCGAGGCGCAGAAGCGTGAACACTCGCTGACCGAGGCCCAGCTCAACGAACTGGATGCGGCGCTGGGCCACCCCACCCGCGACCCGCACGGCGATCCCATCCCTTCGCGTGAGGGGAAAATGAATCGGGCGGAGGGAATGCCTATTACGGCGTGGCAGGCTGAAAGTCCCGCACGAATCGTTCATCTTGAGGATGAGCCTGCTCTCGCGTATCAACAAATTTTGGCGGCAGGACTCCGCCTGGGCCAGGACATCCGCGTTATCGAAAAAAATTCACACCGTTATGTGTTGAGCGACGGCGAGAACGAATATAAACTTGCGCCTGCGGTGGCGTCGAACATTCATGTGATGGCGCTGCCTGAAAGCGAAATGCTGAAGCGCGAAGCCATTCCGCTGGCGGAGCTGGCGCAAGGCCGGCGGGCGCAGATCGTGGCGTTGGATGATTCGGTGCAGGGATTCACCCGCCGCAGATTCCTTGATCTTGGCTTGACCCCTGGGACTGCCATCCACCCCGAGCTGGCAAACTTCTTCGGTGAGCCGCGCGCCTATCGCGTGCGCGGAACGATGATCGCCCTGCGAAACGACCAGGCTTCGCAAATTTGGGTGAAGCCGATTTAGGTTGCAGGTTGCAGGTTACAGGTTGCAGGTTACGAGTTATAGGTTGCAACCTTCAACACGGAGAAACAATGACAAACACAAAAATAAACCTCCCCACCGAACACTGCGAAACCTGCCCCGCGTTTACGCAACTGGAACAAATGGGAATCAAAATTGGCGATTTCGAACGCGTGGTGGCGCTGGCTGGCAACCCGAACACGGGCAAATCCACTTTATTCAACGCGTTGACGGGACTCAAACAGCACACTGGCAACTGGCCTGGCAAGACCGTCACGCGCGCAGAAGGCGGGTATCAATTCAACAACGTGAAATACAAACTGGTTGACCTGCCCGGCACGTACTCGCTTTTATCCGCCAGCCAGGATGAGGAAGTGGCGCGTGATTTCATTTTGTTCGGTCAGCCAAGCTGCACCATCGTTGTGACCGACGCCACCGCGCTGGAACGCAATTTGAATCTCGTCATGCAGGTGATGGAAATTACGGACAAGGTTGTCGTGGCGGTCAACTTAATGGATGAAGCGCGCCGCAAGGGCATTGAAGTGGACACGCGCAGTCTTTCGCGCGACCTCGGCGTGCCTGCCATCCCCATCACCGCCCGCTCGGGTCATGGGGTCGCCGCGTTATTATCCACCGTTGCAGAAGTTATCGAAGGCAAAATCTCGGTCAAACCCATGCGTGTGGAAGGCACGCCCGAATTCCAAATGGCAGTCAATGAGCTTGTGCCGATGATAGAAAGCATGGCGCCGGGCATCCCCAACGCGCGCTGGCTCGCAATCCGTTTGCTGGATGGCGACGCGCGCGTGCAAAAAGCCATCACCAGCGGCGAACTCAGCGAGATTGTCTCGCGGCAGTATCGTGAGGATGTGCAGTTCAGTAAAAAGATGAGCGTGGAAGGACGACAATAAAGTATGGAAAACATAAAACCGAACGACATACTATCCAAAGCGGAATCGCTGCGCAATAATTTATCCACTGGCTTTCGCGATGAGATCGTCAAATCCATTTACAGCGAAGCCGAAAAAGTGGCGAACCGCGCCGTGAAAACCGCAACGGACAAAAGATACGATCTCGACCAAAAGATAGACCGCCTCGTCACCTCCCCGATCACAGGATTGCCGATCATGCTTCTTTTGCTGGGCATCATCATCTGGCTGACCGTCTCAGGCGCAAACGTGGCTTCCAACGCAATTGCAACCGTGCTGTTTTCGCTGGGCGATCTTGGGCGAAATCTCTTCAATCAAATCGGCGTCCCCTGGTGGCTCACAGGCTTCCTGTGGGATGGCATCTATCTTGGCCTCGCCTGGGTAATCAGCGTCATGCTCCCGCCGATGATGATCTTCTTCCCCGCCTTCACCTTCCTCGAAGACCTCGGCTACCTGCCGCGCGTGGCCTTCAACCTCGATTGGATGTTCAAGAAGACAGGCGCGCACGGCAAGCAATCTCTGACGATGGCAATGGGCTTCGGGTGCAATGCCGCGGGCGTGGTAGCGACTCGCGTGATCGACTCGCCGCGTGAGCGATTGATCGCCATCCTTACCAACAACTTCGTCCCATGCAACGGACGCTTCCCGACTTTAATTATGCTTGCCACTGTTTTTGTGGCAGCGGCCTTCCCCCCGGCATTGACCTCCTTCATCGCCGCAGGGACAGTGGTCGGCGTGGTATTGATCGGCGTCGCGTTCACTTTTCTCATGTCGTGGCTCTTGTCCCGTACGGTTCTCAAAGGGGAAGCCTCGGCATTCACGCTGGAACTTCCGCCGTATCGCAAACCAAACCTCGGGCGCATCCTCTACTCCTCCATCATCGACCGCACGATCTTCGTGCTGTGGCGCGCCATGCAAACCGCCGCCCCCGCAGGCGCCATCATTTGGATTTTGGCGAATATTCATCTTGGAGATTCAAATCTCGCGCGCCTGATTGCAGACTGGCTCAATCCATTTGGCTTATTGCTGGGTCTCGATGGCGTCATTCTTCTGGCTTACATCATCGCCATCCCTGCCAACGAGATCGTCGTCCCGACCATGATGATGGTGTACATGGGCGCAGGCATGATGATCAACGGGCCGTCATCGAACAACGCAATCTTCGATCTACTCGTCAACGCCAACGGCTGGACGATGCTCACCGCCATAAACCTGATGTTGTTTGCCCTGCTGCACAACCCATGCGCCACAACCGTCATCACCATCTACAAGGAAACCAAAAGCTACAAGTGGGCGACCTTGAGCGTGGTAATGACTTTGGGAACGGCATTTTTAGTGACATTCTTAACTGCAAGTATCGCAAGATTGTTAGGCTGGGCCTAAGTGTATCCGTCATTGCGAGGCGGATGGTTTTCCCGCCGAAGCAATGACATAATAAATTTTAGAGGTAAAAATGAAAAACAAATTTTCAAGAAGAGACCTGCTCAAACTAGGCGGGTTTGGAATATTATCTGCGGCAGGCAGCGCCGCCCTTATCAACTTCAAGCCTGCCGAAAAAGCTGACCATAAAACCCATTTTTTACAAACACCCACGCCACATCGTCCCGACGCTTTTTCGGGAATGGAGCATGGCGAAGGCCTGCCCGGAACTGGCGACGTGAACCACGAAAGAAACGGCTTCAACCCGGGGGACACCCTTTATGATTTTGACTACGGCGTAACCTCAACGCTTCCAAACGGACAAACCTTGCGTGAGTATGAAATTGTCACCGTCAACAAAAACATCGAGGTCGTTCCAGGCATAGACTTCCCCGCGTGGACGTATAACGGGCGCATCCCCGGCCCAACCATCCGCGCCACCGAAGGCGACCATATCCGCATTCGTTTTGTGAACGGCAGCGACCACCCGCACTCCATGCACTTTCATGGCGTCCATGTTGGCGCAATGGACGGCGTGCCCGGCACAGGTCCCGGCGGCATGGTAAACCCCGGCGAAGAATTTATTTACGAATTCGACGCCGAACCATTTGGCTTGCATCTGTATCATTGCCATGTTTTCCCGCTGGCGCGGCATATCGCCAAAGGACTCTACGGCGCATTCATCATTGACCCAAAAGGAGGCCGTCCACCTGTGGACAAAGAAATGCTCATGGTCATGCACGGCATCGACATTGACTTTGATGATGCCAACGATTTCTACGCCGTCAACGGCATTCCCTTTTATTACCAAAACCACCCCATCCAAATCAAAGTCGGCGAAACGGTGCGCATCTATCTCGTCAACATCCTTGAGTTCGACCTGCTCAACTCTTTTCACCTGCACGCGAATTTCTTTCATTACTATCCCACAGGCACCAGCCTCACGCCATCCGAATTTACAGATACGGTCATTCAAGGCCAGGCCCAGCGCGGCATTTTGGAATTCAGCTACAAATATCCAGGCATGTACATGTTCCACGCCCATGTGACCGAGTTCGCCGAACTCGGCTGGAACGGCATGTTTGAAGTGTTGCCATAGCGAAGGAGAAACCGATTATGACTGACCAAACGTCCCTTACGACAAAGAGCCGCTTCACCTTCCAGACCTTCATCCTGCTTCTGCTCCCAATCATTCTCCTGGCTGGAGTGATTGCCCTCTTCCTAAAAACTGGCGGCGGGCTGGATATGGATTCCCCCGCACCCATCGAAAACCTGTCCATTGAAAAATACCACCTCGAACGCGGACACATCCAATTACACGTTCAAAACACTGGCCCCGCCGAATTGACCGTTGCACAAGTTATCATCAATGAAGCAGTGATGCCCTTTGAAGTCTCGCCCAGTGTCGCCATCCCGCGCTTCGGCAAAGCGCTCATCACCGTCAACTATGCGTGGACGGAAGGCGAAGCCTACGCCGTGCGCGTCTTCACCAGCAACGCCGTCCCGTTTGATGTGATGATTCCCGTTGCATTTGAAACCCCCGCGCCAGAAGTAAAGACCTTTTGGAGCTTCACGTTGATCGGACTTTATGTCGGTGTGATTCCAATCTTCCTTGGAATCTTCTGGCTTCCCGCGCTTCGCACTCTCGGCAAACAATGGATGACATTCCTGATGGCGGTCACTGTTGGTCTGCTGATTTTTCTTGGGTTGGATACTCTCATCGAGGCCCTCGAGCAGGCCGCGGAAGTCCCATCCACCTATCAGGGAATCGGGCTAATCGGCATCGGCGCAGTGGCCACCTACATGCTGCTTGAAATGATCGACAGCCCAAAATCATCAGGCCGTTCTGAAGAGTCGCAGCGCCTGAACATCGCCTGGAGAATTGCCCTCGGAATTGGCATCCACAACCTCGGCGAAGGACTCGCCATCGGCGCGGCCTACAACGTGGGGGAGATTTCGCTGGGCACATTCCTCGTCGTTGGCTTCATCATCCAAAACATCACCGAGGGGCTTGGCATCATCTCGCCGATTCTGCGTGACCGTCCGAACATTCGCCAACTTGCCTTATTGGGGTTGCTCGGCGGCGCGCCCGCCATCCTCGGCGCATGGATCGGCGGCTTCACCCCATCCCCATTCCTCTCGGTTCTCTTTCTAGCCATCGGCACTGGCGCGATCTTTCAAGTGGCAGTTGAAATTGGGAGGATGATCCAAAAAGATAACGCCAAGCAACCCATGCCAGGCTTTATTTTCAGCGGAGTAGTGGCTGGGATGTTGATGCTGTGGGTTACGGGGGTTTTTATAAAGTAACTCACCTTACGCAGAACGTCCCGACACTTGTGCCGTACGCCACATCGTCCCGATGCCTTTTCGGGAGTGCGGTGAGTTCCTCGTGAATCAGGCTTATTTTTTGCCCAAACCTTCGGGACGGTGCGTAACATCAAGTTCGGGTACGATGTTGCGCTTGTGCAAGACAGGGTTCGGCGGACTGAAGTCCTGCCTCAGTTCATGAAAGTCGGTTGAAACCGACTTGTTGGGCCAGCCCGCTTGTAGGTCGGCCCGCGAAGCAAGCGACAGAAAACCACAATTTGTGACCGTGCTTGGTATACGTCAATCTCAGAGACCCTTCGCCGCCGCTCGGGGTGGCATTATCCCGATAACCTGCCAAACATCACATTGACAGGTTATATTTTCCACAGTAATATATGAACACTTGCTCATATATTCATATATTATGAAACTCACCGAACTCAAAGCCATCCAACTTGCCGAACTCTTCAGCGCCCTCAGCGACGCCAGCCGCGTACGCATCATTTCCCTGTTAATGGATGGAGAAATGAGCGTCAGCGCCCTTGCCAAAGGACTCAAAATGACCGAGTCCGCCGTATCCCATCAACTGCGCGGGCTGCGCCAAATGCACCTCGTCCGCGCGCGAAAATCTGGCAGGCAAGTCTTTTACTCTTTGGATGACGATCATGTATCACGCCTGTTCTCACTCGGCCTCGATCATGTTCAGCATGGATAATCAATAATGCACACTCGCTCTCATTTCGGCGACCTCGCCAGCCAAACCACAAAACGGCTCATGCTCTCCCTGGCGCTAACCGCCGCCTTCGTCATGGTGGAAGTCATCGCAGGCATAATCGGCAACAGCCTCACCCTGCTCACCGACGCGGCGCACAATTTCACCGATGTGATCGCATTGGGATTAAGTTGGTATGCGTTGAAGATTGCCACCCAACCCGCCAACGCCGGTAAAACCTTCGGCTATCACCGCGTTGGGATTTTGGTTGCGCTGGTCAATTCCACGACTTTGATTCTGATCGCAATCGGGATTTTCTACGAAGCCTACCGTCGCCTCCTCTCCCCGCCCGAAGTTGATTCAGTTATTCTGATCGCAGTCGGCGCCCTCGCATTTTTCATCAACGCGGGCACAGCCTGGCTCGTCAAAACTGGCAGCGAGCATGATCTCAACCTGCGCAGCGCCTTCCTGCATTTGATGGGAGATGTCATATCCACGCTAGGCGCGGTCCTTGCAGGCATCATTATTTATTTCACAAAATGGAACTGGCTCGACCCGCTCGTCAGTGTTCTCATCGGCGTTTTCATTTTATGGAACGCATGGAGCATTTTACGGCAATCCATTCATATCCTGCTGGAAAGCGCCCCGGAGAATATAGACATGCAGGAAATGGTGGAAAAAATCCACACCGTAGGCGGCGTACGCGGAGTCCACGACCTGCATGTGTGGAGCATCAACGAAAGCCTGCGAATGCTCTCCGCCCACGTGGTCACAGACGACATTTCCATCAGCGACAGCCTTGCCATTCAGCAAAAAATCAACGAACTGCTCGCGCATAGATTCAACATCCAACACGCCACCCTGCAAATGGAATGTGAAGACTGCGAACATGGGCTGTTATACTGCGAGATCAAGGAGCGCCAGCACAAACATGCGCTCACATAGTAAACTTGGGAAATGCCCATCTCTCCCACCTGCTCAAAAAACATCACCATCCCCAAATCTGCAGCTGTGAAAAATATATTCATGGTTTCGGGAAAATCATAATGCAAGCCCGCCTTCCGCATATTGACATCGCTCGCGGCATTGGCATCCTGCTTGTGGTGGCAGGTCATAATTGGATTATTCTCAGCAGCAAAGGGGAACTATACAGAATCGTTTACTCGTTCCATATCCCATTATTTTTTGTTCTTTCAGGAATTTTCTTTAATTACGAAAAACCGCTGGGGAAAACGCTAAAAGAAAAACTTCAAGTTCTGCTTGTCCCCTATTTTCTCACCGCGGGGGTCGTTGAAATGATCTCCTTGTTCTTTAATTCCAAAATCAACTCATTTACAAACGGATTGCTTTGGATTGCTTATGGGTCAGGGCCGCATTTGAGATGGGTAGGGTTTTGGTTTCTGCCGCATTTGTTCCTTGTTTCGATCTTTTGCTGGGTACTTCTCGGCATCTTCAAAACATACGGCTTAAACAAGCGCTTCCAAACCCTTGCATTGTCAGCCATGCTGGTAATCGGCTGGTTCAGCATCCGCTCATTCTGGGGAATTTCATTTTCAGGAGTGAAGCTCAACGGCCTCCCTTTCAGCGCGGACATCCTGCTGGTTTCAAGTTTCTATTTTATGCTTGGGTCACTGGCGAGGGATTGGATAAAAGAGCGGCAATTCCAACCCGTTCCATTTGTCATTGCCGCCGCCGTATTCCTGATTCTGCACGCCGCAACGGACTTTACAACAGACCTCAACCTCAGAAGATATGACAACCTGATCGCCGCCACCGCGCTGGCAGTTACGGGGAGTTTTATGGTGATTGCGGCCTCAAAATTCCTCGCCCACTTTACAACGGCAAAAAACATCCTCGGTTATTTTGGGAGAAACAGCCTGGCCGTCCTGATTTTCCACTCCTTTTTTCAGGATAATCTTTTCGTGTTTTTATCGGAGTATACAAAAAGATATTTCTACGTTGGGCTGGCAACGTTCACAGCCGCCATGGTCGGTTCCATTTTGGTTATTGAAATCATAAACAGAGTCGAGTTTCTGGGGAAAATGTACGGCAATTCCAGGCCCAATTAATCTCCCAGCAGTTTTTCATACACCTTCACCAGTTTCTTTTGAGACTCATGCCAGGTGAATTTCGTCAATGCGCGCTCGGAGGCGGATTCAGCCAATCGTTTCGATAGCTCGAAATCATTCAATAAAGCAAGCGTTCGGCGGGCAAGGTCTTCGGGGTCATTCGGGGAAAACAGCAGGGCATCCACATCTTCGCGGACAAGTTCGCGCACAATCGGCATATTCGAGGCCAGCATGGGGCGCCCCGCCGCCATGTATTCCAGCAGTTTAATAGGGCAAGCTCCCTGCGTTACATTGCGGTCATTCAACCCAAGCGGGGCGATGCAGATATCTGACTCTGCGATCAGGGCGGGAATTTCGTGATGCGGAATTGCAGGCTGAATTATGACGCTTCCCTCCACCCCCAGCTTGCGGATCTGCTTCGATAGAATTTTTCTTTGCCTCGACCTTCCGCGCCCGACAATATGGAGTCGAACAGCCTGCTGTTCAAGAATTTTAGGCAGCGCTTTGATCACAATATCCAGTCCCTGCCAATCGGCGAGGGTGCCAATGTAAAGCAAAACAGGGATGCGTCCCCCGCGCAGGGGCAGGGGCGATGGGGAAAAATCCGAAGGGCTGACCCCGTTTGGGATGACAGTCACCAGCTTGCGGTTAAGTCCGAGCGAGGCGATGTAGTCGCGAGTCACGCGGGAGGGGCAGATGATCGCGTCGCTTAGGTGCAGAGTCGCAATTTCCTGTTCTTTTATCTTTGAAAGCAAATCCGAATCGATGCCAGGGTAATGATATTTGAGTTCGATGGAGGGCAGTCCGTTCACTTCAAAAAGTGTTTTGTAACCGTA